>SL_4KL_010_BRINEDRAFT_10000023_pt1 | contig 52319 bp, 46 predicted proteins | sample SodLak_010_BRINE_2_FD_10664 | JGI IMG/M metagenome (IMG submission 10664) | reverse complement strand
GTTGTGATTCGATTCGACTGAACGCACCGGAGCCGATGAGTGTGCTGCCGCCGATGGCAGTACCCCCGACCCCGAGCAGGAATTTTCGTCGTTCCATAGGTATCTAGCAGTCGCCCGCGTAGGCGGGTGACCGCTCGAGCGGAGCCACCACATCAGGGGGTTTTTATATGGACTTCGTGTTGGCCCAACAGTCACACCCAGACGAGTTTCAGGGAGTCAATACCACGTCTGATGACCAATGATGAGGGTGAACCCACCAGCGTCAGCCTACGTCTCCGATACGACCTTGCCGTGGAGTGCGAGGACAATATCGTCGCCAAACTCTGGTTCGGATTCGATTGCAGACAGCGGGATTGAAAAGGTACCATCGTCGAATTCGTCGTCCGTGTCGGCGAACCCCAACTGCCCAGTGGCGGCATTGGTGTCGCGAAGGCGATCGGTATCGCGATCGACGTACAGATTGGCCTCGAGCAACGTCGCGTTCACCATGTTGATCGTGACGAGCAGGATGTCGTTCTCCACATCGATCGTGACGTTGCCAACGAGAGTTCCGTTGTCGAGATTGTTGTTACCTGCAGCCGCCCAGAACTCTGCTTCAGCAAAATCACCGAGTGTGTAGGGCATGTACCAGCCCCACCTATTCGTGTTGATGTCCTCGATTTCGTTTATTCTGTTTTCTTCGGGGTCTGGATTCTCGTTCTCGAGGAGAATCGACCAGGCAGTTTCCTCGTCATCCTCGACTTCGATTTTGACCCGGCGCTGTGATTTGATTCGAGAATAGCTGCCAGTGCCGACGAGTGCCCCGGCACCGACGCTCCCGGCACCGATCGCGCGGACGAACGTTCGTCGCTTCATCGTTCCACCTCGAGGACGCCCCTTTGAGCGATACGGACAGGTTTCATGTGTGCGTCCACTGGGACTGGTGTTATTGATATACGGCCCCTGTCAGGATGGTAACCGCCCGTGAACGTTCGACTGGGATCGGTTGTCGTCACTGCTGTCTGTGTATACACAAGGGTGGGAGTGTGGACGCCTCGAGTGACGCGTCCGATCGTCACCTATGGGATGTCCCACGATGGGGTGGGGAGTCGGGCGCGAGCAAGTGATACCCATGGAACGACGAAAATTCCTGCTCGGGGTCGGCGGCTCCGCCATCGGTGGCGGGGCCCTGCTGGGCTCGGGTGCGTTTACCCGTATCGAGTCGCAACGGCGCGTCAAGATCGAAGTCGCGAAGGATCCGGACGCCTATCTGGGTCTGGATGGCTGTCCAGACAGTCCGAACTCGAGTTATACGGGACTCGACGATTCGGGGCACCTCGAGATTGATATGTCTCCGGAGAATCCGACGGACGTCCCGGAAAACGGTGCAAATCCCGGAACTGGTGTGAACTCGGATTCGTTCACCTACTTCGATAATCTGTTCCAGATCTGTAATCAGGGGAAAGAAGCCGCTGGAATCTGGATCGACGCCACGACTCGAGAACCGGCCTCGGAGCTCGAGGGTGACGACGACTACGATGACTACGCGGACGATGAGCGGGTAATCTTCTACAACACGGATGATCCAGAAACGCGGGTCGATAGTCAGGACGACGCGTTCGTCCTCGAGGTCGGCGAGTGCAAGTGTATCGGCATGCGTGTGATGACCAAAGGGCTGGACAAAGGCGATCAGCTCCTCGAGGACGACGAGATCGTCATCAACGCTGATACCGATGTTGAGCCGGACGAAGACGCCTGGATAGAAATCCCGATCAGAGAGTTTAGTGACGATGCAAGCGAGGAGCAATTCGATGCGCTGGAGGAGATCGACCTCACCGATCCGTTTGCCCTCCGCGTGGACTCCGAGGAACTGATCGGTGAGGAGAGCACCGACTACGCCGTCACCGCGTTCTACGACGAGTTCGATGAATCACCGAACGACCGGCTGGCTGGTCCGTCAGTTCCGTTAGACTTCGGTGACGATGGCGAAGCAGTCGTGACCATCGGGAGTGCTGGCACGGACGCCGATGTATCGACAGGACTCGCCCCTGGAGGACTCGGCACAGATGCATCACTCGTCAACAACATCGAGACGCCAGCGGGAACTGATGCGGTCTTTGTCGGTGATCCAGATGAGGTAGGCCTTGGCACGACCGGTGTCGGCACCCAACGTGCCAATGGCGAGTTCACCGAGGTCGAGTGAGGCCAATATCGACCAAGTGCCGTCTCGTATTTTGTTATGTTGTTACCGGCCCTAGAAATGACAGTGACTCGTCGTTTCCATCCCTCTCCAGATCAGACCCATCTACAGACTACCAAAGTGCATCTACTGATTCGTTTTACTGGAGTAAGTTGTGACTGCTATCAGTGGTGCACGAGTAGTCGTTGCAGCACCTCGAGAAACACGTCCACCTCATAGGATTCCGGCTGTTCGTAACTTTGCCGACGAAGTGTGCAAAAGCTATTCTGAAAGGTCTGGCTCGATTGGGTCGTCTTTTTCCATCAGGTCCGAATCAGCATCCTCGAGCGGGCCCGATTCGATAGGGCGTTTTTCATAGACGTACAACACCTCATCATCAGCCACCACAAACCGTGGCCCGTCGTCACCGTGATCTTCGATCACGCGTCGGTCGCAATCGATCGCAACATCCACGAGCCCCTCGAGGTCTTCGACCTCGATTTGTGGTCGTTCTCGGAGGTACGCGGGCACCGACCCCGCGGTAATCCACTCGTCGAACTGTTCGCGCTTGTGTCGGGACCGAACGGCCTCGAGTTCCCCTTCGTCAGGTCCGAGTCGCCCACGGTACTTCGCCACCCCGAGCCCACCCAGCGCCGCACTCGAGGCGAGCAACAGCACAATGCCACCAGCCATATCCGAGAGGCCAGCGGCGGCCTCATCGGACTCGGTCGTCACCGTCCGCTCCTCCGTGTGGCGCTCGTTGCGGGGCGCATCCACGCTATAGGTGTCGCCGTCGGGCTCGAGGACCAGTTCGTGGGCCTCGGTGTGGCGAACCTCCTCGCCGTCGATCGTCCCCTCCATCGTCACCGAGGCGACGACGACCGTTTCCATGTCGCCGGGCGTATCGCCGAAACTCGAGTCGATCATCTCGGTCTCGTTCACCAGCTCGGGCACCGAGAGCGTCACCGTCGTCGACTGCCCGTCACCGGGCTCGACGCTCGACGCCTGGGTGGCGTTCAGCGGTTCGCTCGTCGACCAGTACTCCCCGCCGTCGCCATCCACCGAGCGGATGACCTGCTCGAGGTCGATCGTCACGTCGACGTCACCCTCGGCCCCGTCGTATCGGTGGTGGAACGCCGCCTCGAGCTCCGGGGCCAGTCTCGTGTAGTAGATCGGCCGATCCTCGAGCGTCTCACCCGCCTCGAAGACCGGGTTACCGACCTGGACCTCGGCGCTGTGCTGGTAGCCCGCCGTGGTCGACCAGACCTCGACCGTCTGCTGGCCGGGTTCGGGTTCCGCGGCGTGCGCTGAATAGGCCATCCACCCGCCGAAGGCGGCCACCGCGAGCAACACGACGACCACCAAGACGAACCACTGGTCGAGCGTCGCTCGCGTCCTGAGTGCGAGCTGGTCGCGATTCATCGTCGATACCCCCCGTCGCCTGTGCGCGCAGCCGGAAGCTGCACGCTCGAGTGTGTCTGTCTCATCGAAATCACCGTAACAGTTGTCGCCAGCCTCCCTGTCGTCCCGTTCGCCGTCGTTCGCGCGTCCGGATCGTCCCGCTGCCGAGGACGAACGCGAACGGCAGCGTGAACAGCCCCGTAATCACCGCCGTCACCGCCCCCATCGCCACCCAGGGATGGATGGCGTGCAGGGTCGAAAGCACCGGCGTCGGCAGGACGGCGAAGTACCGGTACTCCGTGAACGACCGCACGTAGTATCCCGTCTCGTCGGGCGCGTGGACGCCGACCGTCGCGTTGACGGCCTGGCCGCGCTCGAGCCGGTGGGGCGGTTCGTCGACGTCGACGCCGCTGCTCGAGGCCTCGGCTATCGTCACGACCGGCACCGGGCCGCCGTGGGCCAGTTCGAACGTCTGGTTGTCCGACCCACCAGCCGGGATGACGTGGGCGGCCCCCGAATCGTGTTCACTGCTGACGACGCCGATTTCGGTGGAACCGGACATGGCGATCATGGTGCCGGCGGTAACCAGACAGATCACCAGTGCCATGGCCAGTACGACCGTCCGGGCGTCGAATGCCTCCCGCCGCGAGCGAGATCGGGAGCGACGCCGCTTGCGGTCGCCGCCGCGATCGGCGATCATCGTGAATCCGAGCACCCCGAGGCCGAACAGCAACAGGAGGAGTGACAGACTCGAGCCGCCGAGAAACGATCCGATGCCGAGTGCGCTCCCGAGAGACAGTTGCAGCCGATCGAGGCCGTCGTGCATCCCCATCACGGCCGTCCCGAGATGGGGGATCGTGACCACGTTGCCGTTGACCTGCCAGGCCGTCGCGACCACCTGGCCGTCGGTGACGTGTGGCTCCCCACCGTCCTGATCGGTGACGACGTTCGCGTCCCCGCGAGTGACGTAGCCGTGTTCGGTCGCCTCGACGACACGATGGGTCGTGAGTCCGCCACCGTCGGTCTCTCGAGCGTCGTAGACGACGACGTCACCTGCGTCGGGCGAGCCGGTGATGGCGGTCGGCACCGCAACGAACCCGTCGCCGGCGTCGATCGCCGGCTCCATGCTCCCCGTTTCGACATACGAGAGGAGGACGGGCTGGCCAAGGATTGCCCCCACGACCAGCAACCCGACGACGACCACCAGAACCACGGTCGCGACTGTCGCCAGGGGACTCTCGCCGCGAGTCGTCATCGTCGACGGTCACCTCGAGCGGGGCCGACCCCATGAACGCTGTTCGCTCCCTCTCGGTCGCTACCCGCTGCGGGGATAGCCGTCAGCAGTTCCGCACCCGCCACTCCAGCCCGAACACGAGTCTGCGGGAGTCCCGTCGTCGCGGTGGCTTCAGCCGAGGTCACACCCCGACAGGGTTCACCTGTCGACCTTAGTAATGAGTGACTGTCAGGCAGTAACGATGGTCTTCGAGCGAGGATGGTTCAGCGTGGGTGTCAGTCGTGGTCGAATTGGAATACCTGGATTCCCAACGTCAATGAATGGCTCGGCGGCCGGGAGTCGAAAACGAACAAGCGGGCCTCAGCAGGCGTGAAACGACGCGGCGACGGGTCGTGGGTCAGCGCGGTCGAGGTCGAGCGAACCCTTCAAGGGGTACGATCCGTTCTGACGGAGACGGTCTCGAGGAGTCTGGTCTCCGCCGCGACCCCGAATGTCCTGGTCAGCAGCCCAATCCGTAAACAGGTGTCCGGTTCGAGGGTGACTGCCCGCTTCGGATCGTCGACGTAGGCACTCAGATCACCATCCCGATAGAACCGAATAGCTGGTTCGCCGCGGTCGTTCTCGATGGCATCGGCGTCGATCCAGACGTCGGCTTCGCGCGTGCCACGATTGCAGACCTGGAACGCGTCGTGGTCGAACGAGACCGAATTCGAATTGAACCGCTCGCCGTCTTTTTTCGGCATCTCGAGGCTGATCTCGTGGGATTTGTCCTCGGGTTCGGGTGGCTCCGGTGGGCCGTCCCCACGCTGGGCGTCGTGGACGGTCGTCTCGTCGTCGTCGGTCCTGACGGCCGGTTCGTCGGTACGGGGCCAATAGGTGGCACTCCCGAGGACGGCAGCCCCGATCCCGACGCCGCCCAAACCCGCGAGTATCTGCCGGCGCGTGATCGAATCGGGATCAATCATCCGTGTTGTGGACCCACTCGCGGTCGTCTTTATCCGTCATGTCGACGGTCTCGAGGATGTGCTCCGGTTTCATGTCCTTGGTGTGGGCGCTCTCGGCGATGGCGACGATGAGCACCTCACGGAGCAACTGGGTGTGGGCGGTAATGCTCTTCGTGTAGGTGAAGAGGCCGACCTCGAGGCACTCGCTTACGTCGAGTTGCTGCCCACCGAGGATCTCGTAGCCGCCGTCGAAGTCGCCGTGATAGAACGTCACCCGGTCTGGCTCGTCACCCGACTTGAGGACGTATACCGTGGCCGGCTCTTTGCCCTGGTTACAGATGTGAAAGAGGTTGTCGAACCACGATACCGAGTCGGAGTTGACACCCTGCCCACCTCCCTCCGTGGGGTTCTTTTTGTCCATCCGGATCCGGAGGTGGCCCTTCTTGTCGTAATCGACGTAGCTCCGGTTCGGCCCCTCGCTGCGGAGCAGGCCAAGGTAAGCGTCCTCGTCGTGAGCCACGCTGATTTTCGTCTTTCGCTGCGATACCACTCCGGAGAACGCACCGGTGCCGATGAGGGTGGTCCCACCGACTCCGGCCGCCCCGACGCCGAGGAGGAACTGTCTTCGTTGCATGGTTGGTCGGCGACCACGCGTGGTCCACCAGGGACCGCTCGTGGATTCGCTCGAGTGCGCCCTCAATTTCCTGGGGTTTGTGTATGCACAGCAAGGAGTGATTCCAGTCCGTGCATATACGTCGCCGCCGTCGGCTCCAGTTTTCACAGGCACCGGTTACGGCCACACGCTGGCCAGTCACCGATAGCGATAGTTGTCAAACTACAGTACCAATTGGAACGATTTACAACCCTCACAGCGAGTCGGCTCAGAGCCGGTTTGTGACCGGTTCTGAGCCATGGTGTCGTGAGGGAGTGTGCAATGACGTTCAGTGGCTACTATCGTCGTGGGTACTGGCCCGTGGCCGATCCGATCGAGACTGGTATCCTCGGGTGAAGCCGACCACCCGCTCCGCGTCGGCGGTTGGCAATCCAGTGGTCTCACAGACCGTGTGAGCCACTCGAGAGAAGCCAATACCGCTCGAGTGCTTCAATGGCTCCACGGACCACTGCGTGTTCCGCGACCGTCGGTATCGAAACTCGTCCAAGTCACCGAGTTGGCAACCACCCGTTTCGACCGTCGGGCGGTATGGATCGCCTGCGCTGGCACAGCCAGCAGTTGTGCGGTGACACGCGACGATTACTTAATGGACACTGTCATGTCCCCTCGAACCGATGCCCGTGTGGGCAGGGGGACGTGACGTGAACGCCATCACCGAGACTATCGACGACACCGGGGGTACCGACCNAACCGACAGCGGGCCGAGCAGGGACGAAGTCTTCACCGTGTTGAGCAACCAGCGACGTCGCTGGGTGCTCCACTATCTGAAGGGCCACGACGAGGGCGCAGTCCAGCTTCGCACCCTGGTCGACGTGCTCTCGGAGTGGGAGTACGAGCAACCAGTCGAGGGACTCTCCTGGAAGCAACGAAAGCGAGTCTACACCGCACTTCGACAGTCTCACCTGCCCAAACTCGACGAGGCTGGCGTCATCGACTACGACCGATCGCGTGGCACCGTTACACTCACCGAGGGAGCACGCGAGGTCCAGATGTATCTCGAGTACGTCCCCGCCCACGACATCCCGTGGAGTCAGTTCTATCTCGGACTGGTCGGCGTGGGCGCGGTCCTGCTCGGGCTTGCCTGGACGGCGCGCTATCCGTTCGATGGACTCTCCGGGTCGGTCGTGGCCACGATCGTGCTCGTGATGTTCGGGGTCTCGGCGCTCGTCCACCACTGGCACCTCCGGCAAGGCCGCCTGGGGGCCGGAAATGACCCGCCTACGGTCGACACGTCACCCGATATAAACGACCCCCATCCCTGACTGGAAACGGTGTCACGACGGAGCGGCGCCCCCCGATACGGTAGTGGCGAGCGCCGGGACGTGATTACAGCGAGCCTCGCTCGAGAAATAGCCAGTCGGTTGAACAGTTCACGCAGAAATCGCAACGTTAAGGGACCCGGTCACCAAGTGATGGCCACAGCATGACGCTGGCTCGTGCACTCATCGCCGCCTCGCTGTCGCTTCTATTCCCTGGCATCGGCCACGCAGTTATCCGCGACTGGGTTCGGGCGATGTTCTTTTCGGGACTGTTCGTCATGGCTATCGCGCTCGCGTTCTCGACGGATCAGTTGAGTGCGATGACCTCCATCGACGGCATCTGGACGGCGCTGACCCAGGAAACGAGCCAGCTGGATCGATTCATGTTCGGCTTCCTCGTGCTTTTTGCGGCGACGGACGCGCTCTTCCGGGGCCTCGGGACAATCGGCTCGAACGACGTTGAGGGACCGACGTGCCCACACTGTAACCGCGAACTCGACACCGACCTCGAGTTCTGCCACTGGTGTACGGCGCGTCTCGAGCCACCGGCCGAGAGCGAAGAGCACGCCTGAGCGAGGGCGTACGCGTGGCTGTAGCCCTCGCGAGTGGATGTGAGTGACGCGTTTTGATTGTAGACGACGTGTCTGGTACCGATCGAGGGGTGCCCCTCGACTCGCCCACCCCATCGCCGTCGGCTCGGTCACTTCTCGATGATGCTCTCGTCGACCGCCTCGCCGAAGTGGCGGGCGGTATCCTCGTAGTAGAGCGCGAGTTCGTCACCTGGCGAGAGGTCCGTGACCGCCCGACGGCCGTCTTTCGTGGCGACCTTGATCGTCTCGGCGTTCTGCAACAGCGTTTCGATGCGGTCCCCGGCTGCGGTCTCGAGGGCGACGCGGAACATCGGTCGCTTCTCGATTTTGACCCGGCCCACGATTGCCTCACGGGTGTGCCCCTCGGTGTCGACGACCTGTACCTCGTCGCCGCTTTTGAGTTCCGAGAGGTACTTCGTGCCGCCCTCGGGCGTGCGCACGTAAGCGTGGACCGCACCAGCGTTGACCCGGAACGGCCGGGAGGCGACGTACGGCGAGTCCGCGGTTTCGGCGTGGACGAAGACCAGCCCACGGGACATCGAGCCGATGAGCATCCCCTCGTCGTGTTCGAACAGGTTGCCAGTGTCGACACAGACCCGATCGGCCGAGCCAACGGGTTCGACCTCGACGACGGTTCCCCATTCGAGGTCGAGCGTTTCCCGTTCGGCCGCCTCCCGAACCTCGACCGTGCGCCGGATCTCGTCGGGATCGCCGCTGTCGAGCAAGACCCCATCGGCTCCGATCTCGAGCGTTTCGAAGGCCGTTTGTGCCTCCGCAGCCGTCGTGACGCCAGCGATGAGGTTCGTCTCCTCGCCGATTCGGGCGATGAGGTTCTCGAGGGGGATGATCGTCCAGTCCTCGCCGATGACGATGGTGTGTGCTGTGGCTTCGGCGGCAGCCTCCGCGAATTCCTCGTAGTCCTTGCCCAAAATGCGAACGTACGCCCCGCTTTCGACCTGACTCTCGCGACGCAGTGTCGAGAGGTCGGCGGACCCCGAGAAATCGGTCGGCAGTTCGATCGTCCCGTCACCCTCGCCGTCTTTGCCGATCACGTACGCATCGGGTTTGGCGCTCGATGCTTCGGGTTCGGCATCGTCGATCAAACTCACGTCGCCGTCGGTTCGGAACGCGGCGACCGATATCTCCCCGAGCTCGCGAACTCGAGCGACGTCAGCCTCGTCGACCAGTACCCAGTCGGCCCCGGCCTCGAGGGCAGTCGTGATGCGCTCGCGACGGGCGTCCCAGTCACCGACAGTGTCGTCGGCTTTGACCCAGACCGTGCGTGTCATACTGTGGCCGTCGAACGGAGGTGGCTTGAACGTGGCGACTTCGTCAGGGTTTTCCCGTCCGCTCGAGGTCACCCTCGGCTGTGCCCGCTCGAGTGGGGAGCTGTCTAGACAGCTAGGGCGAATTCGCGCCGAGGAAGCGTCGTCGGAGGTGGGGACAGAGTATAGTAACAACTGTAACGATTCACACACTGATCGCCGATACGTCTGGCGATCAGGTGTGCAATGACTTGCAGTGGCTACGATAGCTGAGGGGGAACGCTGTCGCGGTCCCCACCGGTGGCCGGCCGCGTCCTCACCGCGAGGGGTCGCCGTGGGACACTCCCTCGCGGGCATCGGCTTTCATGCGCCTGAGCGTCGCCCGTGCGTTGCTCGCCTCGTAGCCGAAGTAGACGTCGTTCGCGTAGGCGCTGGCAACCTCCGTGGCCTTCCGGAGGTTCTCGAGTTCGATGTCGATCGCGTAGAGCTCGATGCTAAACGGGATGTCGAGCTGGCTCTGGAACCCCTTCGCGATTACCTCCAGCCAGTAGGTCGTTTCGTAGGCCATGTCGTACAGCGGAACGACGAACTCGTCGACGTGGGCTTCGAGGGCCTCGAGATCGAGGCCGGCGCGTTCGTAGAGGTGGCCTGGATAGGGGTCGGGGTAACAGGTCAGATAGGTCTTGCCGGGGATGTGTGCAGTTGCGTCGGCAANGAAGTCAGTTATTACGGCCGCCCGCCAGGCGAAGCGGTCGTCGTACTCGCTCTCGGCGAAGGCCGCCTCACAGACGTCACATCGACAGTACTCCGGGCGAGGAAAGCCGACGTCGTCGAGTCGAACGTCCTCGTTGACCGCCACACAGTCGTCGATGATCTCGAGCAGCCCCTCACGATACTCCTCGCGAGTGGGGCAGATGTACGCCCAGTCGAAGTACGTTCGCTCGCGGGTGGCTGGCCGACCCTGGTCGTCGACGGGCACCAGCGACGGTTCTGCGTCGGCCGCCGCGTTGTCCCCGAAACAGGAGACCATGTTCACCGCATCCGGGAGTGGTTCGGCTGACCGACCGGTCACGTCCTTGACCTCGTAGAATGCCCGGTCGAAGTCGTCCCACGCGACTTCGTCGGGATTTCGCGTCACGACGCCATACATACCGGGATGTAGGGCCTCGAGACGGTAAGCGGTTCTGGTGTGGCGGTCGTGTCCGTTCGGGTGGAGCCCTGACGGCGGGCAGCTCGATCCGTCTGCCGGCGGCGAGCGCTGGGGCCAGGGACTCCCCCGTTAGCCAGCGACGATCACTCGATTGGATCGTACTCGACGTCGACTTCGGAGGTGCTGAACACGACCTTCCAGAGCACGACGACCACCACGAGCACGAGCAGCACTTTAAGCATTCGCGACATGTCCACATCCACGTTGGCACGGTACCCACTTAGCGATTCTGGACGTTCTCGAACTGCTGATCATCCGTGGGGTGGCCTTCATCGTGAAGATGGACCGCGAGCGAACTACCGTGAGCCGATCAGGTCGGCGATGCCATCGCGGACAATGGTGCCACAGTACGTACACCGGACACCGTCGTCGAGGACCTCGAAGCGGGAGGTCACAGGTTCGTCCTCGGTCGTGATACAGGTGGTGTTCGGGCAGGTCAACACGCCCTCGACCTGACGCGGGCGCTCGACGCGGTGTTTGCTGGTCACGTCGTAGTCACGCACGATGTTGATCGTGGCGTCGGGTGCGATCAGTGAGATGACGTCGACTTCCTCCTGGCTCAACTCCCGATCTTCGACCTTCACGATATCCTTGCGGGCGAGGCGGTCGGAAGGGACGTTCATCCCGATGGAGACCTGCTCGTTCTGGGTGCCATCGATCCCGAGGATGGCCAACACGTTCAGCGCCTGGCCGCCACGGACGTGATCGATGACCGTCCCGTTTCGAATCTTGCTGACTCGGAGTTCGTGATCGTCGCTGCTCATGCTGACCCCCCCAGAAATTGATCGAGGAGAGCCATCCGCACGGGCACGCCGTTGTGTGCCTGCTCGAAGTAGGCCGCGTGATCGGTGTCGTCGATCGCCGGGTCGATCTCGTCCACCCGCGGCAGCGGATGCATGATCGTCAACTCGGGTGTGGCATCCTCCAGCGTCGCCATGTCGATCTGGTACTCGCCCGCAATTTTCTGATACTCGTTTTCGTCCGGGAACCGTTCGCGCTGGATGCGAGTCACGTAGAGGACATCGAGCGTCTCGAGGACGGCGTCGAGATGCTCGTGTTCGCGGACGGATGCCCCCTGCTGGTGAAGGTCGTACACCACCTCGCGGGGGAGTTGCAGGCTCTCCGGGCTGATGAAGTGTTGCTGGACATCGAAGTTCGAGAGGGCGTACGCCAGCGAGTGGACCGTCCGCCCGTACTTCAGGTCGCCCATGATGCCGACCGAGAGGTCGTCCAGCCCAGCGGCCTCCCGCATGGTGTAGAGGTCGAGCAACGTCTGGGTTGGATGGTGACCGGCGCCATCACCGGCGTTGATCAACGGCACGTCGACGAACTCACTGGCCATCTTCGCGGCCCCCTGACGCGGGTGACGAACGACGAGAGCGTCGGCGTACCCCTCGATGACCCTGACGGTGTCCGCGAGGGTCTCCCCCTTCTTGACGCTCGAGGATTCGACCGATCCCATGTCGACGACGTCACCGCCGAGTCGTTTCATCGCGGTCTCGAAGCTCATCTTCGTCCGGGTGCTGGGCTCGAAAAAAAGGAGTCCAAGGAGGCTCCCGTCGTGCTTGCCGGCGAGCGCCCCGGGATCGGCGTCGATCTCGGCCGCCCGATCGAGGATGCCCTCGATGTCCGCCCGTGTGAGGTGTTTGCTCGTGAGCAGGTGATCGTCACGCATTTCGTTCGTCAAGGCACGCGCTGGCCCCTTGAATCTCTCTATCGCTCCCGAGGGGGTGAACGCTCAGGACGTGGACGGACGGACCACAAAGAAGTGTGGCGGGGCCGACGTTCGGACCCCAGGTCGGCCGCCGCCGCAACACGACTGACGGCACCCGATGGAAATGGCCGAGGACCGCCGGTTAAAACGTCCGTCGCCCCTCGTCAGTGATCGCACTCTCGAGCAGCGACACCGGCGTTGCATCGTAGGCCGGGTTTTCGATGGCGAACCCTTCGGCCGGTTCCGCCATCACCTCCACGGGCGTCCGATACTCGTTCTCGAAGGCGAACCCCTCGGTGACGATCTTGGCCGCCGAGCCGAGCACCGTGACCGGGACGTCGAGCTGGGCCGCCGTCGAGGCGATTGGGAAGGTGCCGACCCGGTTGTAGAGGAACCCGTCGACGATACAGTCCATCCCAAGTAGGACGCGAGTACAGCCCTCGAGAAAGTGACCGTGTGCGCTATCGGTGATGAGGGTGACCTCGACGCCGTCGAGGGTCGCGAGTCGACGGGCGGTCTTCCGGCCGATGTAACGTGGTCGAGCCTCAGTGGCGTAGACGTCGAAGGTCATCCCTCGTGCAGTCGCTTGCTCGAGTGCCTCGATCACCGTCGAGGAATAGTCGTGTGTCAGAATAGTCTCGCCGTCGGAGAGGTACTCGAGGGCGTTCTCGGCGGCTCTCGTTTTGCCAGCCTCCACACGGGCGACGACGTCCTGGATGGCGGTCTCGGTCAGCGTCTTCGCCGCCTCGACCGTCTCGGGGTCGTCGGCCTCGACCTGGTGGACGACCTCCCGGACGGCGTTCTGGAGGGACGCGTGGGATGGGTTTGCTCGACGCAACACCGCCGCGTTGCGCTCGAGGGCACGCGTGTACTCCTCGACCGTCGCGAACTCCCGCTCCGTCAGTTCGGTGAGTGCTCGCGTGGCCTTCACCGCCACCACCGAGGAACTGTGTGTCTGCATCTCCCTGATCTCCTCGGCCGTCTCGTCGATCATACTCGAGGTGACTGCCGTCAGGACAAAAGGTGTTCCGGGTGGCTTCGGTCCCTGGGTCGTGACGGATCGTGCGAAGGCTGAACCTGGAACTGACCACCACGCCGAGTCCGAGCAACGATCCCCCTCGAAGCGCCACGTCGGTCAGGACAGCCGTGCCGCCAGGTCCGCCTCGGTGATGATTCCGACCGTCTGCCCGGCTTCCGTGATCATCACTGCCTTGTAGTGATCCAGGAGGTTGCTGATCTCGTCGAGGGTCGCGTCTTTCGACACCGTCGGGAAGCTCTCGGCCATGTGTTCGGCGACGGGTTCGTTCCGGGCGTCCTCGTCGAGATGGACCAGTTCGCTCTGGCTGATCGAGCCCACGGGAATCCCGTTCTGGATCACTGCCAGTTGCGAGTAGGCCTCCTGTTCCATCAGGTGGGCGGCCTCACGCACGGAGTCGTCCGGTGCAACGCTGACGACGTGTTCGTGCATGAGGTCCGCTGCTCTGATGACGTCGCTCTCTGCCTCCTCCAGCGCGTTGACGATGCGGCGCAACGTGGACAGCCGGGGATCGACGTCCCCGCCCTCAATGCGGGCGATCAGGGGCTGTGACACGTCGGCCCGGTCGGCCAGTTCGCTCTGGGTCAACTCGAGGTCGTGGCGGCGCTGTTTGAGGTCCGTCGGCGTGGGGAGTTCCATACCTGCAAATAACCACAGGTAATAGAAAGGTGTTGGGGTGGGTGTCCTACTCGTCGTCCTCGAGTTCGAAGATTTCCACGACCGACAGGGGGACGTCGCGCAGGGCTCCGCCGACCTCGCTCTTGGCGATGCGGGAGGCGTGTTCCTCGCTGTCAGCATTGAACACGTCCATCTCCAGTGCAAGCCCCACGAGGGCTGTTTCGGCCGCAATGAACGCCGAATCGAAGGGTTCTCCGCAGGCGGGACACCCCGTCGCACCGACCTCGACCTCGACGTACTCCATGTTCGCGCTGTTGAGTCGTTTTCCGGCTTCGCTCACGGCGACACCGATGGCGTCGTCGATTTTGTCGACGTCACGGACGAGCCACGCGGCTTCCATCGCGACGAGATAGTTGCTCATAGTTCAACGTCGGGCCGGGGGGTTTCCTGCTTTGCGGTTTCACGCTGGCGCTCGAGTGGGGACAGGTGGCCTCGAGCGCCGCTTTGGGAGCGCCCCAATCCGATCGTTGGTTGGGTGTCGACGGCGATCTCCTGTACGACCGCGTCGACCACAAAGATTTCAACCCACTCGCGCCCTGTAGCGGTAAGTCTCGATTACCGAATGGGTACACTCACCGACAGCCGACAGCGATCCGTTATCGAGCGGGTGAGACGCATCCTGTGGCAGGCGCCGGTCGAAACGACGTTGGTCGTGGTTGCTCCGCTCGGTCTCGCCGCGTCCCAACTCCTGATTGCCCTGGTCGGTGGTGGGTCACGCCTCGCCATGATCGCCTTCGCGATCGTCATGGTCGCCTTCGCCTGGACCGCACTCGGCTACCTCGAGGCCGGCTGTCGCCGACGCCGTTTGATCGATGGTGGATAGGAGTCGGTCTATCGGCGGAATGTCGTCAGTGGCCGTCTCGAGGTCGAACCGTCGGGACTGTCCGGTTTATTAACGAAAGACGAGACACTCCAGCGAGGACCCCGCTCAGTGCGAACGGTCCCGATCGGTGACAACCCTGCGTACTCCGCGTGCTCGATAGGTCGCGTAGCCGGCAAGGAGGGTCACCGTCGCGCCAGTGGACAGCGTGCTCCACCAGATCGTGCCGGTCATCGAGAATATGGAGGGACTGACCAGTAACCAGCATCCCAGTATGGCGACCAGCGAGCCGGCAGCGGGACTCGAGGGGACGTCATTGTGAAGACGGTACGCGTCGTACCCCCCACCGGCCGCGATAACCAGCCCGACGAGGACGTTGTTGAGGGCACCGTTCCAGGGGGCAGCCTCGAGGACGAGCGGTGAAATGACTGTCCAGACGCCGAGGGCGGCGATCACCACGGCGATCACCGGTGTATTGCCGTGACGATCGGCATCGTCGAGGCTGGGAGATCGATCCGGTGGTCCGTGATCCGGTGTCGAGTGATCCCCGTCGGTCCCCGAGGCCTGTACCGATCGCTCACCGAGGGTCTGGAACCATCGACGTCTTGTCACTGTCCGTCGCCAGCGACGAAATCCCCCGAACACGTGCGGACCCTCGCGTCATCTCTCCAAAAGGGACGCCCACCGTTACACCGTTCTGTCGCCGACTACCGCCGAAACGACCGATTGCGGGACTGAAACCGACTCGACGGCCGGCGTGTGATTCCCCCAGGAGAGCAAATAGCGCCCCGTCGCCCACCAAACCCGTCCGACCACTCTGATACAGTCGACGACCGGCGACAACGGGCACGTTTTTGCCCGCCGAGTTCCTCACGACGGTCGTGAACGTACGCGGAACCGTCGCCGACGAGGTCACGACCAGAACGGTCTCGACGAGTTACGGATCCAGTGACCTCGCGGAGGTGCCCTTGCGCCTCGAGTCGGTGGAACACGCCCCGAGAGCAGCGACCGAATCCACCGAGGTCGGCGAGGACGGTCCGGCTACCGCCCCCGAAGCGCTGGCAACCGCGGTGGGTGAGAGGGACACCCCACCCGCCGAACGCCCCACCGTCACCTGTACCTGCTGGGGCAAGTGGACCGAATCGGCGGCCCTGATCGAGCCGGGCATGGAACTGCTGGTGACCAACGTCGAGTACGACGAGTACAAAGGACGCCCACAGCTGTCGACCACCGGCGACTCCTACGTCGTCGTCGAACCCGCCTTCCTCGTCAACGTTACCGCGATCAGAAACTGGGTCGAGTGCCCCCGACTCTACTACCTCAACAAGCTCTCGGGGGTCCCGCTGAACTACCCCGTTGTCAAGGGGACCATCGTTCACGAGGTCTTCGGCGATTTGTTGCGTGGTCGGGAGCTCGAGGCGGCGATCGACGCACGGATCGAAGAACGAGGGCTCGAGCTCGGGCTGCTCGGAGAGTCACCCGAGAGCGTGGCCGAAGACGTCCGCAAGAACGCCGCCGCAATCGAGGGCTGGCTTGAGCAGGGCCGCCTGACCGAGGACGACGAGTGGCGCTCCGAGCAGTTGCTGATCAGCGAAACCTTCGGCATTCGGGGCCGTGCCGACGCCGTTCGCCGCGGTGCACCGGTCGAGCTCAAGACGGGAAAGAACCTCCGGAAGGACCCCCGGTTCAAGGACAAGGTCCAGGCCGCCTGCTACGCCCTATTGCTCGAGGAGAACGGGGGCGATATCGATACGGGCACCCTGCTGTACACGAAAAACTCCGCCCTGGATCGCAACGAGGAGACCGGCGACCTGACCCCAGCGAAGGACTTTTCGATGGGCGATGGCCTGTTGAAGTACGTCGTCAGACTCCGAAACGAGATCGCAGCAATGGAGGGCTCTGGGGGAATTCCCACTGGCTACGAGGCCGATGCGAAGTGTGAGTATTGCTTCGAGCGGGATACCTGCATGGTCGTCTCCGGGCGACTCGATCAGGATTCCAAAGCGGGCAAGTTGGCCCAGCCCCTTCCCGCCGAAGAGCGCGAGCACTTCGACCGTTTTTATCGGGCCATCGAGGAGGAGCGCCGCGAGGTCCACCGCGAATACGCCAAGCTCTGGGAGCAGACGGCCACGGAGCGCGCCGACGACGATCGAGCCATCGTAGATCTCGAGTTCATCGAGAAGCGCGAACTCGAGGGCGGTCGCTGGGAGTTACGGGCACGCCAACGCGGCGCGGCCACCTCGAAAATTCGGGAGGGAGACCTCGTGCTCGCGAGCGACGGCCACCCCGTCAGGGGCGAGGCCGAACTGGCCAGGATCGAACGCCTGGACGCCGAGATCGTCCTGACCGCCGACGAACCGGTCGAGGTCACGAGGCTTGACGTCTACCCCTCCGAACTGACGACAGATCGTCTGCTGACGGCGCTCCACGACGCGATGCTCAAGGGTGAACCGCGTCGGAAGGATATCCTGTTCGGACGCACCGAACCCGAGTTCGAGCCCCTGGGGGCGACGTTCATCGACAACAACGACGCCCAGGACGAGGCCGTTCGCAAGGCCGTCGGGGCTCGAGACTGTGCGCTGATCCACGGGCCACCGGGCACGGGGAAGACCTACACCATCGCCAGAGCCATCTGCGAAATGGTCGACCGTGGCGAGCGTGTCCTGCTCTCGGCGTTCACCAACCGGGCCGTCGACAACGCCCTCGAGGCCCTGCTCGAGGAGGGGATCGATCCCGAGGTCGTCGTGCGAGTCGGGAGCGAGAGCGGCGTTCGTCCGGACATGCAGTCCCTCCGCCTCGAACGTTCGGGCGACCCCGAGACGGTGGTCGACGCGCTGGAGTCCGCGCGCGTCGTGGCGGCGACGACGGCGACCTGTGGATCGCGGGTAATGGCCGAACAGGCCTTCGACGTCGCGCTGGTCGACGAGGCTGCCCAGTTGACCGAACCGGGGACGTACGCGGCCATCGAACTCGCCGAACGGTTCGTCCTCGTGGGTGACCACGAGCAACTCCCACCCGTAGTGCGTGCGGAAAACGACCTCTCGACGTCACTGTTCGAACGGCTCGTGGATCGATACCCCGAAGCGGGCGTGATGCTCGACCGGCAGTACCGCATGAACCAGCGCATTCAGGCCTTCGCCTCACGGGAGTTCTACGACGGGGCGCTCCGTCCCGCGACTGGTGAGGTCGCCGGACGGACGCTCGATGACCTCCCTGGCGTCTCGCGTGGGGTCCTCCCCGCAGCGCGCAGGGATCCAGTCTCGTTCGTCCACGTCGATGGCGACGACGAGCGCTACACCGACGCCCGAGAAGCCGATCGGATTTGTGACCTGATCGACACCTACGAGCGTGCAGGGGTCGCCCGCGAGGATATCGGCGTCATCGCGCCCTTCCGCGCCCAGGTGTCGGCCATCTCGAACGCCGTTCCCGACGGGGTCGCGGTGGACACCGTCGACCGATTTCAGGGCTCGAGCAAGGAGATCATCGTCATTTCGTTCACCGCGACGGGCAGCCTCGAGGGCCCCATCTTCGAGGACTATCGCCGAATCAACGTGGCACTGACCCGCCCGAAGCGGGCGCTCGTGCTGGTCGGCGACCGCGAGGCGCTCGAGTCGGATCCCGTGTACGAGCGCATGCTCGCGTGGGCCGACCGGTAGCGGCGATTCCAGGAAGTCCCCCACACCAGCGGCGATCACAGGAATCCAGAAACGCCCGTTCGACGGCACCACGCTCCGGAATCCTTAATGGACTGTCCGGCAAAAATTACGTACATGTACGACGATGAGGATCTCGAGGCGATCCGCGAGGCCGAATCCGACTGGGAATCGGAGACGCTCGAGCCAGTGCTGGATCGGTTTGGCGAGCGAAAGGATCGGTTCGCCACGATATCGAATCTCGAGGTCGATCGACTCTACACACCCGACGACATCGCTGATCTCGAGTATCTCGAGGACCTCGGGTTTCCCGGCGAGGAACCCTACACCCGCGGACCCTACCCGACGATGTACCGGGGTCGCACGTGGACGATGCGCCAGTTCGCCGGCTTCGGCACCGCAGAGGAGACCAACGAGCGATTTCACTACCTGATCGAGCAGGGCCAGACCGGGCTCTCGACGGCGTTCGACATGCCGACGCTGATGGGACTCGACTCCGACGACCCGATGAGCGACGGCGAAGTGGGCAGGGAAGGCGTCGCCGTCGACACCCTCCGGGACATGGAGATCCTGTTCGACGGCATCGACGTCGACGACGTCTCCACGAGTTTCACGATCAACCCCTCCGCACCGGTCATCTACGCGATGTACGTCGCCCTTGCCGACCAGCAAGGCGTCCCCCGCGAGGAGATCCGGGGTACCCTGCAGAACGACATGTTCAAGGAGTTCATCGCCCAGAAGGAGTGGGTCGTGCCCCCGGAGCCCGCCCTCAAACTCGTCACCGACGTCGTCGAGTTCAGCACCGAAGAGACGCCGAAGTTCCACCCCATCTCAGTGTCGGGCTATCACATCCGCGAGGCCGGCTCGACCGCGGTTCAGGAGCTCGCCTTCACCCTCGCCGACGGCTTCGGCTACGTCGAAGATGCGATGGATCGCGGGCTCGAGGTCGACGAGTTCGCGCCTCGACTCTCGTTTTTCTTCAACTGCCACAACTCCTTTTTCGAGGAGATCGCCAAGTTCCGGGCCGCCCGACGCATCTACGCTCGCGTGATGGACGAGTGGTACGACGCCGAACGCGCCGAATCGAAGCGCCTCAAGTTCCACACCCAAACCGCCGGCCAGTCGCTGACGGCCCAACAGCCCATCAACAACGTCGCTCGCGTGACGATGCAGGCACTGGCGGGGGTTCTCGGTGGCACCCAGAGCCTCCACACGAACAGCTTCGACGAGGCACTGGCGCTCCCGAGCGAGAAGGCCGTTCGCGTCGCGCTCCGGACCCAGCAGATCATCGCCGAAGAGTCGGGTGCAGCAGACATCGTCGACCCCCTTGGCGGGAGTTTCGCCGTCGAAAGCCTCACGAACGAGGTCGAGGCGCAGGCGATGGCCTACATCGAGGCGATCCGCGAGAAGGGCGATGGGTCGGTCCGTGACGGCATCCTCCAGGGCATCGACGACGGTTACTTCCTCCGGGAGATCCAGGAGGCCTCCTACGAGTACCAGGAACGGGTCGAGCGCGAGGAGGAGATCGTCGTCGGCGTCAACAAGTTCACGATCGAGGAGGACACCAGCCCGGAGATTCTCCACGTCGACGAGGCCGCCCAGGAGACCCAGCTCGAGCGCCTCGAGCGGACGAAGGCCGAGCGCGATGACGCGGCCGTCGAGGCGGCACTCGAGGCACTTCGGGGGGCGATCGATCGCGACGAGAATACGATCCCGTACGTCGTCGACGCCGTCAAGGCGTACGCGACGATGGGCGAGATCATGCAGGTGTTCGAGGCCGAGTATGGGGCCTACACCGAACAGATCGGGCTCGCCTGACCGAGACGAGCGAGCGTCGTCGACGCGATTTACCGTGACAGGTTCCGCAGCGTCACAGAACCAATCCCCCTGGCTTCGACCTGCCGTCAGTCCAGCGTGGGCGTGAGTGGATACTCGAGACAGGCAGTCCCCCCATCGTCACCGTCTTCGATTGGCCGCTGACCCACGAACCGAACCCGTCGTTCGCCGTCTCGCTCCCGTTGGAACTCGAGGTAGTATCGGACCTCCAGGTTCGCACATCGTTGGAGCAATTCGTTCGATTCGAACCGATAGCGCGAACGCTGTCCGCCGGGATCCCCCGCTGGTTGCAGGTAGTGATCGTAGATCAGGACGCCGCCAGGAACGAGCGCCTCGATGATCGCCGGCACTCGATGGCGGGCGTCGAAGTTGCAGATAGTGACGAGGTCGTAGGTTCCGCTTGCAAAGCCGTACCGATCGACGTCGGCCAGTATCCACTCGATCCGCAGGCCATCATCGAGGCCACGGCGCTGGGCCCGCTCGAGGACTGCTCTGGAGATGTCGATGGCGTGGACCGTCCATCCCGCGGCTGCCAGGGCTCGAGCGTCCCGTCCGGAACCTGTCGCGATGTCGAGAGCGCGGCCGGCCCTGCACTCGGCCAGCATGCGCTCGAGCGTGGGGTTTGGGTCCTCGGGAGATCGATCGGGCCTCGCGGTCCGGCGGTATCTGACGTCCGCCCGGTGACGTTCCCCGCCTGTCATGGCTCACATTCGCCGGGTGAGCCCAAGAAGGTGCCTCTCGCCTCGAACGGGTCAGTCCTGGAACTCGACGATCGTCGGGCGCGCGTGATCGCCCGGGAAGGCATCGACTGGAACCTGGACCTCGTCGCCCGAGGCCATGTCCTTGACCGTGATCTCGTCGTTCTCGAGGTCGCGCTCGCCGACGATCACGGTGGTCTCGGCGTTGATCGAATCGGCGTATCCCAGTTGCGCACCGAAGGAGCGGCCGGCAACGTCCGCTTCGACGACGTGACCGTCGTCCCGAAGCTCGCGGGCGATTTCGGCGGCGACGGAACGGGTGTCACCGACACTGAGAACGTAGTAATCCGTGGCTACGGACTCCTCGGGCCACACGCCCGCACGCTGGCAGAGCAGTGAGAGGGTCGCGTGACCGGGCGCGACGCCGACGGCGGGCGTCGGCTGGCCGCCGAAGGACTCGAGCAACTCGTCGTATCGGCCGCCGCCGAAGATGGATCGAGAGACCTCACCCGCGGAGTCGAAGCACTCGAAGACCACACCCGTGTAGTAATCCAGGCCGCGAGCGGTCTCGAGCGAGATCGTACAGTACTCGCGGGCACCGTAGTCCTCGGCGGCGGCGAGGACAGCCTCGAGGTTCTCGACCGCCTCGGTCACGCGTTCGGTATCGGCCGTAGCCTCGACCGCCTCGAGGTCGCCGGTCGCGATCAGGTCGGCAAACTCCTCGGCGTCGCCGGGAGAGAGCCCCGCGTCGACGAGCAGGCCGTGGTACTCGCCCGTCTCGATCTTGTCGGATTTGTCGACCGCGCGGATCGCCGCCTCGGTGTCGACATCGTCGGCGTAGGCCTCGAGAACGCCGCCGAGGATGTCCCGGTGGGAGATTCGAAATTCGAAGTGCTCGCCGGAGAGACCGAGGCCGGTGAGGGCGTCGGCCGCCCACGCCAGGATCTCCGCATCGGCTTCGGGTTCGCTCGAGCCGAAGATGTCGACGTTGGTCTGGTAGAACTCCCGTTGACGACCCTGTTGCACCTGCTCGTAGCGCCAGAACGGTCGCGTCGAGAACCACTTGATCGGCTTCGAGAGCGCCTGCTGTTTGGCGACGACCATCCGGGCGACGGTCGGCGTCAGTTCCGGGGTGAGCGCGACGTGGCGACCGCCCTGATCCTCGAACGAATAGAGTTCCTCGACGATGTCGTCACCGCTCTTGTCGGTCCAGAGTTCGGCCCGCTCGAGCGCTGGCGTCCCGATCTCGCGAAAGCCGTAGGATCGGGCCGTGTCCTCGAGGGTGTCGATGGCCTCGCGTCGCGCGGCCATCTCGCCGGGGTAGAAGTCCCGAAAGCCCTTGATTCGGTCGTACATGTTCGGGGCTTCGGGGGTGGCACACTTCTAAGTGTCCGTTCGTGGTCGGCCCGTGAACGGGATTGAAAATCAGCGGTTCGGCGTCCACTCCTCGCAAGCGTCCATGTCGTCCATCTGCTCGTCGAACCGGCCACAGTAGGGCGTGATTCCGCCAGAGCTCCGGACGTACTCGAAGTGTCGGCAGTTGCCGCAGTACTGGTCGGCGGTTTCGGGGTTCTCGGGGCCATCGACGATCATGCCGTCCCGTCCGTCACCAGACGAACCGTCCTCGAGTGGCGACTGAATATCGTTCGAGACGGCCCCACCGTCGCTCGCGGGGGCCGAACGACCGAGGGTGGTCTGATTGTTCGTCGTCTCCGTCTCGACATCGAAGTCGTCGTCTGCAGACTCGTTCGTCTGGGTCTCCACGTCGCCATCGGGCGTCGATCCGAGGAAACCGACCCCACCGAGGCCCTCCCGATCACCCTCGACCTCGACGACTTTCGTCTGGTTGCGCCGCGTGACGTTCATCTCGAGCATGCCGCCGGGATCGTTCCGCGTTTTGAAGTTGACGACCCCGGTGAACAGACACCACATGGCGGTAAACAGGCCGAGCAGGTACACACCAGAGACGTGGAGCGTGTAGTTGTTGCCGTGACCGCGCCAGTGGGCGGGATACGCCTGCCAGAACAGGACCACCCCGAGCAAACAGATGCTCGTCCCGATGACGGCCGCGGCCTGCACGTTTCGGCTCGCGGGCAGGACCGTGAAGACGCCCAGCAGGGCGAGCGGTACTCCCGTCCCCGCAAGCACTCCCGCCCAGAGTACCGGCGCGTACTGATCGCTGAACGCCCCCGCAAACACCGACGTCGTCGAGATCAGAACCGCGATGAGTGCGAGGAGTGCCCCCACTACAACCAGCACCGTCCCGGCGTACAGCCGCCGGAGGTTCGTCCCCCCCGTTCCACCGTTGTAGACCTCCGTCAGGCTTGTCATGCGTGGGTAATGAACCGCCTCCACCAAAACAATACGTCAGACACATTTCATTGAACAGAGAGGAATACGCGCCACGACCGGTGGCCCAGGAAACGAAAGCTTGAATCGACGTGCTTGCAAATCCCCGGTCATGAGCGACGAGGAAGACGAGCCAGAACCCGCCGTCGAACTCGGCGAGGCCACCCCGGTCGAGGGTGCGCCACTCGCCAGGGTCACGTCCCGACTCCACTGGCCGATCCAGCGGAGCGAAATCGATCGCAAGGAAGGCGAGGCGACGATCCGGACGCCCGACGGGCCAATGACGATCAGCGAAATTCTCGAGGACGTCGAGGAAACGTACTTCGAGCGACGCCAGGAGTTCCAGACCCACGTCACCGACGTGATCGGCACCGGGCCGGTCGCGACGGCTGCCGACGGCGGTAGTGTGCCAGTCGAGGCCGAGGACTCGAGTGAGGACCAGGAGGCGGACGACGCCGATACCGACGCCGAGGGAGGGGAGACGACCGCCGACGAAACAACCGGTGAGGACGAGGCAGCCGACGAATCGAGCGCTGCGGGCTCGACTGACGACGAGTAACGACCGTGGCGGACTCCGAGAGCGTCACCGCGCGACGGTGGCTACTGGGGCAGTTCGACCGCCTCTCCTGGTTCCAGAAGTCCCTACTCACCGGGGCCGTGCTCACGGTCGTCTGGATGTGGTGGTCGCCGAGTGAACTCGGTCGGCGAACGGTGTTCGACGCGGTAGTGCTGATCGGCGGCCCCCTCGCTCTCGGGCTGACCCACGGTCGTCACGTCGGCTGGAACATCAACCGAGTGGCCGTGCGCAACGCCGTCTTGCTCTCCGTGTTCGTCTTGCCGTTTTACCTGATCGGCTCGACGTTGCCGACCATTCGGGCCTATTACCCGATGTGGCAGACGACCCTCGCCCCCGCGAGCTTCGTCCCACACGCGATACAGCTATTCATCCTCGCGCTGGCCGCCGAGACCTACTACCGAGGGCTGCTCTGTGTCGGCGTGAAGGAGATCGGCTTCAAGGCCGTCTTCATCAGCCCGATCGTGTACATGATCCACCACCTGTCCAAACCCCCGATCGAGTTCCTGCTCTCGGGTCCAACCGACGTACTGTTCGGGGCCGTCGACTACCACTCGAACTCGATCCTGCCCTCGGTGGTCGCTCACGGAGCCGGCCTCGTTCTCCTCGATTGGCTGGTCCTCAGGGAGCCGCTGTTCGATCCAGCCCCCGCACTGGAGTTCCTCGAGTGGTTTCCGGTCGCGTTGTGATGGGGTTTGCTGTGACGGTTTACCGGTAAACGCCGACTCGGTATGGGCAATCACCGGGAAGAGACGACAGTAAATTGGATGAGAAGGTCAGGTTCGAAAACAATTACAACGGAGGCAGTATGAGTGTACGCATGAACTGTACCGACGGTGATCGGGCTAATCGTCGAACGGTGCTACAGGTTCTCGGTGCTGGAGGTCTTCTCACGCTCGCTGGCTGTACGGACTCGGCCAGCGACGATGCTATTCAGTTGGACGACGAGGGCGGGGACACCGACGACGATGGATCAACTGACGACGATACCGACGCCGGTGGCGATGACGACGAGGAGGTCGACGCCGAAGACGACGCGTCGACGGACGAGGTGGACACAGAGCCAGCGGATGAAGCCGAGACGGTCGCCGAAGACGATGAAGACGGCATTGACGACGAGAGCGACGATGAAGACGGCATTGACGACGAGAGCGACGATGAAGACGACGTTGGCCGCCAGGACACCGTCCAAATGGGTATCGTCGAGAGAGACGGCAACGAGATCGCCGCCTACGAGTCGTGGGTGTCACACCTCGAGGCCGAAACGGACACCCAGATCGAACCCGTCTCACTCGCTTCGCCAGCAGCGGGTGAGGCGCTGCTCGCCGATGGCGATCTCGACATCCTCGAAACTGACATGTTCACCCCCTCGATGTACCCCGATCTGGTCGACGTCATTGGCGTCCGCGTGGCCTTTGGCTCCGCGTACTACTTTAGTACGATCACCACAACGCCGGAGACAGNCGTCACAGAACTCGGGCAACTCGAAGGAGAGACAATCAGTCTCGCAGCGCCCCAATCGGTGTCCGGCTCACTGGTCCCCCTCTGGTTGCTCCTCGATTTCGGCCTCGACGTCGGTGCCGCCCCTGCGGGGTCCGCGGTTGATTTCGAAGTGCAGTACAGCGATCATCTGACGGCCCTGGAGATGCTAAGCCAGGACTCCCGCATTGTCGCGGCCGGAACCGGTGCATTTGCTGCCGCTCCGAGTGTTCCCCAGGCGGCCTTCGAGGAGTATTCCGACTTCGTCGAACACTCGGCCGAGTACGACGACGCAGGGAGCGCGCTCGCCGATGGTGGGGACGAACTGGAACTCCTCGCGGTCTCCGATCCGATCCCGCGTGCACCGATCGTCGCCCGTGCCGACTGGGATGACCCGGCGCGAACGGCAATCGAGGACGCCATGGTCGACTCGAGCCAGGGGGCCATCCAGGCCGATTCTGGGGAAGAACTCTGGTTCGACGGCCTCGAACCAGCAACCCGTGCCGACTACGAACCGATACTGTCCGTGATCGAGGATCTCGAGATCGATCCCGAGGACCTTCGTTGATCCCAGTTGGGGGCGGCCGCTCGGGCAACCACGGTGGTTTTTAGCGCCGACGACCAACGCCAGATGTGACGCTCCCTATCGACCCCGCGACGATCGACCCTGAGGACATCGGTGAACACGAGACCACCCTCGAGATGAGCCACGAGGACGCCATCGAGCACGTACGAGAGGCCTGTCTCGACATCGGCTTCGGCATCCCCGTCGAATTCTCCCCGTCGGCGCTCCTCAACGAGAAGGTCGACGCCGATCGGGACCCGTACTACGTGCTCGGGGCCTGTAATCCGATGATCGCGGATCGGGCCCTGGATGAAACGAACCGGATCGGTGGCCTCTTCCCCTGCAACGTGATCGTCTGGGAGGTCGAACCCGGGGTCCAGCGAGTCTACCACCTCTCGATAATGAAGCTGGCCCGCCTGGTCGGGGTCGCCCCACATACCGAGGCGTGGGCCGAGATCGTCGACGAGACGGGCGATCTCGTGGCGGCACTGTTCGACGAACTCGAGGCAACGACCCCCTGAGGCGGTTTCCTGAGTGACGTCCCGGTGACCGTCCGGACCGGATCGGCAACGATCTGATAAAACGATTCACAGATCGTCGGTGACCGGTCTTGGCCACGGAGCCCCGATCGTCGCCCTGGCTAGCGATCGCCGCTGGTTCTGCCACCGTTCCCGACGAGCAGCCACAGCGCGAGCCGGTGCAATCGGCGACCCACTGTCACCTGGGTCGTCCGCGAGATACTCCGTGGCTGACCGCCGTCCGACCGGACTCGAGAACGGGTCGATCGAACGGAAGTGTCAACACTTATAATGACAACCCGACACGTCACGTCATGGACGTTCGTACGGCCTTTTTCGGGCTCTTGCTCGCAATCCTGGGGTACATCGGTGTCCTGATGGTGTTTCCCCTCCTGCCGTACGTCATCGCGGCTGCCCTCCTCGCGTTCGTGCTGTATCCATCTCAGCGACGACTCGAGGCCCGACTCGAGTCGACCCACCTGGAGGGGCGGCTGGGAACCAAACTCGTCGCCCTCGGGCTGACGGGGTTTGCCCTCGTGGGGGCGATCGTCCCAATCGCGATCTTTTCGGTAATCCTCTTTCGAACGGTGGTCGGCTTCCTCACGAACGTCGACGGGCCAACCGCATTCGACCAGTTCGAGTCGTTCCTGATCGATGTGGGGATCGATCCCACCTACATCGGTGATCTCGAGGCTGAACTCGGCGAGGAGTTCCAGGAGGAGTTGCTCACGGACGGTATCGACCTGCTGACCGGTGAACTCCTGCGACTGGTGAACACGAGCATCGAGATGGGGCTTGGGTTGCTCGTCCTCGTCTTCTTGCTCTATTACCTGCTGGTGGATGGCGACCGGTTCGTGGCGTGGCTCGGGGCCATCGCCCCGCTCGAGGATCACGTTCGAGTCCGGCTGTTCGACGAGGTCAACGTGGTGACCTGGGCCGTCATCAAGAGTCACGTCCTGGTGGCCCTCGTCGAGGGGGTGCTTGCCGGTATCGGGCTCTGGGTCGTCGGCATTCCGAACGTCGCGTTCTGGACGATGGTGATGGTGGTCGTGGCGTTCCTGCCCGCTATCGGCGTCTGGCTCGTCTGGGGACCGGCCGTGGGCTATCTGTTTCTGATAGGGGAGCCCCTGCTCGGCGGGTTGCTCCTGGTCTACGGGATCACCGTGCTCTCGGTCGTCGACAACTACCTGCGAGCCGTGTTCGTCGACATGGGTTCCGGCCTCCATCCAGCGGTCGTCCTCGTCGGTGTGATCGGCGGCATCTATCTCTTCGGCATCATGGGGCTGTTCATCGGACCGGTCATCCTGGGCGTGTTCAAGGCCGCCCTCAACGTGTTCGGCGAGGCCCATGGCTCACTCGAGGCTACCTCGACACAGGCGGGCGGAACGGCCGATACGAACGCCCCGGGATCGAGTGATGCGACACCGACGGGACTCGAGAGCCGTCCCGACCCCGACCCCGATCCGGAACCGGACTCGAACTGAGGCGGGTCGCATGTCCCGGACGATTCCGAGGGGTGGCACAACCCCTACTCGAGGGACGCTTCGGTCACCCGAATCCGACCACGGGTCCCCGCCCACTCCGTCTCGTATTCGAGATCGAGGCGCCGCCCCATGTGCGGCCCGTCAATCACAAGCGTTTCGAACTCCCCACCTTCACCCAGTAGGTGGACGCCATACTCCTCGTTCAGCGCCTCCAGATCCGCCAATGCGTCGGCATCGTAGGTCCGGCCGAGCCAGGATTCGTCCAGACCCGCTGCTGCAACCTGCACGATCAGAATTTCGAATCCGGCCTCGAGCATCGACTCGGCCAGCGTCCGCGGATCCGCCTGCCACAGCGGGGCAAACAGGTCACAGTCGAGGCGCTCACACATCCCCTCGATCCGACTGGTCTGAAACTCGCTCTCGACCGCTCCCGCGGTCACCCCTGTGACACCGCCCTCGAGTTCGTCGTCGAGGGTCGCCACCGCCACCTCCAGCGGTTCGAGTTCGTCGTCGCCCTGGCGGCCGGAATCCCTGACACCCTCGGCCTCGAGATCACCGGGTTCGACGTCGACAAGCGGGATACCCATGCTCTCGGCGGCCAGCGCCGTCAACCGCGTTTCCGGAACGTGGTACATGTAGGAGTCGCCCTCTGGATGCACCGTCAGGAGCCGATCGACCGACAGCCCACGCTCGAGGGCTCGATACACCGCCCAGGAGGAGTCCTTGCCCCCCGAAAACAGGCCAATCCAGGAACCGTCCGCNAAATCCTCAGGCATAACCGCGATTGGCAGGCCAGGGTGAAAGACGTGACGAGTGTGTGCTGGCTTGTGGACCACTCACAGCAGACTGGACGGTACCACGGACAGCCCTGCTCGCACCGCAGTGGGCAAACGGGCTACGATACACGTGTTTACGCCCGAGTCGGGTCGTCGTCCTCGTCTCCGTCCACAGTATCGTCCCCCTCCGCCGGCCCCTGCTCGGAGTCGGTTTCTGCGGCCGCTGCCGATGTAGACGGCGACTCGACCGGCCCGGTCTCCTCGCCACCTCCACGATCAGTGCGCTCCGGAGCCACGTTGGAGGCGGTCTTCGATCCGCCGTCGGTGAGTTCCGGATCGCTTCGCTCCGGGCGCTCGGCCTGGGTGTCCGTGGTTCGGCCCTGCTCACCAGGCGCCGACGTCGACCCAGTCGGTTTCTGGGGCGGGACTTCCGGTTTGTCGGTCCCCCCCTGGACCGTCGACCCAGTGTACCGTGAGACGATTTGCACCCCGACGAGACTCAACAGCACGCCCAGCCCGACGAACATCGCCAGTCGCTGACCGGCTGTCAACGCGAAACTCTCGATTCCCTGTTGATTGACCATGATCGAGGGGACGACGAACGAATCGACCTGGCCCTGTTGCTCCAGGAAGAAGCCGCTGAACCCGCGAATCACGAGCCCAACGGAGACGACCACGAACGGCAGGTGCAGGTACGAGGCACGGAGCGGTTCGTCCTGGATGAGTTCGTCGAGNAGCCGACCTGCACTCGCCGTCAGCCCTGCCGCAGCGAGCCACGGGATGCTGTCGAAGACGAACTGCATCGTGGGCACGACCGCGCCCTCGGCCTCGAGGCTGGAGACGCTGAGTGCCCCGACGAACAGGCCGACGAGTGTGAGCCCGATGGCGACCACGTAGGTGACCACCGAGACCTGCCCGGAGTAGAGGGAATCCCTGGCCTGTCTGGCCAGCCCGGCGATGAGGTCGTCGACGCTGAATCCCTTGTAGAGGAGAAAGAGGCCAATGACGGCCGTAATCGTCGCGGCACCCTCTGCCGGGCCGACCAGCGTCGCGAGAATCGGAAACACCAGCAGCGTCAACCCGAGGGGGACGAGCACGGTCTGTCTGAGTTCCTCGTCGGCCAGAAACTGCTTCAGCAGGTAGTACGTCGACTCGATGTCACGGGCCTGACGGACGACGACGCGGTCGACGGCGTCCACCTGAACCCGACTTTCGACGATGGGGACCAGCCGTTCGTCCTCGGCGCTGTCCGTGACGACGACCGCGGAGTCCGGCTCGTACTCCGCGATGAGTTCGTCCAGCTGGTGGGCAACCGCGCGGTCGGCGGAGACCATCGAGTCCCGGTCCCCGGAGACGACGGCCACGACCGTCTCCTCGTCGCCGTCGCGAAGGCTCTGGGCGACTCGCAACGACTCGAGGAGGGTGTTGACGCCCGAATCCTCCGGATCGGCCAACCCCACGTCGGTCACGAGCGCCCGGACGGCCTCCCAGCCGACGATGGGCGTTCGCAGTCCCGTCTTCCGGCCGACGTCGTCGGTCCGGTCGAGACAGACCACCAGCGTTGTCACGCACGAGGATCCATTCTCAGCCATTATAAAGGCATGCACTCGTTCGAACCCACCGCCACCGACCGGATCGTCACGGTGTGATCACGGGTGCTGGGAACCGGGCCACGGGTGTACTGCCGCCCGTCGAGGGGCGATCCCGTAGCGCTCGCGGATCAGACACCGTGCCTGCTCAACTCCGCAACCGGAACCCCCGCTCGTCAGCCAGCCCCGAGAAACCGGCCCCGAAGGCGTACGCCACCCGCTGTGCGCCCGCGCCGAGTCTGGACACCAGTGGACGCTCGGGTTCGAATTCCGCCACGCTGATCCGATCGGGATCGCGATCGAGACGCTCCGCAACGACGTCCTCGACGGCCTCCCGCGTCCCCAGCCCGTCGACAAGCCCCAGTTCGAGGGCATCAGTCCCCAGATAGATCCGGGCTTCGGTCTCTCTAATGAGGTCCGGATCGAGGTCACGGCCCTCGCTCACCCGCTCGACGAACGACTCGTAGTAGCCATCGACGATCCCCTGCAGGTACTCCCGTTCGTCGTCCTCGAGCTCACGGAGGGGAACACCGGCGTCTTTGTACTCGCCGGCGGTGAACTGCTCGTAGGAGAGGCCGACCTTCTCGGCCAACTCGGTGGCATTGATCCGGGAGCCAACGACCCCGATAGAGCCGACGATACTCGCATCACGGGCCCACAGTTCGTCACAGCCGCTGGCGATCCAGTACCCCCCGCTGGCACACAGATCGGTCGTATAGGCGACCGTCGGTCCCTCGAAGGCCTCCGCGGCGAGCTTGATGTCGTCACTCGGCACGACCTGACCACCGGGCGTGTTGAGCCTGACAAGGAGGGCCTCGACGCTATCGTCGTCGTCGGCGCGTTCGATCTGGTCGACGATGTCGTCTGCCGGCGTCGACCGGGGGCTCGAGGGCAACGGACCGCCGCCGCCGTCACGCGTGATCGGGCCCGTGACGGCGACCTCGGCGACGTTGTACGACGGGACCAGACTCGAGGCAATCGAACTCGCCAGCTTCATCCCCAGAAGGGTTGCGACGAGTGCGAGCACGACGCCGATCACGTCCGCGAGCGTCGTCGGCACCACGACGAAGAGGGCCACGCTCGCGACCGCGATTACGAACGTGCCCCCGAGGACGATCGACAGTCGGCGGACGGTGCGATTACGTGCCATAGGCGACACCTCGTGACATACCTGGAGTGGGCTCGCCGGCGTGGTAAGTGTAGTGTCTGACCGGCACCCGCCGACCACGTTCGCGTCGTTGCTTTCCTCACTTTCGCTCGAGGCTCCAAACTGGCTCGACGCCGCTCAGGCACACGAGATCGTAGGACTGGGCGTCGCCCTATGCAGAGGGGTTACTACCGATCGCCCCCCGCCCGCCGACGTGGGCGGCGACCGGCCCCTGACGACCGCAGCCCCCAGCTCGCCCGTACCGACTGCACTTCACACCCGATCCCTGCCAGACCTGGCGCTGGTGCTCCTGAATCAGCGAAAACAGCAATAGAGAGTCGAANTAGAGCAGGCCGGTCTTCTGGAGTTTCATCAGGTCCTCGGTGTCGAGGGTCTCGCCTTCCTTGAACTTCTGATAGATCTCCTCGGCTTCGGCCTTGGCTTCCTCTTTCTTCTGGTCGCGAGCGGACTGGCGCTGTTTCTCCTCTTTCTTGTCCATCTCGCGCAGTCGCTTCTGGACNCGGACGAAGTCTTCGTGGTGGCGGTCGGCCGCCTCCTGGGCCTCGACGAACGACTCGTGCATCTCGTCGGCGTCGTCACGGATGTCGTCGGCCTCGCGGTAGGCCTCGATCATCTGGTTGTGGTGTTCCTGGGCCTTGTCCGCGAGCTCCGTCACCTTCTGGTGGTGCTGGGACGCATCGGAGCGGACCTCCTCTGCCTTCTCGACGAGCGCCTCGAGATCACCGTTGTCCTCGAGTTTGTCCTTGCGTTCGGCGTACTCCTCGCGTTTCTCCTCGATCTTCTCGATGAGGTCACGCTCTTCCTCCGAGGAGAGGACCTCCGTCTGCTGTTTGAACTCGAGCTGTTCGATCTCGGACTCGAGCTGTTCGAGGTCCTTGCCCTCGCCGATCTCCATGTCCGACTTGAGGCGCTCGACCTTGTCGAACAGTTTGTTGGCCTCGGCGTTGAGCTCGTTTCGCTTCTCCTTGTGCTCTTGGACCTGCTCGTTGAGCTCGTCGCGTTTCTCGCGGTGTTCCTGGGCCTCGTCGACCTTCTCGCGCGTTTTGGCGTTGAGTTCGTCACGCTTGCCGGCACGCTCGGAGGCCATCTGGTTCAGCTCGTTTCGTCGGTCTCGGAGCTGTCCAGCCTTCTTGATGAGTTGTCCTTTGGAATTGTTTTCGAGGTGATCGTCTGTGAGTTCGATGTTTTTCGATTCGTCTACCATTGTTGTTACCCTCTGTGCCATACCCGCACCGGCCGGCACGACCGCTCACGACTGGCGAAAACCCGGTGAATAAGATTTCCTGTCATCGATCGTCGAGCGATACGCGCCCCGGTGGCGTTCTGGTATCTCCACATACCGCCGGCCAACATTTAAATGTACCGGTATACGGAACTGTGAAAACCGTTGTCAGGGGACGCGATAGCCCATGAGAACTGGACACACAGGAACCGACACCTGTTATAAAGGATAGCGATTCGTCACCGACCGCTTCTCGAGGTCGACGGTCACCGCGACGGTGTCGGCATCCGTGGGTATGTCGACCGTACCGACGGTGGCCGACCCCATTGCACTGACCGAAACCGACGCCGTTCCATCCTCGTCACCGGCCTGCCAGGACACCGTCGTCTCGACGAGTGATGACGAGTCGTTCACCAGCGCAAGCGCGACGGTGGTGCCGGGACGCGGCGTCGACTCGAGGATGGGGAGCACTGGTTCGAACGCCCGCTTCAGGGCCTCGTAGGCCGGCTTTTCCTCACCCTCGAGTGTCAGGACCCCCGAGCCGCCACCGGATGCGCTATCACGAAGGCTCGAGGCCACGAGCATAGCGGATTCGTGGCGGCGCAGTGTCTCCGTGAGTCGTCGAACGGCGTTCGCCTGATACGTGAGTGACGCCTCGGCCGACTCGGCTCGTTGCTCGTACGCGGCCGCATCGACCCCCGGTATGGTCGCAGGGTCCCGGTCCTCGGCGGTTACCGATTGGGTGCCGTAGGCACCGACGATCCTGCCGAGGTCGGGATAGCGCTCGAGGAGCCACTCCAGATCGGCGAGGTCGAGGTACTGCCACCCTGGAGCGAGCGTGGTTGCTGTCGCGTCCAATCCCGGAGCACCCGTGATCGGTACCGACACGTACTCCTCGGGAACGCTCGCGGCAACTGCCTGCGCGTCACCGCCGTCGTTCCCAGCACGCCAGGTTCGCCAGCGGAACGCGAGTCGGCCGACTCGACCACCGCCGACAGGACGCTCGAACGGATCCACGGGTTCGTCCTGAATCCCCAGACAGGCCAAACTGGGGTGCCCACCGAATGCCTCGAGAATTGATTCGAGCACCGTGGTCGCCCGATCGCGTTCGAAGCGATCGCCCCGGATGGGCAGGTCCTGCCAGACCAGCAGTCCGGCCTCGTCACACGCTCGGTAGAGCGCGGGGGAGGGAGCGTGACCGCGCACACGCACGAGCGTCGCGTTCAGGTCGAGTGCACGCTCGACGTCGGATCGCGGGTCGCCACCGGGCCGGCGTTCGACGCCTCGTACTCGAAGCCGTCGGCCGTTGACCAGCAATCCGTCGTCCGTGCGTTCGATCGTTCGCAGTCCCGTGGTCGTCTCCGTCGCATCGTCGCCGAGTTTTGCTCGGACCGTGTAGCGATGCTGCTCGCCGTACCCTCGGGGCCACCACAGCGCCGGGTCGCGAACGTCGAGTGTCGTAGAGACGGTGACCCGTTCCCCTGCCTCGCCGCTCACGCGAACGCGATCCATGGTGGCCCCGCCGTGGAACCCCTCGGGTCGCATCGACAGCGTGATCGCATCGTCGAGTGGCTCGTCGCCGACGGCGACCTCGATACCGATGTCGAGGAGTGCCCCATCGTCGGTGACCCGCGGGCGTGTCTCGAGGGACGCGAGGAACGTCCTTGGGCGCACTTGCACCTCGGCATCCCACCAGAGGCCGGGCATCCCGCTGGCGGCCGGGACGTCGTCCGTTTCGTATATTCCGCCCGGGGACGCACCGGCATCGAGACAGACGAGCAGTTCGTTCTCCGTCTCGGGCTCGAACTCGAGGTACGTCGGGAGGAAGTACGGACTCACCGACTCGAAGGCGTGTTCGGTGCCGTTGATCCAGACCGATTCGAGCCCCACCGCCCCCCGGAGGGCGAGGCGCGTTCGCTCGTCCTCGGTCGAGCGAGGGTCGGCAAACGTGGTCCGGTAGCCCACCGTGTCCTCGGTGTCGAGGCCCTCGAGCAACGACGCCGGTCGGCCGGGGACCGACGTCTGGTGCCACCGCTCGACGGTCGGGGTCCCCGCACTCGGGGGCGACGTCACGATACCAGCCGTCCACTTGCCAGCCATTACCACAGATCACTGAACGGTGGGTAAATAGAAGTTGCGACGTCGGTGAAGAACCCAGCTGGAGGAACGTTCACACCACTTTCACTTTCACTTTCCTGTTGGCGGACCTTGAGGTATCGGCGGGTGCCAGGGGATGCTATGCTCGAGTCCATCGACTGTCGGTGCACCCGGTGTGACCACGCTCTCGACGACGAACAGTTCCGGCTGGCCATGACGACGACAGCCGGGACCCGCCACGTCTACGAGTGTGGCTGTGGTGCGGTGACCGTCACGGTCGTTGCCGAGGACAGGATCGGGTGAGGACAGCCACGCAGGGTGGAACCGAGCCGCTGAATTCGGCGTCCCCCCGTCCCGGGCGGGGACGAGAACCGGCGTCGCGGCGCGGACAATCGGTGATGGCGATCGGTATCAGCCGATTTAAGAGAGCCCACTGCATCGTCTCGAGATAGGTGGCCACACGCAATGTCCGACCTACCGGACGAATTCAAGTGCACGATCACGAACTGGGAGTACATCTACAGCCTCTGTCGGGACGTCAGCGACGACGTTCGCCGCGACGCGTTCGAGCCCGACGTCATCGTCGCGCTAGCCCGTGGGGGCTGGTTTGCGGGCCGATGTATCTGTGACTTCCTCGGGATGGACGACCTGACGAGTCTAAAGATGGAACACTACGTCGGCACCGCGGCGAAATCCGGCGAGCCGACGATTCGCTACCCGATGCCAGAGGGGAGCGTCGAGGGGAAGGACGTCCTCATCATCGACGACATCGCCGACACGGGCGGCTCCATCAAGCGCGCCCAGGAGTACGTCGAGGACCGCAACGCGGGCGAGGTCCGCACGGCAACCCTGCAACTTCTCCAGACCAGCGAGTTCGAACCAGACTACATCGGCGAGGTCCTCGAGGAGTGGGCCTGGGTCGTCTATCCCTGGAACTTCATCGAGGACATGGTCGACCTCATCTCGGGCGTGATGGCGAAGGCGGACCAGGAGTCGTTCACGAAGGGGGACCTTCGCCACTACCTCAAGGAGTACCACCAAGTCGAGCGCATCGGGATGGAGATCGCCCAGCCCAACCGCCTGACAGAGGTGCTGACCGAGATGGAGCGCCGCGAGGTCGTTCGCATGACCGCCCCCGGTGAGTGGGCGCTGGCGGAGTAAGCGGCTCGCTGGCGTCGCCGAACGGTTCGTCGCCAGACGACAGCATGGCTGCGCGTGTAGATACCGGTAGCAGACCGCGATAAACACCCCACTCGAGCACCCGCCAGCCAACGCCACAGATCCCGACCCGACGGTGAGCCTCGAGACGCGTCAATCGTCCGTCTGCGCGGTCGAGGACTCCATCGAATTCGACGGGTCCCGGTCGGCGTTCGGGGTCTCCTCTACGATCGACTCCTTCCAGGTGCCCCTGGTGAAGTACGCAATCGCGGCGAGGGCCCCGATGACGTCGCCCGCGACGACCCCGATCCAGATCCCGGTGGTTCCCCACCCGGCGACGAAGATCAGGTAGTAACTGACCGGGACGCGAGCGATCCAGAGCGTGACGACGGAGAACACCAGGGCTGTCTTGGTGTTCCCGGCCCCGCGGAACGCACCGAGGATGACCTGCAGGACCCCCATGAAGACGAACATCGCTGCCGCGATCTGGAGGTAGATCGTCCCGTAGTGAATCGTCTCCGCGGCTCCCGCTTCGTCGGCAGTCATGAACACGCTCACGATCGGTTCGGTGAAGACGAACGCGATGGCCGTCGCGCCGAGCATGATCCCCGCGATCGCGGCCGAGGCGATCCACGTCGCCCGCTCGGCTCGCTCGGGCTTTTCGGCCCCGAGATTCTGACCGACGATGGTGTCCGTCGCCTGTCCCATTCCCATGGCGGGGAGGAACGCCAGGGAGATGAGGCGGTTCCCGAGACCGTAGGCCGCCACGACTGCGGGCGGGAACGTGGCCACCATCGCCGTCATCGCGATCATCGCGAGCGAGCTCATCGACTGCTCGAGGGCGGTCGGCACCCCAAGCCTAGTGATCTTCGAGACGTACTCGAGACGGGGCACGAGATGGCCCACCTGGATGTCCGGGCCCACGTCCGTATAAAACAGGATGTAAAGCCCGATGGCGGTGGCCACGCCGCGTGAGAACACCGTCGCGACGGCGGCGCCCTGGATCTCGAGGCGTGGAAACGGCCCGACACCGAAGATGAGCAGTGGATCGATGGCCAGGTTGATGACGACGCTGACAGCCATCACTCGCATCGGGGCACGGGTGTTGCCGTACCCGCGCATGAGCGAGACGAAGATGAAGAAGCCGAAGAGAAACGGCATTCCCAGGAAGAAAATGCGCATGTAATCGGCCGCGAGCGGAACGACGTTCGTCGCCGTCTCCCCCTCTGCCGGCAGGAGCGCGAGCATTGGGTCGGTAACGAAATAGCCGACGACACCGAGCACGATCGCGAGCATGGAAATGAACGAGAGCGTCTGGCCAGCGATCATCCCACCCGCCCCGCTCTCGGCACCGGTGTGCTGGGCGATCAGAATGGCCCCCGCAGCGGTGAATCCGCCGCCGATCGAGATGAGGAAGAAAATGAGCGGGAAGGCCAGACTCAGGGCACCGACCGCGTCCGGCGAGAGCGCCCCGAGCCAGAACGTGTCGCCGACGTTGTAGGCCACCTGCAACAACTGGATGACCACCAGCGGCCACGCGAGATGAAACATGGGCCTGAGCAACGCGCCCTCCGTGAGATTCGAGGGACCCCCGTTCGAGGCTGGTTTCGCCTCGCCGTCGGGTGTGGACCCCCCGTCGTCAGCCATGGACGAATCGTCACCACCGTCAACTGGCGACCCCTCGTCGCCACCGTCGTCGGGAGGCCGCTCGTCGACCCCCGCTGAGGGACCAGGGGCAGTGTCACTGTCGGTCGATTCGGCAGGCTCCTCGTGAGGTGAACCGTCGACATCGTCGGCGGGAGCCATTACGAACCGAAATGGCACCGGGGCTATTTGAACACTTGTCAGAGACGGTACCACGAACCATGGGTCGGTGTGGCCGTCGACCCAGTCCGAGCACACGAATCCACATCGTTTAGGTGCCGCCACGGGGAGTTGGAACCATGACCATCGGCGTCATCGGCGGCAGCGGCATCTACGAGGCACTCCCACTCGAGCACGTCCGGACCGAATCGGTGTCGACCCCATACGGCGACCCGAGTGACGACCTGACGATGGGCGAACTCGCCGGCGAGGAGGTCGTCTTCCTTCCCCGACACGGGGAGGATCATCGCCACACTCCGACAGGGGCGAGCTATCGGGCCAACATCTACGCGCTGAAGGCAGCCGGCGTCGACCGCGTCATCTCGACGAACGCGGTGGGGAGCCTCCGCGAGGACCTGCCCCCGCAGTCGCTCGTGATCCCAGATCAGATATTCGACCGGACGAAACACCGCCAGCCCACGTTCTTCGGCGACGGGATGGTCGTCCACATGGGATTTGCCGACCCCTACTGTCCGGCCATGGTCGACCACCTCGCGTCAGCGGCGGAGTCGGCGACCGACACCGCGGTCCAGCAGGGCGGGACGTACGTCTGCATCGAGGGACCACAGTACTCGACGAAAGCCGAGAGCGAGTTCTACCGCGAGCAGGGGTGGGACGTTGTCGGCATGACGACCATTCCCGAGGCGAAACTCGCCCGCGAGGCCGAGTTGAGCTACGCCACCGTGACCGGCATCACCGACTACGACGTCTGGAAGACCGACAGTGAAGTCACCCTCGAGGAGGTGCTCGAGAACGCCGCGGCAAACCAGGAATCACTCAATGCGGTCATCGAGGAGGCCATCCGCACCATGCCCGAAGACTTCGAGAGCGAGGCGTGGTCGGCCCTCGAGGGCACGATCAACACCCCCACCGAATCGATTCCAGAGGAGACCCGCGAGCGGGTCGAGTTGCTCGCCGGCCAGTACCTGGATTGACCGGTCACTCGAGACGCCGAGGTGATTGGGACGGCCACGCAGATCGTCTGAGATCATAGCGGCCTGTCGGTACGCGCAGTGGTGGGTGCGTGACGGCCGCTGGCAAACGGCGTGGAAGAGCGGACTCTCGACCCTGTCCGTCCACGCTTCGGTAATCGAAGTTTTCCGCTTCGAAAGTCGTAGTGAGCGCTCAATCCGCGACCGCTTCGGTGACCTCCGTCTCCGGGGCCGCCCGCTGAATCCACAGGTCGCCGAACAGTTCGTCCTGCTCGAGGACGATCCGCCCCCGATGGGCCAGAAAGAGCAAGGAGAGGTAGGTCATCACCCGGGAGCCACCGACCTGTTCGATTTCGGCGTACAGCACCTCCTCGCGTCCCCTGTCGTACTGTTCGGTGAGTGCCGCGTCCACGTCGTCGATCACCGACTCGATGTCCTCTTCGTGGGCCGTGTGAGTCACGTCGTTGGCCGTCGGCTCGTCATCGACCCTGAAGTCGTCTCCCGAGTGATAGCTCAACTCCTGAACGCCACGGCCATAACCACTCGGTGAGTCGCTCGTATCGTAACTCCGCGAGGCCTTCCACCTGGTGCCCCGTTCGGCATCCCGAAGCTCACGCACCAGTTCGTCGAGCGTCTCCGGTTTGCCCCGAGCGTGCTTGCGCTCGAGGCGACGCTCCATCTCGGCCTCGAGGCCAGCCACGGGGTCGAACTCGGGATCGAACGCCCCCTGCCCTTCGTCGTCGTCCGCAAAAGGCGCTTCCCACGGTGGGAGTTCCGCGTCGTCGGGTTCGTCGGGCGCGAACAGTTCGTCACCTTTCATTCGCAAGAGCACGCTGGCGTAGAACAGCGCCCGCCCGGAGGTGCGGAGGTCGGCCTCGTCGAGCACCTCGAGGAATTTGTCCGTGACGGCGACGATGTCGATGTCCCAGGGATCGATCTCGCCGTCTTTGGCGAGCTGGACGAGGAGTTCGACGGGTTCGACCTCGTCTTCGTCTTCGTCACCAGCCTCCCCGAATTCGCCCACGTCGTCGTCCTCGCTGAACTCGAGGACCGACTCGCCACCCGGAGGTGTGCCGTTGCGCTCGTTCGCCGACCCACCAGTCGAGTCGTCACCGGCTCCCGGTCGTGTGCGGTCTTCGTGACCCGCGATCTGGAGTGGGATGTCGTCGGCGTCCTGTCGCCCTTGACCGCCTGGCGCTCGCGGGTCGCTTCCCTCCCCGCTCGCGTCACTCGAGGCCGCCGTCGTCGCCTGTGGCTCCTCGGCGTCCTCGCTAGTCATCGGCGGGCACCTCACGCTCGCCCTCGCCGCTCAGGTCGATCCCCGTCACGGCCGAGACGTTGTCCTGTTGCATGGTGACACCGATCGCCCGTTCTGAGCGATCGAGCATGGCCGACCGATGGGACACCACCACGAACTGCGCCCGACCGGCGAGTTCGTCGACCATCTGCCCCACACGCTCGGCGTTGACCGCATCGAGGAAGGCGTCGACCTCGTCGAGGGCGTAAAACGGGGCGGGGTTGTGTCGCTGAATCGCAAAAATGAACGCCAGCGCAGTCAGGGACTTCTCCCCACCGGACATCGCGTCAAGCCGCTGGATCGGTTTGTCACCGGGTTGGGCCTTCATCGTCAGTCCACCCTCGAACGGATCCGACTCGTCCTCGAGGTGTAAGCTACCGGTCCCCTCCGAGAGCTTCTCGAAAATCTCCGTGAAGTGGCCGGCGATGGCCTCGTAAGCGCCCATGAACGTCCGCTTTTTCTGCGTCTCGTACTGCTCGATGCGATCGCGGATCCCGTCTGCCTCCTCGACCAGTGTCGCCTTGCCCGCTTCCAGCGTATCCAGGTCCGCACGAACCTCGTCGTACTCGTCGATCGCCAGCATGTTGACCGGTTCGAGCGACTCCATGTCCGCCTCGAGCAACTCGACCATCTCGAGGACGGTGTCGTGGTCCGGGATCTCCTCGGGATCGTACTCGCCGACGTCCTCCTCGAGGGCCTCGATCTCCCACTCGAGGGCACCCGCCTTCTCGCGAGCGCCCTCGAGCGTACTCTCTTTCTCGTTCACCCGGGTCTGTTGTCGATCGCGTTCAGTCCGCGCCTCGGCGACCGTCTCCTTGATTTCGGCTCGCGATTCCTTGAGGTCGGCCAGTTCGTCCTCGAGTTCGGCGACGGCCTCGCGTTTGGCGGCCAGTTCCACTTCCTTCTCGGCGATCCGCTCCTCACAGCCCTCGACTTTGCTCTCGAGTTCCGCCTTCCGATTCTGGGCCGTCTCGATCTCGTCGTGGAGATCCTCGATGGCGTCCTCGGCGTACTGCTTCTCGAGGCTCAACTCGTTGAGTTTGCTGTCGATGGCATCCATCCGTGACTCCCGTTCGGTGATCTCGTCCTCCAAGGAGTCGATCTCGGCGGTGAGTTCCGGAATCTTCGAGTCGGCCAGTTCCCGTTCGAGTTCGGTGATGTCGGCCTCGATCGCCTCGATCGCCTCCGTTTGGGCCTCGATCTCGCCAGCGATCTCCGTCATCCGCTCGTCGACGGACTCGCGTTCGTCCTCGAGTTCCTCGAGGCGACCCTTTTTGCCGGCGATCTCCTCCTCGAGACGGTCGCGTTCCTCGCCCAGTCTGTCGCGTTCGGTCTCGATCGATCGAACCTCGTCAGTGGCGTCGGTCTGTCGATCCCGAGCGTCGTCGAGGCGTTCCTCGACGCTTCGCACCTCCTCGCGGACGCCTTCACGTCGGTCCTGCAGCGTCGTGATCTGGCTGGCGACGCGCTCGAGTTGCCCCTTCCCGCTCGCCGAAAAGGAATATCGCGAGCCCTTTCGGGAGCCCCCGGTCATCGCCCCGGTCTTCTCGACGAGGTCGCCGTCGAGCGTGACCATCCGGTAGTCGCCCATGTACGCCCGGGCCGTCTCGATGTCCTCGACGACGAGGGTGTCCCCGAGGACGTACGAGAAGATGCCGGCGTACTGGTCGTCGAAATCGACCAGGTTGTAGGCGAAGTCGACGACCCCGGGGTCGCTCGGTGCGTTCGGTAGCCCCCGCGTGCGCATCTCCGTCATCGGCAGGAACGTCGCCCGGCCGGCGTTGCGCGACTTGAGGTGCTCGATACACTGCTGGCCGATCACGTCGTCGTCGACGACGACGTTCGCCATCCGCCCACCGGCGGCGGTTTCACAGGCCACGGCGAACTCACCCGAAACCGATCCGAGTTCGGCGACGGGGCCGTGGACGCCCTCGATCGCCGCGTTCTGGATCGTCGTTACCGCACGTCCGTAGGAGGAATCGCCGCTCTCCCCGGCGTTAGCCTCGAGTTCCGCATACTCGGCCTGTTTCGCCTGGAGTTCGTCGTCGAGCTCCTCGAGGTCCGCCTGCAGTGACCGCTTTTCCTGGCGCAGATCCTCGACCACCTCCGTGATGTTCTCGCGATTGGTCTCGGCCTTCTGGAGTTCGCGTTCCAGATCCGACCGCTGGGTTTCGATCTCGGGGATCTCCTCGCGCAGACTCTCGATCTCGGTTTCCGTCTGCTCGACCTCGTTTGATCGCCGGCGCGCCTCGTCGAGTAAGCGGTCTTGCTCGCGCTGTAAATCGTTCTTTTCGGTCTTGGCCGCCTCGAGGTCTGCCTTGCGCTCGCGCAGGTCGGCTTTCACCTCGTCGTACTCGGTGTCGACCGCGTCGACTTCGGCCTCGAGCCGTTCGACCTCGGCCTCACGCTCCTGGATCTCGCCCTTCAGCGAGGCCTTCTCGAGTTTGTGTTCGCGCATCTCGTCTTCGAGATCGCTCACCTGCTCTTGCTTGCGATCGATCTGGACGAACGCCTCACGGCGGTTCGACTCGGCCTCGTCGATGCGCTCGGTCGTGGCCTCGATGGTATCCCCGAGCCGTGAGATGTCCCCTTTGATCGACTCGATCTCGCTTTTGATTCGCAACTGCTCGTCTTCGCCCTTGCGCTCGATTTCCGCGTTGAGGTCCTCGAGATCCTCCTCGAGACGCAGGACCTTCCCCTGCCGTTCGTCGAGTTCTCGCTGGCGGTCCTCGAGGGCTTCCTCGAGGTCCTCGACTCTCGACTCGACGCGCTCGAGTTCCTCGCGTTTGTCCTCGAGTTCGCTCGCCTTCAGGTACCCCTCGTACTCGTCCCGTTCCCGACGGAGACGACGATACCGCATCGCGATCCGGCGTTCGTCTGCGAGCTGCTCGAGGCGCGTTCGCTTCTCCTCGATGCGCAACTGGGCCTCGTCGATGCGTTCCTGGACGACCTCGAGTTCCTCGAAGGCGTCTTCTTTTTTTGCGTCGAACTCGGCGACGCCGGCGATCTCGTCGATGATCTGTCGACGGTTGTACGGCGTCATGTTGATGATCTCGGTCACGTCTCCCTGCATGACGACGTTGTATCCCTCCGGAGCGACGCCGGCCTGTGCCAGCAGATCCTGGATGTCCGAGAGGTTCACCGAGCGATCGTTCAGGTAGTAATAGGAGTAGTAGTTGTCCTCGGTTCGTTTGATCCGTCGGCGGATGCGAATCTCCGCACAGTCGCCGACGTCCTCGCTCCCCGCGGCGTTGATGACCTGAGAGCGGGTAAGCGTCTCGTCGCTGTTGTCGAGGACGACCTCCACGACGGCTTCGTTGGGGGCCGCCGAGTCGTCGCCACCGTCGTGCCCAGGGTTGTATATCAGGTCGGTCAGCTTCTCGGCCCGGATGCCACGCGTTCTGGCCAGACCGAGCGCGAAGAGGACGGCGTCGATGATGTTCGACTTCCCGGAGCCGTTTGGCCCCGTGACGACGGTGAAGTCCTCGTAAAACGGTATCTTCGTCTTCCGACCGAAGCTCTTGAAATTGTCGAGGACGAGTGCCTTGATGTGCATGCTGGAATCTCCGTCAACCGTGTCGGCCCGAAAGGGTCGATCGCCGTTAGGGCCTCCGACGAGTTATGCCACGATAATGTCGTCGGTACCTGAGTCTTCTGGTTCGGACTCCGTGGTGTCCTCGCCCGCAGCCTCGGCCGCTTCGGCAACGTCGTTCTGGGCCGCTTCGGGCGTCTCGGTATCGCCATCGGCCTCTTCGACCTCGATGGTCGTCCCGCGACGGTCCGGAACGCGCGTGGGGATTTCGGTGTCGAGTTCGGCCTCGAGGACACGGATGCGCTCTTTCGATTCCACCAGTTCCTCTGTCAGGCCTTCGACGGTCGATTCCAGCTCCTGAACGGTCGCCTCGAGTCGCTCGACACGATTCTTCGACATACATACTAACGACCGTGCTCGACACTTAAACGTATGTCAGACACATATATTTTATCTGGTAGGAGAGGGGCCAACGCCGGAGTCGCCACGAGCGGCGACACAGACAGCGGTTCCATCGGGGGAGTGGTCTCGACGGCGGGCCTGAACTATCGATAAAACGAACCGANGCCGGCTCGGGTGGGAAACATGCTGCTGACGACGAGACCGGCGATCAGTACAGCCCGATCGCTTCGATCTGTTCCTGGTAGCGGTTGCGGATCGTGACTTCGGTCACCTGCGCGACGTTGGCCACTTCACGCTGGGTCTTCTTCTCGTTACACAGCAGCGAGGCCGCGTAGATGGCTGCCGCCGCATACCCCGTCGGCGATTTCCCGGACAGCAGCCCCTTCTCGCTCGTGACGTCGATGATCTCGTTCGCCTTCGACTGGACCTCCTCGGTCAACTCGAGTTCCGAACAAAATCGCGGGACGTACTTCTTCGGATCGACCGGCTCCATCCCGAGTCCCAGTTCCTGGGCGATGTAACGGTACGTCCGGCCGATTTCCTTGCGGTCGACCCGCGAGACACCCGCGACCTCCTCGAGACTGCGGGGAATTCCCTCCATCCGGCAGGCCGCATACAGCGCCGAGGTCGCCACACCCTCGATCGACCGGCCGCGAATGAGGTCCTCCTCGAGCGCTCGACGATAGAGCATACACGCCACCTCACGTACCGATCGTGGAATCCCCAGTGCCGAGGACATCCGATCGATCTCTGAGAGAGCAAACTGCAGGTTGCGCTCGCCCGCGTCCTTCGTCCGAATCCGCTCTTGCCACTTGCGCAGGCGGTGCATCTGGCTGCGCTTTTCCGAGGAGAGCGAGCGTCCGTAGGCGTCCTTGTCCTTCCAGTCGATGGCCGTCGTCAGACCCTTGTCGTGCATCGTCTGGGTCGTCGGTGCCCCCACGCGCGATTTACTCTCCCGCTCGGAGTGGTTGAACGCCCGCCACTCCGGTCCCCGATCGATGCGGGATTCCTCGATGACGAGGCCACACTGCTCACAGCTCACTTCGCCACTCCCGTCGTCGGTCAAGAGCGCCTCGGAATCACACTCCGGGCACCGCCGCACCGCCTCCTGACTCGAACTCGAGGTAGTTTCGTCGGTTTTGGTCCCGGGTCGCTCGCGTTCGCGGGTGTGGCGTCTCATCGCTTACCTCTCCGGAAGTGACGCGGCGTGTTAAACCATCTGTCTGGTTGACGAACATGTTGTGCCAGCTCGACCCCACAGCGAACCCGGAGCCCATCGCCTCGTGAGCCCCAGGGAGGAGGAGACAGTACCGCCCCCATCAGTCCCGAATCGGTGTCGGTGCCGCACCGAAAAACTCGGCGAGGGCTCGGCGCTTCAGCAGCGCGAACCCGAGGGCGACGAATCCAAAGCCGACGAACGTCAGCAAGCCGATCGACTCCCCGAGCACGAACACGCCCGCAATTGTCGCAACAATGGGCACCAGGTACGCCACCAGAGCCGCCTCGAACGCCCCGTGTTCCTCGAGAATGGTGAAATAGATCAGGAAAGCGATAGCTGTCGAAAAGATGCCGAGGTAGAGTACCATACCAAATCCGATAGCGGTGACGTCGCTGACGTGCTGGCCCTCCCCCACACCGAGGCTAATGAGATGCAAGATCACCGCGCCGACAAGCATCGACCAGCCCGTCAGCGAGAGTCGATGAATCGTCGGTCGCGCCCGTTGCACGATCACTCCGCCCAGGGCTACACTCGTCACCTGCACCACGATGATAAGCCGACCGACAGTGTCACCCGCAAGGAGATTCGACGGATCCGGCTGGATAACGAACCCGACGCCGAGAAAGCCGACACAGACACCCACTGCACCCGCCCCCGACAGCCGCTCTCCGAGCAAGAGCAACGCCCACAGGGAAGTTGCGATGGGCACCAACCCCTGCAAAATAGCCGCCACACCCGAGGGAACTGTCTGCTGACCGACGAACAACAACCCGTTGCCAGCGATCATGAAGACCCCACCACCAGCGATGGCAAGTAGATTCCGTCGACCTCGAGGCCACCAGTCGTCTACCCGCACGACCGCCACGGCGAGCAAGAGGACTGCGGCAACGTCGTACCGAAACGCCGCGAATAGCAGCGGTGGCAGCTCCTCGAGTCCAACAGCAATTGCCGGAAACGACAGTCCCCAGAGCGTCGCCAGGACGGCGAACATCGCCACATCAAGCGGTCGGGATCGGCCCACACCGACTCTTTCAGTAGGGCGTCAATAGAGGCTGCGATTCCGGCGACGTAGTCGTTCCGATCAATCGTCAGTCTCGAGTTCGAAGCCAGCCGGTTCGACGATGCGCCCGCGGAACGGTAACGTTTGCTGGATCGATCGAACCATCGCGTGGTCCTCGACTCTCACGGCTATCGCCGGCGCGAGCAACACGAGCGCTGTCAGTATCGCGTAGCCAAGGACTTCCCCGATAAATAGAAGTTCCGACGGTGGGCTCCCGACGCCCGGCGCACCCACCACCGACGAGATCGTGCGGAGAGTCACGAGACCGAGCAATCCGATCCCGCCAACGACCAGAATCGCCGCACCCGAGGTGGTCGTCGTCCGCCCCCGAACCAGGTGCCAGCCGACCATGCCACCGGCCGACGCCCCGATCGTGAGGCTCACGAACACCCGCGACCCAAGCGCGACCGCGACCAGCGAGATGACCGTCGCCAGCGCGAACATCGCCCCCGGATCGAACAGTCCCTCCTGTCGAACCCAGAGCCCGATACCAACCAACCCGAAGCCGAGGACCGCTCCTACCAGAACGTCACCGGGGTAGTGAACGCCGATCACGACCCGCGAGAGCGCGATGATCGCCACCAGCACCGCAGCCCCGGCGAGACGCCACCCGAGTCGACCCCGCTTCATCGTCACCGCGATTGCGCCGTAGAACGCCGCACTACCCATGGCGTGTGCACTCGGGAACGTGTATCCCGGGTAGTCGACGGCTGCGAACGCTAGCGTCGGTCGCGGTATCTGGATGACGCCCTTCATACCGGCCGAGAGGGCGAGTGCGGCCGTCCCAACCGCAATCACGAACGCCCGCTCTCGAGGCGACCGACGGCCGCCGAACCAGTAGATCAGGACCCCTGTGACTAACAGTAACGCACCATCACCGAGATGCGTCAAGAGTTCGAATAGCGGTACGAGCGGTCCGACGCCATCACGGACGGTCTCGTTGACCGACTCATCCCACAGTGGCGTGTCCTCGATCATGCGGTGTCTCGGCCTACTGTGCGAATTATAGTCAAAGGTTGGGATTGTCGCTCACTGGTGGGGCAATGACAGGCTCGATCAATCGATCCAATAATTCCCCAACAGAAGGGGGGGTTATTCCACATTGCTTTCGATACCGGTTCTATCGGTATTTAGCATTATGTATATAAGCCCTCAAGTAATCCAGATAATGACCTAATCGACGCCTATTCCAATTTATCGCTATGCGACAGCTACAAGGATCGTTAGATGTCGAGCGCCGTGACTTCATGAAGATCGGTGGTGTCGCAGCGCTGACAGCAGGGATCGGGGGCCGAACCCTGGTCGAACAGACACGTTCCGAGGGAGGTGACACGCCGAGCGAAATAGACGAGATCAAAACCATCTGTTCACACTGTGCGGTGGGCTGTGGGCTCAAAATGGTCGTCGAAAACGACGCAATCCTCGGCCAGGAGTCCTGGGACGACCATCCGATCAATCAAGGTGGACTCTGTTCGAAGGGGGCCAGTCTGAGTCAGACCGTCAACTCCGAACGGCGGCTCAAGGAGCCGATGAAGAAAGAAGAGGGTGAGTGGGTCCGACTCGATTGGGAGGAGGCGATGTCGGAAGTCGCCGACGAACTCGACCGAGTCCGTGAGGAGTACGGCCCCGACAGCACCATGTGGATGGGATCGGCCAAGATCGGCAACGAAGAGGCCTACATGTTCCGCAAGCTGGCGGCCTTCTACGGGACGAATAACGTCGATCACCAGGCCAGAATCTGTCACTCCACGACGGTCGCCGGACTGGCGAACACCTGGGGCTACGGGGCGATGACCCAGTCGGTCAACGACGTCGCCAACGCCGACGCGAATCTCATCATCGGGCACAATCCAGCCGAGGCTCATCCCGTCATGATGCGGTACGTCCAGCAGGCCAAGAAAAACGGCGGCACGGTCATCGTCGCCGAGCCACGGTTCTCGAAGACGGCGGCCCACGCCGATACCTTCGCCCGATTCCGGCCCGGGACGGACATCGCCTTCATCAACGGATTGCTCTATCACATCGTCTACAACCTCGAGGCACACGACGAGGCGTTCCTCGAGTCACGGGTCTACCGGTGGGCGGACGCCAAGGAGACGATCGCCGACTACGACCTCGAGACGGTCGAGGACATCACCTGGGTGCCGGTCGAGGAACTGAAAGAGATCGCCGAGACGCTCGTCGAATCCGACGTGAGCACCGTCGAGTGGTCGATGGGATCCACCCAGCACACCGTCGGCACACAGAACATTCGTTCGTACGCGATCCTCAACCTGGCGCTTGGACACACGGGCCAGCCCGGCGGGGGGAACAACCCGGTTCGCGGCCACGATAACGTGCAGGGAGCGACTGACGTCTGTATCCTGTCGCACAACCTTCCTGCGTACTACGGCCTCGACCAGGGCGCCTGGGAACACTGGTCGAACGTCTGGGATCAGACGCCGAGTACCAGCGGCTCGACGAGCTACGAGGACATGCTCGAGCGCTTCGAGTCCCAGGAGTTGATGGAGAAAAACGGCCTGACGGTTAGCCGTTGGTTCGAGGGGGCACTCGATGACGACGAACGCAAGGGTGAGCTGTACCAGCCCGAGCAGGTCAAAGCGCTCGTCGTCTGGGGGCACTCGCTGAACTCGATCAGCGAGATGAAGCGCCTGAAGGCGGCCATGGAAAACGTCGAGGTCGTCATCGGCGTCGATCCGTTCCCGGGACTCCACGGCTCGCTTCCCGAGCGCGAAGACGGCATCATCTTGTTGCCCGCGGCGACGAACCACGAGAGTCGCGGCTCGGTCACGGCGACGAACCGGTCGGTCCAGTGGCGCTACCAGCCGATCACGCCGCGTCACAACTCCCGGCGTGACTTCGACATCCTGAAAGACCTGGCCGATCGCCTCGGCTTCGGCGAGCACTTCGATTACGACGACGTCGAAGCCGTCCTGCGGGAGATGAACCTCGGGATGCGATCGATCGGGATGATCGGGCAGACCCCAGAGCGGATCAAGGCCCACATGGAGAACAGCCACATGTTCAGTGCCGAAGACCTCAAAGCGGAGGTCACCGACTCCCACGAACTCGCCGGCGAGTACTGGGGACTGCCGTGGCCCTGCTGGCACGAGGACCACCCCGGAACGCCGATCCTCTACCGGGACGAACGCCACCCGGAGGCGGGTGGCCACGACTTCCGGCCGACGTGGGGCACCGAAGGGCCGGACGGTGAGACGCTACTGCGTGGCTCCTACGAGCCCGATTGGTGGGACGATGAGATCGAAGGCGTCCCGCAGTATCCGCTGTATACGACCGTCTTACCCGACCCCGAGACCCCAGCGGCGAAAACGCTCCCCATCGAATACGCTCTCAGCGAGGCGCATTCGGTGTACGACGCGGCTCAAGCGCTCGCCGAGGAGGGGTACGACGTCGACCCCGACGAGTTCGCCGCGTTCGACAACCCACAGCCGGACGCACCGACCGGACGCGGACGGGCTCGAGCCTACGCGTGGAACTTGCCCGACGAAGTGCCGGTTCATCGCGAACCGGTCGAGACGCCACGGCCCGATCTGATCGACGACTATCCGAACTACGACCTGCAGGAGGACTTCTACCGGCTGGACCTCGACAACCGGGGTCACCAGGAGACGTTCCGGGATCTCGTCGACGACTTCCCGTTGATCATGACCAGCGGCCGGCAGGTCGAACACCAGGGTGGGGGCTACGAGACCAGAAACACCGTCGGGACCGCGAACCGGTCGCCGATGATGTACGCCGAGATCAATCCCCGCGTAGCCAACGAGTTCGCCCTCGAGACCGGCGACTGGGTCTGGGTCCACACCGAACCGGGCTCCATGCTCGTGCAGGCGCGGGTGACCGACCGAGTCAACGACGAGGAAGTCTTCTTGCCGTTCCACTGGGCGGGCATCTTCGAGGGTGAAACGTACACCGACCGGTACCCCGAGGGAACGGAACCGCTGGTGATCGGCGACTCCGTCAACATCGGCACCTCGGTCGGCTACGACGTCGTGACGAACATGCAGGCGACGAAGACCACGCTCTGTGGCCTCGAGCCCGCCAGCGACGACGAGATTCCAGAACTGTCCGAGAAACAGCAGGCCTACCAGCGCCAGCGCGGCCTCACGAGGTGATCATCATGAGTGGAACCCCACGAGTCATTCCCGACGTCGAAGCGTGTATCGATTGTGGCGGCTGTGAAGTCGCCTGTATGCGAACCTGGGAACTCCCCGAGTCGAGCGACCGTATCGAAATCGTCACTCACAACGAGGGTGAGGAGGGCGGTCGGTTCAACGACGGGGAGACGAGCGTGCCGATGCCCTGTTTCCACTGTGCGGAAGCACCGTGCATCGACGTCTGCCCCACTGATGCGGTCTCGAGGGACNAAAACGGTCTCGTTCAGCTCGACGAGGACAAGTGTATCGGGTGTACGTACTGTGCCTGGGCGTGTCCGTTCGGTGCCCCACAGTTCCCCGAAGAAGGGGATTCGACCGGCGGAGCCGGCACGATGGACAANTGTACCCTCTGTGTCGACCGGCTCGAGGAGGACGACGAGCCCGCCTGTGTCTCGGAGTGTGCGACCGACGCCCTCGTCTTCGGCACGCCCGAACAAATTTCGACGGAGTTCCGCGAGAAGCGCTCGGAAGACATCTTCAGCGGCGGCCTCGATCAGGTGGTGTTCGGCGGTGACTGACCACTGTTGGCGGCTCCTCTGGGAGCGGACCGACACTCACCAGCCAGACGAGGCCTCGAGGACCGATGTGTGTACACTCTCGGGTGGCACCCATCGGGACGGCCAACGGAATCAAAGGTGATAGCGATGTCCACACAACAGACGGAACCAACGCGACGATCGTCCGGGGTTCGTGGCCGACTCTACCAGTATCGGTCGGCGATCGCTGCCGCCCTAGCCGTCGCCATCACCGTCGTCGTCCTGGTCTGGCTCGAGTCCCTCTCGGTCCTTCTGGCCGAATCACCGGTGATGCGCGAGGGGAGCGTCGGCATTGTCGGCGGCGAGATGGTCTACAACGCCTACGACGGGCTGTGGCTCGGTCTCCGGGCAGTGCTCGGGCTGTACATCGTCTTCGTGGCGATCCTCATCTCCCTGTTCGTCCTGGCGAGCTGGAAGGAGATCAGGGACGACCACGTCTCGGGGGGTGACTGACCGATGTCCACCGAAACCGAGCCAAACCCCGTCGACGGACTGGCCGATACCCCGGCCGAGTCAGCCGAGCCGGTCGAACCGACCGACAGCGACGGTCGCCTCGAGCGGTTCTCGGGAGTACAGGTCTTCGTCCACGGCGTCATCGCTCTCAGCATCTTCGTGCTGTACCTGACGGGGTTACCGATGACGTTCAACGAACACCTGGGCTGGTTGTTCAGCGTGTTCACCTACGAGAACGTCGTGCTCGTGCACGTGGCCTTCGGCGTCGTGTTGATCGCCGTGGGAACCTATTACCTGCTCTACCTGGCGCTGACGGCGATACTCGCCGGTCGACCACTCGATGCGTTCCCGACACTCGGCGACGCTCGCGAGGCCATCGCCTACGTCAACTACCTCGTCGGAAGAGGCGAGAAGCCATCCGCCGGGAAGTACACCTGGCTCCAGAAGGCCGAGATCTGGGTACTTGGCGTCGAACTGTTCGTTCTCAGCGTGACGGGGCTGTTACTCTGGTATCGCGGGCTGTTCGCCTCGCCCGAGTTCAGAGCGGCTCTGGGCGCGAACGAAGCGGTCGCCGACGTACTCTTGTTGATGGTTCGGGATATCCACGTCGTCGTCGCGCTGACGATGCTGATGGGGATCGCGTTCCACCTCTACATGGTGAACGTCAAAGAGCGGTTTCCGTTCAACAAGACGATGTTCTCC
>SL_4KL_010_BRINEDRAFT_10000022_pt1 | contig 52822 bp, 76 predicted proteins | sample SodLak_010_BRINE_2_FD_10664 | JGI IMG/M metagenome (IMG submission 10664) | reverse complement strand
CTTTCGAAGACATATTTGCCCAGGCGTTTGGTTTCGGAAGAACCAGACAGCGGCCTCAAAGAAAAAATCAAGACATAAAAATATCTTATACACTGGTACTGCAAGAATGTTTTACAGGAAAAGAAGTAAACATCAATTATTCACTTCCCAGCGGAGATCAAGAAACTTTGACGGTAAATATTCCGCCAGGTGTAAAGCCCAATGACACAATCAGGTTCCAGGGTTATGGAGATAATTCTAGACAGGATCTTCCCAGAGGTGATCTTTTTTTACAGATCAGAATAAAACAGACCGGCGGTGGAATTTTGTAGGCAGGAATGATCTACAAACTAATATTACAGTAAGCGTTTTCGATCTTCTTACCGGCGCAGAACTAGAATTAGATACACCAGAAGGAAAAACCATCAATTTAAAAATTCCACAGGGCACCGCAAGCGGAACTGCTTTTAGCGTTTCTGATCATGGTCTGCCTGACACAAGACGCAACACAAGAGGCAAATTGATAATAAAAATATACGGGTCAATACCAAAAATCAACGATCAAGAAATCATTACCAAATTGGCAGAAATAAAAAATGCAATTGATAAAACATCCTAATAAATGGCTACAAACACAAACAAAGCCTTTTGATTTTTCAGCACTAGACGCTGTTGAAATAAGCGGCAAAATGATCGACACAATGACAAGACTGGGCGGACTTGGCTTAGCAGCAAATCAGGTTGCTATAGATGCACAAATTTTTGTAATGAAACCCACGTTATTGCAAACTACTGAACCATTTGAAGTTATTAATCCGGTAATTCTTAGTGTAAGCGAAGAAACAGAAAACGGACCAGAAGGTTGTTTGTCATATCCGGAACTTTGGCTAGAAGTTAAGAGACCTAGGTCTATTGTTGCCAAATATTTTGACAAAAATCAGAAAGAGTGTATAATAGAACTTGTGGATTTAGACTCTCGCTGTTTTTTACACGAATATGATCATTTGCAGGGCATTACATTCGAAGACAGGGTTTCTAAATTAAAATTAGATAGAGCACGAAAGAAACAACAAAAGAGGTTAAAGAATGGTTGATCCAAGCGAAGAGCTTACTAGGGTATTTGAATCAAGTATCAAAAATGCAAAAACACTCAGGCATGAGTATCTTACACTAGAGCATTTTCTGTTTTCTATGCTGGAGTGTGACGACTTTTACAAAATGCTCAAAGACTATGGAGCAAATGTAGATTATCTAAAGTCATCGCTAAACCACTATCTCAAAGACAAGTGTGAAGATTTAAAAGTAGCAGAAGGTGTTGACAAATATAAGCCCAAAAAGACTGCAACAGTAGAACGAACACTTAATCGTGCTTTTACACAGGTTTTGTTCAATGGCAGGCCCAATATTGAATTAGAAGACGTTCTTCTAAGCATGCTGTCAGAAAAGAAAAGCTATGCCTATTACTATCTTGAAGAATCCGGAGTAGCAAAAGAAGAATTTGCTGACTTTGCGTCCTCAGAAACAGAAGAAAAGATTGAAAAAGAAGAGATCAGTAACAGTGCACAAAAAGCTCTGCATAAATTTACCGATAATCTAAATCAGGCAGTAGAAAAAAGCAAGATTGATCCTGTTATTGGCAGAGCAGAAGAGCTAGAGCAAATTGCACTTGCACTTGGACGTCGAACAAAAAACAATGCCATTCTTGTGGGCGATCCAGGCGTGGGAAAAACTGCAATTGCCGAAGGACTTGCCTGGAATATCGTGAACGGCAATGTTCCGTTATTCCTGCTAGACTATGAAGTGTACAATCTAGATATTGGTTCCATGCTTGCAGGGTCTAAGTATCGAGGCGATTTTGAAGAAAGATTCAAACTGATTATTGAAGGTTTAGAAAAGAAAGGCAAAACCATCATGTTTATTGACGAAGCTCACATGATTAGTGGTGCCGGATCAGGGTCTAGAGAAAATTCAGTTGATCTAGCAAATCTTCTTAAGCCAGCTCTTAGCAAGGGAAATCTTAAAGTTGTTGCATCTACTACCTGGGACGAGTATCGCAAGCACTTTGAAGCAGATAGGGCTCTTATGCGGCGGTTCCAGAGAATCACTGTGGACGAGCCAACGCAGGAAGTAGCTGTAGACATTCTAAAAGGTTTGAGAAAATACTATGAAGAATATCACGGAGCCGAAATTTTGGACGCTGCAATTCAGTCTGCAGTGAAGCTTAGTGTGAAATACCAGGCTGATAAGAAACTGCCTGACAAAGCAATTGATCTGATTGACCAGGCCTGTTCCAGATTTAAAATCAAAGACGTGCCAGAGGAAGAAAGATCAGTCGACGAAGAAAACATTCAATTTGAACTGGCTAAAACCGTGAAGCTTCCTGAAGAAACTATTGCAGAAAAAGAAAACGACAGGCTGGCAGAACTGGAGTCAAATCTCAAGAAATCCATCTATGGACAAGACGAAGCAATCGAAAAAGTAGTAGACAAGATTCTGGTTGCTCAGGCAGGACTTAAAGAAGAAAACAAACCAGTAGGGTCGTTTGTGTTTATGGGTCCTACAGGCTGTGGCAAGACCGAAACTGCTAGACAGCTCGCAGAACAGATGGGCACAGAGCTTGTGAGGTTTGACATGAGTGAATACCAGGAAAAGCACTCTGTTGCAAAATTAATCGGATCTCCTCCTGGTTATGTTGGCTATGAAGACAATGCCGGTGTCTTGATTACAAAGCTACAGGAAAATCCGGGCTGTGTCCTGCTGTTGGACGAAATCGAAAAGGCACACCCTGATGTGTCTCAAATTTTGCTGCAGATGATGGACAACGGTAAGATCACAGGCTCTAACGGAAAAGAAGCAGATGCAAAAAATTCTATTGTGATTCTTACCACTAACCTGGGAGCAAGGGACGCAGAAAAAAACACAATTGGTTTTACTGATTTTCAGGAAAAAGAATACGATGACACTGCGTTAAAGGAATTCTTTGCTCCAGAGTTTCGTAATCGCTTGGATGCCGTAGTAACATTTGCAAAACTAAGCAAGGAAACCATGATCAAAATCGTTGGCAAGTTCCTGCTTGAACTGAAAGGCATGGTAAGTGATAAATCAATTGATATTGATATTACAAACGATGCACTGGACCACCTTGTGGATGTAGGCTTTGATCCCAAGATGGGAGCTCGGCCGCTGCAGCGTGTGATTGATAGAGAAATCAAATCTCCGTTGTCACGCAAAATGCTGTTTGGTGAACTGCGAGAAGGCGGAAATGTTGTAATCGACTTTAAGCACGACGAAATTGTTCTTAACACCGAGACTATTGAGGCAGAGTAATGAAAAAGCTTGAGACCACAAAACTTTGGTATAATCGCTATTTGTACAAGATAGTGATACGTGTCCCTTGTGTGTATCTGTTTACAATAACCAGTATGCGTAGAAACTTCCCTGAGCCTACTAACAAAGACGAAGAAGACTTGCTGAATTTAATACACAACAAAGACATTAAAACTCGAAGCGAAGGTAGTCTTGTTGCTGTCTTTACAAATGACACAGACTTTTTAGCAGAGATGAGTGAGAGATTTGCTAAAGAAATCCAAGAAATCTGGCAACCCAGTCCTGAACGCGAGCATCTGCTGAAAAACGCAAATACAATTATTGTGAAGGAAAAGCCTGCTTATCCCATTAAAGTCACGATGAACGACCGCAACATAAGTAGCAATTTTGCTAAATGGGTCAAAGCAAACCCCGACAAAATCAAAATCGGAGATGCTGCGTATAGAGCAATAAATCGCGGATGGATGACCGGAGGACTGTATTTCTATATCAGGAACGACAAGGTATTATCGCTTGTTAACCTTATGATATCAGAAAATATTAGAAGAGTAGATCGTTTGGTTTGTGAGGCATAATATGCTAAATACTACATGCCGGCAAAAAGCGAAACATTCTTACTAAAATTTAATTTCTCAGACCCTGACACGGGAGATACTATCGAACGTGAAGGGGTCAATATTACCTACCCAACCGACGTCCTGGGTTTTAACGATATTCTCACTGCTAAATCCGAGCCTCTCAGAGGAGATGGCTGGTATGGCAGAGCAGATGGCTTACACACTGTTCAATACAACCTAGCAGGACTTGTTGCGACAATTAAAATACAGGCCACACTTGCGATCGACCCAGAAAACCAAGACTGGTTCACTGTATACCAAAATTCCTACGATCTACAAAGTACACCCGGGGTCGAGGAAGAAGCAAACGACTTTGTTAATTTTACAGGCAACTATGTTTTTGTAAGAATTGTTGTAGAAAACTGGTCAGGCGGAACAATAAACAGTATCTTTTTTAATCACTGAGGACGACATGGAACACTTTGCACGAGTTATAATGGACAAACAGGAAACAGTTGCTTTGAGCGAATCTTTCACAGAGTACAATTTGTATGAGACTTCACAAGGCAATACCGTATTCGAAATCAATCTTCCTAAAAGTCCAAATGAAGAACAGTCTCAGAAGATTGCAGAAAAAATTGCAAACTACTTTTTTGCAGAAGGGTATAATGACTTTGATATCGAAATTTCTGCAGACGATCTGGAAGAAGCTGACGAAATAACAATAGAAAACCTAGACGATTTTTATGAAGAATTCGGAATACTGGGATATGTTGAAGATGACCTATGGGAAGCAGAATATCAGGGCAAAAAAGTAAAACTCAACAAGCCTATACGGAGTTCTGATGGTCCAAAAAAGTTTCACGTATATGTAAAGGATCCTAAGACAGACAATGTAAAAAAAGTAAACTTTGGCGATCCTGATTCCAAGATAAAGAAAAGCAATCCTGATAAACGCCGAAGCTTTAGAGCAAGACACAACTGCGATAATCCAGGTCCCAAAACAAAAGCCAGATATTGGAGTTGTAAAGCCTGGTGATATTATGAAAATTTCGGAAATTTTACCTGAAAATCTAAAAGTAGATGTACCTGACGAGGAATGGCTGGAGCGTAAAATTAGTATAGCAAAAGAACGAGGCAGAGATAATTTTGGTGCACCTTTTACAGGAACGATTACAGCATATTTCGAAGATCATGTAAAATTGCCAGTAAAACTGTTGAAAAAACTTCCCGGTAATCGCGGTGAGCAAAAACAAGTAAGAAAAAAGGATTTGGAAAATATTAAGAAAATAATGCAAGACACTGGAAAATTACCTTTAACAAATTTTGGCAGAGAGTATGCTCCGTTTGTGCAAGTTGCATGGAACGGAGAAGCTTGGGTAAACGAAGGCAATCACCGAATAATGGCTGCAGCGGAATTAGGGTGGAATTATCTACCTGTGGAATTAAAATACTATGATGGCGGCGAAAGAATAGAAGACGGTGTGTTATTTCCAGAAAAATTAGGAATATAAAAATGAGGATAGATGAATTTACAACAACAGTTATTGAACTTTTAGAAAATATCAGTACCTTTACCTTTAATAAACAGAGAAAAAAACTGAATGTTCCTTATCTTATACAGAAAGGAGCACTTTATATAACGTATCCACATGGTCCTGAAGGTTGGGAATTAGATGTCGAAGATCCTGAAGTTTATTCAGTAATAACATATTACAATGTAGCAGGAGGAGGCTGGCCCAAGGATGCTCCTAAACATGCCAAGCCAAAATCATATAAAGATGCTGAAAAAGAAATTAACACTAGCAAACCCAATTTAGGCAATAGTGAATTAATATATGATGGAAAGTATGATCAAATTATTTGGAGCATAAAAAAACTTAAATTAGATCCAAAAAAATCATTCCTATAGGTGTATAAAAATGAGAATAAACGAAATAGCAACAATACAAAATAGAGAATTTTCCCTTAAACTAACAGAAGCAAAGATGCCCTGCCCTCCTGCTACTGAGGATCTACAACTTAACACTGAAAATAGAAATCAAGCCATACAAGCGGACCATATACAGTACGGTCCCTTAAATGTAGACGAACCAGGCGATTATTGGAAAGATATAGCAGATTTTTGGAGCACTACAGAAAAGGCCGCTAAATCATCTGTGTGTGCTAATTGCAGTGCTTTTGACATATCAGAAAGAATCAAAGACTGTTTACCCGGACCCACTTCAGACGAAGACGGCGAACTAGGCTACTGTTGGATGCATCATTTTAAATGTCACTCTGCACGGACATGCCGAACATGGGCAAAAGGCGGCCCAATAAACGAAGACAAAGTCTCATATGATTGGCAAAAAAGTGCAAATTTCGACGAGGTAACCGATGAAGATTAATGAATTTACAACAACGGACACGGACAAACTTCCTTTTGATGTTGTTGAAGACATCACTGTGTTTATGAAAAATGATCCTATTTTTTACCGCAACAAATACTATCCTGCATTATGCAATATGAAACAAGAATATGACAAAAAGAAAAGTGCAGACGGAGAAAAGCACTTTGGCAGAATTGTTGATAGTGCAATGAATACCTATTGCAAAAAATTTCAAGTAGCAAGAAAAATGAGCGATTTGTTTACTGCAGAAGACAGGCAAAATATTATATCAAAAATTACCGAAGAGGAAATCGAAAATATACGCAAAGGCGAGTATTAAATGGATTTAAAAGAACTACAAAAACTCGCCGGTATAACTAATGAATTTCGAGGGTACGAACCTTATGAGGGTTCTAATATTTCTGTAACAGGCACAGAAAAGAAACAGATAGAAAGAGAGAAAGGCATAGAACCAGGAACAGACGAATGGTTTAAGCTTTGGTTTAGTTTGCCTTATATGACCGGTGCAATGAACCAACAACCTGGTTTTAGAGGACGTAGTAAGAAATGAGATTTTCACAACTATTCGAAAATATGTCGCCCTCTGATTTAGAAACTGTGCGCATTTTTGCCGAAAGGGCTTTATCTCGCTATAATATTGATAAACTGGAATTTACACAACATTTTGTCGAAAGAGCATTAGACGAAAGAAATCGACCAAAAATCAAAATGACAGAATTATTAAGATTTTTTAAAAATCATGCAAAATTTAATGGTAAAAAACATTTTTTAGAATTAGATCCTTGGCAGCAGATAATTCTAAAAGATCTAAAAACAGACATAATCGTTGTTGTGAATGTAAAACAAGGACAAAAAGAAAACAGTTTAAAATTTTCTTGTGCAACTATACAAAGAAAAGAGAATTATGGTCATACAATACAAAAAGTATTTGTTATTGAGGATCTAGTAGAAAATGAATCAACTGATATCTCGCCTGTAGAAAAGGGCAAGAAAATAAAAGAAGGCGGCGTTGGCAGAATAACCAAGCAGAATCAAACTCGAGATGTCGGTCCTGATGAAGTTAAAAAGCAGGCTGCAAAGTTTGGCAACACTGTGGACCGAGACGGTCGTCCGCCAACACTGAGTAAAAAGACTAAAGGAAAGTCGACTAATGTGCTGTACAATCTAGGATTGGCAGAGTCGATCCTAGATGAGCTAAATATTCCCAGAAATCAAATGCCTCAAATTAGCATGAAGGATCTAAAAGGCAATTATGATCTAGAATCAGATTCTGTCGATCCATCTACACTAGAAACTTCTCAGGATCAAAGAATTCCTGGCATGGTAGATAAAACTGTACAAAGCATAAAAGACGGCTTCGATAAGCCTCTGGTAGTTGATAAAAACGGTTTTATTGTAAATGGCCATCATCGATATGACGCATATGTAAAATTAGGCGTGTCTGAAGTTCCTGTAATCAGAGTCAAGGATGCTACAATCCAAGAGTTAATACAAGACTTTTCCCATACTGCCAAAGACACATATGCGGAAGATAATGAAAGAGAAATCGGAATACATAGAAGTTCAGAAGATTTTGCGGTTATAGATTTAAGTAAAAGCGCAGATGGAACATTTTGGCTTAATGGTGTAGATAATACCGACTGGGACAGCACTGTAACATCGGGCAAAGGTGTGGACATGGCGTTTAAAATATCTCCTCGAGCGAAGTTGGCTTCCTACGACGACATAGACAAATACAGCACAGGCGAACTTGAAAACATGGGCTATGATGGCGTGCGTATGGTAGACGGTGATAATATTTCATATCAAATATGGAATACGCAAATCTTAAAACGAACACGCCTAGGCGAAAATTTTGCTGACGGTAAGAAGAAGGGCAAAAGTCGCCCAGGTAGATTTAAAAAAGCCGGTGTTAGTTGCAAGGGCAGTGTAACCAGCTTACGTAAGAAAGCAAAGAACAGCAGTGGGGAAAAGCAAAAAGGGTACCACTGGTGTGCGAACATGAAATCAGGCAGGAAAAAATCATGAGATTTAGAGAAGTTAAAACTCAGATCAAGGAATTATTTGACCGTCCTTCCAATTGGCGTATTATATTTCACACAGATTATGATATACATTATGAGTCAAATATAAAAAATAGAGAATTGATAGTAAAGTTTTGGACAGACCGAAATCAAGGAGACTGGTCTGTAGTTTTCACTGTTGATGAAGTTACTGATGTTACAGACGGAGGAGACGAAATTATTATTTTTTCAACAGTGTTAAATATTATAGAAAATTTTATACATGATAACGATCCAGAGACTCTGGAATTTTCAGCAGGAAAAAATGATATAGGTGGTGATTCTAGAGTTCGACTGTATAACAGGTTGATAAAACGATTTGCTTCATCAGTTGGATATAAATTACAAGATAGCAACGAGGATGAAAACGAAGTTCTGTACACATTAATTAAAAGGTAAACAGAAAACACAAGTTAAGGAAAGAAAAGTAATGAGATTTAGAGAACTATTCGAAAATAACAAGTTAGTCGAAGCCGAGGTTCTATCAAAATATGATTATAACGGCTACCAAATTATGGTTGGCAAATCTGAAACTGGCCCAGTAGGAACAGCATGGACAGATCCAGAAAATTTAGTACAAGGTGAAATTAGGTTTCCTTCTAAATTTGTTGCAATATACAAAGATAGAGTACCTGTTAGGAAAATTTTTCCACCTGCAGGAGAGCAATGGGGCAAGGCTCGTTTACAAAAAGAAGCAGAAAAGCAAATAGACACAGATATTAAGCCAGAAGAAGTAGAACGTGCAAGACAAGACCAAGAAGAGCGGGAGAGACAACGCCAGGATAGACAGTTAGGCACTCGCACTGATAGAAAACGGAAACGAAGTTCTTCTGTAATTTTCAATGTAAAACTATTAGAAGCACTTGAGACTATTCCTGAATTTGGAGCAGTATACGAAGAAAACGGGCGACTTTATCTTTTGGTCAGTGACGACGACGACGACAAAAAAACTTTTAACATGCAGAGGATATATGATCGTAATATCAGACAGGAAGAAAAGTTGCCTAGACCGATTTTTACCCTAACACGCCAAATGATATCTCAAGCCCCTAGCATTGCCGAGAGTTCGCGATACACTGTAGATGTAAATGACCAATACCGCGGCGAATTAGTTGAGTACCCAATTAGTTATCACAGCGAAGTTGAACGTGGAAGTAAAGACAAAACTTCTCAAGCCGAGTTCTTGAACGATCCAGGCATTACTATTTCGTCTGTTATGCAAGAATCTGCAACAGCAGGAGCAACTTCAGCGGGTTCTGTTGCTAGTGTCGCAAACCCGATTGCAGCACGAGCCAAAATTAAGAGAGACAAGAAAGGTGTGCCCAAGGCTCCACAGAAAACAAACCCAGATGGCACTGCTAAAAATGCTCTAGATGTTGACAACAACCTAATGGGCGGTAAACCTGTTAAGCGATAAATAATGTATACACATAGGAATCAGCTATGACGAATAGACAAAAAAAACTAAAAGAGGATCTAGCACAACTGGCTGCAGAAGCCGAAACAGATCACGAACTACAGATGGCCAGGTCGCAACTTTATAAAATGGCAAAATATTCCATTAAGTTGCACGAAATGCTGAAAGGAACCGCAGACCTAGAAGCATGGCAAGCTGCAAAAATCACAAAGGCGAGTGATTATCTATCCTCAGTATACCATTCTCTAGATTACGACATGAGTCCAGCGAACGCAGGGACACCGTTAGATCAAAAAATTGACACGCCCGAATCTAGAGACTATGCTAACAACTTGCATAAACGACTCAAGGAAGAGATGAAGTTTCATTCAGACCCTTCAGGAGTTGCTTATTATAAGATAGTTAGAAAACCAACAGGATTTAGAATACTACTAGGACTCAGCCCAGAAAAATTAACAACACGAAATGCAGAACGGCTGAGCGGTGATCTTAGACCTGACCAGATAAAATCAGAACTAGAAAGATATCAAAGACAGGGCAACTTTAGAGAGATAAGGCCCTATGACGACAAAACTGCAGAAATAGTCAGTGATTTGTAAAACATGGTGTCGCACAAAGACCAAATAAAAGATTTACTAGAAACTTTTTCCTTGATGGAAACACTGATCTCTCAGGAAAATGTATTCAATATTGAAATTTCTCCGTATGAACTTTCTACTCTTATGAAAGAGTTTAGAGCAGAAAAAGACACCTATAACCAGGTAGGCAACAATGCAATGACCATGTTTTATTCTCCTGAAGAAAAGCAGGAATTCGAACAATTTCTAAAATCTCGAGGGGTAAAATTTAACGACATCGGAGACAGCACCGACAAAAAAGGAGAAATAGATTCTCCCAATACTCAGTCACCAGTTGCTCAGAGGCGTCCTAACCGATTTGGTGTCTGATGACTCCTGTAGAATATCTGCATCACTGGATCTACAATGATCTGTCAAAACCTCAAAAAACACTGAACGGTCTTGCTTCTTGTCCTTTTGCAAAACCCGCATTACAAGACAACAAATTGGATTTTGTTTATGTGACACAACAGACTTTTCCTGCTACTGTTGACCTATCTGATCTAGATGCTGTTGTTCTTGTGTTTACAGATCTTATAACACCAGAAGAGCTGATCGATCTTGCTAACCAATTTAACAAAAGCAATCCAGATCTGGTTGCACTAGAAGACCATCCCAGCGAGCCAGAAATACTGGAAGACGTTGTTTTTAACAACGGTGTATATCCTATACTGATCGTACAAACCAGACATAAACTGGAAAAATACAGACAGAGTTTACGCAAAAAAGGCTATTATGACAGTTGGCCTAAAGATATGCTGGATAACCTGCTAAGTATCTAGATGTATTGCAGAGTATGCCTGGCAAACACCAACTATCGAGAGATTCCTTATGCTTTGTTGACTTCAGATTGGTACAGGGAAATACAACTGATTTATAAACAATATGCTACCGTAAAGCAATTAAACAGCGTTCTGCCCATATTTCTAGAAGAACTAGAAGCAGCAAATACAGAAATTATTGGTTATTTTGATTCAAACAACAATTTAGAAGCTTTTTCCCTGATATACCTATATCCGTCTCAAAATAGTTGTATGGCAGACCAATTTGCATGGAATTATAAAGACCCTGCTAAGAAACTGGGGTATCGATCTATAAGATCAGAGTGTGCCAGATATAAAAGATTGGGGTTCCAGTATTTGTATCTGGGAGAATCTGCTCCGTATAAACAAGAACTACAAGGATTTGAATTCGTATAATGGAAGACTGGGACGCATGGGCATTATATCCACAGCACAGATGGATATATAACAAACTGGAACTGAGTATGAGATTGGGCTACACTTGCGGACCTGCACCTATGCCTGTGCCAAGGTCAGGATATTACTGTGTACGTCCAATAATGAATTTAGGCGGAATGGCAGCACAGGCAAAGATGTGTTATCTAGAAAAACATAAGATATTGGAAATTCCTCCGGCTCACTTCTGGTGCGAAAGGTTTGAAGGTGATCAATACAGCGTAAACTTTGAATGGCAGGACAACTGCCTGGTGGCTGTTCATACCAGCAAGGGTTATACCGACATGAAAAATCTCTATCGTTTTCATTCCTGGAAAAAAATAGCAAATAAACAGTTTCCGTTGCCTGACTGGATTACCGAATTACAAGACGTTGCTCGTATAAACATGGAATTCATAGGAAATTGTATAATTGAAATACATCTAAGGTGGGGAGAAGATTTTCCCGACGGTGCACAAGAAATTATAAGTGTATGGGACGACACTCCGCAAGAAACATGCAAAAACCTAGAAAAACAAGGCTACCGTTTCCATGACGACTATGTAGACGCAGAAAAAAATATTCCTCATGCCCGTTTGGGCTTTTACTACAAATAACAGTTGACAAAACTCTAACAATATCATAAACTTATAATCTAAGGTATAAATGATGCAGTTTTCCGTAGTATTTTCAAATAATTCTAATCAGAAGTTTAAAATCCCGTATGAAACGTATGCAAGCGACATTGCAAAACGTTGGGCAAATGCTTTAAAAAAACAATGCGAAATAAATCCTATTGTTGCAGAAAAAGACAGGCTGTATGGATTTCCTAATAGAGAATGGACAGAAGAAAAAATAGTTAATGAACTAAATTCATGCATAGAAATCATAAACCGGAACAAACAGGTAATTCACCATACAGCTTTTAAAGGAATGCCTAGGCAACAACTTAATCACCTGCATCATTACTTTGAGAACCTTAGAGGTGGTATTCTATCCCCCACAGCATTTTGGAACACAGCAAATCAGCATACAAGAGAAGCTTTGAATAGGTTCAACATTGTTATCCATAGAGCAGAAGACTTTTACAATTCAAAGAATTCAAATAAAATTCAACCAAGAGCAGTTTGCACGTTTTCAGATAGAGAAAGACATTTCCTCAAGGACGACGATTATAAACATTTTACTATGGCAAGAAAGTTCGGTGAAGTGTATATAAACTACTGCGAGGTTGGCAAACCTATCTACGATGTATATAGAGACAACGATGATATTGTAGGAGAGGACAATATACGTCCTCTCCGATACTATAGTGCAGACTTTTCGCTATACTTCCATGACAAAAATCAAGAAGAAGTAAAAAAGTTTATATCAGGATTAAATTTGTGGTGGGATAGTAATTCAAAATATCTCAAAGAACTAGGGTTTGAAAAAAATGATCCTAAAAACGCAATTGGCCTTATTCCGGTGGCTATGATAGAGCACAGTCACGAAAGTGAACAGGATATAATTGAAAGCATAGCAAACGTGGGTAGAATAAGCCACGTTGAAATACATAACACAAAAGGAGAAATAAATGAGTGATAGAACTTATGGTGCTGAAGAAAAAGCAAAACTGGAGCGTCTTGTAAATGAAGGCGTAACTGTTATGCAAGAGGTTGAAGATCTACAGCAAGGTCTAAAAGAAACAGTAAAGTCAGTGGCAGAAGAATTAGACATCAAACCAAGCCTAATCAACAAAGCTATTAAAGTTGCTAAAAACGGTGACTGGCACAAGCATTATGATGAATTTGAAGACCTTGAAACTATTGTTACAACTGTAGGCAAAGACAAGTAACCTATATGGAATTACTGAATTATCAGTATCAACTGTCAGATTTTATAGGCAACATAGGCGTAGTATTACTTGTGGGTACGTATGCCGCAATACAATTTGGAAAAATGGATCCAAAAGGATTTTGGTATTCTTTTAACAATCTTGTGGTAGCAATCCTGCTAGGAATAAATTTATACTTCAAACCCAACCTTTCCAGTATTATCATAGAAATATTCTGGTTTGGGTTAAGTATTGTTGGATTGATACGCTGGTACCAATTCCGCTCAGGTCGAAAGACGAGCATGTAGAAGGCAGGTTGGCCACAAACAACCACAACAAGGAGAAAAATATGGCTTACATCGATGCGATGTTCGATCGCAACTCGGACGTTATTCGCGTAGTGGAAAGACGCGACGGCAAAAGACAATTTCACGACTATCCAGTCAAATATACATTTTACTATGAAGACCCTCGAGGAAAACATCGTTCGGTTTACGGTGATCCTGTATCACGAATAGTCTGTAAAAGTACCAAAGACTTCCGCAAGGAAATTGCAATTAACAAAAACAAACGCCTGTTTGAAGCAGATGTGAACCCAATCTTTCAGTGCCTGTCAGAAAATTACCTAAATCAGAACGCTCCTAAACTAAACATTGCGTTCTTTGATATTGAGACTGACTTTGACCCTGAGCGAGGATTTGCAGATCCTGCAGATCCGTTCATGCCAATCACTGCTATCACAGTACATCTACAATGGATGGATGCTCTGATTACATTTGCACTGCCTCCTAAAACAATGACCATGCAGGAAGCACAAGAAAGTGTGAAAGATTTTGATAATACGTTTTTATATGAACGAGAAGCAGACATGCTGGAAGCATTTTTGGATATAATTCAGGATGCAGATGTGCTGTCAGGCTGGAACTCCGAAGGCTATGATATTCCTTATACTGTAAATCGTGTATCCAGGATACTGTCAAAAGACGACACTCGTCGATTCTGTTTGTGGAAACAGTTACCCAAGAAAAGAGAATTTGAAAGATATGGTAAAACAGCAGAAACATTTGATCTTGTAGGCAGAGTGCACCTGGACTCACTAGAACTGTATAGAAAATACACCTACGAAGAACGGCATAGCTATCGTCTAGACGCAATAGGCGAAATGGAAATCGGTGAAAACAAGACTGTTTACGAAGGCACACTGGATCAACTCTACAACAACGACTTTCGAAAGTTTATAGAATACAACAGGCAGGACGTTGCTCTGCTTGACAAACTGGACAAGAAGTTAAGGTTTATTGATCTATCCAACGAACTTGCTCATGCAAATACCGTTCTCATGCAAACCACAATGGGTGCAGTTGCAGTCACAGAGCAGGCAATCATCAATGAAGCTCATCACAGGGGCTTGGTTGTCCCTAATCGCCCGAAACATGATGATGCAGACGATACAAGAGCAGCAGGTGCTTATGTAGCGTATCCCAAAAAAGGCTTGCACAAATGGATAGGCTCTATGGACTTGAATTCTCTGTACCCTTCTGTTATCCGAGCATTGAACATGGCGCCTGAAACTATTGTAGGACAGTTGAGGCAGGACTATACAGAAGACTTCATTAAGGAAGAAACTGGCTTAAAGAAAAAGTCATTCGCTGCTGCCTGGGAAGGTCGATTTGGCTCACTTGAATATGACGCAGTAATGGAGCAGAGAAAAGATCTTGCTATCACTGTGGATTGGGAGAACGGCAACACAGAAGTTTTAAGTGGTGCCGAGATCTATGACCGAATCTTTAACTCTCATGCCCCGCTCATGCTTACAGCAAATGGCACTATTCTTACCACAGAATTTGAAGGTGTTATTCCGGGGTTACTTAAACGCTGGTATGCTGAAAGAAAAGAACTGCAGGCAAAGAAAAAGAAAGCACAGGAAGCAGGAAACGCTGTGGAAACTGCTTTTTGGGACAAACGTCAGTTAGTCAAAAAAATCAACCTCAATTCACTTTATGGCGCCATTCTCAACCCTGGCTGTCGTTTCTTTGATAAGCGTCTAGGACAGAGCACCACGCTCACAGGTAGACAGATTGTAAAACACATGAGTGCCGCAGTTAACAAGGTAATAACAGGTGAGTACGATCACACCGGAGATGCTATCATATATGGAGATACCGATTCGACCTATTTTTCTGCATATCCTACTCTAAAAGAAGATATCCAAGCAGGAAAAGTGCCTTGGACAAAAGATACAGTTGTACAATTATACGATCAAATATGCGAGCAGGCAAATACTTCTTTCCAAGACTTTATGCAGCAAGCATTTCACTGTCCTAAATCACGTTCTGATGTTATTGCAGCAGGCAGAGAGATTGTAGGAGAAAGCGGCTTGTTCATAACCAAAAAGCGATATGCAATTCTAGTATATGACGACGAAGGAACACGTCGAGATGTTGACGGCGAGCCAGGCAAAGTCAAAGCGATGGGGCTGGATCTTAGACGTTCAGACACTCCCGTCTATATGCAGGAGTTTCTAATGGAAATACTTCTTATGATTCTTCAGGGTTACGAGGAAAAGAACATTCTTGAACGAATAACAGAATTTCGTCAGGAATTCAAACAGATGCCGGGATGGGAAAAGGGATCCCCGAAACGTGCAAACAATATAGGTCGCTATCATAAAGAAGAACAAAGAAAGGGCAAAGCCAATATGCCAGGACATGTTAGAGCATCTATTAATTGGAACAATCTTAAACACATGAACGGTGATAGATATTCTCAAGATATTGTAGATGGCATGAAAGTTGTTGTATGCAAGCTCAAACACAATCCAATGGGCTATACTTCTGTTGCCTATCCCACAGACGAACTAAGACTGCCAGACTGGTTTAAGCAATTGCCTTTTGACGACGCTGCCATGGCAGAAACAATTATCGATCTAAAACTGAAAAACCTTATTGGTGTATTGGATATAGATCTAGAAGATACCAAGAGAGATAATACATTTACGTCTTTCTTTGACTTTGGAGAGTAAAATGCAGATTGAAATTAAAGTGTTGTTGGACACTGATAAAACAGATGATCGAGAACTGGTTGAAAAACTGGTGCAAATCATAGAAGAAGCAAAAAAACATTGACAATCATAAACTTATATATTATAATATTAAAAATAAGGAGACTTTACAAATGAAAGATATTTTGCAAGATCTGGTTTCTAAAACTCATGGGTTGGGGTTTCTAGAACTAGTTAAAGTTAATGGTGAAGACGGTGCTACTAAATTTGATTCCCTGGCAGAGGACCGTTCTGTAATTTTGTCTGCTGAGACACACAGCCCTGTGGCAGAATTTAATTCTGTATTTGGCATGCCAAATCTGGATAAACTTTCATTACATCTTAAAAATCCAGAGTATGAGGAACATGCAAAAATTGAGGTGGTCACTGAAGACAGAAACGGAGAAACTGTGCCGGCGTATATGCATTTTGAAAACGAAGCTGGTGATTTTCAAAATGATTACAGATTCATGAGCAAGGAACAAATAGAAAGCATTCTAAAAACAGCAAAGTTTAAAGGTGCCAAATGGAATACTGTATTTGAGCCATCACATGTTGCTATTCAGAGAATGAAGCTCATGAGTGCCTCACACAGTGACGAGCCCATTTTTAGTGTTAAAACCGAAACCGCCGGTGATTCCACAAATTTGATTTTTGTGTTTGGCGAACCCAGCATGCATGGCGGACGCTTTGTATTTCAAAATGATGTTGAGCAGCCACTGTCGCATACACTAAGCTGGCCGGTGAAACAAGCTCTTGCTATAATGAATCTTAATGGCAAAATTACAATGAGTATTTCAGATCAAGGCGTAATGCTTCTTAGTGTAGACAGTGGATTAGCCAAATACGATTACTTTCTGCCAGCACAATCCCGGTAAATGACAGCACTAATCTCATACAAGAATACAAAATCTACTAAGAGCACAAGATGAGTAAAACACAAGTAAATTTAACCGAAAAAAATAAAGATTATTCTGTATTTCTTCCTAGTATCAGTACTTTTTATAATAAACAGATTGCAAAACAAAGATACAATCCTGATTTTATTCCTGCAAGCAGAATGCCTGCTGAATTTGAAAATGGTGTTGAGGGTTGCAATTTTTTAAATGCTGAAAAGGGGTATTATAGCTATAAATGGTCGTTGTACTCAGCAGGACATGCATGTCTAAATTTATCTAAAGCAAATGAACAAGACAGCATGGTGCAAGAACGCGATCGAAAAAATACATTTATTTTGGGAGACTCAGGTGGTTTCCAGATTTTAAAAGGCGTAATACAGTGTGATTGGAATAACTTTAAATCTGACCACAGTCTTAGACAAACAATTTTAAATTGGCTAGAGCATACTGCTGATTACAGCATGATACTGGATGTTCCAACATTAGCAGCAGAACCCACTTTTTCTAAAAAAACTGGCATTACCAGCTTTAATGAATGCCTTGATTATACTCAATACAACAACGATTGGTTTGTTAAGAACCGAAAAGGCCATACCAAATACCTAAATGTTATGCAAGGCAGAAATATGGCAGAAGCAATGCACTGGTATGATCAGATGAAACACTATCCTTTTGAGGGATTTGCATTTGGTGGTAGCACAAAAAACGATATCAGCATCGTATTAACAACTCTTATTAAAATGAGAGATGAAAAAATGCTTGACAATCGTGATCTATTACACTATTTGGGTATTTCAAAGCTTGATTGGGGTGTGGCATACACTGCAATCAAAAGAGCTCTAAGAGAGCATGTGAATCCCAACATGGAAGTTACTTTTGATTGTGCAAGTCCTTTTATCGCAACAGCTAAAGGACAAATGTATACACAACATGTTCACAGAAACGATCGGTTTGGGTTCATAATGGATTCAGCAATAGACGATAAAGCATTGGCAGGAAGCAAAATTCCGTTTCCCTGGAATAGTCCAATTGCTGAAAGGCTTACACTGGGAGATATTTGCCACTATGCACCTGGAATGCTCAACAAAATCGGAAAAGAAGGAAAAACCAGTTGGGATAGTTTCAGTTATTTGTTGCTTATGTCACACAATGTATATCAGCACATTGAAAGTGTTCAACGTGCAAACTCACTGGTGGATGCTGCCAAAGCCAGATTCGACACCAACTACAAACACTGGCGAAAGCTTAAAAGAGGAAGCAAAGCAGAAATATTTGATCCCTGGGTGCCCAGAAATGCACTGTACATGGTTAATTTTATTGACGAATTATTCAGAAGTGAAACACCCATGACCATGATTGATGAAGCTCAGGATATGCTTACAAATTTTGGCGGCAACCCGGTTAAAGCAACTTCTAATCAGAGCTTTAGTAATTTGTTTGAAGTTGAAAATGATTTTCAGGAAAATGATGGTTCTGAATTTACACCTGAAGAGGAACAAGAAGCCCAAGAGTTTCTGGAGTCTATACAGGAGTAATAGGTCTTGACAATATCAAGCATCATTGTTAACATCAATATAAATTTTACTTTGCGTTATGAGAGTATCTAAATGACAAAAAATACAAAAACTTTTATCAAAGTTCGCACTGAATTTGAAGGATATCACTATTATCCTGATGCAGGAAACATTGACGAGCGTATTCGTTTCCTGGAGAACGAGCATCGACACATGTTCAAGGTAGAAGTTAAGATTTCTGTTACACACACAGACAGAGAACTAGAGTTCTTTCTTGTAAAATGGGCACTCCAGGAATTTATAAAATCTGGCAATCAAAATCATAAATCATGTGAAATGATTGCGGTAGATATACTACAGAATCATCTTATTCCCTGCTACGGAGATAATCGATACTATGAAATTGTAGTATCCGAAGATGGGGAAAGTGATGGTATTATCGAGCACAATCCACAATTTCCATAACATAAAGGTATATAAAAAATGGCTAGCAATTTTCCACCGGTAAATGAAATCTTTGACGAACTGGATCGTTTGCGTGACTTTTGTCGCTACGAAGGACATGTTTTTAATGAACAGTCCCTTTACAATAAAAAAGATCCTGTATGGCAAGCATATGAAAGATGGCAGCACTACAAGAATGCAGAACATAGAGCCAAATCAAGGAACAGAAAATGAAAATTTTCGTAATTCCTATTGAACCCATAGATAATCGTTATACAAAGCAGTGGTATGAAAATATACCACTGCTTATTAAAAATTACAATAACAGTGTGGATGTTGTTACAATAGACGGTGACCCTGTTCCTAATAATACCACTTCAGGAGCATTTTTGGATTTTGCAGCAACAAACTATTACAAGGCCTCGCAGGCTGCAAAGATTAGCCAGATGTTTATGAATGGTGAGGTTAATGCTGGTGACCGTTTTTTGGTAACTGATGCCTGGAATTTTGTAATAACACCAATCAAGTACTCCAGTGAGCTTTTAGATATTCCTGTGGAAATACACAGTATTTGGCATGCTGGGGCATACGACCCAAGTGACATTTTGGGTATGAAAATGTCAAAAATGTGGCCAGAAAATACGGAACGTAGCTGGTTTTATGCTAGTGATGCCAATTACTTTGCTACAGATTTTCACAAAAACATGTTCTTAAAAAATCTAGAAATACCAGCAGAGTATCAGTATAAGGCCATAAAAAGTGGGCAGCCCCATGAATTGATTGTGGATTCTCTGGAGAGTCTTTCTGACACTGTCAAAGAAAAAACAGTGATCTGGCCACACAGGTATAATGCAGATAAACAACCTGATATTATTGAAGACATCTCTCTGAATCTTCCGGTTACAATTACACAAAAACTCGAACTAAAAAAATCAGACTATTATAAAAAACTTGCAAAAAGTCAGGTAATTTTTAGTTGTAGTTTACATGAAAACCTGGGTATCAGTGTCATGGAAGCAGTATTATGTAATACTATTCCTGTGTTGCCTGATCGGTGTAGTTACTCAGAAATGTATTATAAAGAGTTTTTGTATCCCAGTGAATGGACAAAAGACTACAATTGTTATCAAAAACACAAACAAGATTTGCTAGATTTTATCAATGAAAGAATGCAGAATTCCGAAAAATATTCAGATATTCTGGAAAGCCAAAAGCAAATACTCAAGACAGATTATCTGAGTTCCAAAACCATGATTGAAAATTTATTAAACGGGAACTAACAATGTCATTACAGAACCCCAGTTGTAAACAAGAACAATACGAACTAAATTACACAATTACTAATGCCACTTATACAGACGATGTGATTACTATCGACCTAGATCACGAGGATATCTTGAAAGATTTTGATATTACAGCTTCTACTATCACAAACAATTTATCTGACGGAATTACTATTAGTGACAATACAGCGTTTAATTGGAATGATGTTACTATCGAAAATCCTTATCAAGACCTCTGTGAATACGTTGGTATTGACGTAAATCTACCGCCTGAAGATTTTGAAAAAATGTGCAAACGCTATCCTGCTTTACAAAAAGCATTAGAACAGTTTCAAAACACTTACAACCTTGTAAAAGATGACTGGAGGAACGATAATGACTAACAAGGTATATTACAGTTGGGATGATTGTGAACGCCAGTGTCAATCTATTGTAAATCAGATGGCAAGACAAAAGTGGCGACCTGATTATGTTGTAGGAATTACCAGAGGAGGAAATATTCCAGCTACTATAATTTCTCACATGCTTAATGTTCCTTGCGAAGCGTTAAAAGTTGCACTTAGAGATAATGCAGAGTGTGAATCAAATCTCTGGATGGCTTGTGATGCTTTCGGTGTAGTAGACGATCCTAACTACAAAAGCCGCTGGGATGTTGATCTCAGAAAAAATATTCTTGTAGTTGATGATATTAATGACACAGGCAACACACTAAGTTGGATTCTTGATGACTGGCAGCAGGGTTGCTTTCCAAATGAAGAACACGCCTGGGGAAGCGTTTGGGAAAAAAATGTGAGATTCGCTGTGCTAGTAAATAATACTCCTAGCCGGTTTGATAGTGTGTCATATTATGCTACTGAAATAAACAAAGACGAAGACAGTCGCTGGATTTGTTTTCCCTGGGAAGTTGTAGGAGAGTATCGTGACTGAATACGCAATTAGAGTCAAATTTGACGACGAGTGGATGATGGTTTCAGAGATTGTTGAATGCATGGATTATTCCAAGCCTGTTATAAAAACATTTGATACACGAGAAGCTGCACAAGAGCATGCTGAAATTTTTACTGTCAAAGGCAAGGAAGAAAATGTAGAGGTCGTTGAATATGGCCCAGAATCTTGACAATGCTAGATTACAGGGAGTAGTTCCCTGGCAAGATGTGTTAGTAGAAACAAGAGATTATGTGGTATATCGTGATGCTTATCCGGTAACAGAAGGACATGTTCTTATTGTACCTGTTCAGGAAGACTGGCAACACATTACTAAGTGCTGGGAAGCTGCTTATAAATGGGGCACAGACTGGGTAGACAGAGGTTACTGTGACGCGTTTAACATAGGACAGAATGTAGGAGAAGCAGCAGGCCAAACCGTTAAATACCCACACGTTCATCTTATACCAAGACGGACAGGTGACATGTCAGATCCTACTGGCGGTGTGCGTCATGTCATTCCATGCAAAGCAAACTATAAAACAAGAGGAGACGATGATGAAGAATATGAGATCGGAAGTTCTGTTGGCTGCTGAAGCCCATTTTGTAGGACACATTGAGAAGCACAGAGCAAATGCAGAAATTCTAGCAACAAATGCAGCAGGTGTTGGCAACAGCGGTGATATACTAGAAGAACTAGAAAAAGAGCTTGCAGAAATTGCTGACTATCACGACAAGCTAGAAGCATTATATACCTACATGGGCCTTGAAGATGTTCAATTGGAAGCAGGTAGATCTCCTCTTTTGTATTACCCGTTTAAATAATTGGTTTTCTTGACAAAAACCTAAATATAACGTAACATATAAAAACTAGACATCCGTCGCTAAAAATCGGAGATTAAATTGCAAACATCACAAAAAATAAAACAGCGATTAGAACAAGCAGAAGTTCGCTATTGGGCTGGAGATAATATCTCAGAGTATATTGAAGAAGGAGAAAGACAAGATCTTGTTGACGAACTTACAGAAAAGTTTGAGGGTGTCCTTGACTCTCTCGTGATCGACAGGAAAACTGATCCTAATTCACAAGACACCGGTCGCAGACTTGCAAAAATGTATGTAAATGAGCTAATGAGCGGTCGGTATTATCCCATGCCAAACGCGACTGCTTTTCCTAATGATCCCAAAGACGGTTATGAAGGCATGCTTGTAGTTCGGTCAGAACTGCGTTCTATGTGCTCGCATCATCACCAGCCTGTCACAGGCGTGGCATATATTGGCATAATTGCAGCAGAAAAATTAATTGGACTTTCTAAATACACCAGAATTGCTCAGTGGTGTGCTCGACGCGGAACTCTACAGGAAGAACTTGCAAATGATATTGCACGAGAAATTATGAGTGTAACAGGTTCTGAAAACGTGGGAGTTTACATACAAGCAGAACATGGTTGTTGCACTAATAGAGGCCTAATGGCACATTCCAGTCTAACACAAACCACAGTGCTGGAAGGATCATTTATGACTGATTCCAGTACAAAGAAAGAATTTTTCGACAACATAAAGCTACAACAGGAATTTGCTCCACGATGAATCTAAGATACTCAGAAGCATTTTATTCAGTTCAAGGTGAAGGCAGGTTTGTAGGCGTGCCCTCGCTGTTTTTAAGAACATTTGGCTGCAACTTTCGCTGTAAGGCATTTGGCAGAGACAAAAACGAAGAGATGGGCAAATATAATCCAGAAGTCAAAGAACTTCTGGACAACGGTGTTTTAGAAAATACTAAAACATTCCGGGATCTACCTATTATTCATACAGGCTGTGACACATACGCTTCTATCTATCCAGAGTTTAAGAAGTTTATGCAGGATAAAACTGTAGATGAAGTAGTGGAACATCTGCTGTCTCTCATTCCAGAAGGAAGATGGACACAATCAAACGGACAGGATATTCACCTTATTCTAACAGGCGGTGAGCCCATGCTTTGGCAGAAGTTTTGGCCAGAACTATTTGCTCACCCAGATATGCAGGACCTAAAACATGTCACTATTGAAACAAATACAACACAGAAGTTACAGCCAGATTTTAAACATTGGCTTAACACTCAAGACAGAATACATGTTACCTTTTCGTGCTCACCCAAACTTACCGTTTCGGGAGAACGTTGGGATCGTGCTATTAAGCCTGAGATTGCTAGGGAATACTTCAATACTCCTTGTAGCGACCAGTATTTTAAGTTTGTGGTTGCTGATGAACAAGATGTGGATGAAGTTACTCAAGCTACACAGTTATATCGAGAAGCAGGCATCCAATGTCCAGTCTACATCATGCCGCTCGGCGGACGATCCGAGGAGTATGAGTTTAACACAGAACGAGTTGCAAAACTTGCAATGTCAAGAGGATGGAGATATACACCGAGACTTCATATCGACCTCTTCGGAAATGCCTGGGGAACATGATGATCCCACAGAAAAGCTTAGAAAATCAGGATTTTAAAGGTGAATACAATGTTTAATTTTTGGAAGAAGCTAAAATCAAATAAAGAAGTAGCCTCTACAGGAGAAAAAACAGCCGAAGATGTCCGCAGAGAGACACTTGAGAAAGAAAAACACGCAGCCACTCAACGAAGAGAACCTTGGGTAGCTGTACTTGATACTCAGGTTAACCCAGATAATATTCGAAATGGCTTTTTTGAGCTGGACTGGAATAACGAGTTTATTGAAAGATTGTTAGATGCTGGGTATACAGGGGAAACAAATGAACAGATTGTGGACGCATGGTTTAGAACTATAGTAAGCCAGATGTTAGCAGAAGAAGGAGTTGACACAGACCGAGGCATGGGTTATATCAATGTAACTCCTATCGACAAAGGACGATCTGAAGTTTCATAATGCATCTATATCTTATAGACAATGATTTATTGCATTTGCAACCTAAACATGCTATGCTATATAAACTCAAAGGACATGATGTCTTTAATTTAACAGAAAGTTTAGGAATGAATCCTGTATGAGTACATATATTCTTTTAGATTTTGCAAATGTGTTTTTTCGCAGTCGCCATATTGTTCGTGGCGACATTGACACAAAGGTAGGCATGGCCATCCATATTACTCTGTCTTCCTTGAAGAAAGCATGGACAGACTTTGATGGAGATCATACTGTTGTATGTCTAGAAGGACGGTCATGGCGCAAAGACTACTATGAACCATACAAACGCAATAGAAAAGAAGCTCGATCTGCAATGACTGCAAAAGAAGAAGAAGAAGATCGAGTCTTTTGGGAAATCTTCGACGAATTAAGAACATTTCTCACTGAAAAAACAAATGTCACTGTTCTGCAGCACAACAATCTAGAAGCAGACGACCTAATTGCAGGTTGGGTGCAAAATCATCCCAACGATGATCATGTGATCATATCTACAGATGGCGATTTTGCTCAGTTAATTGCTCCTAATGTAAGACAATACAACGGAGTTGCTTCTACTACTATAACACACGAAGGATATTTTGACGACAAAGGCAACCCAGTAATAGACAAGAAAACAGGAGAGCCTAAGCCTGCTCCGAACCCTGAATGGATGCTGTTCGAAAAATGTATTCGAGGCGATACATCGGATAATGTGTTTAGTGCTTATCCTGGTGTAAGAAAAAAGGGCACCAAGAACAAAGTCGGACTGTTTGAAGCATTTGAAGACAAACACACAAAAGGCTTTAACTGGAACAATCTTATGCTGCAAAGATGGGTGGATCATCAGGGCATGGAGCACAGAGTTATCGATGACTATAACAGAAATGTCACTCTCTGTGATCTCACTGCACAGCCAGAAGATATCAGAGAAATAATCAACAAAGAAACACAGAATGTACAGTCTAAAAACATCAGTCAGGTAGGATTAAGACTAATGAAATTTTGTGCAAAATGGGACATGCAGAGAATTGCTGATCAAGCAGCTTCGTTTGCTAAACCACTATCAGCGAGGTATTTAAATGACTAATGCAAAACCTATACTAAACGGAAAATTTTGGATACTGGAAGACAAAGGTGTTAGAATAGGAACACTTACTCTGGACCAAAATCAGTACATGTTCAGCAGCAAGAACGAAACAAAATTTTTTGATTCTGAAAAAAGTTTGAAAAAGACTCTGGGAGACATTACCTGGAACAACAAAAACAGAGTTTTTGATGAAATTATATATGAAGTTTATGGTTATCCTACTTCATATAAACCATATAATCCCATGTATAATGTCAAAAAGAAAATTCCTCTTTTTACTAAGTCCCCTAAGTCAAAAAGTGTCTACTGTGCAGGGTATTACATTATTAAATTTAATGTTAACTGGCTTAAAAGTTTTTGTCCAAAACTAATTACCTTAGAAAACAATAATTATCAGGGACCATTTCGAACTGAATTAGAAGCAAAGCAAGCACTGAGTAAAGCAAATGCAAAAAAATGAGCCATTAAACACTATACCCATACAACAATTCATTTCACAAGTAAAAAGTGCAGATTTGGGTAATGCAAAAGAAGTCAAACTGAGCGTAGCAAATGCAAGAAGACTCGCATATTGTCTGGGAGAAGTTATGACCAGGCTGGAAGGCGATTTAGAAGAACTTCTGTTGAATAAAAACTCAAATACCGGTGAAGTTATACAGGTAAAAATGGACGGCGGATCTGACTGGTAAAAAGATAAATAAGTGCGTAGTTAACTTAAAAGGAATTACGCATGAGCAGACCCAAACCGAATGTTCTACGAGAACATATCGATAGAAAAACCTATAAAACAGAGCAGATATTAGAAGCCGAAGCAATCTGGGCTGTTTTTTATCAAGGCAGCCCTTTTAATCTGAAATCTGCAAACATGCTAACAAACTACCCTGGTCCTAAATACCCCAAAGTCAGCTTTTCTAATCCAGGTCATGCGATTAACCTTGCCAAAAAATTAAACAATCTTTTTAACACCGACGAATTTCAAGTAGTAAAACTTACACAAGGGATAATCGTTCCCCTGGACAAAGAATGAGCTTGAACGACACATACACAAGAATCTTTTTGAGAAACCTGGATCAACCAGACAATGATCTCAATGTCAAAAGCTACAAAACTGCTTGGTGGCAAAATCCTAGATCCAAAACCAAAGGTGGTTTAAGGCTTACGCCGGAAGGCTATAGAATGATGACAGAAGATCTAGACATATCATTCTATGAAGTTCCATATGCACCAGACATGCAATTTACTACACAGATAATTATATGGCTTGACAACTTTATAGATTGTCCATATTATCTGGACAAGAAAAGCATGTTTGTGTCAGACGACAAAAAGGCACTGGAACTGCATATGTTTTCCGGAGATATCAAAAAATACGGTATTTCCAAAGCTTTGGCAAGACAGGAAGCCAAAAAGAGTTGACACTTGCCTTAATTCATGTACAATAACACTTGTACTTAAACACAACCGCAATTAGAGGTACTTATGGATACTGCAACTCGTCAGCTTACACCTAATTCTGCAAAGGCGTCTATCAATCACGCTATTCGCAAGAAGCGTCCAATTTTCCTTTGGGGGCCGCCCGGAATTGGAAAGAGTGACATTGTTCACCAGATTGGCGAGCAGATGAATGCCAAGGTTATTGATGTTCGACTTTCGCTTTGGGAACCCACTGACATCAAGGGTATTCCTTACTTTGATTCCAACATTGGCAAAATGGTTTGGGCTCCTCCGCTTGAGCTACCAGACGAAGAGCTTGCAGCCAAACACGAGAACATTGTTCTGTTCCTTGATGAGATGAACTCTGCTGCTCCGGCTGTGCAGGCTGCTGCCTATCAGCTTATTCTCAATCGCAAGGTAGGTACTTACACACTGCCGGACAATGTTTACATTGTTGCTGCTGGTAACCGAGAAGCAGATAAAGGTGTTACCTATCGCATGCCTTCTCCGCTTGCTAACCGTTTCGTTCACCTTGAAATGACGGTAAACTTTGATGACTGGTTTGAGTGGGCTGTTGATAACGGCATCCATCAGGATGTTGTGGGCTTCCTGACTTTCTCCAAGAAGGATCTATACGATTTTGATCCTAAATCACCGTCTCGGTCGTTTGCTACTCCGCGTTCCTGGAGTTTTGTAAGCGATTTGCTAGAAGACAATCTCGGAGAAAGCACTACTACAGACCTTGTTTCTGGTGCAGTGGGAGAAGGGTTGGCTGTGAAGTTTATGGCACATCGCAAGGTTGCCAGTCAGATGCCAAACCCTGCTGATATTATCAGCGGCAAGGTAAAAGAGCTCAACACTAAAGAAATCTCTGCTATGTATTCTTTGACTGTGTCACTCTGCTATGAGCTTAAAGAGGCCAACGATGCAGGAGACCCTGCATTTAACGACATGGTAAACAACTTTCTTCGCTTTTCCATGGACAACTTCGAAATTGAATTGGTTGTCATGGGCATCAAGCTGGCACTCACTCAGTACAGCTTGCCAATTGACCCGGACGCAATTGAATGCTTCGACGAGTTTCACGAAAGGTTCGGAAAATACATTACTGCCGCACAGCAGGCCTAACAAAAAGGGCGAGAAATCGCCCTTTTTTATTGACATTTACGGTGTGATTTAGTATAGTTAACTGGTAATGTAAGACAAGGACAACGCTATGACCATTGAGCAAAACGTGGTAGAACAGGAAGAGCTTTCTACAGAAGCATTAAAGGCACTTCAGGAGGAAGTTCGTGAGAAAGTAATTACTGCCAGAGTGGGACTGCTGCTACGCCATCCCTGGTTTGGCAACATGGCTACTCGTCTACGAGTTCAGCCTTGCGACGGATGGTGTCCCACTGCAGCAACAGATGGAAGGAACCTGTTTTACAATTCTCAGTTCTTTGACACGCTTACTACTAAGCAGATTGAATTTGTAATTGCTCACGAAATTCTGCACTGTGTGTTTGACCATATTATTCGTCGACATGATCGAAACCCCAAGCTGTATAATATTGCATGCGATTACAAGGTCAATAACACACTGGTACGCGATCGCATCGGAGAAAAGCCCGATCTTGATATCTTTCAGGATTTTAAATACGACGGATGGACGTCAGAAGAAATCTACGATGAACTGTATGACAAGGCAGATAAAATCGACCTCGATGAACTAGGCAAAATGTTGGACGAGCACCTTGACTGGGAAAAGGAAGGCGAAGGCTCCGGTGACGACGATGACAAGGACAACAACGGTCGTCCTAAATATTCTCGAGAAGAGCTGGAAAGAATTCGAGACGAAATCAAAGAAAACATGATCAGTGCTGCACAGGCCGCAGGTGCTGGCAATGTTCCTGGCGAAATCGAAAGAATGGTTAAGGATCTTACTGAGCCTAAAATGAACTGGCGAGAGATTCTTCAGCAACAGATTCAGAGCACTATCAAAAATGACTTTACCTTTGCACGTCCGTCCAGAAAAGGATGGCATCTGGGTGCTGTTTTGCCTGGTCAGAACTTTGATGAGACCATTGACATCTGTATTGCACTAGACATGAGTGGCTCTATTGGAGACGAGCAGGCCCGGGTGTTCCTGAGTGAAGTAAAGGGCATTATGGACCAGTACCAAGACTATAACATCAAAATTTGGTGCTTCGACACCAAAGTGTATAACGAAGACAACTTTACTGCAGACGATGGGAGAGAAATCACAGACTATGAGATCAAAGGCGGTGGCGGAACAGATTTCATGGCAAACTGGGAATACATGAAGGAACAGGATATTCAGCCTAAAAAATTCCTGATGTTTACAGATGGAATGCCCTGGGGTGAATGGGGCGATCCAGATTATGCAGATACAGTGTTTGTAATCCACTCTGTTTACGGCCGGGCTCCCGAGGCACCCTTTGGAGTAACCACATACTACGATGAGTAACTTACCAAACAAGGTGAATGCACTAAATTTTTATGGCATACGGCGAATGAAGGTTCCGCCCCCTCACTTTGAATACATTTCAATAGCAATGAGGGGATATAATCTAGAGCATTCTATACTAAAATGGGTGGAAAGAAATACAAATGGTCGTTTTTATGTGGGATCCATGTATGAATTAGATAAAAACAACAAAGAAACAAAGATAATTAAAATCGGATTCGAAAACCCAAAAGAACTTTCACTGTTCACTTTGGGCTGTCCTTATCTTAAACAACAGTAAATAACTTAGCATTTAATTCCGGAGGTATACATGTCAGAAGAAACCGTACAAGAAGAAACTGCAGAAACTGCTGCAGAGAATCAGAATCAAGCAGAACTTACTGTGCAAGATCTAGCTGCAATCAAGCAGATTATCGACCTTGCAAGCCAGAGAGGCGCATTTCGGCCCAACGAAATGGTAGCAGTAGGTCAAACATATTCAAAGTTGGAGACTTTCCTTAATGCAGTAAGTTCTTCACAAGGAGAAACATAATGAGTTTAAAGCATGTTGGTAGAGTAAAAAAGAACCAGAGAAAGGTAGTTGTAGCATATCGCACTGTTCCTGGTGATCCTCAAAGCTGTGTGGTAGTAACTACAGAAAGTCTAATGGCAGACGAACACGACGCTCTTATGAAGGCTGTAGAAAGCGACGCTGGTCAAAGTGCATACGAGTTTGCAGAAGCAATGTCACGCACTAGTCTGCCGGACGGCAGAAATATGCTTGCTGGTTTTCATACTACTGGAAAGATGATGAAGATGCCTACTTCAGAAGTAGAGATGATTCCTGATCGCAACACCAGTGTAAGTCTAGATGAGCTCAATAGACAGATCGCCGAGCAGAAAGGGGTATCTGTAGAAGATCTGGCTCTTTCCAGCAATACCAGTTCTCAGAAGAAAACAGAGCCTGCTGCCACAGAAACATTGCCATCTGACGAGCCTGTGGTAGTCCAAGAAGAAGAAGTAATTACAGACGAAGAACTTGCTGCAAAGTATCGCAGCGACGCTGACAGACTGTACAAGGAAGCAAAGAGGCTCCGAGAAGAAGCAGAAAAGCTTTCACCCACCAAGAGAAAGACAAAGTCTAGTGCCTGATCGCAAGCTTCCTCAAGAGTTAATCGACTTTTGGCCAGAAGTTTTTGAGGACCTCGAGATAGATGTAGTTCCTGTAGAGTACCTACATTCTATCATTGTGGAGTTTGATGACGGCATTTCCTGGAATATTGATCTTACAGAACAAGCAAAGGAAGCTGACCTGGAAGGTGCAATTACTGACTTGGTGGATGAATATCAACAGGAAATTGTCAACATCGACTTTCGTCTTGATATTGAAAGAGTAAAAAAGGACGTGTCAAAGCGTACTAACCATTTCCTCAAAAAGAAGAGGTAACTCCTGATTTGGATAAATACTCTTAATACAGATCAGGAGTTACTCAATGGCTTTGAGAATCAGAAGAGGTACAGACGCAGAGCGTCAGACTATAACCCCAAAATCAGGCGAGCTGTTATACGTTACAGACACAGGCCTCATATATGTAGGCGATGGCACAACGCAGGGCGGCAGCTTAGTAAGTGCAAGTTTAGAAAACGACGACTCTCCTAGCCTTTCAGCCAATCTGAACCTAAACGGCAACGACATTGTTGGCAATGGCAACATAAACATAGACGGCAATATTACTGCTACTGGCAACATAAACATTGGCGACGGTGTTGAGGATAATGTCATCGTAGGCGGCACAATTTCTTCTGATCTTATTCCTACTACTGATACTGCTTTTGATCTAGGTTCTGAAAACTTCAGATGGCAAAATGGTCATTTTACTGGGATGTTTGTGGACGGCAACGTCTTTGCAGGTTCTCTTAGTGTTGGCGACATTTTTGCCCAGGACAGCACTGTGATTTACGATACAGAAACACAAACATTTGAAGCAAACTTCAAAGGTTCTCTATTCGGTGACGATTCATCTCCGATTGTAGATGCAATTAACAATACTATTACAGCAGCAGAAGTCCAAAGTAATTTGATTGCTTCGGATATTTTTAGCGGATTTTTAATCGGAGATGTAGGAAGCGACGAAGAAACTATCTTAATAGACATAGAATTAAATGCTGTTACAGCAAGCAACTTTATTCCAAACAATAATCTGTTTTCGATTTTTAGTAACAGCGAAGGCGATATGAATCTAGAATCTGCCGCAATAGAAGGCACGAGTGTTCTAAGCCTGACTAAACAAAGTAGTTCTGATCTTTCTGGAGACCAAACACCGGACGCTGCAATACAATTTACAAGGATCGATGTCAACGGCAGTTTGACAACAGCCAGAATAAACGGTGGCGGATCACAAGGATTTGTCTATATAACAGCAGATAGTGCAGGTCTGCCCTCTATCAACCAAGAAGCCGCTACGTTAACATGGGGAGATACCAAATTAGGAATAGGAACGTTTCTTCCAAATGCAAACCTTGATGTACAAGGCAATGCTATTATAAACGGTCACCTAGAGTCCTCTACCGCTACGGCGGACATTTTAAGTACAGATAGTTCTTTATTAATTGATGCAGAAAATGGAGAAATTTTAGGTACTCTACGAGATATTGAGCTAATAGGAACCGCAGGTACCTCTCCCGACAACGACAATCCTACTCAGGATTCGCCAACAGAATGGTTACAAATCATATTTAATGGTAACACAAGATATATCCCACTATATATATAACGTAACGTAGGAGTCCGCATGCTAACCAATCTCATTATAGCTATTCTATTTGGAGTACTATGGAGTCAAATTATTTCGCACTTCGGTGCCAGCATATTATTGCATAGACATTATTGCCATAAGCAATTTGAAGTTCCTAAATGGTTCGAAGCTATTGGCCTTGCAATGTTAATGATTGCATGTATAAGAAGCCCCATAGGGTGGATAGCAAGCCACAGAATGCATCATAGACATTCTGATACAGCCCATGACCCGCATTCTCCTAAGCATGTCGGTATTTGGAAAGTGTTGCTAACAATTTGGTCGATAGATCGAATTCCTGTTAAGTATGCGAAAGACTTATATAAGAATCCTATGCTGGTTTTTTGCCACAGACACTGGCTTAAAATCCTAGCAATAGTTTGGATAATCTCGTTTTTAATTAGTCCGTATTTTTTTGTTGCCTTTGCTTTGGTTCCCTTTGTTTTTGCCAAAATCGGTTTTGGTCTTTTGAACACATTAGGACACAAAGACGGTCCGGCAAACGTGCCCTGGCTTAACTTATTTGTTGCAGGGGAGGGATATCACAAGAATCATCATAAAAACATACAACAAGTAAGATTATCGAAATGGGACCTAGGAGGAATAATTGCGGAGAAATTGTTTGTCGGCAAAAAATTCTAGTAAAATATTTAGCAAACAATTAAAATACAATCCATGGGCACAATCTCCTATATCCGAAGAAGTAAAATCTGTAATAAACACACTAAGTATTAGTGATCAGTATTACCTAAGAGGCACAAAGAAAGCTACACAAGATCTCGAAACGCTAGAAAAGAAACATAGAGAATGGATTTCTCCTATAGTTTCTTTAGCAGACTTTCCTTATGTATATGCAGTAGCAGGCGCCACAGAAGCTATTAATCATTGGATATTATCAGACGCTAGAGCATGGCAATATTTGAAAGGAGATTATCAATGGCCAAATTTGATTTCTTCTTACAAGGGATCTGAAGTAAACTTTCCTTCAAACGACAAAGTCCTGTATATTAGTAATCCCCAGTGTGCCAATGGCAACTTTATACATAATAAATTCCTACAGAGTATAAACTGCCCTGTAATATTAGACTGTGCGTATTTGGGAGCTACTTCTATACATCATATGGAAATTCCTCCTAACACCGAACAAATAATGTTTAGCTTTAGTAAAGGATGGGGTCTCATAGGTCAAAGATGCGGGCTATTATATACTAAACAACCTCATCCAACGCTGCATCCTTTAAAGAAAGTAGAATGTTGGAATTACAATATGGTTAGAATAATTGACGCAATTATCAAATCTTTCACCCCAGATTATATGTTTAACCGTTTTAGAGAAGACCAGTCATACCTATGTAATAAATATTCCCTAGAGCCTAGCGATACATATTTTTTAGCAACTAGCAAAGATGAATACTATTCTATACGTAGAAGACGAGATAAAGAGGCGAGATTATGTCTGACACCACTACTAAAAAATTAAACAAAAAAAAATTACCCACAATAGCTCAACTACCTATTGAGGTGGACCTAGAACTTCTTAGAAAAGCTACCAACAACCTAGCTGGAAAGTTTGTAGACGTTCGCACTGCTAACCCCATGCTTTGCGATAATCATAAAGAACTAGTTGGCAGTGTATATGATAATTTCGAACAAATTAATCTAACCGAACCTAGTGAAGTTCTTCCGTACGAAACAAGCATTAAAGAAAGATTAAGAAGAAGAGAAGAGCATTTGTATAATGTTCCTACATCAGATTATACCGACAGTTATTTTGAAAAAATAATTACACAGTTAAAAGCACCCGCTAGTAGAATAAGAATTACAAAGCTAGCCGCAGGTAAAATTATTCCTTGGCATGTTGATTATGATGTTAACTATGCTGTTCGATGTATCGTTCCGGTGTACGGCGGAGACAATGTAGTTAACCTATTTAAGAGAGATAACGAATTAGAAGCTTTTAATCTTAAGGACGGTGTCGCATACTTCCTTAATATAGGCTATCCTCATGCTGTAGTTAATATGGGGAAAGATCCTAGAATAGCACTCATGTTTAGTTTGGACGGAACCGATGACATTACAAGTTTATAATTATAATAACGAACAGTTAAAAGATTTAGTACAAAAAGTTCAAAATGACGGACTGGCAATTTTACACGATCAAAAATTTTCTGAGCGACAAATTGTTGATTTTTTCAAAAGAATAGGAGAGTGCGAAGCACCCGGGCTGTTTATGAATCATAACGATTTTCCAGAAATATTTATAGTTACTGGAAAAAAGGACAAGGATGGTAAAAAAATAGGAATGTTTGGAGACGGTGAGTTAGGCTGGCATAGTAACGGAAACAGTAGACATCTAATAGATAAAATTTTAATTGGACTGTACTGCGTCGAGGGAGATGTGAACACAACTTTAAGTATTTGTAACACGAGTGAACCTTTTTATGATTTAACAAAAGAAGAACAAGAATACTGGAAATCTATAAAAATTAGGTTAAAATTTCAAAATGATACGATGTATCATTTAGATGAAGACGATCCAGAACTAGAATTTATGAGTCAGAATAAAGGAAGTATTCGCGATTTAGTGGGTTTGCACCCACATACAGGAAAACACTATTTTTATTTTCCATATCATTTTATTATTAAAGCATGGGAAGGAAAGAAGCAAATTGATCCTCAACTAATAATCGACAAGTTAAAGCCTATAATATTCCGTAGCAAATATCAAAAACATCATGTGTTTGCTGAAGGCGATCTATTATTAATGGATCAATTTTGCACATTACATCGTCGCACACCCGTAATGGGAGATAGACTTTTGTGGCGTCTTGCTAGTGACTATAGTACAATTCTTGGTTAATTAAGAACTTGTTATGACAGACCAATCTAATCGAGTTCCTTGGCCTAAAATAAAAACACCAATAACAAATAATCGGCAATTAGTTCCTTTAGGAGAAAATTATGATTTTTCCGACATGTCTTATTTGGATACAAACGAAGCATATCCAATGTTTGAAAAACAAGCAGATATCATTATAGAAAAAAAATGTAAAGGTATTATAGATGTAGGATGCAGGCATGGCCCGGTATTAAAAATACTGCACGACAAGGGGTACAAAAATTTTAATTATATGGGCTTCGATACTTCTATTGATCCCATTTCAATTGCTCAAAAAAAATGGAAAAATTTCAATAATATAGAATTTAGAAACATCTCCTGGGACAATAAAGCAGATATTTCTGTGGATTTTCAAGTAGACCAAGTAATTTGGAGTGGAGTTTTGTTGTATAAACCAAATAATCATTTTGATTTTTTTAAAGAAATCACCTGTTACTTATATAACAGCCCTAATGCAATTATACAAGAACCCAGGTCAAATCAAAAATACTGGGACCCAAAGCTTATTTTGCACACAATAGATAACGAACTGGATGCATATAGAACTAACTGCAAAGAATTTAAAGAATACTATTTTGATTTAGAAATATTTGCAGGGAATAGAATTGTAGTAGACATATCTATATGAAAAAAATATCAGCAGTATCGTTCAGTTATTGTGAACATTCTATGTCATTTCGAGGGCTACTATTAATGAACGAATTTCTGAATTTCCACAAGATTTATAAAATAAATCTACCGTTCTGCAATAACAATAAGCCCGACGGAAATATTCCTAAATCAGTTTCTTCTTTTATCGAAGCATTAAGAGAGGCAGACATTCTGGTTTTTAGTATACCCGAATATTCAGAACATTACTCTGCTGCTTTCAAAAATGCCCTAGATTGGCTTGTTGTTGCAGATACCTTAAACAGTAGTTTAGGTCAAAAATATTGTATCACAAATAAGCCTATATTTATTATTACATTTACGCCTGCTTTTAAAGGCGCAGGACATAGACACTTTGACATGTCTAAGCATATTTTAACAAAGCTTGGGGCTGATGTACAAGCGTGTTTTGTAAAGAATAACGGGTGGCAGGAAGTAATACCTAAAAATTTTAAATTTGTTGAAACCGAGTGCCATAAAATTTTAAATACGGTTATAGAAAGCAAACAATATACAAAAAAGGATTTGCAGCACAAAACCCCTAAATGGAATGCCCAATACGATGAATGGAATAATAAATGGTTATAGACGACACAGGATTATATATATTAGATAACAATAATTACATACCTTATGTAATTCCTCAAGGCGAGATAATAATATGCGGAGTTCCGGGGGCCTTTACGCCTACATGCACAGAGAGACATTTGCGTGGTTTTGCTAACAATCTCGATAGTTTATCATATAAAATAATATTTATTAGTGTAAATGACCCTAATGTTATGCATGAGTGGAACCGCTTATACGGTCACAAAGATATTGATCCTGTAGCAGACCCTTTAGCGATTTTTACCAAAAGCATAGGACAAGAAATTGATTTAGGAGAATCTATAGGAATTAGGAGCAAACGTTATACTATGAAAGTAAAAGATAAAAAATTAATTAAATATTATGAAAATCCATTTATTGAGGGTGTGATAGATGATTAAGAATGTAGCTGAATATCTAGATATAAATCCCCACTTAGATATTTTGAATTATCTTTATAAAAACATAAAGAAAAACGCAAATACATTTGGTAAAACAAAATGGTGCAGTTTTAGTTTAGAAGACAATCTTACTGGCCGGCCTACAGAATATCTTGAGTTATTTGAACCAATATTAAAAATACACAGACAAGTGCATCCTTATATGCAAAAACGGTCTACCGGGTTTAACACCGCTCATGCCATAGAAGAAGATTTATTTCCGCATACTGACGTAGATTATGATCAACAATATCCTAATTATTTTAATTTAGTGATTCCTTTACACGGAAATAGTGTCATTGAGTATTTTAAAACTAAAGACGATGAAGTTTTTTTACCAGAAAAGAATGCTCATGGGCATGCATATTATCATGAATTTTATGCACAAAAACAAATGGGGCAAGGAAGCCAAGAGTTCGAAAAATTTTTATATGAGAGAAAAATAGGGGAAATTGTGGTAAATAACCCCCTGTTAATAGATACTAACATTATGCATCGCGTTAAACCATTGGAAGTACCAAGGTGTGCATGGGTAACCCGATGGAACAATATTCCTGCAGACATTGATTACTACAAATTTAAAAACATAGTAGAAACAAGATTACAATAACCAATCAATGAACTACAAACTTATTCCCTACATAGAAAATTATAATCTGGTCAAGCAAAATTCTTTATGCGAACAGGCCTTAAACATTATGCAACAAAACGCATATAAAGATCCATTAGGCAATAATTATACTAGGCAAAATTTAAAATTACATGAAATGATTCATTACTCATTTGTTTTTGACGAAAACAATAAGCCAGAACACGCTGCCGGATGTCAAAAGTTAAGCAGTAATGTTGTAAGAGTTTTTAGTCGATATTACGTTTTTCCAGAATATCGATTTTTTGGTAGTCATATGTTAGATAAGAATGACAATTTTCTTGACCTTACATACTGGTTGCCTATGTTAGAAAAATATAAATTAATTATATGGACTAGAGAAAAAGGTAACGGATTTTTTAGAAGACTTAAAAAACATAATTCTCTTTTTAATGAGTGGAATGTCTATCCTGAAATGATAGAGTTGAAATCAAAAAATAATTGGCAGTCTATTTTTTATATCGGAGACATAGAATATATCAAAGAAGTAGAAAGGTAATTACTTGTATTTTAGATTTTCAGTTACATACTGAACCGACTTTTCACATAATTTTACATTAGCAACCAATATATAAGAATCACTCATACTAGAATTGAATATATAATGCATTAGGCAGGTGTTAATAAAATAAAAGGATCCTTCGTTCCAATTCATAATTTTGTCTTCCAGTACAAAATTACATTTGGGAGGATTAGAATTTTTTAAAGGAACTAATAATCTAAAACTTTCTAAGTAAACTCCTCTAGTATCCCTATGAGGCGGGAAAAACCCGCCGGGCTGAAGTTTAATAATATGTGTTCTAGATATACAATCCTTTATAGGATCTAAAGCATATGATATACATGGATAATTGTATACGGGTGTAGGAACAGTAAAATCTAATTCAGTATAGCTTGTGTTGTTCTCACAGTTATACTCGTATAAACTATCTAAATCCGGAATTCCGGATAGAGTTCCATTTAGGCTAGTAATACTTAACCCCTTTCTTGCTATTTTTTTCCTAGGATTATAATCAACATATTTAAAATTTTCTTCCGTCCAATCAACTAATTTTTCTGTTTTTTTTATTCTATGATTCGTTTCATACACATTACCGTAAATGCATAGGTTTTGAAATAATTCTAAATTTTTCATAATAGTCTTCCTACAATTGTATACCTTGATCCTCTCTCGTCGGTTATTTCTGAATGAGTTTCTACACAAAAGTTATTAGGCAACTGATCTTTAAACTCTTGAATGCTGTTGACACAATTTGTATGTTCGTCAATATGAAACATGTTATTAGACTGAAAAGCAAATTTCATTCCGGCTTTCATTAAATTCCAATTTTGCCACTCTGCCATAGGTTTCATATGCTCGCAAGACGTGTTAATTAACAAATCGGTATCAGGAATATCTCCTCTCCATTTTTCGAATACATCTCCGGTAGACCAAGACACATTTGTATAGCTACTAAACAGTTTATTCTTGCCTATTCTAATTGCTTCGTCGTCTAGATCAATCATAATAATACTAGAAACTTTTGGGGCAAGAACCGGGACGAGTATGCTTCCGAACCAACAACCCCATATAGTGACATTTGTATTATTGTTTACATCAAATACACTGTCAATGAGTCGAAGCAGTTCAGTCTTAGACTTGAACTGGTTGTCGCTGAAAGAATCCATTATATCTTTTCTATCTGTGTCTTTAATTACTTTTAAAACTCTAGAAAACAGATCTAAATCAAGTGTATTCTGCTGTAGATTAATCAATGTTTTTCCTTACAACGTAATTATTCACTACCAAAATATCTAGATTGGTATTTTGAAATGTTTTTACGGCATCTAATGGTGTTTCTACAATTGGTTCCTGACAGTTAAAACTGGTATTAACGAGCATGGGTATTCCTGTTAGTTTTTTAAACTCCTGTATTAAAGAATATAACCTAGCATTTTGTTCTGTGTTTACAGTTTGTATTCGTGCAGTTCTATCAACGTGAGTCACTCCGGGAATTTTTCCTGACCTTACCGGAACAATTCTTGACATGTAAGGGGATGGTTGACTGGTTTCAAAATAATCTTGATAGTATTCTTCTAGTACTGCAGGAGCAAACGGTCTAAAGTCTTCTCGCTTTTTAATCAAGTGATTGATTTTATCCTTTATAAGAGGGTCTCTAGGGTCTGCTAGTATACTTCTATTCCCCAAGGCTCTGTTTCCTGATTCTGAACAACTCTGATACCATCCTACTGTTTTTCCCTGAGCAATTTCGTGTGCAACCGATCGGTATAAAACTTCGTCTTGCAATTCTTCGTATCTAAAATTTTCGAAAATTTTAGTGTTAACAGGATGAGCTTCCCCTGCATATGTAGAAGGAATATGAATATTGCCATTTATTGTATAATCAGCATGCATGTATGTTCCCAAGCTTTGGCCTTCGTCACCAACAGCAGGAGGTACATGAACCTGGCAATAATGCTTGCAGAATTTTTCGTTTACATAGCCATTATAGGCAACTCCTCCTGCTATGCATAAGTTATCACAGGTTTTAAGCGGCAAAACAAATCTATCCACCAATTCTTCTGTAGCATACTGTAGTGTATAAGCAACATTTTCCTTTGGCACGGACTCTATTATCTGTTTGCCATCTTGGGGCAATTTGTGATTGGGATTTGAAAGATACTCCTGGATAACCTTATAGACAGATCTATCATATGATCCATAGCCTGCTAGCCCCATAACCTTTCCTGCACCCAGATAGCCTAATCCAATATCTTGTGCCAATCTATTCCAAAGTCCTCCAATTGACATGTAATCAGAAAGATCCGTTATTTTGCCATATTTGTCTACAAAAATACAGTTAAACTGCCAGCCCCTTCCGTCTATGGCTAAAATATCACTTTCTGCAAAGCCAGACGTCAAAAATGCATAAGCAGCATGCGACTGATGGTGATCTATGTAATAATAAGATTCCGTAGCATAATAGTCCCACAGATTGTTCGGCCTGAAGTTGAGAAAATCTGTCTCTCCTGTGGTTTCTTGTAACAAATCATACACAAATTCTTGTCCAAGATTTGAACACGTAAAACAGAACAGATCCTGTGGGGTTTGTTTAACAAAATTAGTAACAAAATGATCTTTAAAAAACTGTCTACTTAGTGCAGGGTTATGAGAATTAGCAGGATCGAGATTGTGTTTTTTTCTGGTATATCTTTCTTCCTGCCTGTGTATTGTGCCATTGTACCAGTTATGATCGTGTATGTTAACGGCAATAGAAAAAATGTTCTTCATATTTGGCCTGACATTCTTAACTTTTCTAGTATTAAGTTCCTCTGCCAGTCAGGACGACGAGGAATTATCTCTGTGCAGGTTTTACAGTAAGATTCGAACTCAAATAGATCGAAATTCATCATTTTATCAATGTTTTCTTTTGTAAGTTCAAATGTTCTAGAACCATTTACAGTTTTTCTGCTGCAGTGCCTGATTTTTTGTAATTCAAAATCGATTACAGGCACGAGAGGAAATTGTGCACAGATCCTTCTATCTAATTCAGGAGATTGCTCTTGATCGTCTACCTGCTTTCTATCAAACACAGGCGATCTGCCATTATATTCTTTGAATTCTGTGTTTTTATGATCAATTTCAGACAAATCGTGTTTTTGCCTATATTTAAAATAATTAGGAGTTTTGATTATCAAGTTAAAATTATTGCAGTCATTCTCTGGCAAGAAATCATGTTTTCCTAGTTTTTCAATTCTATCCTCGTGAAAATCCAGAACAAGATGTTCCATATAAAATATTTCAGGATCTTCTAGTACCCAGGGATATCTGTTTCTAATAAGTGAGTTAGACATTACTTGAGGAATTAGATTATCATGCTTCTTTATTTCGCCAATGACTTCGCTAAGATTGTGTATTAGAGCAGGCTCGCCCCCTAACAAACAGATTCTTGTTTTATAGGGTGAAAGATATTCTAGAGCAGTTCTTAAAAACTCCATGTCAACGTCAAGATTACGCATCTGCTTTGTCCATGAAGTGCAATACCAACAGGACTTATTGCAGGATTTTGTAAGATAAAAATCTACTGTAAGAAATCCACCGTTTTTTAATTCATCTATGGTCTTAATTGTCATCTTTAATTTTTTGTCCGTTTAGATAAACTGCACATTTTTTTTGAAAAGTAGGAAATTTCCAATATTCACTATCAGAACCTGTTTTGAAATTTTCCGGAACATGTTTATTTAACGTTTCGGCATGCTCCGTTCTATCTCTATCTTCGTTTTCATAGCCTATACCAACTAATAGTTTTGGTTCTTTTTGTGTTTTTATAATCTGTCTTATAGGTTCTACATCCATAGCAGAACATATTCCTGTTTTATATCCAAGCAAGCTAGCTGATAAAATTAGTTCGCCGACGCTTATTCCTATACTATAGTTTTTTTGTTCGGTGAGGACACTTTGTTCGAAACCATAGCCGCTTTGTGCTCTTAGATGAGTTGCGCTCCTTGCATCTCCTTCGTCTTCTAGGTAAACAAATAAAGTATTTGCATAAATCTGAGAATTTTTAACTGATTTATTTTCATATAGCCACTCTTCCCCCTTACTTTTTTCTAATGCTTCGTTAATGCTTAATGTAAATTTTTTTGTATGGTTATAAATTTGAGATATTATTGCATTGTCTGTATAAACACAGAGCTGATAATGAGTTTCATTTTGCTTCGACGGTGAGTTTTTTGCTGCGTAAATTAAAGCATGTAAATCCGATTCTGGTATAGATTTATTTAAGTCATAATTACGCTGAGCTCTCTGACAAGAGTTTATAGCTTTAATTATGTTATTAATCATAGACATATTGTACTTTCAAATGTGTAAAAAGTCAAACTAATTCGCGTTTAGTAAAGTATGAATATCTTTTTAGTTATTGCATTAACTAATTTATTACCTGTTTTGTTCATCGATAATCGTATCGGTGTTAGGATCAAAAACTTTTAGATTTTGAATTTCCTCTTCGGGCTTGTTTTTTCTACATGTTTTTAAACAAGCATCTGGTCCTATGTTATTCTTCAAATTTTCATTAAATTTTACCCATTCTTTTGTATCTAAAATTTCTTGTATGCTATCATAATCACGTATATTACTTACTTTTAGTAATTTTTGAAATTCAGGATCATTCATAGTCCGAGGATCGTCGCACCTGCAACAGGGAATAAGTTGTCCTCTGTTGGTAACTGCCATTGCAATTTTTCCTTTTTGACACAGAGGGTCTAGTTCTACTTTCTTTGTATCCATTTTTATCTCCTTATTGAAGGCTTTAAAGGATCGTTATCATTTTCCCACCTTGCGGAATTTATGATCATAAATTCGACCCCAGCCCTCTTTGCTATGTCCATTGCTTCATCAATCTTATGTTGATTATAATTAAAAATAATATATTGCCAAATAGGTTTTTTGAAAAGAAATTCTTTTGACTTTAACATTACGTCGAATAATTTTTCACCGTCTTGATTTTTTCTATAAATATGACTGTCCTTAGGCAGTCCGTCAATTCCAAATATCCATTCTGCTTTTGGATATGTTTCAAATGCTTTAAAAAACCACGATTCTGTTTTAAAAGAAGAAGCAACATGAACTTCGCAGACAATATTCTTTTGTTTGCATATTTCTAAAATTTTTAAAAATTTAGGATGATGAATTGGGTCAGAATACTGTCCACAGAAACTTATGTGTTTAAAATGATCTGTTATAATATCAAATTCTGTTAAAGAAATATCGTACCCCGGAACCTTTTTTCCTTTATTTCTAAAACTGGTTTGTCTACCGCATCGTGAACACTCTAAAGGACACCTGTGTGTAATGTCTATATTAAGACGCTTTGGTCCCCTATCAAAGAATTTGTTTTCCATGTTTTTCTCTCATCTTCCATTTTTCTATGATTGCCGACAACCTTATTATAAATTTTTTGTTTTGTTTCGAAATTATCTGGATCTACTACACTTACTTTATACGGCACTATGTTTTGTTTAGACGGTGTTATTTCTCATGTTTTGTATAAAAGATTTTTTATAATTCGACTGTCGGGTATTTGATTCATGTCGTATTCATAGACATGTTGTCGTTTTTTTAGAATTTCATATATCATTTTTTACTCTATAAAATTTACAATTCGATTAAAATCGGGCTTCAAGTCGTCGTTAGCCCATCCTTGTTTTTTTGCAACATCTTGTCTTTTTACATCGGCATATCCTGATGTCATTATTAAAATTGGTCTGGTTTTTATAAATTCCAAATCTTTCCAAATTTCGATTTTTTTTGAAAAACATTTAATGTAAGAAGTGTGCATTCCGTTTTCTAGACAAAGTGATGTTAATGTACTTGCGAATAAACCAACTTCTAGAGATATAAGATCTAATATATCATCTATATCATTGCTGTGACATGCTTCATAATATGCTCCTTGACTTATTTCTCTACTTTGAAATCTATTAGGTTGATTTTCTGGACGCACTGTAAAAATAAGCATAAAGTTGCAGTTTAACAAGTGTCTGAAATTGGGGTTTACTGTGCTTTGAGCGTTTTTAGTATTTTTTTTATTTACTTCTGTTTGGTTCCGAACACAAATATCGTAAACTTTGTTTTTGTAATTTATATGTTGGGAATTAAGCACATGTATTTTATATGGCATAAAATTATTTTTTGACGGTGTGACTTTCCAAGACTTATATAGTAGTTCTGTAAAAGAATCGTTGCTAATTTGCTTATCTTTATCATAAGACCATATATGAGCATACTTCTTAAGAATTTCATAAATCATGATTGAAAATAATCCCTTACTGAATCGATTATCCAGTCCAGTTCATTTGGAAAAAGCCATGCATGTACAGGCAATGAAAGAACTGTTTGTGACGCAATTTCTGAATTTACACAAGTGTCTTTTCTATGGAAAACACTATTGTACATCGAGTTTGCACTCAAACAGGTATCATAATGTATACTAGCAGATAATAGATTTTTTAAATTATCTCTATCTAGCTGATTTGAACACCTTATGACATATTTATGATAGTTGTGCTCCTGATGTTCTAAAGGTTTTTGAATAGTTACCGGTAAACTACAGAATTGTCTATTATAAACATCCGCAATTCGATTTCTTTTAGCCTGATAATTGTCAATTTGCGATAATCTATACCTGATTATTTCTGAATTTAACACATACATTCTAGAATTATATCCTAAAAACTCAAAGTCTTTTCCTTTACCGTGTCGGCGAAGCTTTTTCACATACTCTGCATGGCTATTGTTGTCTGTAAGATACATGCCGCCGCCGTTTATGCCTGCTATAACCTTATTTGTGTTAAAACTAAAGCTGCTGGAATCTCCGATTGTTCCTGCTTTTCTGCCATTTAGGCTAGAACCCAACGACTGGGCTGCGTCTTCTATCAAGGCTATTCCTTTTTCCTTGCAGAATTTTTCTATTTCTTTTGTGCCGGTCATGTTACCAAACAGATGCGTGTAAATTAAAGCTTTAACTTTTGGAGAATACATTCTTTTTATGCTGTCTAGAGATATATGATAAGAATCTAAATCTATATCGCAAAAAACAGGAATTGCTCCTGTCATAGAGACACAAGAAGATGTAGAGATCCAGGAAAAGTCTGTAACTAAAACTTCATCTCCTGGACCTACGCCATGAACAAGCAAAGAAAAGTAAAGAGCATCGGTGGCACTCGCAACAGAGACAGCATATTTTCTTCCCATAAATTTTGCAAATTCTTTTTCAAAAATTTCAGGATTTTCATAGTTGCTTTGACTCATAAACTTGTCAAAGATTTCGAGGTATTTTTCTTTATTTTCTTGATATTCTCTATCCCAGCCTTCGTATGGTATCATTACCTCTCCTTATATGTTACACCTGTTTAATTTTTTCGCTATTTTTTTTGCTGCATACCTACAACTCTTTATGCCCGGGTGATCAAGATCTCTAGCAAGATCTTTTATAGGAAGAAAATCTATGCCTTTCTCTTTTGTCCATTCATAATTATGAAAACTACACTCGATATAACAGGTTTTATTTTTCCATAAAGCTCTGTCGCTTTTTATGTAAAATTCAGATCTTTGCCCCCAATTTAATCTAGCATTATAGTCCTTCCATCTGGGTATAAAAGGCTTGGCTTCAGAAGAGCCCTTGCTTACATTATAATTGCTGGTCGTTCTCAGCGACAAGGGAGAAAAATCTGTATATCGATACATGTCTGTCCATATATGGACAATAGCTTTTGGTGTAGGGCAATTATCGTGCAAAATCAAAGAATTAACACATGCTAGGTCAATTCCAGATGCAGAAATACCTAAATTAACACAAGGTATGTTAGCTATTTTTTCGAGCTGTTTGGGAATTGTGTCGTCTTCTGCAAGTCCGCAGCCAAAAACAATACTGTCCCCTATTACAATAACAGATTTATCCCATTCTACTGTTGAGAATTCTTTGCCTCGGAACCCATAATTGTTAAATCTATATGAAATGTCTTTATTTCTATAGACCCAGTCATGAGGTTGTGTCCGGAGATTTTTTTGATAAGACCTCTTACTATCTATGTCATCAAACGAATCGATACGATTTTTTGGTCTGTAATTTAAAAACATCAAAAATTATACACCATTTCTTTATTTCGATTTGGCCTAAATTCCACTGGTACTTCGACATTTCCGCCCACTCTGTTACTTTTTATGTACTGGAACGGAATTCCTTTATCTTTTGCAATTTCTGCTGCTATGTTTAATTGACTAACATTATGTTCAAAAACTATAAATTGCCATTCTACGTTTATCCCCAGTTCTTTTCCTAGCATCATTGCTTTCATAATTAGATCGCCGTCTTGGCCTATCCTATATATAGGACTCGTGTGCGAAAGTCCGTCAATACCAAATATCCAAGTTACATTTTTATGACATAATGAGTAAGCCTTCTTGTACCACTCTAAGCTGTTTTTGGTTGCTGCAGTGTGTATTTGTATTTTTTTGTCTGGATAATTATTTGAAAGCTTGAGAAATTCAAGAAAGTTTGGCCAAAAAACAGGATCTGATAATTGACCGCACAGCATGAGTCCAGAATCAGTAAAATTTAACATCATTTCTGCTTCTTTCAAGGTAAGATCGTTTCCGTTAGCAATCCTTGATACTGTCTCTTTGTAATCGCTAGTGTGCTTAGGAGCATACAATTTTGCTCTTGTGCACTGAGGACACCTTAAGGTACACCTAGTAGACGTCTCTACATTGATTAATTTGTGCTTTTGTGCACTTATAAATTCTCTTAAATCCTTAGTCATTGTGCCCGCATTTTTCTTTACAACATCTAGGTGCATTTTCAGGATCATGTAAAATTGTATCTACAAAATTCTCCCAAATTTTCGATTCTACTATTTCATCGATAGATTGACAGTTTTCTAATTTTAAATTGTGTTCGTACATGTTCATACGTTCTATATCTTTTCTAGCAGACGGAGCATCACACCAACAGCAGGGAAGCAAAAAGCCGTCTGCTGTATATGCAATATTTTGCTCTACAGTTTGTTTGTATATTTTTTGGCCACTTTTGTAATAAAAGGGCATGCAGCTTGGTTTAATGTATTTGGTCATATGCAGTTATAATTGGATTAACATCTGGTTGCACAATTTGTCTATTCATATATATACTTCCTCCGTCTACTATTGAAGAATCTCTCTCATATTTTATACTCTTGCTATAGTACTTGCATTCCTGAATTATTCTAGGAGCAGGATCAAATACTTCTTTACAATATATATATTTTTTGAATTTTCCTAAAAGATTGTCTGTGGGAACAAACACATTATTAAGAGCAGAATTAACATAGTCTGCCCGATATGCTAGTATTCCATAATCGGGATACTTGTTAAGTAGCCTCTCAGCAGCCGAATAATATTCCTTGTTGGTTCCTAAAAATAAATGTTCAAATTCTATACATTCGTCAATTGGCTTATAGATGTCAAAGTTAATTCTTTTTTCAAAATGATTTCCTGTGCCTTGAGGATAAACTTCCCGATCACATAAATCACAAACTGCCTGCGGCTTAAAAAAATCGATTGCTTGCGGATACTGTATGGGATGATTTTCAGAATATACTGCAATAATTTTTTTTGAAAATACAGACCTCAGTAGTTTTTTTTGATTATTGTCATAGTCTCTAAAATTTATAAAGGCCAGAGTTATCATGCTTCTGCCCATGACAAGAAAAATATCGCTCTGGCAAGGCCTATCTAAATCAAATAATATATTTTGACAGTGAATGTATTTTTTATCAACTGACAAAATATAATCCTGTTTTGTAAACATTTTGTGAGGCACAACAAGAACTTTTGCAGGCATGCCTTTATCATTTAGTAATGCACAGTACTCGTAACTGTAATAAAACAACCCGTCACAGGGCTTAGAAACACAAACTATATAAATCATTTAATTTCTATTACGTTGATTTGCCTCTTTCGCATGGAGTTAATTTTTATAGTAGATTCGTCTGGTATTTTGTGCACATTTCCGTAAGGATCTGTTGCTTCGTTACAGCTATGTATATCTATAATTTTAACCTTTCTAAAAGGCTTTCCGGTTCTGGGATGGTTCTCTTGCCAATCAGGATCCTGTTCGTTCTTTGTTGTAAGATTACTGCCATTTCCTGAACCTATACATAATTCTGTTTGGTCAGTTTCCCATCTAGGTCTGCCCTCCTGTGGAAAACCTATGCCTATACCATAGGCAATTTTTTTTGTTCCTGCTTGAACTTCGTCCAAAATTCCTAATCTTTTTTCCCAAAAGTCATTTCCGTTCATGTCACCGTGGCTTTTGTTGCATCCTGTAGCAAGGCCTAACTTTGCTGCAGCTCTCATTACTAGCCCCATTGCTATTCCTATGCTTACATAGGCATTCTCCCACCTTGCAGGATCTTTATTTGATTTTAATGTTCCGTCCGCATGACAATTTAGTTTGGTTTCTGGTTCTTTTGCCACAAATAAAATATAAAGATTCGCATTCATTTGCGAATTTCGCCAAGTAGATGGAGGATTTCTGTTGTGTGTAGTCCCCCATGTATATTCATATAGTTCATCTAGAACCTGTCTATCTGCAGTCCAATATACATCGTAATAGGCTTCCCATTGTTTAGAGGGCGAGTTTTCAGCATGCCATAGAAGATAGTCTACAACTTCAGGATGAATTTCTTGCGAATGATCCCAATTGCGTTGACATTTTTGAATTTGGCGAACAATTTCCATCTCCTCGTCCCAACCGTAGAACATCCTTTTTACTCTTTCCTGGCGATTTTCTTCGTTTCTAAAATTAAAGCCATTTTCAATAGCGGTTCCTCTTTTGAAACTTTCTTGCAATAACTCAACTGTGTCTTTAGCATATTCAAAGCTTCCGGGTTCGCCTTGACTAAGTAGAGGCTCAATTTCTGTAAGGAGATAGTTATATGCTTCTAGTTCAGCATCAAACGATTTTAATTGGAACTTTCCGCCTTTAAAGAATATTCTAATTACATGATCTATAGCCCGAGTGTCTTTTTCTGATAAGCAACTAGCAACAGCGTGTATAATAAAGGATACATCTCTTTCGCATTTTCCATTTTCCTTTGTTCTATAGGGGTAGTTATTAACTATCCAGTTACTTACTTTTTTGCTTAATGCATCCTTGTTTTGCAACAATATTTCAGCAGATTTTTTATACATCTTTCACCCTTTTGAAAATCTTTCTTTTAGCCAATCAAAATCATTGATTTTAGAAAGCACATCTGGATTATCTCTGTTTTCCAGTCCGAACTGCTTTCCTTGTTTTGCGCCTCTTATAGCGTCTATACCGTATGGAGTATTTGCACCTACATTGCACCACACGTCTAGTCTATGTTTTGTTTCTTGATTAATTTGTCTTTCAATTGTCTTACTTGCTAGTTTAGCACACTCTCTAAATCCTGATTTCCAAGCCGAAAAAGCATCTGTGTTAAATCTAGAAACATTACTAACTTGGTTTATAATTTTGAAATTGTTGCTTATAGACGTAGTCATGTCAATTTGGCTATCATCTAGATTTATAGTGGATTTTCGAGGAAGAAGTTTTACTCCTCCATACCCGTATCTTAAACCATTCACAGGATTTTCCGTTAGACAAACATGCACAGTTTCTAAATCGTAAGAGTTAACTTCGTAATCAAACAAAAAGCTCTCGTCGAGATCTGCGTCTGCATCTACTACCCAAAACATTTTGGTAAAACATTTTTTTGCTGCTTTTTTGTGAGCTTCGTGTATTCCTTTTACACCGTCTACTCGCTTTGCATTAGGAAACCTCTGTTTTAGACTTTCCCAGTTTTTGTCTGCGTTTGGTTCATTATAAGAAATAAAAACTATATCATACATAACTTATTTTAACACGTCTTTAAAGTATTTTCAAATATTTTTTCTAGTTTAACAGCAACCTGACGATGTATATCAGCACCGTCGTGTATTAAATCTCTTGCTTTACCAGTGTCTTGAATTTTTATAACATGCAGATCTTTATAATTATTTTCAAAATCACCCTGCCAACTCCAATTTAAAACTGGAACTCCTAAATTTTTCCATAACAAATTTACAGCAGTATAACAAGCATAATTGCTCATCATCATTTCTCCTAGTTCATTACAATATCTTTTTATGTACCAGTTTGTGTCTCTTTTTTCCGTCTTGTTGTTTATATTGTGGTGTTTTAATATGATTTTTTTGCCTTGAGAATATGCAAAACTTTTTCTAAACGACTGAGGCCACTGATATATAACTGCTTTTGGTCGAGGATAATCAGATTTAATATACTGCACGGTATTTAGATACTGAATATCAGGGCCAGTACCTGCTTTTGCAAGGTTTAGAAAATCTAAATCAAATCTAGATATTAGTTGAGAACACCAAATGTCTTCATAAAAGTTTCCAACGCCTTCGGTATGCGAACAACCAAAAACAAGCACAAAATCTTTATCAAGATTCTGAATATTTTTAGTTCTATAACCGTGTGAATTAAATTTGTATTCGATAGGTTTTTCTAGATATTTAGGATCAACTAGATCTTTGCTTTTTTCAAAGTCTTCTAGTTCTTGTTTAACATAATAGGGCAAACATTTATTTTTATGTTCAGAATCAATTAAAATATCATCTTGTACAAATTCAAGTTCGAGCATTTCTAGTGTTACCGTAGTGTATTACTCGACTAACCGAGCTTGATATCTTTCTCCAGGGATCAACAACGATGCTACCCGGCGGAATTACACAGTAAATTTCATCTTTGGGTTTATCTTTGGTATAGTCGTATGTGATACTTGCAGAATGTGCCATTAAGAATACACCGGGTTCTGTGGGCTGATAATTATCTCCTGTATAAGGATCTATATAAGTAGGTTTAATGCCCATTTCCTGCACATAATACCCAACCAGTAAACTGTAACTACCGTCTGTGTATGGTACTTTGGGTTTATATGCTTTACCATGAATATACACAGGCATGTCGTTTTTGTCTGCATGCTTAACCAATTCTTGAGCTAGATTTTTTGCCTGTATCTCTCTTGATTGCATGATAGAATCAAACAAATCATAACCCAGATCTAATTCTTGCGCCATATATCGCAGAGCAATATTGTCTCTGGGATGACAAGCACCGCCGTCGCCCATTCCTGCTGTCATATACTGCGGGCTTATTATTCTCTTAGTTGAATTTGCTAAAGCATCTGTAACCACATCAACATTGATGTTACCTTGCTTTTCGGCTACATCCTGCATCATGTTTACGAGACTGATTTTTGCGGAAATAACCGTATTATAAAATACTTTTATACATTCGCACTCATCATATGTTCCGATTACATAACGAGGATTGTTTTCCATAACAGTTTCATAAAAATCTCGTAACTGTTTTGCATCGCCTGTTTCTGATCCGTCGTCTGTGCCTATCATTACCATTTCAGGATTTACCATATCCCATGCAACGGAACCCATTGCAATAAGATAAGGGTTATACACAAATCTGGTGTTTTTTATCAACGGTACAAACTCTCTTCTCGTAGTACCAGGCAGCACTGTGGAAATAAGAACAAGTAATTGTTCCTGATTCATGTGTTTGTCTGCTTCTTCAAGAACAGATTTTACAATACCATAATCAAAGTCTCTGGGAGGAAGATAAGCAGTAGGATGCTTTCCGTCATAGTCGGCATGATGCGGCGTAGGGACTGCTACAAAAACAATTTCACAACCTTCAACACATTCTTTTATAGTTGACATAAAGTCTACCAAATTACTTTTGGCAGGCTCTCGATCATATGCGATTACACGGTGTCCTTTTTTTGCAATTGCTTCTGCACAGGGCAATCCCAGTTTACCAACACCAATATATCCTATATGCATAATATCCTCTTTGTTAACTGAGTATTTAACTTAGTAACATTTTTGCAAATCGCAAACTGAAGTGCAATATTTTTTGCAAAATAAGTATACAGTATGGATTTTAAAACCGTGGAATTGTTTGAAAAAAAGATTGCTGAATTTTACGGTGCTAGATATGCTGTTGCTACTGACTGCTGCACTCATGCTGTTGAATTGTCATTGCGATATACAAATGCTGTACAAGCCGATTCCCCCAAGCACACTTATATTTCTATACCTTTTACTTTTGAAAAATTAGGTATCAAATGGAGTTTTGTAGACGTCAAATGGCACGACTATTATTATGTTACAGATTCCGTTATAGATGCTGCTGTATATTGGAAGAAAAACGGATATATACCAAATACATTTATGTGTCTTAGTTTTCAATTTAAAAAACATCTTGCTTTAGGTCGAGGTGGCGCAATTTTGCTCGACAACAAAAAAGATTACATAAACTTAAAAAAAATGAGCTACGATGGACGAATGCCTAACTCGTCCTGGATAGAACAAGACATAGAAAGCATGGGGTATCATTATTATATGACACCCGAGACTGCCCAATTAGGAATCAATCGGTTAGATACTGCTATAAAAACAACTCCAAAAAAATGGAGTTATCGGGATTATCCTAACTTAACAAACATGAAGGTGTTTAGGTGAGGATTTTTACATTTGGCGATAGTTGGGCCGCTGGGTGGGGGCTAAAAAAGACAGAAAAAAATTTTACAGATTTTTTAGGNGAGGCATTAAATTGCAGAACAATGAATTATGGCGAAAGTTCAAGCAGTCTAGGTCAAATCACACACGAATTTACTTGTAGACACAAAGATATTACCTCCCAAGACCTTGTGATTGTAATTATACCTCCGGATACCAGATGGTATACTCAGAGAGGACATCTTATCCAAAGTATGTTTGACTATAAAACAAAAGAATATAAACAATTTATAAAAGGCAAAACAGACTATTGGTTCATCTATCACCATTCTCTGTTTATTTTGACAATTTATAG
>SL_4KL_010_BRINEDRAFT_10000021_pt1 | contig 52940 bp, 46 predicted proteins | sample SodLak_010_BRINE_2_FD_10664 | JGI IMG/M metagenome (IMG submission 10664) | reverse complement strand
CTCGCGAGCGGGGTAAGGGTTTATATATAAAACCGCGGCCACCCACGCCATGAGCTTCGATCTCCCCTCGTTTTCGAGGATCACGGGACAGGACATCTCAGTTCAGTCGCTCCCATGGACGGCCGGAGAGCCGGGTGACTGTCGATGCGACCCGTCGTTCAGAGAGCCGATCGGAACGGGTGTCGACGACCGCGTCGTGCTTTCGGTCGACGCGGACGACTGCCCGGGACGGGGCGATCTGGCCGCTAGTTCGGAGTGTCTGGCGACAGTGATCAAGACGTTGACCGAACGAGACGCCGACGTGATCAGGACGCGACACGAGGGGAGAGAACGGGCATACACTGGCCGAGCCGCGGCGTGTCTTATCGCTGCCGGACGGTTTCGGGAGCAGGTCAGGTTCCACGAGACGCGGCTTGCGGACCGCGTAACGCGTGACCCCGTTGGAGCCGCTCGGGAAGCGAGCGGCCGCAGCGGACCACCGAGCCGGATCGTCGCGGAGACCGGGCTCGCCGAAGTCGTTGCCGGCACAGAAGAGACCACAGACGTGGTGCGACCACACGTCGGTCCGACGATCGCTTCCACCCGTGTCGCAACGGAACCGCCGCCGAAAGCCGTGCTCGCCGACAGTTGGGAGATCGACACGGGAGCAACCGTTCGGCTGTACGACGGTGCCGCACCGCTTCGGACGTACCAGCTCACGCCACCGTCGGCACGGCTCGACGATGACGCGATCGCGCGTCTCGCAGCCGCTAAAACCCGACTCCTCGATGATCCGTGCGGTGGTGACAGAGCCCCAGGGAGAGCCGTACGAGCGGTTGCAGAGCGCGGAGATCCAGTGTCCACGCTGAGCGAAGTGCTCGGCCGTCACACGCACGGCTACGGTGCATTAGAGCACGTGTTCGCGGACGATCGGGTGAGCGACGCGACGCTATCTGCGCCCGTCACCGAGAATCCCCTTCGGGTCGTCGTCGACGGGGAGCGCTGCCGGACGAATGTCAGACTCCCTCCTGAAGGGGCAGCCACACTGGCCTCTCGGCTCAGACGAACGAGCGGTCGTGGGTTTTCACGCGCGAGTCCGACACTCGATGCCACGCTCGACGCCGAGGGCGGACGGGTGCGGGTCGCCGCGACGACGGACCCGGCCAGCGATGGGCTCTCGTTCACCTTCCGGCGCGGAGACCCGGAGGCGTGGACGCTCTCTCGGCTCGTGAACGTCGAGACGATGACGCCGCAGGCCGCCGGGCTGCTCTCGGTTGCCGTGGAGCGCGGCGTGACCGGGATCGTTGCCGGCGGTCGGGGTGCCGGGAAGACGACCGCTCTCGGATCGCTCCTGTGGGAGCTCCCCGCGGAGACGCGGTCGATACTGATCGAGGACACGCCTGAACTCCCAGCGGCAGCGCTCACCGCCGTCGGACGCGACACGCAGCGCCTTCGAGTCGGAGACGGCGCAGAGCTACCGCCGAGCGAGGCTGTTCGAACGGCGCTCCGGCTCGGTGGCGGCGCGATCGTTGTGGGAGAAGTTCGCGGTGAGGAAGCGCAAGCGCTGTACGAGGCGATGCGCGTCGGTGCGGCCGGTGAGACGGTGCTCGGGACGGTACACGGAGAGGACCCCGCTGCGGTCCAGGAACGAGTCGTCACCGATTTCGGCGTCTCGTCGGCCTCGTTCGCCGCGACCGACTTGATCGTCGTTCTCGATCGCCACCGGGTCGATACGATTGTTGAAGTGGTCGGTCACGATGATGAACCCGCGTTCGAGCCGCTGTTTGAACGGACGGGTGACGGGTTAGTCGCGACGGGACGAGTTGATCGCGGCGAGAGCCGCCTCATCGGTGGTCTCGCTGCGGCGGGAGAGTCGTATGCGGCCGTGAGAGAGGCGATCGGGCGCCGGACGGAACGGGTCGAGGACGCCGTGGCTACCGGTCGAATCACCCCGGAGCAGTATCTCTGTGAGGAACGGACCAACGGCAGTGACTCTCGTGAGATCGCTCTGGGCGGTGACACACGGTGACCGACCAGATGGAGGCCTCAGGCGAACCGTTCGGACAGGAACCGATCGATGACTCGGAAGCGTCGTCAGAGCTGCGCCGCGCGGTCGCGTTCCTCGGCTGGGACCTCACTGTCGACTGGATCGTCGAGACGGGATATCGAATCGGGATCGGATTCGGGCTCGGCTGTGCCGTCCTCGTCTCGCTCGTCGGCGGTCCCGTTCCCGGACTGCTGGCCGGATTGGCCGGGGGGATCACTGCGACGCACATCGTCCACCGCGGACCGGTCTGGATCGCCTCCCTTCGACGGACGCGTGCGCTCGGTGCTGCGCCCGGGCTTGTTGGGCGACTCGTGTTGCGGATGCGGTTGGATCCCTCAACTGAGCGGGCCGTCCGCTTCGCCGCTCGGACCGGCGACGGACCGCTGACGGAGGGATTGGCCCGTCACCAGCGCGGAACCGCCGACGGACCGACGAGCGGACTTCGGACGTTCGCTCGCGAATGGCAACCCTGGTTTCCGGCTATCGACCGGGCCGCCGCGCTCGTCCGAACGGCTGCGTCGGCGCCGCCGGAGCGACGGGGGCGTTGTCTGGACCGTGCTCTCGATGCGACGATCGCCGGTGCAACCGACCGGCTTGCAGCGTTCGTCGGTGACGTGCGGGCTCCCGTCTCAGCGCTGTACGCCTTCGGCGTGCTCCTTCCGCTGGCACTGATCGCCCTGCTCCCCGCGGCTGCCGCGGCCGGTGTTCCGGTCGGACCTGAAGCGATCGCAGGGATCTACCTCGTCGCGCTACCGCTCGGGCTGATCGCGGCGTCGACATGGCTGCTCTCCCAGCGGCCGGTGGCGTTTCCACCACCGTCGATCAACCGTGACCACCCGAATATCGACGGGCGAACACCGCATGCTGTCGTCGCTGGGATGACCTCTGGAATAATCGCGGCTGCCGGCACCGCATGGATCGTCGCCGGGTGGGCGGCGCCGGTGGCCGCTATCGGTGTCGGGCTCGGTACCGCCCTGCTCGTCGACGTTCGACAACGCCGGGCAGTGTTATCGGAGATCAGGGCCGTCGAACGGGGGCTTCCGGACGCAATGACGGTGATCGGCGGCGACGTTGCAGAAGGCGTTGCCGTCGAAACTGCCGTTGCGAACGCCGGGAAGCGACTCGACGGCGCGACCGGAGACGTATTCGAGCGGGCCGGACGTCGGAGCGAAACGCTCCGTGTCGGTGTCCGTGAGGCGTTTCTCGGACGGGGCGGTCCGGCCGTATCGGTTCCATCACCACGGGTCCGCGGTACAATCGCACTGCTCGCCGTCGCCGCGAGAGAGGGTCGACCGGCGGGGGACGTGCTTCTCGAACTGGCGGACCAGCTGGAGGCCCTTCGAGAGCTGGAAGGGGACGCGCGTCGCCAGCTCGCGACGGTAACGGGGACGCTAACGAACACGGCTGCGGTGTTCGCACCGCTTGTTGGGGGTGCGACAGTCGCACTCGCAACCGGAATCGGTGCGGCCGACGTCAGCGGAATGGGAGCCGAGGCGACGGCGAGCGCTGACGCAGTCGGGCTCGGTGGTGCTGGAGGGAACGAAGCGGCCGGCGAATCCATCGGCACTGACGGATCTGACGAAGCGGGGAGTTCCGGACCGCTCTCTGTCCCGGTTCTCGGACAGATCGTCGGCGCGTACGTGTTGCTCCTCGCGGCACTGCTCACCGCGCTGGCGACCGGCCTGGAACGAGGGTTCGACCGGACGCTCGTGATGTACCGCGTCGGGATCGCGTTGCCGACCGCCGCCGCAACGTACCTCGTCGCATTCGTCGGAGCCGGACTACTCTTGTGAACCATGCACGGCGATCTTTTAAATACGAAGCCGCGGCCAACCGGCCCATGTTCGAGACCCACCTCGACGCGACGTACGCGTGGCTCGGCCTCGCGCTTGTGAGCGTTGCGACGGCCGGCGTCGCCGCTGCACTGCCGGCCTCACCGCCGCCGGACGCGAACGGTGTCGCACAGACGATCGACTCGGTCGCCGACGGTACGCATCCGGCGACGGCCGAACACGGACTCGCTGCAACCCGAATTCGCCTCACGACTCGGTCTGTGACGCTTGACGGGAGCGGCGGGACGGCCCGAGCGACGCTTCATGGGCCTCGAATCGCGCCCGTCTCGCCGGCTGACGGAGGCGGATCGGCCGAAGCTGATCTTCGACGCGTTCTCGACGGTGTGCCGCCGACTGCCGCGTTCGAGGATCCCGGGTCGTTCGCGGCGGCCGTCGAGCGCGCGCGAACCACTGATCACGAGTGGCGTCTGGCCCCGGAGCGGCTCACCGTGAGGCAGGTTCATTATGAGGGAGTCCATGTCACGCTCGTCGGGTGAGCGGCTCCTCGCCGAGGATCGCGCCGCGGTCGAACCGATCGCAGCGCTCGTCGCGGTATTAGCCGTCGGAGCGGCACTCGGCCTGTATACCGTCGCTCTCGACGACGCGGCGCCCGATCGCGACCGGCCGACAGCCGAAGGGACGCTCGATCGCCTCGAACCGGTGGTGACCACTGGTGGAGTTACCGAGCCAGAGCGGCTACACGATATCGATGCGTTCCGGTTCGCAACAGTCGTCGAAATCGAAGCGGACGGCGAGGTGTGGCGAGTCGCGTCAGGCGAGAATTTTGAACGGGAGTCGCTCCGGGAGCCGGAGACGGCCGCCGTTGCCGAGCGGACGGTCACGGTCCGCGTCGAGCCGGGGCGAAACGCTCGAGGCACCCTTCGAGTGGTGGTACAACGATGACGAGCACTGTCCTTGACGTAACGGTGTTGTTGCTGTGTGTCTCCGCGAGCGTCGTCGCGCTCGGTGCGGCGGGAGATGGCATCGGACGCGAGGGACCGACCGCAGACGACGCTGCGGATCGCCTCGTGACAGAGACCGTGACGGTGACGTATCAGGCGCCGGCGGCGCCGAACGACACGCGAACCGTCCATTGGACTCGTGCCGAGCTACTGGCGGCTATTGCGACCGAAAGGAAGAGCGACGGCGACGGAACCGTCGGAGGTGAGCGCTTCGAATCGGATGCGAGATCGACAATCGCCGACGGATTAGGGCCACGAACGCAGATCACAGCCCATACTCCGTTGACAACGACTGATACGGAGATCGGCGGAAACCGTGACCGCGCGAACGACGAATCCCCCGAGAGCCGGACGTCACCCGAGACCGATTTCACGGCGAATCAGCCACGGGCCACACCGGAGGAAACCCACCCGTCGGAAGACAGCACCAGTACAGCGGACACCGGTGAACAGCCGTGGTGGGGGTCTGACACGGATGGGACACCGTGGTGGTTGGATGGGACAAAGGAAGCGCCGTGGGACTCAGAAGCAGAGGCCGATCCAGCGATGCAATCGGAACCACTGAGCGAGCCGCAATCCGATTCGAAAGAGGCTCAAGAGCCGGTCAGTATCGGGGGCGAGCCGCCGCGGACTGCCGATGTCACGACAGCAGTCGTCACACAACCAACACCGAGCGAGTCGAAAACGACCGGTCCTGTCACAATCGTGATCAGGCGGTGGTGAGGATACGTGAAGCGATCCGTCGACGGTGTCACGAGCAGTGGAGGCGTTTCGGTCGCACTCTCGCTGCGGACGAGCGGGCACGGGTTCCGTTCGCGCTGATCGGCATCCTGCTGCTCGTGACGAGCTCTGCGTACGCCGCAGGAATCGCAGACCAAGGTCTTGTCGGAGAGGATCGAAGCGTCGAGCGGGCGGTCGAGCGTGTCGACGCAGACGCGACGACCGCACTCAGGATCGCAGCCCGAGAGGCGGCACACGACGCGGCAACGAATCCAGTGACAAAGCCACCGGTGCAGCACAGCGAAGGGACAGCCGCCGTGCGTGAAGAATCGGCGTTCGAGGACGCGTTCCGAGTTCGACTCGCGATCGCCGGCGGCGAGGCGTTGTCGGCGGTCGACGCTGAGGTGGACGCCGTCACCGCGACGGCGTCACTACCGACCGTTGACGATCCGAGCGAGCTGGAGGGTGCCCGAGACCGCGTTCACGTCGAGCCGATTGCAAACGGAACCGCCACGCAGGTGACGTTCGAATCGGTTGAGACGACGGCAACACGAGACGGTCGAACAGTCGCGGAGCGGACCGAGAACCGGACCGTCGTCGTGGCCGTTCCGACGTTGGCCGCCCACGAACGGACAGCGCGGTTCGAGGAGCGTCTTGACCGAGGGCCGGTGGAGGGGCCCGGGCTGGGACGCCAGATCACGGCGAGTCTCTATCCGATGACGTGGGCGCGCGGCTACGCCCAGTACGCCGGTGCACCGGTCGAAAACGTCCTCGCGAACCGGCACGTCGAGCTGTCGACGAATGCGGGAATTGTGCGAACGCAACGCGATGTCTTCGGGACGAGCGACCCGGACGCACGCGGCGGTGTTGCGCGCGCGACGGCACGAACCGGACTGACAGATCTCCTCGAACCGACCGGTGTAGACGAGGGATCATGGACCGATGCGGTCCTCGACGCACCGACGCCGACCGCGAACGAGCCCAGTGAGTCCGTGAGCGAAGACGCGGCGTTCGATCCAGACTCGCCGGAGTCCCAACCGACAGATGACCGAACGACGGTGACAGCCGGTCACGCCGCCGACGTCGGTGCGACACAAGTTCACGAGGGTGTCGACGATATCCTCCGGAGTGCGTATCGAGTCGAAGCAAGCGTCGAGACATCAACGTCACAAGTCGGAGACGGTGGTCGACCGACACCACCGATTCCTGAAGGCGGTCAGCGCTGGGAGTGGGAGCGCACAGATATCTCTCGCAACGAGCAGCTATCGACCGTTTCCGGGAGCGACGTTCCACAGGGGACACCAACCGGTGTCGTCGATCCTGGGAGCGACGTTTCGTTCGGTGCCGCGACGCGAGAGATCGATGTCAAGCGTGTTGCAACCGCAGAGTGGGAGCGTGAGGTCGTGAGGCGAGCACCAAACGGGAGCGTCATCGACACAACGGTCCACCGAGCGACGACACGAGACGAGACCACGGATCGCTATCGCGTTCGCGTGTCGGTCGCTGGACGACACGCACCGAGTGATCGCGCACCTGATCGGTCCACTGCGACGTTTGGTGCCGGTTCGATGACATCCGGACCCGACCTGCACGACACGCCTGCTGCGGCACGAACAGCGCTCAGCGCAGAGACGCGCACCGAAATCGATCGGATCGCTCGCGAAGCAGTACTGGACGGCGACGTGACTCGTTCGACGACTGTACACGGGTCGTGGACGGACGGCGACCGCGACCGCGTCGCGTCCGATGTCAGCGCGCTCGCGTCGACCGTCCGTGAGATCGAAACAGAGCCGTCGATGGAGGACGCGTCGGTCGGCGAGTCGGATCCGTACGGTGATCTCGCCGCGACGCTCCGTGACCGCCGAACGGCGCTCGTTGACGCACCGGCGACGTACGACGGCGCGACCGACCGAGCGCGAGTCGCTGCCCGAGAAGCGTATCTCGGCGCCGTTATCGCTGAACTGGAAGCCGCTTCAAGGGATCACGAGGGCGCGACAGACGGGTTTCTCGACCGCGTGGACGACGCGTTCGATGGCCCCTCAGTCGGTGAGGTCATCGCTAGCCGGGAGGCCGCACGCGATCCCGGTACACAGACGGTTGGTGACCACGGACCCGGTGGTGCAGTGACGTTCACACCGGACGGCTCACCGGGCTATCTTCCTCGGACGACCGTAGATGGGGCGGCGATCGACGATATAAATGGAACGACGACGCGACCGCTCGCCACCCGAAACCTGAACTACGCCACCGTTCCGTACAGTGACGTATCGAGCGGAATCGTCGATCGGATTCTCGGCACGGGAGACACGGTTCGGGTGGGCACCGCCGGTCGAGCGCTACTGTTAACAGACGAGGCGTTAGACGCCGGAGACGATTCGGATCTCCGTGCAGACCGAGCGGTTCTCGCCAAGCAAGTCGAGCGCTCGCTAGACGCGGTCGACCGGGAGCTGCGAACCGATCTCAGGGAACGGACCTCGCTGTCAGGTGCAGAGCGTAATGACGTGCTCGACTCGGCTACCGCGAGCTACGACTCGACGGGAGAACGGGCGGCCGCCGTCGGAGACGGGTCGTATCCAGAACGGGTCGCCGCCGAGGCCGCAGCGGTCGGATCGCTGTCAACGGCAACCGAAGAAGCGCTTGCCGCGCAGTTGCGAGTCACGACCCGAAACGCAGCCGAAAGAGACGCGGTTCGCGTACCGACGCGGTTCGTCGAGGAGCCGACAAGCGGGGCGCGGATGCTGCTCAGAGATCGGATGGAGGGTGCAGTCGAGGACGGTGCCACAGAGGTCGGAGAGCGGGCGGCCGAACGGTGGGCACCGAAACCGGTTCGCACCGTCGGTGCGGGGTTACCGGTCGCCCCCGTTCCGGGGTACTGGGTGACGACCGTGAACGCATGGCGTGTCCAGGTTCGCGGCGAGTATCCGCAGTTCGCGCTCCGTGCAGACGTTGGAACGCCCGACAGGCCATTCGAATACGTCCGGAGCGAAGGAGACGTGACAATCGATGTCGACGGGGATCCGATTCAACTGGGTAAGACGGAGCCGATCCGTTTTGACACCGAGACGGTCATCGTGGTCGCGGTCCCCGCTGGACCTCCGGGTGTCGGCGACGTCGACGGGACCAGAGACGAGACATCGGCGGGGTGGCCGTGTCCGGGTCCGGTCGACGAGTCGACCGATGAGGGCGAGGAGTGTGCGTCGGCGTGACCTCTGTCGGAACTCGAACGAGAACTGGTCGTGAAACTTCGTCGGCGAACCGAAAACTGGAGCAATAGAACAGACTGGACGGGAGAGAACGACCGCAGCCGTTTTGAGACGCCGCGACCGATCAAACGTATGTTTCACGAGGTCGTCGGGGGCGACGAGACAGCGGGTGGGACCGGGGAGTCAGAAGCGGTTACTGCGACCGAACTGCTTGCAGCGTTCGAAGCGCTAGTGAGCGAGACGCTGTCCGAGGCCGATCAGGCTCTGATCACCGATGAAACGGGAGTTGACGCCGCGACAGTCGAGACCGCTGGCGACAGTCCGTCCGAACTCACTGTCGCTGAAGGCGCGGCGATCGTCTCCGTGACGGCGGATCGCGACGCCGACACGATCGTCGCGGAACTGCGCGATCACCTGCTGATGGGGATGGCGATGGCAGTGTTAGACGTCGATACGCTTGCCTCCGAGATCGACGCAGACCTCACCGGGCAGGAGGTTCAGCAGACATTAGAGGGGCGTGCGGCGATGACGCTCGGACAGCTCGCGGAGATCATGGCGGTTATCGAGCGTCGAAAGCGATGAGAGTCGTCATCATTGGGTGTGGCTACGTCGGACTCGAACTTTCGCGTCAGCTCGCCGAACGAGACCACGACGTGACGGGCGTGCGGCGGTCCGAAGCCGGACGCGAAGCGATCGAAGCGGTCGGTGAAGCGATCGATACCGGAAGTGTGGAAAGTATTCTCGCGGATGCAACCGACCCGGAGTCGCTCGTGTCGCTCCCCGACGCGGACGTCGTCGTCTTCGCGGCCAGCTCCGGTGGGCGTGGTGCGGAAGCAGCCCGTGCGGTGTACGTCGACGGACTCCGGTGCGTGATCGAAGAGTACGGGTCACGAGAGGCCTCGCCCGATAGACTGGTGTACACCTCGTCGACCGGCGTGTACGGTGACCACGACGGTGCGTGGGTCGACGAGGAGACACCGATCGCTCCGACGACCGAGAAGACGCGCGTCCTCGCGGAGGCAGAACGAGTCGCTCTCGAAGCGACGAGCGAGTTCGAGATTGACGGCACAGTCGCGCGTTTCGCGGGACTGTACGGCCCCGACCGCTATCGCCTCAAGCGGTATCTGAACGGTCCCGTTACGAGCGGGTATCTCAACATGGTTCATCGCGACGACGCCGCCGGCGTTATCCGCTACCTTCTCGAGACGGATCGGGCGCGGGGTGAGCCCGTCCTCGTCGTCGACGACGAGCCGGTCGACAAACACGTGTTCGCCGATTGGCTCGCCGACGAATGCGGTGTCACCCGTCCGGAGAAACGATCGAAAGCGGAGCGAATCGCGGACGGCAACCTCTCCATGGCAGCCGAACGCCGGATTCGGACGAGCAAACGCTGCGCAAACGATCGGCTCCGCGCGTTCGGGTACGAGTTTAGCTATCCGACGTTCCGGGAGGGGTATCGCGATCCAGTAGCGTCGTATCGAGCTGAAAACTCCTGATTTCTCCGGTATCGGCACAAAAAACGGCAGTATCACCGATAGAGAGAAGGTGACGAAGCTTCATGTATCGGGAGTGAGTGCTGCGAACACATGTTGGCTCCGAGCGTGGCAGACGAGCGACTTTCGCAGGGGGAAGCGCTTGTCCGCGAGAACCCGGAACTAACGGCCGCGGCAGCTCTCGTGGCGGTCGTCGCGGTCGCGGGTGCGTACCTACTCCTCCGCACTCGACGGGCACCCGGCGTAAAATTCCGGCGGCTGTTGGCCGAAAAAGACAGTATCGCCGTGTTGATGCATCCGAACCCGGACCCAGACGCGATGTCCGCGGCACTCGGGGTCGCGTCTCTCGCAGAACAGCTTGACGTCGGCGCGACCGTCCAGTATCCCGGACAGATACGCCATCAGGAGAACCGCGCGTTTCGCACGGTCCTTGATTTGGAGCTGGATCCGATCGATCACGTGAGCGACCTCGCAGCCGAGGCCGTCGTATTAGTCGATCACAATGAACCACGAGGCTTCGTCGGCGCAGACGGGGTACTCCCGACGGCAGTCATCGACCATCATCCCGGGGACGGCTCCGGAGAGGCGTTCACCGACGTCCGTACCGACTACGGTGCGACCGCCTCCGTCATCGCTGAGTATTTCAAAGAAAACAACGCGACACCCGTGCCGCCGGACAAACACGCGAGTGAGACCAACAGCGATCTCACACTGCCGACAGACACGGCAACAGGAATTCTGTACGGCATCCTCTCCGACACCAAACACCTCACGGTCGGAGCGAGCGACCCCGACTTTGCAGCCGCCGCGTACGTGTACCCAGGAGTCGATCAGGACCGACTCGACCGCATCGCCAATCCGGCGGTCGACGCAGAGGTGTTGGAAGTGAAGGCACGGGCGATCGCGGGCCGCCGAATCGAGGGATCGTTCGCGGTCGCCGACGTTGGCGGTGTGAACAACGTCGACGCGATCCCGCAAGCAGCGGATGAGCTGATCCAGCTCGAAGGCGTCAGCGCCGTCGTCATCATCGGCGAGCGCGACGGGACGGTACATCTCTCCGGGCGGTCGCGTGACGACCGCGTCCACATGGGGAACGCGATCGACTCTGTGCTTTCCGGCGTCGACAACGGAAACGGCGGCGGACATTCGCGAATGGGCGGCGGAACGATCACGCCGGCGATCGACGCGGCTGGGGACGAGGAGCTGGAAACTGTAGACCGCGACGAACTCGCCGACCGGTTGTTCCGGGCGATGGCCGGAGACGTGTGAGTTGAGCGAAGTGAGTCGAAGAGCAGAAAACGTGAACAGCAGCGGCCACTCCGTACACTGATATTTATATAATGGGCGCCGAATCGGTGCGTATGCGTCTCAACCGGGCGACCGACAGCCAGTGGCGTGCGCTCGCCGGCGTGGGCGTCGGCTACGCGGCCGCCAGCGGGCTGTTATTCGTCCTCTTTTTTCTGCTCCCGTACCTCGCTGTTCGGGCGCTGTGATCGGCCTCCAAGAGCGGTAGCCGAACGGGGGAAGCGCGTACTGTATCAGGCGAACGCCAGCGAGTCGTCGGCCCCGCTGTCATCGTCCTGCTGAAGCTTCTCGTGGGCTTCGAGGAAGTCGTTCAGCGTGACCTCCGTTCGGTCGTCGCGGATCGCGAACATCCCGGCTTCGGTGCACATCGCCTTGATGTCGGCGCCGGAGGCGTCCGGCGTCATCTCGGCGAGGTCGTCGAAGTCGATGTCGCTCGCGAGGTTCATTTTCCGGGTGTGGATCTGGAAGATGATCTCGCGACCGTCGGTGTTCGGCTTGGGAACCTCGATGAGTCGGTCGAAGCGGCCGGGGCGGAGGATCGCGGGATCGAGCATATCGAACCGATTCGTGGCAGCGATGATCCGGACCTCGCCGCGCTCGTCGAAGCCGTCCATCTCAGAGAGCAGCTGCATCATCGTCCGCTGGACCTCGGCGTCGCCGGAGGTCTTCGAGTCCGTCCGCTTCGAGGCGATCGCATCTATCTCGTCGATGAAGAGGACGGCTGGCTGGTTCTCGCGGGCGACTTCGAAGAGGTCGCGGACGAGTTTCGCGCCTTCGCCGATGAACTTGTGGACGAGCTCCGAGCCGGCCATCTTGATGAACGTCGCATCCGTCTCGTTGGCGACGGCCTTTGCGAGCATCGTCTTCCCCGTTCCCGGCGGACCGTACAGCAACACACCGCTCGGCGGCGTGATGCCCACGTCCTCGAACATGTCGGGATGCTCGAGGGGCATCTCGACGGTCTCGCGGACCTCCTGCATCTGATCTTCGAGCCCACCGATGTCAGCGTAGGTCACGTCCGGAGAGTGTTCGACCTGCATTACGCGGGCGCGCACGTCAGTCTCTTTTTCGAGCTTCTTGACGACGGAGAGCGAGTTGTTCACGGCGACCCTGTCGTCCGGGGTGAGCTTCTCGCGCATTTCGGTCGTGATCTCTGTGAGCGCCTCCTGATTGTTCCCGTGCTGTTTGATAACAGCCCCGTCAGGTGTGAGCTCTTGTACCGTCGCCACGAACAGCGGCGACTGTTTCAGCTTTTTGTTCTCGTGAGTGAGCCGCTCGAGCTTCTGCTGGTACTTGTTGTTCTCGGCGTTCGCGTCGAGAAGCTTGTCCCGCATCTCCTCGTTTTGCGACTCTAGCACGTCGAGCTCTTCTTGGAGCGAGTCGATTTGCTCTTGTCTCGACGTCGACCCCTCGTCGTAGGGCATCTCGACGTCGTCGACGGTGTCTGTCATTGTACGTAATAAAGGGTCTCGCGGATAAGAGGCTTCGGGTGGGGGATATACGGAGCCGACGACATCTGCTGTGGATAAACAAGAGTAATAAAACAGGATAGTAAATATTATTAAGCAGCATGGGATATAGGAAACTACGCATGAGTACGACCGACGCCGTCGCCGCCGAGAAAGACGCTACGGATCGTTGGAGCGCCGTCAGAGATCTCCCACCGAGCGCGAAGCTCGTCGCGAAGGTGCTCGACTACAACGACACGCTGACGCAGAGCGAGCTGGCCGAGGAGACCCTACTCCCGCCTCGGACCGTCAGGTACGCGCTCTCTCGGCTCGAAGAGGAGAGCGTCGTCGACTCCCGGTTCTCGTTTTCGGACGCCCGCAAGCGGCTGTACACGCTGTCGGTGTGAATTAGCTCGAGGTCACGGGTGCGCCGCCGTCGTTTGCGTTTTGCCGACGACGGAGATACTGCAGACCGATGTTTTTTGAAGCGTTGTGAATCGGCGGGAGTAACATCGTCGGCTCGGCACCGACCAGTTATATCGGATAGCGACGCAGACCGCCCGTGGTCTCGACCATCGCCGTCAAACGTGCACTGACCGCACTGGCAACGCGTGCTGACACCGCAACACGCCCGTACGTCGCCATCATCGACGAGGCCGACGCCGCGCGAAACGATCTACGACGTGCCGCCGGGTTCGTCGACTCTGTCGGCCTCGACCGTCTCGACGAGGCGGTCTCGGCTGCCGACAGCGACGGCAACGAGGCGGCGGCCGACAGGGGTCGTGAGGCGCTCGCTTCCTATCACGAGTTCCGCGAGGCGGCGAACGGATGACCGGTGACGAGCGAGACCGATCGGCGACCAGTTTCACCTCGCCCCCGGAACCACTAAACCCGACACCAGCCAACACTCGGTGTAGATGACACGGGTGATCCACACCGGCGACACCCATATCGGGTACACACAGTACCACTCGCCGGTCAGACGGCAGGATTTCCTCGACGCGTTCAGCGCCGTGGTCGACGACGCGCTCGACGACGATGTCGACGCGGTGATCCACGCGGGCGACCTCTTTCACGACCGGCGACCGGAACTCGGAGATCTGATGGGAACGATATCGATACTCCGACGGCTCGACGACGCCGGAATCCCCTTCCTCGCGGTGGTCGGAAATCACGAGTCGACGCGGGGCGGTCAGTGGCTCGACCTGTTCGAGCGACTGGGGCTCGCGACACGGCTCGGCGACGATCCGACGACGGTCGGAAGCACCGCCTTCTACGGGCTCGACCACGTTCCGGTCTCTCGCCGCGACGACCTCGAGTACGCGTTCGAGCGCCACGACGCCGACACCGCTGCGCTCGTCGCCCACGGTCTCTTCGAACCGTTCGCGTATGCCGACTGGGACACGGAGGAACTGCTCGCCGAGAGCAGCGTCGATTTCGACGCGATGCTGCTCGGCGACAACCACACGCCGGACGTCGCTGAAGTCGCCGGTACGTGGGTAACGTATCCGGGCTCGACCGAGCGCGCAAGCGCGAGCGAGCGCGAAGGGCGCGGCTACAACCTCGTCGCGTTCGGATCGGACGCGGCGGGCGCGGACGACCGCGTCGAGATCCGACGGCGAGCACTCGACACCCGCCCGTTCGTCTTCGTCGAGGTCGAACTGCGCGACGGGGAGGGCGAGAGTCGAGTGCGTGAACAGGTCCGTCAACACGACCTGGACGAGGCCGTCGTTCTCGTCGACGTGACCGGCGAGGGCGATCCGGTCACCCCGGCCGCGATCGAGGCGTTCGCGAGCGAGGAAGGGGCGCTCATCGCCCGCGTGAACGACCGGCGAGAGGTCGAGACGGAGACCGAGATCGACGTGAGCTTCGCCGATCCGGAGGACGCGGTCCGCGAGCGACTCGACGGGATGGCGTTATCCGAGGCCGCCCTCGACGTCGAGGAGGCGATCCGCGCGGAGACGATCCCCGACAGCAACGTCAGAGAGACGGTGAAAGGGCGGGTCGAGGCACAGATCGATGATCTCGATGCATTCGACCGAGTCGAACCGTCCGACGCCGACGATAGCGACGTGAATGACGACGAACCGGGCGAAGTGAGCGAGAGTAATTCCGGCGACGACGATGAACGTGAGCCGAGCCCCGAAACGCGGCCAAACGACGGTCAAGTGTCCATGGAGGATTACTTGTGAACTTCGACCGCGTTCGGCTCTCGAATTTCAAGCCGTATGGCGACGCCGACCTCCGGCTCACCGAGGGGGTCACGGTCATCCACGGGCTCAACGGGAGCGGCAAATCGTCGCTTCTAGAGGCCTGTTTCTTCGCGTTGTACGGGTCGAAGGCGCTCGACGGCACCCTCGACGACGTGATTACGAACGGCGAGGAGAAGACAGAGGTGGAGCTATGGTTCACCCACGACGGGGCCTCCTATCACGTCGAGCGGCGGCTTCGCGCGTACGACGACCGGATCGACCACCAGTGTACTCTCGAGGGAACGGACGGGAGCGAGGTGACAAGAGACGGCGCGCGAGCGGTCCGAGCGTTTGTCACTGAACTCCTGCGGATGGACGCCGAGGCGTTCGTCAACTGCGCGTACGTCCGACAGGGCGAGGTCAACAAGCTGATCAACGCCAGCCCGAGCGAGCGACAGGATACGATCGACGACCTGCTTCAGCTCGGCAAACTGGAAGAGTACCGCGAGCGGGCCGGTGACGCCCGGCTCGGCGTCGAAGACATCCGCAACGCCAAGCGTGCGGTGTTAGAAGACAAAGATGCTCAGATCGAACGGAAAGAGGACAGCGGCCTCCACGACCGACTCAACGGGCTCGAAAGCGAGCTCTCAGCGGTAGCTGCCGACATCGATCGTTTCGAGACCCAGCGCGAGCAGGCGAAAGAGACCCGCACGGCGGCCAAAGAGACCCTGTCCGTGTACGAGGAAAAACGGGCTGAGCTGGAGTCGATCGAAGACGAGATCGACGAGATCGAGGCGTCTATCCGGGAGACTGAACGCGAGCGAGACGACCACCGCGATCGGATCCGAGAGGCGCGAGAGCGGATCGACGAGATCGAATCCGCGATCGCGGAGCGGCTGGATGCGGCGGGGATGGATGCGGCGACGACGGAGGCGATTGCGAACCGCCGAGCGGAGCTCGACGACAGGGAAGCCGAGATCCGAGAAGAGCTCGACGAGCAACGGGTGGGCGCCGAAGCGTTTCGCAACCAGGCGACGAACCTCGCCGGGAAGGCCGACGACCTCGTCGAGCGCGCCGAAGAGATCGAACACGAGGCCGAGTCGCTCGCCGAGGCGGCCGACGCGGCTGAGACGGAGGCAGCGGAGCGCGCGTCGTCGATCGAGGAGCTGCGCGACGAGCAGGCGACTCTCCGTAGCCGATTCACGGAGGCCGATACCGACGTCGACCGCGACGAGGCGATCGAGCGTCGCGAGACGCTCCGAGAGAAATGGAACGAGACGCGCGAACGGATCGCCGAGCTGTCAACCGAGCTGAAGAACGACCGCGAACGGGTTGAGGAGGCGGAATCGCTGCTCGCGGCGGGCAAGTGCCCGGAGTGTGGACAGCCCGTCGAGGACTCGCCGCACACGACCGGAATCGAGGAGGACCGCGAGCGTATCGAAGAGCTGGAGTCGTCGCTAACGGCGGTCCGCGAAGAGGCGACGGCTATCGACGATCAGATCGGGACTCTCAACGAGCTCGTCGAGGCGGCAGAGCGGTTGGACGAGATCGAAGAAACGGTCGAGATGCTCACCGAACGCGTCGAAGAGAAACGCGAGGAGGCAGCGACGAAACGGACGGAGGCCGACGAGAAGCGCGAGCGGGCGACGACGCTCCGCGAGGAGTCCGAAGAGACGCGCGAGATCGCCGCGCAGAAACGCGAGCAGGCCGACGAGACCGCAGAGCGAGTCGCTGAGCTGGAACACGCGCTCGACGCGCTCGAAGACGACCGGGAGACTGTCGACGCCGTCGAGGAGAGAGTGGCGATGAACGACGAGATCCAAGACGAGATCGATCGTCGCCGCGAGAAGCGAGCGAACCTCACAGAAGTGAACGACGAGCGTCGCGATCGGCTGAGCGACAAACGCGAGCGCCGCGACGCGCTGTCGGCGTCGGTTGACGAGGAAGGGGTCGAAGCCGCGAAACAGCAGATACAGAAGGCCGAGGAGTATCTCGAGCGCGTCGACGGTGAACTGGATCGGCTCGGCGAACGCCGGACCGAACTGGAGAATGCGATCGGTGCCGTCAACGGCGAGATCCGACAGCTCGAAACGCTCCGCGAGGAGCGCGAGGAGCTGGGTGCCGCTGTCGGTGCGCTCGACGACCTCCACGAGGAGACGAGCGAGCTGGAGTCGATGTACGGCGACCTCCGCGCGGAGCTCCGCCAGCGCAACGTCGCCGAGTTAGAGCGCACCCTCAACGAGACGTTCGAACTCGTGTACGGTAACGACGCCTACTCGCACATCGAGCTCGACGGAGAGTACGTCCTCACCGTTTATCAGAAGGACGGGGAGACGCTCGATCCCGAGCAGCTCTCGGGCGGTGAGCGGGCCCTGTTCAACCTCTCGTTGCGCTGTGCGATCTATCGGCTGCTCTCGGAGGGGATCGAGGGGGCGGCACCGACACCGCCGCTCATCCTCGACGAGCCGACCGTCTTCCTCGATTCCGGCCACGTCTCGCGACTCGTGCGACTCGTCGAGGAGATGCGTGGGTTCGGCGTGCGCCAGATCCTCATCGTGAGCCACGACGACGAGCTGGTCGGCGCGGCCGACGAGCTGATCACCGTCGAGAAGGAGCCGCGCTCGAACCGATCGACGGTGCGACGAGCGGACGCCACCGGCCTCGATGACCTCGATGTCGAATCGCTCGCGGACGACTGACGTGCTCAACGCCCGGATATCGCTCGGATAACGCTGTTTCAGCGGAGCGAAACGCTGCTCGGAAAGCGACGGCAACCGGAAAGCGACGGCAACCGAAAAAGCAACCACGGCGCGTGCGATGCGAGGGCGATGCGAGGGCGATCGGCGGGAGCCCTCGCCGCGCGCGAGGGAGGGTGGCGGCGGCCGCGGCTGGGGAGGAGTGAGGTCCACATTCGGCCGTGAACGGGTGTAGAAGTGGTTACGCGTCCGGGTCGACACTGCTCCCCGCGACATCGCGCTCGCAGCCAACAGTGTCCGGGGAAACCCCACGTAGCGTCTCGATCGCCTCGACTGCAGCCTCGCTCGCCGCGTATCCGCGTCGTCCGGCGACTTCGGCTTCTCGAATCAGGCCGGCCACACGGAGCTCCGTAATCGTCCCGTGCAGGTCCGACTCGCACATGTCGACGGTGTCGAGCAGCTCGATGACCGACAGCGGCCCCTCGTCGACGACCACCGTGAGCAGCCCGAGCGACCGATCGTCGTGAACCGCCCGGATCAGCCGCCGAACCGGGGCCGGCACGCCCGACGCGGCAGTCGTCAGCGGTGATTCGCCATCGACGACCGTGAGCGCCGCGTTGTCGACGTACCGCTCCTCTCCGGTGGTCGGATCCCGGACCAAACTCGACTCCGCGGAGCGCTTGATCAGGAGGCACGTCTCGCCGTCCGCGTCACGAACCGTTTGCATGAGTGTGTAACAGCGGTTGTCGGCTCACGATGCCTCCGGGGGAGTGTCATCGCCGTCGTCAGCCACGTCGTCGCGATTCTCGGCGGCATCGGTCACATCGTCGTCGTCGCGATCGATGTTGACTCCGTCGTCGTCGCGATCGACGTCGACTCCGTCGACATCGGCCAGAGACCGCTCTCGGTCATCTCGGTCATCTCGGTCGTCCCGCGACTGCTCCCACGACCGGTACGTCTGATACGTTCGAACCCCTGCGAGGAGACCGATTACGAGTAACGCCGGACCGAGCTGTGACCACCCCTCGAAGTACCACACCATCGGGCCGAGAAAGACGAAGAGAACGGCGATGTTGGCGTAGATCACCGCGACGACGAACGCCCGAAGCGTGTTCGAGTCGACGTCGCTCGCGCCCTCGAAGTTACCGCCGTCGTCGAACGTCTTCACCGAGGGGGCCTTCGGGATATCCGGGGTCATCCGCCGCTCGGCGTCGGAGCTCTCGCCAAAAGAGACCTCGCCCTCGTCGTCCTCGTCTAGGGAGAACACGTTCCGGCATAGGGCGCGCCGGGGCAAAGAGGTTCCGTCCGTTCGATCGCCCCGAAGAGCCGTGGCGGGGGTAAACTCAGGTCGCGTCGGCCAGTCGGACCGTTCGGCTGGCCTCAACCCACGCGAGGGGGTTTGCGGCGTCGAACAACACCACGTTTCCATCGTCCTCGTACACCTCCACATCGGCGTCAACCGCGTTGCGACCGGCCGGGCGAGACACCCTGGATTCCGAACGTGGGTCGGAAGACATAGCCCTTGGTATGGCGTGACACATTAAAGCCCTTTCCGTGGCGGGAGCAGTTGCCGGACTCGAGAGCCGCTAGGCGGAGAGTCACGGCCAAGAGCCGATGCGAAAGCCGAGTTTTTTAGCTGGGTGCGCCAAAGTACGCGTATGACTCAGTCGGGGCTGTCGGACTTCCGGTCGTCCGGAGGCGCGGACGACGCGGCGGGCGACGGCACGAAGATCGAGCGAGGAGATATCGCCGCGGAGGAGGCGGCCGTCGTCGCCGGCGGCGGCCGGGGACACGTCAGCGACGTCGTCGACGTCGACGACGCGAAGTTCCCAGAGTCGTCCGGGACCGTCGAGCTGATGATCACGCAGATCGATTACGCCGTCGAAGGATACGGCAGCGACGAGTACCCGGTCGTTCACGTGTTCGGTCGTCGACCAGCAACGGACGCCGACGACGTCGATCACGACGTCCATGAACACGTCCGCGTGCTCGGCGTGGAGCCGTACTTTTACGTTCCCACCGCCGACCTCGACCGCGACCCCACGGAGGAGTATGACGTCGTGATCGGCACGCGCGAGGAGACCCCAGACGGCGAGCCGTACGAGAGCATCCGCGGCGAGCCCCTCACCCGGATCGTCACCCGCACGCCCCGCGACGTGGGGAACATCCGCGACGACTTCGCGACGAGCTTCGAAGCGGACATCCTCTTTCCGAACCGCTTTCTGATCGACAACGGGATCAACGGCGGGATCCGCGTCGAGGAACGTCGACTCGACGACGGCTCGGGCGCAATGCAGGTCCACGAGGGACAACTCGAACCCGCCGAGGTCGACGCCGACCTCCGCGTGAACACCTTCGACATCGAGGTCGACGACCGTCGAGGGTTCCCCGAGGACGGCGAAGAGCCGATAATCTGTCTCACCAGCCACGACTCCTACGACGACGAGTACGTCGTCTGGCTGTACGACGCCCCCGAGGCCGAGATCCCGCCCCCCGAGGACCTCCCCGACTACGAGGGGATCGTCGGCGAGGGCGACGAGGTCGACTTCCGCGTAGAGACGTTCGAGGCGGAGGCCGCGATGCTCGACGCGTTCGTCGACTACATCGACGAGACGGACCCGGATCTCATGACCGGGTGGAACTTCGAGGACTTCGACGCGCCGTACCTCCTCGACCGGATGGAAGTGCTCGATGACGGGAGCCAGTACGACCTCTCTGTCGACCGCCTCTCCCGGATCGGCGAGGTGTGGCGCTCCGGCTGGGGCGGCCCCGACATCAAAGGGCGGGTCGTCTTCGACCTGCTGTACGCGTACAAGCGGACGATGTTCACCGAGTTGGAGTCGTACCGGCTCGACGCGGTCGGCGAGCGCGAGTTGGGGGTCGGCAAGGAGCGCTACACGGGCGACATCGGCGATCTCTGGGAGCAGGATCCCGAACGTCTGCTGGAGTACAGTATCCGCGACGTAGAGCTGTGCGTCGAGATCGACCGGAAACAGGACGTGATCGCCTTTTGGGACGAGGTGCGAACGTTCGTCGGGTGTAAGATCGAGGACGCGCCAACGCCCGGCGATACGGTCGACATGTATGTCCTCCACAAGGCCTTCGGGAAGTTCGCGCTCCCCACGAAGGGCCAACAGGAGTCGGAGGATTTCGAAGGCGGGGCCGTCTTCGACCCGATCACGGGCGTCAAGGAGATGGTGACGGTACAGGACTTAAAAAGTCTCTACCCGATGTGCATGGTGACGATCAACGCCGGCCCGGAGACGAAGGTCGACCCCGCTGAGTACGACGGCGAGTCGTACGTCGCACCCAACGGGACCCACTTCCAGAAGAAGCCGGACGGGATCATGCGCGAGATGGTCGACGAACTCCTCTCCGAGCGCGAGGAGAAGAAGGCGCTCCGGAACGACCACGAACCCAAGACCGAACCCTACGAGCAGTACGACCGACAGCAAGGAGCTGTCAAGGTTATTATGAATTCTCTTTACGGCGTAACGGGATGGGATCGATTCCGCCTGTACGACAAAGAAGGCGCAGCAGCGGTCACAGCGACCGGTCGGGAAGTCATCGACTTCACCGAGGAGGCCGCAGAGGAACTCAATTATCAGGTTGCTTATGGAGATACGGACAGCGTTATGTTATCGTTATCTAACATGTCGAAAGCGGAGGCCATCGAGACCTCCTTCGAGATAGAGGACCACATCAACGAGCGGTACGACGACTTCGCGAAAGAAGCGCTGAACGCCGACGAGCACCGATTCCAGATCGAGTTCGAGAAGCTCTACCGGCGCTTCTTCCAGGCCGGCAAAAAGAAGCGGTACGCGGGCCACATCATCTGGAAGGAGGGGAACGACGTCGACGACATCGACATCACCGGGTTCGAGTACAAGCGCTCGGACATCGCCGGCATCACGAAAGAGGTCCAACAGAACGTCATCGAGACGATCGTTACCGGTGACGACATCGACGAGGACATGGAGGAGGTGAAGGCGTATCTCGTGGACGTCATCGCTCGCGTGCTCGACGGCGAGATGGATCTCGACGAGATTGGCATCCCCGGCGGAATCGGGAAGAAACTCGACGCCTACGAGACGCCGACCGCACAGGTCCGCGGCGCGAAGTACGCCAATCTGATGCTCGGCACCAACTTCGGGAGCGGGTCGAAGCCGAAGCGGCTGTACATCAAAAAGGTCCATCCCGACTTCTGGCAGCGGATGGAGTCGGAGAAGGGACTCGACCCGCAGCACGACCACCTGTACGGTGAGTTCAAACGCGATCCCGACGTGATCTGTTTCGAATATGCCGACCAGGTGCCCGACGAGTTCGAAGTCGACTGGGAGAAGATGCTCGACAAGACGCTTAAAGGCCCGATAGAACGCGTCATCGAGGCCCTCGGGATGTCCTGGGAGGAGGTCAAAACCGGACAGGAACAGACTGGGTTGGGCTCGTTCATGTGAGCTAAATTGGATACAAAAGAAACCGGTTTTTGCTTATTGAAAAAGTTCTTGGCAGTTTTGAGAGATTCTAACAGGAGATGCGTAAGCATTAACCTCCTAAGTCACCAATGTGCATGTACGAGGCACGAGACTACATATGGCAACTCTCGAAATTAACGATCTTCACGCACGAGTGGCGGAAGAGGGCGGTGAACGCATCCTTCGCGGCGTCGACTTAACCGTCGAGTCCGGTGACATCCACGCGCTGATGGGGCCGAACGGGTCCGGCAAATCGACGCTGGCGAAAGTCATCGCCGGCCATCCCGCCTACGAGGTAACCGACGGCGAGATACTGCTCCACCTCGACGAGGAGGATGTCGCCGACATCGACGCCGACCTCGACGACGAGGACTACCACTGGGAGCTGCTTTCGTTGGAGCCCAACGAGCGCGCCGCGCTCGGTATCTTCCTCGGATTCCAGTACCCCGCGGAGATCGAAGGCGTCACCATGACGAACTTCCTCCGGCAGGCGCTCAACGCCAAGGCGGACGAGCGCGAGGAGCTGTTCGAAGACGAAGACGAGGAAGGCGACGTCGACGACGCCGGCTACGACACCTCACCGATGGAGGGCCCGGCCGACGACGGCGAGATCGGCGTTGCGGAGTTCCAGGCGATCCTCTCGGAAAAGATGGAACTGCTCGACATGGACGAGAAGTTCATGCAGCGGTACCTCAACGCCGGCTTCTCCGGCGGCGAAAAGAAGCAGAACGAAGTGCTACAGGCCGCGATGTTAGAGCCGGCCGTCGCCGTGCTCGACGAGATCGACTCGGGACTCGACATCGACCGCCTGCAGGACGTCTCGAAGGGGATCAACGCCCTTCGTGACGAGCAGGGAACGGGTATTCTCCAGATCACCCACTATCAGCGGATCTTGGACTACGTCGAACCCGACTACGTCCACGTGATGCTCGACGGCGAAGTCGCGAAAAGCGGCGGCGCGGAGCTCGCAGAGCAGCTCGAAGCGGACGGCTACGACTGGGTTCGCGAGGAAGCGTTTGCAGACGCGTAACTACTCGTGATTACACAACAACACTATACAACCAGAACGGTAACCAATTGATATGAGTTCACAAGACCACCTGAAGGAGACGAACACCGAGGAGCGCTTCGAGTTCAAGAAGGAGGAGAAGTCCGCCTTCAAAAGCGAGAAGGGCCTCACCGAGGAGACGGTCCGCGTTATCTCCGAAGACAAAGACGAGCCGGAGTGGATGCTCGAACGGCGTCTCCGCGCGCTGAAACACTTCCAAAAGATGCCGATGCCGACGGACTGGCCCGAGGCGCCCGATCTCAGCGAGGTCGATATCGACGAGATCGTTCCGTACATCCGGCCCGACATTGATGTCCGCGGTGGCGTCGACGACTGGACGGACCTCCCCGACGAAATCAAGGACACCTTCGATAAGCTCGGCATCCCCGAGGCGGAGAAGAACGCGCTCTCAGGCGTCGGCGCGCAGTACGAGTCTGAGATCGTCTACCAGAACATGCAAGAGCAGTGGGAGGAGAAAGGCGTCATCTTCTGTGACATGGACAAGGCCGTCCGTGATCACGAAGAGCTCGTCAAAGAGTACTTCATGACGAAGGCCGTGCCGCCGAGCGACAACAAGTTCGCGGCGTTACACGGGGCGATCTGGTCTGGCGGCTCGTTCGTCTACGTTCCGGAGGACACGACGGTCAACATGCCGATCCAGGCGTACTTCCGAATGAACTCCGAGGGGATGGGCCAGTTCGAGCACACGCTCATCATCGCCGAAGAAGGCTCGGAAGTCCACTACATCGAGGGCTGTTCGGCCCCGAAGTACTCGGCGTTCAATCTCCACTCCGGCGGCGTCGAAGTGTTCGTCAAGGAGAACGCACACGTCCAGTACTCCACGGTGCAGAACTGGTCGAAGAACACGTACAACCTGAACACGAAACGCGCGATCGCCGAGAAGGGCGGGCGAATGGAGTGGATCTCGGGATCGATGGGGTCGAAGGCGACGATGCTGTATCCCTCGACGATCCTGAAAGGTCGCGGCGCCTCCGACAACCACATCACCATCGCCATGGCCGGCGAGGGTCAGGACATCGACACGGGCGCGAAGGTGTACCACAACGCGCCGGAGACCAAGTCCACGGTCGAGTCGAAGTCGATCGCGAAAGACGGCGGCCGCACGAACTACCGCGGCCTCGTCCACATCGCGGACGGTGCCGAGAACTCCTCGACTGCCGTGGAGTGTGACGCGCTGATGTTCGACAACAAGTCGACGTCAGACACGATGCCGTACATGGAGATCAACGAGTCGAAAGTCGACGTCGCTCACGAGGCGACCGTCGGGAAGATCGGCGACGAGGACATCTTCTATCTCCAGTCGCGCGGTCTCGACGACGACGACGCAAAGCAGATGATCGTTTCGGGCTTCATCGAGCCCATCACGGAAGAGCTACCCATCGAGTACGCGGTCGAACTGAACCGACTCGTCGAACTCGAGATGGAGGGCTCGCTCGGATAACATGAGCACGAAAGCAATCGAGAGCCTCTCTGAGGACACGGTACGACGCATCGCCGAGGAACGCGACGAGCCTGAGTGGCTCCTCGAAACCCGTCTCAATGCCCTCGCGGCGTTGGAAACCGCCGAGCTGCCCGACGTGATCCAGACGCCCGGCCGCCGCTGGACCGACTTGGAAGCGCTCGACTTCGAGGCGCTCGTCGATCCGCTGAATCAGTCGGACGCGACGGACCGGACCGCGGGCGACGACGGAGTCGTCGTCCTGCCGTTCACTGAGGCGTTCGCGGAGTACGGCGACGTCATCGAGGCGAACTTCGGCTCCGTACTCGACCCCGAAGAGAACTACCTCACCGCGTTGTCGGTCGCGCTGTTCACCACCGGCACGTTCGTCTACGTTCCTGAAGGCGTCGACGTCGAAGACGTGAAGATCCGCGCCGAGATGAACTCTCGGTCGCTGTTCAGTCAGACCCTCGTCGTCGCCGAGGAGTCGTCGTCGGTGACGATTCTCGAATCGATCACGTCTGGAGACGACGGTGTCAGCGGAGATCGGTACTTCTCGAACCTCGTTGAGGTCGTCGCGGGCGAGAACGCGAACGTCCAGTTCGGCTCGCTTCAGAACCTCGACGACGAGACGTACACCTACGCGCTCAAACGCGGCGTGACCGACACGTACTCAACGATCGACTGGATCGAGAGCAACTTCGGCTCGAAGCTCACTCGCTCGGACGTCGAGACCGAACTCAACGGCGACGGCTCCGAGAGCCAGATCGTCGGGACGTTCTTCGGTACCGACGACCAGCACTTCGACATCAACGCGCGCGTCTGGCACAAAGCCGAGCATACGACGGCCGATCTGGTCACGCGCGGCGTCCTCGACGACGTCGCCCGCTCGGTCTACGAGGGCGTCCAAGACGTGGGCGAGGACGCGTGGAGCACGTCCAGCTACCAGCGTGAGAACACGCTGATGCTGTCGGACGACGCCGAGGCCGACGCGTCGCCGAAGCTGATCATCCACAACCACGATACCGAAGCGTCTCACTCCGCTACCGTCGGACAGGTCGACGCAGAAGACCTGTTCTACTTGGAGAGCCGTACGATCAACCCGCGGACAGCGCGGAACATGCTCGTCGAGGGCTTCTTCGTGCCCGTCTTCGAGGAGATCGCCGTCGACGAGTTCCGCAACGACGTCCAAGAACTCGTCTTGGAACGCCTGCAGTAGGCCTCCACCCCGATCGAGTTGGCATTTTTCCACTGAGCGACTCCGTGAGTCGTGGGGCTCGAACTCTATTCGATCGGAGGGGAACTCCTTAAGTCGGACTACGCCCGAGTTGACGCATATGCGAACGGGCGTATCGATCGATATCGGGTGGTCGTGGTGAGTGTGAGCCAGCGGATCACGTCCGACGACCAGCTCGCGCGGCTCCTCCAGATTGGAATCGTGTTAGAGGAGGTCGTCGAGGCGCGGGCCCACCACCACTACCAGAGCCTTGACGATGAGCTCGACGCCGAAATCGAAGCGCTGCTGGCGGACGCCGCCGAGGAGTCGGCCGAGCACCGCGAGCGGCTGGAGACGCTGATCGAAGGACTCGGCGTCGACAGCGTTCCGTTCGACGAGATCGAGTCGCTCGTAGACGCCCGGTATGGACGGACACGCCCGGAGGACTTCGACGGCGTGTTGTACGACCAGCTGTGTAACGAAGAGACCGCCTACAAGTTCTACGACGACCTCATTGAAGCGATCGAGGCGTCGGACGCCGAGTTTTCGCTCGACCGCGCGGTACTGATCGAGACGCTCGAAACGATCCGCGAAGAGGAGGCACAGGGAGTCAGCGAAGTCACGGAAATCATGGAGCGACGATGAGTCGTCGGACTGGATCGACAACGAATACCGACGGAGGACAGCCGTGAATACCGCAGACCAGTATCTCAAGACGATATACGTCGTACAAAAGCAGGAAGACGGTCCCGCCTCGACCGGGTCAATAGCCGACGCCTTAGACGTGAGCCCGGCGAGTGCAAACGAGATGATCGGCAAGCTCGAGGAGCGCGGTCTCGCGGAACACGAGAAGTACAAGGGTGTCAGACTCACCGACGATGGGATCGTTCGCGCGCGGGACGCCCTCCAGACGTACTGTATCATCGAGCGCTTCCTCGCAAACGTGTTGAGCGTCGAGGAGTTTCGCGAAGAGGCGCATGAGCTGGAGGCCGTCATCGATGGAACCGTTGCCGAACGGCTCGACACGATCATCGACCGACGGCCGGAGTGTCCGGACTGTTTCGATCCGGAGACCGACGCCTGCGCGTGTCTTGAGATAGCAGCCATACCCGTCGAGCCGGAGCAGTGAAGAGATTCTCCGCCTCCGCTTAGACGCCGGTGGAGTACCGGAGAATACCCGCAATTCCGCCGAACGCGTCGAGCAGCTGTTCGCCCTTCTCGAAATCAGTCGAAATGAACTTCGTCTCCGTCCCTCGCTGCTCGGCGATGTTGATCAGGTGTTCGATGACATCGTCGCGCTCTTTCACTGTCCCCTCGTCGCCGCAGTCCGAACACTCGTGGGTCGGTGTCGAATGTCGCGAGTCGACCACTTCGTACTCCTCTTCTCCGTTCGGGCACTCGTAGACGACGACGTCAGACCGGAGATCCTCGGAGATGAGTAGCCGATCGACTGATCCCATGATGAGGTTACGACGAGTCTGCTCGAAGCCGTAGGTGGCCTCCTCACCGGTGTGGAGCTTCTCGAAGAACTCGTCCATGTGACGTTTATCTTCGACGATCTCCTGATCGGCGAGCGCCTCACTGGCGTTGTCGACGAGGTCTTTCAGCCCGGACTCGTCGGTGTACGCGACGTCGAACTTTCCGAGCACCTTGTCCTGTAGCTCGTGATGGAGGTAATCGCCGTCGAGGAACTCGTCTTTCGTTGGTGAGGGGCCGCCCACGAGGATACCGTCAAGCTCGTGGCGCTTGTCGACGAACAGATCGTTTGCCATCCCTGCGACCTCCTGATAGAAGTTGTCGATCGCTTCGAGTCGGAGCCGAGCGAACCGCTGTGCGGACTGTCCACCTTTCCGCTGTTTCCCGGGGACGAGCGAGGAAGCCGACTTGACCGGCTCGATTCGTTTTCCTTTCAGCCAGCCGACGTTGGCCTCGCGCCGGTCCAAGACGATGAGCCCGAAGAGCCCGGCGTCTTCGAGCATGTGTTCGAGCGGCTCGGTGAGAAACTCCGAGTCGCAGTGATATCGGAACGACTCGACCGGCTGGGGCGGCGATTCGAGCGTCCGAGTGACCATATCCGTCTGGCCGCCACCCGCGTCGATCGCTCCCGAGAAGATCACCATCCCTTTATCGGGCGGGAAGGTGTCGTAGTATCGGAGTCGGTCCTTGATCGACGTGAGCGCGTCCTGCACGTTCGTTCGCGTCTGCTTGGACTTGATGTTGGACGCCTCGCTGTGTTCCTGCGTGATGTGTGCGACCACGGACGAGACCTGCTTGTCTTCCGGGATGTAGATGGTGACGAGCTGCGTGCCGGAGCCCTCGTACTCTTTGAGCTCCTCGATGACCTTGCGGAACTCGTACTTCCGCCGGTCCTTGCTCGCCTCTTGGGCGTCGCTACTCATTACCAGAACTACGGCGACGTGCGTGTAAGTAAGCTTTGACCTGATGATACGGGGAGGCAGCGTCCGAAAACGACGGAAGCGAGAGCTTACATCGACTCCGGCGCTTCGACGCCCAACACGTCGAGTGCGTTCGCCATCGTGTGTTTCGCGGCGGCGACGACCGCGACGCGGGCCGCCTGGACGTCGGCGTCCGCGGCGGTGACGACTGGACATTCGCGGTAGAACGCGTTGTACGCGTCGGCGAACTCGCGGGTGAACGTCGCGATCGTGTGCGGCTCCAAATCGTCGGCCGCCTCCTCGATGACTGCCGGGAAGCGGGCGATCTCGCGGAGCAGGTCGCGAGCCTCGTCCTTCTCCAACGTCGTGGCGTCGACATCGATCGGTTCGCCAGCTTGCGGAACATCGATCCCGGCCGCCGCGGCCTCGTCGAGGATGCCACAACAGCGTGCGTGGACGTACTGGACGAACGGTGCGGACTGCGCTTCGAAATCGAGCGCGTCCTCCCACTCGAAGGTGATCGCCTTTGCGGGCTGTTTCGAGACGATGTCGTACCGAACCGCGCCGATTCCGACCTGATGGGCGATCCGCTCGATATCCTCGTCGGTGAGGTCGTCGTCGCGGATACGGTCGTCCATCCGCGTTTCGACCGCCTCGCGGGCGCGGTCGATCGCCTCGTCGAGGAGGTCGTCGAGCATCACACCGGTCCCTCGCCGAGTGGACATCTTCCCGTCCGGGAGGTTGACGTACGAGTAGATGACGTGGCCGAGCCGGTCCGTGTCGTTTCCGAGCAGCTCGAGCGTCGCGTCGAGCTGGTCGGCCTGCAGCTTGTGATCCTCGCCAAGCACGGTGACGGCGCGGTCGTAGTTCGCGAACTTCCATTCGTGGTGGGCCAGGTCCCGGGTCGTGTAGAGGCTCGTGTCGTCCGACCGGAGGAAGACGAGGTTCTTCTCGATCCCCCACTCGTCGAGTTCGAGCTGCCAGGCTTCCTCCTCGTAGACGGCGTGGTCGGTCTCTTTGAGCCGCGCGGCGACCTCGTCGGTGGAGCCGTCACGCATGAACCGCGTCTCTTTGACGAACTCGTCGAACTCGGCCGGGAGCCGCGCGAGACAGCCCTTCATTCCGTCGAGCACCGTGTCAACGACCTCGCCGACACGCTCGTACGTCTCCTCGTCGCCGGCTTCGAGCCCCTGCAGAATCTCGCTGATCTCGGCTTCCGCGACCTCGACGTCGTCAGGGTCGGCGCCTTCGAGGTAGGCGTTGCCTTTCCGGTAGTAGCGAACGAGGTCGTACTCCGCGCGGTCGCGAGCGGGCGGCTCCTCGAGGTCCGCCTCCTCGAACCGTTCGTACGCCCAGGTGAAAACCGCCATCTGACGGCCCGCGTCGTTGACGTAGTAGTGACGGTCGACGTCGTAGCCGGCGTATTCCAAGAGGTTCGCCACGGCGTCCCCGACGATCGGGTTGCGCGCCCGACCGACGTGGACCGGACCGGTCGGGTTCGCGCTGGTGTGTTCGACGACGACGGAGGTGTCCCTGTCGGGGAGCGCGCCGTAGCCCGCGTCGGTCGCGGACGCGTCGAGCGTGTCGACGAAGTACTGCTCGCCGACGTGGAAGTTGACGTACGGTCCCGCGGTGTCGACGCGAGCGAGGTACTCGTAGCCGTCGACGGCGACCGCCTCAGCCACGTCGGCGGCCACGCTCGGCGGCGCAGCGCCGATCTCCCCGGCGAGCCGAAAGGCGACACTGGAGGCGAGCGTCGCGTCCATCTCGTCGGGCGGGCGTTCGATACCGAGGTCATCGGTCGGGAGATCACGCGCGGCGAGCGCATCAACGAGGGCGTCGGCCACTTCCGACCGGAACTGCCTGAACATACCGTCCGTTCGTCGGTCGGCCTAAAAGGCCCTTCCGAAGCGGTCGCGCGGGAGCACTGACGCGGTAACGAACCGAAGACGCCGGGCGTGGACGCGATGGCGAAACCCGCTGTGAGCCTCCCACTGCAACTGCGCTTAAGTCGGTCGGAGTCGAACAGAGGGGTGATGCGCGCCACCCTCCAGACGCTGGCGATCGTCGGGCTGTTCGGGGTCGTACAGGGGGTGCTGCAGCTCGCCGGTCTCGTGGGGTTGTTCGCCCTGTCGACGCCGCTCTCGCTCGCACCGTGGACCGTCGTCACCAGCGTGTACGCGCACGGTTCCCTCGGTCACCTGCTAGCGAACGCCATCGGACTGTTGCTCGTCGGACCCCTCGTCGAACGACGGACGACGACGCTTCGATTTCACGCGTTCGTCGTGACTACCGGTGCGCTCGCCGGGATCGCACAGGTAACGCTCGGCGGACTCGTCGGTCCCTCTCCCGCGGTGTTGGGACTGAGCGGCGCGGTGTTCGCACTCGGCGGGTATCTGCTCGCCGGCAACGTCGCAAGCGCCCGACTGTTCGACCGGCTCCGGCTCTCCCCGCGAGTGCAACTGCTCCTCTTCGGAGTCGTCGCCGTCGGTCTCACCGTGATGACCGCCGCGCCGGGCGTCGCGCTCATCGCCCACGGCGTCGGCGCGTTCTGTGGGCTCGTCGCCGGACGAGTCGGTCTGTTAGATATCCGATGAACCCACGGCTCGGCAGTCGAGGTGGCTCGGATGCGACCGATCGTCAAGGAACAGACGGCAGCGGCGCTACGGGACGGTAAAACAAAGAGAGCGTGAAAGACGCCCTAGCGCTTAGTCTTCGAGAACGATCTCGATGCTAACGTCGTTCGGCACTTGGACGCGCATGAGCTGGCGGAGCGCGCGCTCGTCGGCGTCGATGTCGATCAGACGCTTGTGGACGCGCATCTCCCAGTGCTCCCACGTCGCCGTCCCCTCACCGTCCGGGGACTTTCGCGACGGGATCTCGAGCGTCTTCGTCGGCAGCGGGATCGGGCCTGACAGGGCGACCCCCGTCGAGTCCGCGATCTCGCGGACGTTGTCGCAGATGTCGTCGAGGTCCTCGGGGCTCGTGCCGGCGAGGCGGACGCGTGCCTGCTGCATCGATTATCGCTCGTTGACTTCGAGCACCTTGCCGGCCGCGATGGTCTGACCCATGTCGCGGATGGCGAAGCTGCCGAGTTCCGGAATCTCGCCGGACGGCTCGATGCTGAGCGGTTTCTGCGGGCGGATAGTGACGACCGCGGCGTCGCCGGACTTGATGAAGTCCGGGTTCTCCTCGGCGACCTCACCCGACGACGGGTCGATCTTCTGGTTGATCTGCTCGATCGTACAGGCGACCTGTGCCGTGTGCGCGTGGAAGACGGGCGTGTATCCGGCCGTGATGACGCTGGGGTGCTGCATGACGACGATCTGCGCCTTGAACGTCTCGGCGACGCTCGGCGGGTCGTCAGCGGGACCACACACGTCGCCGCGACGGATGTCGTCCTTGCCGATGCCACGGACATTGAACCCGACGTTGTCACCGGGGCCGGCCTGGGGCACCTCCTCGTGGTGCATCTCAACCGTCTTCACTTCGCCGCCGACGTCGGACGGCTGGAAAGAGACGTTGTCGCCCGTGTTGAGCATCCCGGTCTCGACGCGCCCCACGGGGACGGTTCCGATACCGGAGATGGTGTACACGTCCTGGATGGGGAGTCGGAGCGGCGCATCCGTCGGCGGCTCGGACTCGGGCAGGTCGTTGAGCGACTCCAGCAGGGTCGGTCCATCGTACCAAGGCGTGTTGTCGGACTCCTCGGAGATGTTGTCGCCTTCGAACGCCGAGATCGGCACGAACGTCGTGTCGTCGGTCGCGAAGCGGACCTGGTTGAGCAGGTTCTTGACCTCCTCGACGACATCGTCGTACGAGGACTCCTGGTAGTCGACCAGGTCCATCTTGTTGACGCCGATGATGAGCTCGTTGATACCCAGCGTGCGGGCTAAGAAGACGTGCTCTCGGGTCTGAGGCGCGACGCCGTCGTCTGCCGCGACGACGAGCACCGCGTTGTCGGCCTGTGAGGCGCCCGTGATCATGTTTTTCACGAAGTCACGGTGGCCCGGACAGTCGACGATGGTGAAGTAGTAGTTGTCCGTGTCGAACTCTTGGTGGGCGATGTCGATCGTGACACCACGCTCGCGCTCTTCGGCGAGGTTGTCCATCACGTAGGCGAACTCGAAGCCGCCTTTGCCCTTTTCTTCGGCTTCCTCGCGGTGCTGCTCGATTACGTGCTCGGGGACGCTCCCGGTTTCGAAGAGGAGTCGGCCCACGAGCGTACTCTTGCCGTGGTCGACGTGGCCGATAATGGCCAGATTCTGGTGCGGTTTGTCACTCATGGGGTAATCACGCGCTAAGGCGCTCTGTGAGTAAGTTTCGGTAGATTCCACTAAAACGGTTTCGATACGTCCCACAGCGGATCACGACGCCGTCGGGCGATTCTCGACAACGCGGCTCACGGGAGAACGACACACGGACGCCGACCGGACGATTTAGCAGCGACCTCTCACTCCAGCCGTCCGACATCGCCGAGCACGGCGCTGGCCGTCTCCGGACCGCCAGCACCCCGCCCGGAGATGTTGAGCCGTCCGGCGTGAGACGTCTCGATCTGGACGATATTCTGCGTTCCGGAGACTGCGAGCGTTCCGTTCTCGGGCACGAGTCGGGGCGCGACGCGGACCGTCTCCCCGGTCGCCTCACCGATGAGCCGGACCGTCCGACCGTCCTCGGCTGCGAGCCGGAGCGCGGAGCCGGGGATGTCACGGATGCCGTCGACCTCGGCGTCGTCGAGCGTGAACTCTCGGGCGTCCGCAGGGTCGTCGGCCGCGCCGAATGAGAGCACGTTCGCGAGGATGACGCATTTGAGCGCCGCGTCGGTCCCCTCGACGTCGAAGGAGGGATCGGCCTCGGCGACGCCGAGATCCTGTGCCTCCGCGAGCACGTGATCGTAGTCGAGCCCCTCGGCGGCCATCCGGGTGAGAATGAAGTTCGCGGTCCCGTTGAGCACGCCGCGGACCGCCGTGACGTGACCCGGTTCGATATCCTCGACCGTCGAGACCGCGGGGATCGCGCCCCCGACCGTCGCCTCGAAACGGATCTCGCCGTCGCTGTCGTCGACAGCCGCTTGGAGGTCGCCGAAGCGCTCGGCGACCGGTCCCTTGTTCGCCAACACGGCGTGTCGATCGCGGTCCAGCGCCGAGAGGACGTGTGAGAAGCCGGGCTCCGCATCGCCGAGCGTCGTCGGCGTCGCTTCGACGAGCACGTCGTAGTCGGCCGCCAGCGCGTCCTCGGGGTCGTCGTCGCCGACGATTCCGGCCTCTGCTTTTCGGGTTACGACGGCCTCCGCGTCGACACCGTGAGCGGTTCCGTTCGTTCCGTCCGCAACGATGGCAGTCGAGGAGTCCGCAACCGCGACGACCTCGTGACCGTACTCGCCCGCGAGGTCGACGACCGACCGCCCCACGGCGCCGGCGCCGACGACTGCGAGTCTCATGCGTCCACCCCCGTGAGCGGCTCGACGAGACGCAGCTCTTTTTCTTCTGCGAGCTCCCGAACGGCCGCGAGCGCCTGCTCCGTCTCACCGGCGCGCGCTTCCAATCGAAGCCGCGCGCTCGACGCCTCCTCGGTTCCCTGCGGCGCGGCCAGCGACACGTCGGCGACCGACGCCGACGCGCACGCTTCGATCCGCGAGAGCGTGTCCGACAGGTCCGTGTCGATGAGGTGACCGAACAGCAGCAGCGTCACCTCCTCGGCGTACCGCTCCGTTCCGGCTTGCATCACGTTCACGCCCTCGCTTCGGAGGGCTTCGACGATTCCCTCGAAGCGCTCTTGAGTCGCCTCGAAGTCGACTTCGACCGGGATCCGGCCGCGCGGGGTCTTGTTTCCGCGCTCGTGATAGATCGAGAGGAGGTTCCCCCCGTTGTCCGCGATCGGGTGGAGCGCCGCGAGCAGCTGGCCCGGCTCGTCGACGAGTTCGAGCCGCACCGTGTGCGTCGACGGAGCCGCCGCGGCGTGGCCGCCGTCAGGCGAGGTGTCCACGGCGTTCTCCTCGCCCTCGGGCGCACCGTCACGAGCGTCGCTCACGCGACCACCTCCGTGTCGGTGGCGGTCGGGAGGCGGGTCCGCTGACACGTTCCTGTCGGCGGTGCGGAGCGACCGCTTGCTGGCTCCGTCACGATGCGCCGAGCGGGAGTCGTGCCCGTCTGCATACTCGAAAGAAGTCGGGCGATCCGGTATAAGCCTTCGGCGATGGCAGGCGTTGCCTCGCAGCCGGCCGTGTCAACGTACGGCACGAGCTCGCGATCACCGCGCAGAGCGCCGTCGCTGTCGGGTCGAGCGGAGAGTGATCAGCTGAGAGAGAAATAAAAAGGCGATTCGAAGCGCGAACCGGTCGATCGGATTAGAAGTAGTCGATCGACGGCGGCAGTTCGAGCTTCATGCCCTTGCGCTCGCGGATTTCCATGATCTTCTCGCGCTGGAGGTTGTCAACGAGGACGCGGAAGCCCGCGTTCTCGGTGTTCCACGACGCCCGACCTTCGGTGGCAGAGCGGATGTCGGAGGAGAAGCCGATCATCTCCTCGACGGGGGCGATCCCCTCGACGACCATGAGGTCACCCTCCTGGTACATGTCGTCGACGCGGCCGCGACGACCCTGGATCTCGCCGGATGCGGCGCCCATGTGCTCCGAGGGAACGTCGATGCGGACGTCCTGAATCGGCTCGAGCAGGCGGACTTCACCGTCGATCAGCGCGCGGTGGACCGCGTTGCGGACTGCGGGGATGACCTGCGCGGGACCGCGGTGGATGGTGTCCTCGTGGAGCTTCGCGTCGTGGAGCCGGAACAGCGACCCTTGAACGGGTTCGGCAGCGAGGGGCCCGTCGTCGAGCGCCTCCTGAAGCCCTTCCAGAACGAGCTCCATCGTCTCGTTGAGGTGCTGAATCCCTTTCGTGTCGTCGATGAGGATGTTTGTCCGGTGAATATCCTCGACGTTCTGTGACGTGTCCTTGTCCATTCCGGCCTCCTGTAGCGCCTCGCGGCGCTCCAGTTCGGGCATATCCATCGAGACCTCCCCAAGCTGGATTGCGTCGACGATGTCCTGCGACATCGGCTCGACGGTGAGGTAGAACTTGTTGTGACGGTTCGGCGACTGTCCTTCAACCTCGCGAGAGGTCTCCTGGGGCTGTTCGCGGAAGACGACGATCGGTTCACCGGTGATGACCGGAATCCCCTGGTTGTCGCGGATACGCTGGGTGATCACTTCGAGGTGGAGCTCTCCCTGCCCGCTGATGAGGTGCTCGCCCGTGTCCTCGTTGATCTCGATCTGGATCGTCGGGTCCTCCTTGGCGACCTGTTGGAGCGTCTCGATGAGCTTCGGCAGGTCGTCCATGTTCTGGGCCTCGACGGACTTCGTAATGACCGGCTCGGAGATGTGCTCGATCGACTCGAACGGCGTCATCTCGACCGAGGAGACCGTGGAGCCGGCGATGGCGTCGCGCAGTCCGGTGACGGACGCGATGTTACCGGCCGGAACGCGGTCCACTTCCTCGCGTTCGCTCCCCATGAAGAGCCCGACGCTCTGAATGCGGTTTTTGCCGGCCGTGCCGGAGACGTACAGCTCCTGGCCCTTCTCTAAGGTTCCGGAGAAGACGCGGCCCGTCGCGATTTCGCCCGCGTGCGGGTCCATGGAGATGTCGGTGACCATGAGAACGACCTCGCCGTCCTCGTCGACCATCCGCATCGTGTCGGCCAGCTCGGACTCCGGATCGCCGCGCCAGATGCGCGGGACACGACGCGGCTGCGCGTCGACCGGGTTGGGGAAGTGCTCACAGACCATATCGAGCACGACGTTCGAGAGCGGCGTCCGCTCGTGGAGCTCGTCGCGCTTGTCGTTCTGTTCGAGCTCCATGATGTCGCCGAAGTCCATTCCGGTTCGCTGCATCGACGGCATCGAGACGCCCCACTTGTACAGCGCGGAGCCGAATCCGACCGTCCCCTCTTCGACGGAGACGGTCCAGTCCGTGGGGATGTCGTCCATGTTCTCGGCCATTCCGCGGATGAGCTCGTTGACGTCGGCGATGACGGCCATCAGCCGCTCTTGCATCTCTTGTGGTCCCTCTTGGAGCTCAGAGATGAGGCGGTCGACCTTGTTGATGAACAGTGCCGGCTTCACGCCCTCGCGGAGCGCCTGCCGGAGCACCGTCTCGGTCTGGGGCATCGCACCCTCGACGGCGTCGACGACCACTAAGGCGCCGTCGACCGCGCGCATCGCGCGGGTGACGTCGCCACCGAAGTCGACGTGGCCCGGCGTGTCGATGAGGTTGATGAGGTGGTTGGTATCCTCGTGCTCGTGGGTCATCGAGACGTTTGCCGCGTCGATGGTGATTCCGCGCTCCTGTTCGTCTTCTTTCGTGTCCATCGCGAGCTGCTCGCCCGCGGTGTCCTGAGAGATCATGCCGGCGCCGGCCAGCAGGTTGTCGGAGAGCGTCGTCTTTCCGTGGTCGACGTGGGCGGCGATGGCGATATTCCGGATGTTCTCCGGGTTGTCCATCAGCCGCTCGCACTCTTGAACGATCTTTTTGCGTCGGCCCATTATACCGTTTGTTACCGACAGCAGGGTCAAAAGGGTAGTGTTTCGCCGCGACCGTTTCGAGGAGAATACCCCCCGATCGCCGGCGATTTCGTGTTTCTCTCTCGCACGATCTGGGGTGTGTAGCGATACCAACCAACGTGACACTCTCCACGCGGATTTAAGTGAGCGCTCGGAAACGAGTGAATATGAACGAGACGCTCTCACGGCTCGCTGACACCGGTGTCGTTGCGGTGTTGCGCGGGGTCGAGGCCGACCAGCTCATCGGGATCACGGAGGCGCTCCGCGAGGGCGGCGTCACCGCCGTCGAGATCACCGCGGACACGCCGGACGTCGAGGAGAAGCTCGGGCAGGTCACCGGCTCCTTCGGCGACGAAGTCGTCGTCGGCACCGGAACCGTCCTCGACAGCGAGACCGCCAGAGCGACGCTGATGGCCGGCGCCGAGTTCGTCGTCTCGCCGAGCCTCCACGAGGACGTCATCGAGACGTGTAACCGGTACGGCGCCGTCACCGCCCCCGGCGTGATGACGCCGACCGAGGCGATCCGCGGCTACGAGGCCGGTGCGGACTTCGTGAAGGTGTTCCCCGCGAAGACGGTTGGCCCGGACCACCTCGCCGCGATGAAGGGGCCGCTCGGCCAGATTCCGATGATGCCGACCGGCGGCGTCGGCCCCGGCAACGCGGCCGAGTATGTAAACGCCGGCGCGTTCGCCGTCGGCGCCGGCGGCGCGCTCGTCGACTACGGCGCGGCCGCGCGCGGAGACTTCGAAGTGATCACCGAGACCGCCCGGAAGTTCGTACAGGTGGTTGAGGACGCGCGCGACGACGACTGAGGTGGCGACCTACTTATAAATCGAAAGAGAACAGCACAATCGAAAGAGAACAGCACAATCGAAAGAGAACAGCACGAGCGGTGGCGCACGCCTCCGAGCGGCCGCTTATAAGCGGCCGCGAGGAGCCCGTGCGAGGGAGTCGGACCGGCGCAGTCGCGCCGGTCCGACGAGGCTGGGGAGGTGTGAGGTTGCGGTTGTTGTGCGGGGCGGGACTCAAAGGGGCAGTCGCGAGGACGGCGCAGGCGACGTAAGCACCGCAACGAGGGAGCGAACAGAGTGAGCGACCGAGTGAGGAGCGTGGTTCGAAAGAGCTCTGCTCTTTCGTCATCACGAAAATCTTCGATTTTCGAACGACAGCGAGCGTGCGCCGTCCTCGCGACTGGGGCGTTGGAAGTGTTCGTCGTCGGTCTGCTAGCAACCGCTTATGACCGAGCGACTGGGGCGTTGGAAGTGTTCGTCACCGATCTGTACGCACCGTTTATAAACAGTACTCACAGTCGCAGTACCCTTCACAGACAGGGTTGTCACAGTCGGCACCCCGCGCCGAACAGTGTTCTCTCCCGTGTCTGATAAGGAGGACGTGCAGCGGGTAGATCAGCTCGTCGGGCACTAACGCGTCCAGCTCGTCGTGTGCCGCTTCGTTCGACGCCGACTCCGACACCAGTCCGAACCGCTTCGAGACGCGCCCGACGTGCGTGTCGACCGCCATCGTCGGCTTTCCGAAGTGAAAGTTCAACACGACGCTGGCGGTTTTTGGACCCACGCCCTTGATAGCTGTCAGCCACGCTTTCGCGTCGTCGGTCGCCATCGCGTCGAGAAACGCCAACGAGTACGCACCACCGGTCTCCTCGCGGATCGCAGCGAGCGCGCGCTGGATCCGTGCGGCCTTCTGGTTCGAGAGCCCGGCGACGCGGATCGTCTCGGCCAACTCGTCGTGATCGGCCGCCTCGATCGCCGCGAAGTCGGCGTACCGGTCGAACAGCGCCGCGGCCGCCCGGCTCGTGTTCGCGTCGGCGACGTTCTGTGAGAGGATCGTCGTCACGAGCTGTCGGACGCCTTCGCCGGGCTCCGCGGTCGGATCCGCCCCGTGTTCGGCGACCCGGTCGACCGGCTCGTACAACGTCACCAACTCGTCGTGTAGCTCCCGCACCTGCGCTTCGGTCCACGTCTGCGTCGACATACCCACGCTACGGGCGGTGGAGACTTCAGGCCGGCGACCCCGGTGGGAGTCCCTCGGTCTCACTACCCACCCACCACACCGGCCCGCCGCGCGGCCTTTTTATACCGTTGCAATCATTGTTCGGGTATGTACCGAGCCTCAGACCGCGTCGACAACGCGGCATGGCTCGACCGCCTCGATGACGCGTGCGCGACGCTCGATTTCGACGAGGAGGTGTTCACCACTGCGACGGACCTGTTTCTCTCCCAGGCGCCCGACAGCGAGCAGGGCAAACGCGTCACCGCCGCCGCGAGCCTCTACGCTGCCGCGCTGATCCGCGGACAGGAGCGTTCACAATCCGCAGTCGCTGACGCGATGGACGTCTCCAGACTCTCCGTCCAGAAGCGCTGGAAGCCCATTCTCGAAGACGCCGGCTTCTCGCCGCCGACGTGGTAGATGCGGACTCGGCGTTCGTCTCTCGGTGCTGACGCTACCGTGGCGTCGCCACGACACCGAGGTGGTCCTCGTGGTACCGGTCTAACCGCTCCGTCTCCAGAATCTCGTAGACCTCCCGAAGCCGATCGAGCGCGCGCTCGAACACGTCTTCCGGCGCGGCCGTCACGTCCTCGCTACGAGCCTTGATCGCGAGTAGCAGCCGACCGTCGTCCGCGAGGAACTGCGCGTTCCGCACCGCCACTTCGGCCTGCCCGCGCGTCGCCACGTCCTGAACGATCGCGTCGACATTCGACTCGACGACGTGCGCGTACGTCCGGGGGGTTCTGGCATCTTTTAAAAGTGGAAAGAGTCGGCCGCGTGGCGCTGCGGTCTCGACGAGGTCGCGCGCGGGTCGCGGCGCGAACTCCACCGCGTACGTCGGCCCGGCGAAGTCGGCGACGTGGCTAACGGTGGTCCCGCTCGATGCGCCGAGATACAACACCGTCTCACCGCCCGACAGCCCGGTATCAATCCCGAGTTCGAGCATCCCGCCGAGCTTCGACCGCTCGGGGTCCCACGCGCGCCAGTCGCCGTCTGTCGGCTCGCCGTACACCGGCTCGCCGCGGGTCGCAAGCCGCGTCTCGCCCGCGATTTCGCGTCGCTCGACGCCCGTTGGCAGCGACCGCGTGTCGGAATCGACGGCGTCACTCATCCTCGTCACCCTCGCTCGTAGCAGCGTGCTCGCGCGCCCGGATCGTCGCCATCCGCTCGCGGAGCTTCTCGTGAAGCGTCGCTCGTCGCTCGCCCGAGTAGTGGTCGACGCGGGCAGCGAGCGTCAGCTTCCCGGCCAGCGCCCGCGATGCGGAGCCGCGGTCCTCGGGCCGGGTGTTTCGGACGTACTCGTGCGTGTAGATGATCCCGTGTTTCGGGGAGGGGGCACGCCCTGAGAGATGGGCGAACAGCGCGTCCTCGGCGCCGAGCACTTGTACCGTCCCCGAAGGCTTCTTGGCGAGTGACTCCAAGCCGCCCGCGAGCGCGATCAGCCGCGCTGCGAGCTCCGGACCGGCCATTTCGGTGAGGTTCGGCGCGACTGCGGGCGCCAGCCGATCGATCGTCGCCGCGAGTGCGTCTCGCTCTGCGGCGAGATCCCTAACGCGGCCTGCGAGCGACACGGCTCGACGCTCGACCTCGCTTTCGGGCTCGCGATCGGCGATCGATCGGGCGCCTTCGATTCCCGGCTCCGCGTCGTCGAAGAGGCTCCCCGCCCATTCAGTGGCGCGCTCGGCCAGCTCGTTTGCCGTGCGCTCACAGTCGTCCATCGCTCGCACTGCGTGGATAAGTTGGGCGTCGTCCGCGCGCTCGCGTTCTCGGACGGTCTCGCGGGTCGTGGCGGTCGTCGCCGCATGGAGGCGGTCGTAGTAGTCGGCTTCGGAGTCGGTGAAGCCGGCTTCGACGGCGAGCCCGGGCCAGTCCCGCGGCGCTGGCGATTCGCCTTTTGTGATGCGCTCGTGAACGGCGGCGGAGCGCTCTGGTTCGTTTTGGGGAAGCCCCTCGAACCAGCCCGCCTCCGAGACGTCAGTCTCGGTTGCAGCATCGGTGTCAGTCATTACCGCTCGATACTCGCTCCGATTGTATAGGCGTTCCCGAAGCGTCCGGAGCTACGCGTCGGCCGTCTCGTCGGCCGACTCCTCACGTTCCGCATCCGCGGACTCCTCGTCCGTCGTTGACCGAAGCTCCGAGAAAAATCCGTTCGGGTCGCTCCGCGCGTCGGCGAGGGACGCGCCGACGAGTCCGCCGAGGGCACCGCCCGTACTCGCCGTGTTCCGGCTCACTAAGCCGCCGACTGCGGCCCCGATGGCCGCACCGACCGCCGCGTACTTTGCTCTGGAGAGCGCGCTCCTGATTCGTGATTTCATATCTACTACATCTCTGCCGATTTATAAAAATCTGTCCCCCACGAGGACACAGTATTTTGGGACTACTCGCCGTGTACCGCGGGGAGAACCTTATTGCAGCCGTTTCGTCGTCTCGACGAGCGGGTGACGGGCGTAGTCGACGACTTCGATGTCGGTGATCTCGTACAACCCCTCTTTTTCTGCGGTCTTGGCCATCCCGAGATCGATCCGGCGTGAGGGAACGATCACGTATGCGTCCATCGTCTCGATACCGGCCTCGTGGGCGGCCATCACGCGGTGGTGGCCGTCGGCGAGGTGGAGCGTTCCGTCGTTGTCGATGACGACGAGCGGCTCCGCGAGCCCGCGCTCTAACTCGTACTGCCGTCCCTCCAACTCGTCGGCGTACACCCGCGCCTGCGTCGGTTTGAGGTCGGTGAGCCGTACCTCCCGACGCTCCTCGGAGAGCTCGACGCCGTGGATCTGTTCGAGGGTACGCATCAGCTTCCCGACTTTGCTCGGCGTCGCGCGCTCGATCTGCGAACGGACGACATCGGTGTTCGAGATGATCCCGACGAGGTTGTCGGCGTCGTCGACGACCGGGAGCCGCTGGATCCCGGATCGGAGAATGACGCGGGCGGCGTCGGTCACTTTCATATCTGGGTGCGCGACGATAAGGTCGGTAGACATCACCGTGAACACCGGTGCGTCGTCGTCAGCGAGGAGGAGGTCGCCGGCCGCGACGAACCCTTCAACGGTTCGCCCCTGCGTGACTGGGAACCCGTTGTGACCGTCGCTCTCAGCCATCCGTTTCGCGACCGCCGCGACCGTCTCGTCCGGGCTGACGGTGTCGACGTCGCGGGTCATATACTCTCCGACGGTCGGTTTCCCGCTCATCACCTCGCATTGATCCCGCGGTAATAAAAAGGGGGTGGAGACGGGCTCTCGGTCGATACCAAGCCGTCTCTGTGAGGCTCAGATCGGCTCGATCCCGAGCGTCTCACGAACCACGAACTCCAGCGCGTTGACGACGTAGTGAGCGACGATCACGACGAGCAGACTCCCCGTGACGATGAACACCGCTGCGAGACCGAAGCCGAGTAGGGTCGTCACCACAACTCCGAGCCGCCCTTGTGCGCCGTGACCGAGCCCGAAAGCGACGGAGGAACCGACGGCGAGCAGCCACGGATCGATCGCGAAGCCGAGCGCAAGCGCACCGATAAGCGCCCCGCGGAACAGCGCCTCCTCGAAGACCGCGACGATCGGAAGCACGACGCCGAGCAGGAGCGCCCATCCTCGTGCGTCCCCGGGCGCCATGGCCTCTCGGAGCCCCTCAGACGGTGGGACGCCGACGCGCGCTCCGAGCCGTGCAGCCGCCTCGTTCCCGGCGTAGAGCGCGGCGCCGACGACGATGCCGACTCCGAGGGCGGAGCTCGGATCGAGCGAACCGATCGAGAGCGGACCGACACGCCCGAGCGCTGCGGTCTCTCCGCCGATCCCGAACGCCGACGCCGGCACCGCCGTCCACCACGCGATACCGACGAGGGCAAGGAGCGCAAACAGCTGCGAGAGCGCCGCGTTCGCCAGCAGCGCAGCCGTCGTGAGAACCGGCTCGTCTCGACGGTGTGAGGCCCCCGCCACCGGTGCGTCGTCGGTCGCGGCGACGGGAGCCGCCGCGTCGCTCCCGCTGGCATCGAACCCAGTCGTGTCGGTCGCAACGGTGTTCGCAGAATCGGGTGCGGAGCCGTGTTCGCCGGCTGCGTCGCTCGCGGCGGTCCGCTCCACGCCGGTGGCGCTGTCACCGTCGCCACCGGCCTCGCTCTGCGAGTCGACGATCCGAACGCGTTCCAGCGTCCGCTGGGTGCGTCGAGTGAAATACAGAAGCAGCAGCGTCAAAACGACGGTCGTAGCCGCGAACGTCGCCCAGTCGGTCATTCGGTTAGTCGGCGTGCAATCGAGGTTCTACTGCGGGCTCGGGCTGGAGGGGCCGGAGACCTTTCCGTCTTTCAGCGCCGATCCCGTGATCGATTTGAGCCGGGCGACGAGCGAATCCTTCTCCGCTTCGCCTTCCAGCGCGATGTCGAGAACTTCGCTGATGTGTGAGACGGGGATGATCTCGATCATCTCCTCGTACTCGTCTTCGATCATCACGTCCTGCTCGTTGGCTGCGGGAATGATGACTCGGGTACAGCCGGCCTTCGCGGCCGCTTCGATCTTGTGAGTGACGCCGCCGACCGGAAGCACGTCGCCGCGGACCGACAGCGAGCCGGTCATGGCGAGGCTCTGATCGACTCCGACGTCCTCCAGTGCGCTGATCACGGCGGTCGCAACCGTGATCGAGGCGGAGTCGCCGTCGACCCCCTGTTGACCGGTCTGGATGAACTGGATATGGATATCCTTCTCGGAGATGTTCTCGTCGGAGAACTTCTTGATGATCGCCGAGACGTTCTGGACGGACTCCTCGGCCATCTCCTTGAGCTGACCGGTGGCGATCACCTGTCCGCCGCTCTGAGTCGGCGTCACTTCGGCCATCACCGGGAGCATGATACCGGAGTCTTCGCCCATGACGGCGAGGCCGTTCACGCGACCGACGACGTAGCCGTCGGAGACCTGAAGCTCGTAATCCTTCCGGCGCTCGATGTAGTCGTCCGCGAGCTGCTGTTCGATGGATCGCGAGCGACCCTTCGCAGCGAGCACGTGCTCGCGGGTGGTCAGCTCGGCGTCCTCGCCGCGGGCGATATCGCCGGCGACGCGGACGAGTCCGCCGAGGTTCCGGAAGAGGAGCGTGAGGTGTCCCTTCCGGCCGGAGCGACGCTTGGCTTCGAGGATGACCTCCTCGATTGCTTCCGCGGAAAACTCCGGCAGGCGGCCGTCCTTGGCGACCTCCTGTGCGATGAACCGGACGTACTTGCGGCGCATCTCCGGGGTGTCTTCGATCGTGTCCTCCATGTACACCTCGTAGCCGTACCCCTTGATACGGCTCCGGAGCGCCGGGTGCATGTTCTCCATCGCGTCGAGGTTTCCGGCCGCGATCATGACGAAGTCGGTCGGGACCGGTTCGGTCTGGACCATCGCGCCTGAGGAGCGCTCAGACTGGCCCGTGATGGCGAACTCACCCTCCTGAATCGCCGTCATGAGGTGTTGCTGGCTGCGGATGTCGAGCGTGTTGATCTCGTCGATGAACAGGACGCCCTTGTTCGCCTTGTGGATCGCTCCCGCCTCGACGCGGTCGTGGCTGGGCGTCTCCATCCCGCCGGACTGGAACGGGTCGTGCCGGACGTCGCCGAGCAGCGCGCCGGCGTGGGCGCCCGTCGCGTCGCGGAACGGCGCGGACTTCGTGTCGCCGTTGTTCACCAGCAGGTTCGGAACCATCGCGTCCGAGCCGCGGTTCAGGTAGCGGAAGACGAGGTAGACGACCCCGGCCGCGATGATGCCGATCAGGATCTGGCCGACGATGATGAGCGCGTAACCCAACACGACCGCGATGATGATCCACATCAACAGCGACCGCATCTGGTTGCGCTTGCGGGCCTCTTCGCGGTGGGCGTCGGCGATCTGATCGCCTTTTCCGGCCGGTACCGTCCGCACTTTCGGCTTGTTACCGTCGTCGGGGTTGTGGTAGACCAAGACGTCCTGCAGCTCCTCTTTCGGGAGCAGCTCGGACATCGCCTTCGCCAGCATCGACTTCCCGGTTCCGGGCGAGCCGATCATCATCACGTGGCGGCGCTGCTTGGCCGCCTTGATAATCACGTCGCGGGCGTGCTCTTGCCCGATCACCTGATCGACAAGCCGGTCGGGGATCTCGAGCTCTGCGGTCGTATCGATTTTGAGCCCGCCGAGGAGGTCGTCGGGGTCCGGGTCGTCGGCGATCTCGGCGCCTTCGACTTCGACGGTGCTACCGAGGTCGTCGATATCGCCGTCGTCTATCGGTTCGGTGACACCCTCAGGGGTGGAACCGGTCGCTTCTTCGTGGCCCTCACCGGCGTCGTCTGGAGTCGAGTCCTCGTCGATGACGACGCCGTCGTCCCAGACGTCGTCCGGGTCGCCGTTGGCACCGTCGTCGTCGTCGGGACCGGTGCTGGTGGCGTCGTTGCCGGAGTCAGGAGTCGGGGACGCCGGTGGGTCAGCGGGAGCGCCGGACTCGCTTCCACGGTCATCGGGCGCGGGGGCGTCGTCGATGGGGGCGTCCGTACCGTTCCCCGCCGGATCCGGTTCCTCTGAGCCGTGCTGCTCCGGGCTCTCGGAGTCCTCGGTCGGCGGGTCGTTCGTGTCCTTTTCGTTGCTCATAGAATCGGGTATCGCTAGGAAAAACGAAGGGTCGGCTACTGATATACTTTCTCCCCGCGACTGAGCGTGAGAGTGTTCGGGAAACGCAGAATAGAGCGGGTATAACGACCGATATCGGCAATCGGACGCTCCCAAGAGGTTTATAAAGGATGCTCCTACTACGTGGTAGCATGCGCGGGTTCTACATCGGGCGGTATCAGCCGTTTCACAACGGTCACCGACACATGGTCGAAGAGATCGCGGCGGAGGTCGACGAGCTCGTGTTGGGGATCGGTTCCGCCGGCGACTCACACACCACCCGAAACCCGTTCACTGCCGGCGAGCGCGTGATGATGGTGACGAAGGCGGTCGAGGAGCTCGACATCACCACGTACGTCGTTCCGATAGAGGATCTCGACCGCAACTCGGTCTGGGTGAGCCACGTCCAGAGCATGACTCCGCGGTTCGACATCGCGTACTCGAACAATCCGCTCGTCGTCAGGCTGTTCGAGGAGGCGGGCGTCGAAGTCCGCGGGTCACCGATGTTCCGCCGAGACGTCCTCGAAGGGGTGGAGCTCCGCGAGCGCATCATCCACGACCACGACTGGCAGGACCTCGTTCCCGAAACGGTGATCGATGTCATCGAAGAAGTCGACGGCGTCGAGCGCATCCGCCGTATCGCCGAGACGGACGCGAACGGTCACGCCCCGGCCGACGGATAGTCGGTGGATAGCGCTCGTTGTCCTGACTGCTGACACCCGTTCCACCGCCTTTTAATCTGTGGCCGACCGCCGATCGCGGTGTATGATCACGCTCACCTCCGACTTCGGCTCACCGTATCCCGCCGCGATGAAGGGCGTCATTCGCCGGCAGACGAGCGCGGAGATCGTCGACATCGCCCACGACCTCCCGCGCGGCGATCCCCGTGCGGCCGCCTTCTGGCTTCGATTCGTCCTCCCGGAGTTTCCACCGGCCGTCCACTGCGCGGTCATCGATCCCGGAGTCGGCACCGACCGTGACGCCCTCGTCATCCGGGCGGGCCGGCACGTGCTCGTCGCCCCCGACAACGGTCTCGCGATGCCGCCTGCTCGGGCGCTCGCCGCTGTGACCGCGGACGGGGGTGAGCGGCGAGATGAGCGAGGAGCGCGCGACGGTCGAGCGGATCGAGCGTCGTCCCGCTCGCTCGACGTGGAGACATTCGTTGTCGAGGGATCCGACCCCGCGAGCGCGACGTTCCACGGCCGCGACGTGTTCGCACCGACGGCGGCGCGGATCCGCGAGGCCCTCGATGGCGGCCCGGCGAACGCCCCTCGCGAGGAGCTCGCCGCGACACTCGCGGGAATGGACGACCTCTCGCGGACGAGCGATCCGGTCGACCTGGTCTTCCCGGAGCCGACAGTCGACCGCGACGGCGGCGGTGACAAGGACCGAGACGACGGTGACCCCGTTGCTGTCGACGGCGAGGTGCTCGTCATCGACCGCTTCGGCAACGTCGTCACGAACGTGCCGGGCGAGCTGCTCCGCGGCCGGGAGTGGGTCCGGATTAACGGGGAGCTCACGCCCGTCGCCGAGACGTTCGGCGCGGTCGAGCCCGGTGACCGACTCGTCACCGTCGGGAGCCACGGCTACGTGGAGTGTGACGTCAACGACGGTCGGGGCGACGGCGCGTTCGATCTCCGCCCCGGAGACGAGGTGCGTATCGTCGCTGACAACGTGAGCTTTTAACATCGACGTATCGGCAGCGGTTCAGTTGGTCGCGCGTTGAGTAAGAGTTAGGTGCCGCATACGCTAACAGGGTAGTAGTATTCAATGGTACGCAGCCAGCACGATGTCGTCGTCGTCGGAGGCGGAATAGCGGGCTGCTTCGCGGCGGCAACCGCGGCGGCTGCGGGAGTCGATGTCGTCCAACTGGAGCGCAAGTCTCGAGAGCGGAGCGGCTTCATCGCGTGCGGTGACGCGATGAAAAGCCCTCGAGACCCGGAGAAGTACCCGGGCCCGATCGATATGGACGCCATCGCCGACGATGAGGCCGTCCTCCTCGACAACAACATCGATCGGATCGAGTGGTGGGACGAGGCGGTCGACGTCCGCAAGGTGATCCCGTACAACGGGACGAGCAACGTCATCGATCGGTACGAGTTCGGTCAGCGCCTGCTCGAACAGGCGGCCGACTGCGGGGCGACCCAACACTACGACACGGTGGTCAACGAGGTGGTTCAGGACGACCGCGTAACCGGCGTCGAAGCGGTTCGCAACGGAGAGCCGGTCACCTACGAGTGCGACGTGCTAATCGACGCCGCAGGCGCGCAGTCGATCCTGCAGGATATGGTCGATTTCGGGGCGCTCGACACGCCGAATGAACCCACGTTCGAGGTGCCACACTACACGCACTTCGGATCGGCGTACCGCGAAATCATCGAGACGGAGGAGCCGGTGGCGTACGACGACGCGATCATCGGGAAGCCGCTCGAAGAGATGGGATACATCTGGTATTTCCCCCGCACGCCGACCGAGATCAACGTCGGCCTTGGGTTCCAGATGAGCAAAGAGCCGATTCCGCTCGTTGACCGCCTGCGCCGCGATATCGAGGATCGACCGGAGTACCACGGGGCGAACGTCGCCGACAAGTTCGACGGGAAAGACAAGCTCGGATCGTCGATCGCGCTCCGCCGACCGCTGGACTCGATGGTCGCCCCCGGGTACGTCGCCGCCGGGGGTGCCGCGGCGACGACGCACCCCGTCACTGGGAAGGGTATCCGCGGAGCGGCGTACTCCGGCCACTCCGCTGGTCGGGCTGCCGCGCAGGCCGTCGCGAACGGAGACTTCTCCGAGGCGGGGCTCTGGGAACACAATCGCTGGCTGTTTCGAGAGCACGGCGAGGCGTCGAAACTCGCCGCGTGGGACGCCTACAACGTTGCAGCGAGTGCGATCGACGTGAACGTCTTACGCGCGGTCACCGCGTTGCTCCCCGCGGAAGAGCTTCGGGAGATCGTCGGCACCGCCGCACAGTTCGAGAGTCTCACGAGCAAGCTCCGGTTGGGCGGCGGCGTCGTCAGGAACCTCGTCGCGGAGTATCGAAAGGGGACGTTCGAGACGCTCGGTGTCAGCGGAGCCGAACTGTACGACTCCCTCCGCGGGGTGAACACGACGCGTCGGTACGTCACCCGGTACGAACGCCACTACGACGGCTATCCGACCGACCCCTCTGGATTCGACGAGTGGCGCTCCGAACGCGACCGTCTCGACCGGGCGTTTTACGGGGCGCTCGATCTCTCACCGAGCGAGCAAAAATACTGAACCGCTACAGCTCGACGCCGGAGGGGATCAGACTCTCGTTGCGGAGCAGGTTCCCCTCGTGGTCGTACACGAGAAAGGTGTCTTTGTCATACGCGATGAGCCGCTCACCTTCGATATCGATCTCGATGCGGTAGTGGGCGTCTTCGTCGCCGGCCGAGTCGCGGGCGGCGCGGATGAACGGGAGTACGTCGGTCGCCGTCTCGTTGAGTTCGAGGATGAAATCGCCGGTGATTCGGTTCGTCACGCCGACGACGCCCTCAGAGTCGTCGGTGGTCGAGAGCGGCTCCCGAAGCCGGAACGCGACGTCGACCTCGGACGCGCTGAGCCGGTTGCCGTCGGTCCCCGAGAGCCGGTCGCGCAGTAATCCCTCCGGCCCGTGGAAGTCGATACGGACCAGGGGCGTCGCCGGGCTGTCGGCATCGTCGCCGATTCCCTTGACCGTCAGATCGAAGTAGTCACGCCGCATTGCCTGTTTCTCCCTTAGCGGTCGTCCCGTATCAACGTAACGGGCGTTTGATCCCACGATCGACCGTGAGGGACGCTCGATCCGATGACGCGCACTGATCTCATCGTCGACACTCACCGAGGGTGATTTAAACCACGGCGACACATACGACCCCATACCAACGATGGCGAGTGACGCGCACGGGGGCGATATCGGCGAGCGCATCGACGCGTTTCGGCGACGGCTCTCGCGAACGTGGGAGATGCTGCAGGGGTCGGAGATCGACGTCCGCCCGTTCCGTCCCGGTGAAGACGGAGCGCTCGCCTCATTCGAGATCACCGACGGGGAACGAGAAGTCGACCGCTACTGGGTGAACGCCCCGTACGCGTACGTCGTGATCACCTACGACGACGCCGAGAGCGAACACCGATACTACGCGGTCGAACCCGACTTCGACGAGTTCGAACGCGACCTGTTTGACCGCGTCGTCGACGACATTCGCGATCCACTCCTCTATCGTGGAGGGACGGGAAAAACCGACGAGGAGACGCTTCGCCACGAGTTAGAGCAGCTGCTCGAAGGATACGGGGTCGATATCGGGATGGACACCTTCTACTCGCTCGCGTACTATCTCTACCGCGACTTCCGCGGCTACGGAAAGATCGACCCGCTGCTCAACGACCGCCACATCGAAGACGTCTCCTGTGACGGATACGACCTCCCGATCTTCGTCTATCACGACGAGTACACGGATATCGAGACGAACATCTCGTTTCCGAGAGGTGAGCTCGACAACTACGTGATCCGGCTCGCACAGCAGTCCGGCCGCCACGTCTCTGTGGGCGACCCGCTCGTCGAGACGACGCTGCCGGACGGCTCCCGCGCGGAGCTCGCGCTCGGCGAGGAGGTGACGCCTCGCGGCTCCGCGTTCACGATCCGCCAGTACGCAGAGGAGCCGCTCACCCCGATCGACCTCGTTGAGTACGGCACGTTCTCGCTGGAACAGATGGCGTACTTCTGGCTGTGTATCGAACACAACAAGAGCCTCATCTTCGCGGGCGGCACCGCCTCCGGGAAGACCACGTCGATGAACGCCGTGTCGATGTTCATCCCGCCGCGCGCGAAGGTGCTCACGATCGAAGACACCCGCGAGCTCTCCTTATACCACGATAACTGGCTCTCTTCGGTGACTCGCGAGCGACGCTACGAGGGGACCGATATCGACATGTACGATCTGCTCCGGTCGGCGCTGCGACATCGCCCCGAGTACATCATCGTCGGCGAGGTTCGCGGTAGTGAGGCTATCACGCTGTTTCAGGCGATGAACACCGGACACACCACGTTCTCGACGATGCACGCGGATTCGATCGAGACGGTGATCAACCGGCTGGAGAACGAGCCGATCAACGTCCCTCGGGCGATGGTACAGTCGCTCGATATGCTCTCAATCCAGACGCTCACCCGCTCTGGCGACCAGCGAGTCAGGCGCGCGAAGACGATCGGCGAGATCGGCGGGATCGACCAGCGAACCGGCGAGCTCGACTACTCCTCGGCGTTCGAGTGGCGGCCGGAGACCGACGAGTTCCGCCGAAACGACTCGTCGCTGCTCGAAGAGATCGCCGACGAGCGCGGCTGGTCTCGCGCCGAGCTGCTCCGAGAGTTCGGGCGGCGTGAGCGCTTCCTCGAGATCCTCAGTGAGCTCGGAATCACCGACTACCGGACGTTCACCGCGCTCGTCAACGAGTACTACGCCGACCCCGAGCGCGTGATGGACCGGTTGGAAGCCCGGGGTGGGGAGACAGCGAGCAACGCCGCGGACACCGACGCTGTAGGCGGTGACCTCACGAGGACGGAAAGCGATCCGGACCGAGACGGAGACGCGGCGAGCGAAGCCGAGTTCCGATGATCACCTACGTTCCGCTCGTCGCCGCGATCGGGGTCTGTCTGGCGCTGCTCTTGCCCGTCCTCGACCGTCGCGCTGATCTGTTCACGACTCGGATCGCGTTGGCCGTCTTCGGCGATTACGTCGCTATGGACGGGAATCGGCGTCAGCAACAGCGAGATCAGATGCGGGCCGCTCACGTCGGCGGAACCCATCGAACCTACGCCTCGAAGACGCTGCTTTACGCCGGCGTTCTCGGCGTCGCGGGGAGCGTTATCGGTGTGTACGCCGCCGGCGCGTTCCTCTCGGCGCTCGACGTGGGCGAAGACGTCATTCGCGGGCTGCTCCCGGATCCGCTGTTGTTCCTTGCCGGGATCACGCGGCTCACGGCGCTCGGCCCCTTCGAGTTGTTCGTCCTGCTGGTGTTCGCGTCGGCGACGCTCGGCTCCGCGCTCGCGGTCGGGACGTACTACGGCCGATGGGCCATCCTCGACCAGCGGGCGCACGCCCGAGCAGCCGAGATAGACGCCACGCTCCCCCGAACGGTCGCGTTCATGTACGCGCTCTCGCGGTCGGGGATGGCGTTCCCTCGGGTGATGGATACGCTCGCCGAGAACGAGGACGTGTACGGCGAGGCCGCGACGGAGCTGTCGGTGGCCGTCCGCGACATGAACGCGTTCGGTACGGACGCGCTGACGGCGCTCCAACGCACCTCTCGGCGGACGCCCAGCGACGATCTCGCCGACTTCGCGGAGAACCTCGCGTCCGTCCTCGGCACCGGCCAGTCGATCTCGGACTTCTTAAACGACCAGTACGAGCTGTACCAGGAAGAAGCCGAGTCGAAACAGCAGCAGTACCTCGAACTGCTCTCGACGTTCGCGGAGGCGTACGTCACGGCGCTCGTCGCCGGACCGCTGTTCTTCATCACGATCCTCGTCGTGATCGGGCTCGTTCTCGAGGACACGCTGCCGCTGTTGCGCGTCGTCGTCTACCTCGGTGTCCCGCTCGCGACGTTCGGATTCGTCGTCTACGTCGACAGCGTGACGCAGGGCGTCGGCGGAACCGAGACGGCTGAGCGGTTCCGAGATGCCGCCGACGAGACGCCGGACGACACGAAAATCAGAGACCGCGCGAGCGCACGTAACGCGGGACGCGTGGGCTCGGTCGCAGGAGGCGCCCGCTCTGACGGTGGGGCAGCCGGAACCGATGGTGGCTCGTCTGATCCGAATTCGGTCGTCGACCGCTGGGCAGTCAGCCGCGAACGCCTCCAGGCGTACGATCGGGCTCGTCGGGCGCGAGAGTGGTTCGCCTCACCGGTAGAGAGCGTCCTCGATGCGCCTGCCACAGTGTTTTTCGTTACCGTCCCGCTCGCGATTCTCGGACTTCTCGTGTTCGCGTTTCCGGTCACGCGCGGCCCGCCGGTCGAGATGGTCGATCAGTTCGACACGGCGCTCGTCGCCGCGACTGCGCTCGTGCTCGCGAGCTACGCGGTCGTCTATGAGGTTCGGAAGCGTCGAACCCGCCGGATTGAGTCGGCGGTGCCGGACTTCCTCGATCGGCTGGCCAGCGTCAACGAGGCCGGGACCTCCGTCGTCGGGAGCGTCCGACGGGTCGCCGACTCGAACCTGGAGGCGCTGACCGCAGACCTCCGGCGTACCCGCCGCGATATCGATTGGGGCGCCGACGTCGGGACCTCGCTGCAACGGCTGGAGCGGCGGATCCGCTCG
>SL_4KL_010_BRINEDRAFT_10000020_pt1 | contig 53503 bp, 55 predicted proteins | sample SodLak_010_BRINE_2_FD_10664 | JGI IMG/M metagenome (IMG submission 10664) | reverse complement strand
TCATCGTCCAACGCGACGACGAACCTGCGAACCTCCCGCTACTCGTGGATTCAACCCCCAGTGGGGGAACCCCACGGCTTTAGCCGTGTGGAGGATGTCAGTCCCGTTCGTCGAACAGATGCTCGGCGAGAATCGGCACGAACGTTCCAATATCAGTCACCATTCCAACAGCCTGTGCACTGCCCCGATCTGCCAGTTGTGTCACTGTCGCGGGGTTGATATCCACACAGACAGTCCGCGTCGTCGACGGGAGACAGTTCCCGACGGCGACCGAATGAAGCAGCGTCGAGAGCATCAGTACGAAATCCGCCTCGTGTGCCTGTTCGCGGATCGCATCCTGTGCCTCGATTGCATCTGTGATCGTATCCGGCAACGGCCCGTCGTCTCGGATCGATCCCGCGATGACGAACGGAACGTCGTTGGTGACACACTCGTACATCACACCGGATTCGACGACACCATCCTCGACTGCGTCGGCGATGCTACCAGCTCGGATAATCTCGCTGATGGTGTAGATGTGGTGTTTGTGCCCCTTGCGTGGATGATCGAGCTCCTCGGTGTCCATGCCGAGTGACGTGCCGTAGAGATCGCGCTCGATATCGTGGACAGCAAAGCCGTTGCCGATCGAAAGCATATCGATATACCCCTCTCTGACGAGTCTCGCAAGATCTTCGCGAGCACCAGAGTGAATGAGTGCAGGTCCACAGACTGCGAGCACCTTCCCGCCTTCTTTTTTTGTCTCTTCGATCGCGCCGGCGATTTTCCGAATCGTCGATTCGGAGGGTCGTTCAGAGGAGACACCCCCCTGCATGAAGCCAAACGCACCTTCAGAGTCTCGGGGTCTGTCCGGTGGGTCGACGCGGATGCCCGCATTCCCAGTAACGACGAGCTCTCCTTCCTCGATGGCGTTCAGTACCTTCGTGTACGCCCGTGGGTTCTCTCCGTTCTCGACGACAACCGCACAGTCCATTTCGATGTTCTCGACGTGGACCCATTCGCCATCGACGCGGATCGCGGTTGGATGGTTGGTCGTCGAATAGAAATCCTTGGGGACGACCTGATCGGCGGGTGCGGGTTCGAGCGTTGCGTCGTCTGGATCGGCCGGATTCACGCCGTTTTGGTGGAGTTCGTGGATGATCGATTGCAGAGTTCCGTCATCTTCTGCCTCGACCAGCAATCGTGCGTAGGATTCTGCTTTCTTGTGTCGACCAATGGTGAACTCTTCGACCTCGAACGAGCCACCCATATCCATGATGATCCGGAAGCAGGACTCCATCATCCCGGAATCGATGATGTGTCCCTCCAGTTCCACTGTCCGTGAGGCGGTCATGCTCGGATGCTAGCGGCAAGTGGCTAAGTCGGTTTTGTTCCGGAGAGCGAGTAACTGTCTATCGCCATACATTCGCTCGCTAGTTCACACTGAGAGCAGTACTGCCACGGGTGAGCACATATAATTTTGTCGTAACGATTTCAATCAAGCCAGGATCGATTCAACTTCTGGTACTTCTTTTCGACCGGGTCCTCGATTTCGCTCTCTTGTTTTTCCAGTCGATGCAGCAACGTTTCATACACCTGACTTTCGTGTTTCTTTAGCTTCTCCAGCGCCTGTTTTTTGACTGCATTCCGCAGATACTGCCTGACTGCCCCCTCGTACTGTTGCAGTTCGACCATATCATCGACCAGCGCGAGCAGTTCGTCGTTGCTAATTGGTTTCGTGACGTATGCATCGATCGCCATCTCGATGATAGCATCGTCAGGATCCACCGCAGTCAGCATGGCTACGGAGAAGCTGAAATCACGATCCGCCAACTCCGCGACTAGTTCGTCACCGGACATTCCCGGCATCCGACGGTCGAGAAGGACGACATCCACAGCGTCGTCGACACGGTCGAGTGCTTCGCTCCCACTGTGGGCAGTCCGTATCTCGTAGGTTGGTTCGAGTGCACTCGAATACGCCGCTGCGAGTCCAGACTGATCTTCGACGATCAATACTGTTTCTGTCATGTTCTCCGCGGTGGCTTCCCCCGTTAACTGATACATTGAGGGGTACCGGTTTGTACTTTTCCCGCCCACCACGTGACCTGTGACAATGTTGGAGACGGTGTACCAATCTCTACTCTACCGGATGAATAACTCCATTCAACGATCTGGAGTGGATTGTCTCGCCAGTCACACTCGTGAGAATACATAACAATCAACTTGGGTGTCCGGAATCCTTTTAACGGAGTTGTAATTATATTTCATTAGAGCATGTCCAAACAATCGAAGTTCCCGGAGTACCTCGATGTGGATTACACCGCAGGCGAAGGAGAGGATCCGGAAGATTACCCGACGGTCGCAGATAAGGTCGAAAAGGCAATCGAAGTAACAAAAGAAGGGCTCGAAGAGTACGAGAATCCCGCTGTGATGTGGACTGGCGGGAAAGACTCGACACTGACCCTCTATTTCATCAAGGAGGTCGCCGAGGAGTACGGCTACGATATTCCAACTGCCGTCTTCATCGACCACTACCAGCATTTCGACGAGATCCACGACTTCGTGGACCACTGGGCCGAAGAGTGGGATCTCGACGTGGTTTACGCCCAGAACACGGACGTTGGCGAGTACGCCGAAGAACACGACCTCGAACCTGGCGATGACATTCCTGTCGATGCACTGGATGAACACAATCAGCACCACGTTCGTGAGATTCTGGAGTACGAAGAGGACACCTTCCCGTTCCTGCTCGACACCTACGTGGGCAACCACCTGCTGAAAACGGTCGCCCTGAACGACACACTCGGATCAGAAGACGTCGATGGCGTCATCTCCGGTGTGCGCTGGGACGAACAGGAAGCTCGTGCGGACGAGACGTTCTTTTCCGCTCGACACGATCCAGACATCTACCCGCCCCACGACCGTATTCAGCCGATCCTTCAGTTCGACGAGCGCGCTGTCTGGGATACCTTCTGGCAGATCGTCGTTCCGGAGACTGTCGAAGGCTACCCAGACGATGGCTACATTCCGGAAAGTGCGGATGACCTTCCGAACGATATCACTCAGGACGACATTCCGGTCTCACCGAAATACTTCGCAGGATTCCGTTCTCTCGGCAGTGAGGTCAGCACCGAGAAAAGCGACGAAGAGCCTGCATGGCTACAGGATCTTGAATCCACTACCGAGCGTGCCGGTCGCGCACAGGACAAAGAAGACCTGATGCAGCGACTGCGCGATCTCGGCTACATGTAAAACGGAGCGAGAACGCTTCGTTTGCGGTTTTCAGACGATTCCAAACAAACATGTGTAGGGACGGGAAGTGCCTGTATGAGCGAAGAGGGTCGAGCAACGGCAGCACTGGCCAGTTCCTACACGGAGATGACGGAACTCCTCCAGCCAAACGAAGCCAACTCGCTGGGGCGTGCCCTCGGTGGCGTGGTACTACACTGGATGGACATCTGCGGGGCAATCGCTGCGATGCGGTTTGCAAACCAGCAGGTCGTTACCGCATCGATAGACGCGGTCGATTTTATTTCTCCGATCGATATCGGAGAAATCGCCGTCATCGAAGCCTACGTGTTCAACACCGGCCGCTCAAGCATGGATGTGAAAGTCGACGTTCACGCCGAAGATCCACGCGAGGGCGATAGTCGAGAGACAACCACCTCATTTCTCACCTTCGTTGCCATCGATGAGGTCGGAAAGCCCGTTCAGGTACCCAAGTTGGTCTGTGAGACGGACAACGAGAGCGCACTGAAACAACAGGCGATCGAACAACGGGAAACGAAGCTACAAGAACTCATCCAGCGACTCGATACCTGATTTGTTGTGGGGTGATCTGTAGTGGGATGTTCACTCCCAGTAGTCAGTTTCGGCGTCGATTGGGTAGTATCCCTCGAACGTTCGCTCGTCGTCGCTGCCTGGTGGTGAACCACAGTAGACGCCGAACATCTCTTTGTCGGGGTACACTGTTACATCGGGTTCTTCCATCGTCGAGATTGCCAGATATCTGAGTAGGCCGTCGCTGTCGTTGATCACTCGGTGTGCGCCGTCTTCGTCGGCGGGAAACTGCAGATAGTCTCCGCTTTCGAGTGGTGTTGTTCCATCTGGGGTACGTATCTGGCCAGTCCCATCGAGCACGAACAGTGCTTCCTCGTTTGCAGTATGGTAGTGATATGGCCAGGACCGCTCACCAGCGGGGAGTTCATAGAGACTACAGCCGAGCTTCTCACCATCGAGAGACTTTGAGAGTCGTTTCCGCCGAAATGTCGTCTCTTCGTTTTCGGACTCGGTCCATTCGAGGTCGGCTGCGTTGATCTGCATACGACCCGCTGGCTCGGATCCGTGAAAATTCTATGGGAAGTATAACAGTGTTGTCAATTCCAGCGCTTTCCCAACAGAGACACTGACTCACGAGGATCTCCTGATTCGTCTCTCACAAACGTCGAGGTCTCGGTGATCACTCGCTCATCAACTGGGCTGTTGGGCTCGACATACTCCTGTTGTGTCCGCTCTCCCTCGCTTTTCTGGAACAGATGATTCAGGTCGTCATAAACAGTAATCTCTACGTCGTCTCTGGATTTGAGCCCATCTTTCCAGACCGGTAAATCGTCTTCGACAGTCACCTGCCAGTCCTGCCCACCTTGGATAAGCAGCTGTGGAATCCCGACCTCCTTTGCTGTTGTAATCGGGTCGTACTGCTGAAGGGTTTCGTGAAACTCCCTGCCGCCAAATCGAACAACCTCGTCGTCACCGATATCCAGGGTTCGAATCTTCTCACCTTCCCGGGAAACGGCGTCGAGTACCTCCTGACGTTGCTCCCCCGTTGCACCCAGTTGATCGAGATTGTGTTCGACCTGATCGCGAATCATCTCTTCGATCGGCCGAGCAGGGCCGGGTGCAAGCATCACTGTTCCCGCAACGTTGCCATCCATATCCGCGATTCGCGGCGCGAATGCTCCGCCGAAGCTGTGTCCAATGACCCAGATCTGCTCCTCGTCGACCTCTTCGTGATCACGAAGCTGTGAGATTGCCGTGAGTGCATCCTCGGTAACAACGTCGTCTACGGTCACATCTGAGTGATCCGGTTCACAGGCAAATGTCCGTTTATCGTATCGGAACACAGCGATTCCCACAGAAGCAAGGCCGTGTGCAAGCTCTCTGAACGGTCGATTGGGACCGACTGTGGTATCTCTATCTTGCGGTCCATTACCGTGAACCAGTACGACACCAGGAACCTGATCAGCTGTATCCGGTACAGAAAGCGTACCACCAAGCTCACAGTCGAGCGGAGTATCGAGTGCAAACTCTTCTTCGACAAAGGACGAATCGTCGACGTAGGCTGGCTGTGACCACTCTTCAATCTTGAGGAATTCGAAAAGACTGATCCCGTTTTCAGTGTATCCAATTGTAAACTCGAACGCTTCTCCACCAATCTCTGTCCAGACCGTGTACGTGTCAACTCCGACGTTGTTTCCTAGATACGAGACGGAGACAAACGTCTCGATTTCGCCTGATTCACCGATTTCGCTCGACCAGATGCTCTGCAGCTCTGTTGCACTCATCGCGATCCCTTCCTCGCCGTCGAACCACGCTGCTGCAGTATCGTACTCTCCAGTGGCGAGCAACTCGATATACTGTTTCGAGTACTCCCGGAGTTGATTGCGGTCATCAAAATCCGCTGGGACAGCTTCAGATGTTTCTTCCTCCCCATTCCGCTGATTATTGTGTTGTTCCTCGGTGGCATTTTCGCCCTGATCGTCGTCGGTCGAATCGTCACCGAGACACCCAGCAACGAGAACAGAAACTGTCGCCACAGAGCCGGCCCGAAGGAATTTCCGTCTACTGATCTGGGCTGGTTTGCCGACCGAAACTCCAACTGGAATCCGTGTCATTACCTGAACTGTAAACGGGAACGGAGGTTATATTTCTGCCCAGTCTCAGAACCAGAAACAACCAGTTGGAGGACATTTCTATTTCCTGTCACTGCGGCGTGTTTCCGAAGGTATTTTGTCCTCGGTTGTCTACACCGGATAAACCGACGACCATCGGGGTCGTACTCGCGAACGCTGATCATCCATGACAATATTCAAAGAGAAAGTCGACGAAGAGTATCTCACTGTTGCGGAAACAAAGGAGATTCTGGAGAACCTTCAGACAGAACGGGCTGCAGACGAGGAGCGTGAGATGCGGTACGAACTCTCGCGCGCGATCGAACACGTCAACCAGTTTGCGGAGTTGACACCGGAGGAATCGCGTGAACTCGTGGCAACATTACTCGAACACAAGAAAGTCGACGAGAAGACAGCATACAAGATCGCGGATACTCGACCGCTCGACCGTGACGAACTCCGCGCACTGTACGCTCAGGAGCGGTACTCCCTTTCCGGCGACGAACTGGATGAAATCCTGAACACGGTCAAACAGTACGACTGATACTGGTTGTTGTGATTAGCTTCATGACCACGTCACAGAGCATGCGGTAGTTTTCTCGCTTTTATCAGTTGACTGCCTGTACTCGTGAGTGAAAACCGTAGCCTCATACTGTTTGACCACGTATACGGCCACATATGCTCACGCGGAGACGGTTGATTCAGGGGGCAGGGACAGCGGCTGTGATCGCGATTGCCGGCTGTGCTGAGGATATTGACGATGACGATGTAAACGTTATCAATCGAGAGCCGTCCGAGCTAACAGATCCAGGAACGGGTCCGATCGAAGTCCGTGTTCTCGTGCACAACATCGGCGCAGCGGCTGATGTCGAAATAATGCTCGAAGTCGTCGATTTCGAGCAGGATGTAATCGAGACAGCCTCGACGGTCGAGACGTTCGAGCGTGACGAGCAACGTAACGTGTTTATTGAGATTACGCCTGGACCAACCGGTGATATCATTTTTGCAGAAGCCCAAGCAGTCTAAACCCAGCATATCTCGGCCAGTAGGAAGTAATTAACTAGCAAAACGCCCTGCAAAGGTCACTCACTGTCCAGCTTTTCCTTTTCAGAAATTCTTGTGGTAGAGCTCCGCTCTCTAGTTTTTTCAACTTCGATACTATCAGAGCGTCTCGGTAGAGAGTGCCTGAAACGGTAAACAGTGATATTCTATTAAATAAAATGGAGCTATCTTGGAAGTCGTATGAGCTCTCCTCCAGACAGGCCCACATTGTACCAGCCCATCGAATCTATCGACAATCTCGAAAACGGAGATAAACTCTGTGATACTCTCTCGGGTACTCACCGAACGATCGAAGCGGTTGAGACTGATAGTATTCTGTTCGCTGATGGGGAGCGAGTCCCACATATGACTGTTATCATCAGCATGGTTCATCTCAGGGCCCCCAGCCAGCTGTGGGAACTACCAGAGTCAGTGGCGGAGTCGTGCGAGGCCGATTCCTCGACGCCAACAACCGTCTCACCCGATTCACCTGGCCGGAGCAAACCGCGATACTCCGGTGTGGATTAGAGGCCAGGGACGCTCTCCTCGGCTTCGAGCAGTTCGTGATACCGGTTCCTGATCGTCACTTCGGAGATGTTTGCAACCTCACTGACCTCACTCTGGGTGACTTTTTCATTGGTCAAAAGCGACGATGCATACACCGCTGCAGCTGCCAGTCCGACTGGCGATTTCCCCGAGTGAACGCCCTCCTCTTTCGCGTTCTGAAGGAGTTGGCGTGCTCGACGCTCGACTTCTTCGGAGAGATCCAGATCGGAGACGAACCTCGGAACGTAGCTCTCCGGATCTGCGGGTTTGATCTCCAGATTGAGCTCTCGGACAACGTACCGGTAGGTGCGTGCAATCTCGTCTTTTTCGACGCGGGAGACTGTTGTTAGCTCGTCAAGCGATCGGGGTGTCCCTGCCTTCCGCGCTGCAGCATACAGCGATGCTGTCGCGACACCTTCGATCGATCGACCCGGGAGGAGATCCTCTTCCAATGCACGTCGATAGATGACACTGGCGGTCTCACGGACGTTCTCCGGGAGTCCGAGTGCGGAGGCCATCCGGTCAATCTCGCCCAGTGCTTGCTTGAGATTTCGTTCTTTCGAATCCCGTGTCCGGAACCGTTCGTTCCATGTGCGCAGCCGCTGCATCTTCTCGCGCTGGCGGCTGGAAAGGGCGTTGCCGTATGCATCTTTGTCCTGCCAGCCGATGTTCGTCGACAGCCCCTTGTCGTGCATCATGTTGGTCGTCGGCGCGCCGACGCGGGATTTTTCGTCTTTTTCTTTGGCGTCGAATGCCCGCCACTCTGGCCCGGGATCGATCTCGTCTTCCTCGACGACGAGCCCACACTCCTCACAGACTGTCTCACCGTGTTCTGTGTCTGATGCGAGGTTGCCACCACACTCCGGACAGACGAGTTCGCCCTCTGTCTGTTCCTCATCTTCTTTCTCGTTCTCGCGTGCGTACCGCCTCGTGGTAGTGTCTGTCATGATGGTCTCTGCCAGGGTTGATTACCCGGAAAACGCTCTGCAGTGGTTTTATATTGGTTCGCAAGCGACTTAAAATCTTTGCCAAACTAGTTAGGCGTCCAGGATCTGGACAGTCGGACCGAAACGCTTAGTGGCTGGAAACCACTCCCGACAGCCATGAGCGACTCTGTTGTCGGACCCGACGAAGTCGACCACATCGCCGACCTCGCACGGGTCGAACTGGATGACGACGAACGGGCACTGTTTGCCGAGCAGTTCGGAGAAATTCTCTCGTATTTCGAGACGCTTGATGAGGTGCCGGAAACCGAACGGGAACCGGAGCTAACGAACGTCATGCGACCGGACAATCGCCGTGAGAGTCTCGACCGCGACGACGCACTCAAAAACGCCGAAGAGACCGAAGATGGCCAGTTCAAGGGGCCACGGGTGTCCTGATGAGCCACAACGCATTCATCACCGAGGTGGAGATTGACGGGGAGACGGGTCCCCTCGACGGCAAGACGGTTGCTGTCAAAGACAACATCTCGACGGAGGGTGTTCGGACGACCTGTGGCTCGGCAATGCTTGAAGAGTACGTCCCGCCCTATGATGCGACAGTTGTCGAACAGCTCAAACGAGCGGGTGCAACGATCCCCGGGAAGACGAACATGGATGAGTTCGGCATGGGGACGACAACAGAAACATCGGCGTTCGGGCCAACAGAGAATCCAGCCGCTCCAGGTCACGTTCCGGGCGGCTCTTCCGGTGGCTCCGCGGCTGCCGTCGCGTCGGGGGCAGCTGATCTCGCGCTCGGAACAGACACTGGTGGCTCCGTTCGCTGTCCGGCAGCGTTCTGTGGTGTAGTCGGGATCAAACCAACATACGGCCTGGTCTCGCGATACGGGTTGATCGCCTACGCCAACAGCCTTGAACAGGTCGGTCCGCTTGCACCGACAGTCGAGGAAGCCGCGCAGTTGCTCGAAGTGATCGCGGGGCCTGATGAACGTGACGGGACGACCCACGACGTTCGCGACCACGGGACCGATTACGAGTACGCCGCGGCTGCTGATGGCGATGTCGACGGCCTAGAAATCGGTGTGCCAACGGAGCTGCTGGAGGGCGCAGAAGAGACTGTTGTCGAGCAGTTCTGGGAGGCAATCGAGGAGCTCGAAGGGCAGGGAGCGAGCTATCACGAAGTGAGTCTCCCGAGTCTCGAACATGCTGTAGAAGCGTACTACGTGATTGCCATGAGCGAAGCCTCTTCGAATCTGGCTCGATTCGACGGCGTGCGGTACGGCAACTCTGGCGGCTACGATGGTAACTGGAACGAGACCTTTGCGAAGGCAAGAGAGGAAGGATTCGGCGAGGAGGTCAAACGCCGGATTCTGCTCGGCACCTACGCACTCTCTGCTGGCTATCACGACAAGTACTACAAGAAGGCACAGGACGCCCGTGCATGGGTGCAGCAGGATTTCGACGAGGCACTCGACGACGCTGATGTACTGGCTTCGCCGACGATGCCTGTGACGCCATTCGAACTGGGCGAGAGTCTCTCCGACCCATTGAAGATGTATCTCGCAGATGCGAATACGACACCGGTCAACCTTGCGAACCTGCCGGCGATCTCCGTCCCAGTCGGCGACGACAACGGACTCCCTGTTGGGCTACAGCTTGTTGGTCCCGCGTTCGGTGAGAAAGAAATTATCCGAGCTGGTAGCGCTCTCGCTTGACCACCTCCCACGACTGAAGGTCGTGGACTCTCTCTTGCTTTCTCTGTAGATTTTTATTCATCGGCGACGCAGGTCGCCGACCATCGCAGTTAGGTATTGGAGGTAGGTGTACACCGCGCTTACTAGCTGTATGTCACGAGCACAGGAACGGGAGTTCGACTACAGTCACAAAAAACGGGGGAGAGTGCTGATTCAGGATCTGACAGACTGGTCCGGCGGAACTGCGGGCATGAACGAGGCCGAACGAGAGTGGCGATCACGAGCGAGTTCACCAGAGACAGCCGCTGCCGTGACTGTTTTTGCCGATAGAATGACGTTCGGTCCCCACACACTCAAGCATCTCGCAGAAGAGTGGGCCGAGAATAGCAAAAATCTGGGTATCGTAAAGATTGCGTTCGTCAGTCGTGGAATCGAACAACGGGAGATCCCGGACCGTATGCTCACTCAAGAGTTCAGAGGCTTTCACTCGCTCGACCGAGCAGTTGCGTGGGCGACCGAGTAAATCCGTTGATCGATTTTCATCACTGATTTTTCGGACCGAACTGTTAGGTTATGTGGTTTGTTATATCGTGACATGCTAGTCAGTGGAGTCATGTCCGAACCACCGGTTACCGTTCCTCGTGGGGCGACAATTCACGAAGCCATCGCCGAGATGCTCGAACACAAGGTCGGCTGTGTCATCGTCGAGGTAGACGGGAATGCTGCGGGTATCATGACACGGTCTGATGCGTTGCGCGGTGCGTATCACGCCGGTGGCAATCTGGAGGAAATCTCGATCCAGCGGGCGATGTCGTCCGATCTTGTGACGACAAAGCCCAGTCGAACAGTGCGAAGCGCACTCCGAACGATGGAACTAAACGAGATCAAGAAACTGCCCGTCGTCGAGGGATTCGAGCCGGTCGGTATCATCACGATGACTGACATTGCCCAGCACCTGCCTCAACAAGTCAGGGAGGCAAAGCAGAATCTCGAACGACAGGACAACTGGTCGAACTAAGTTGGCGAGTCAGCCTGAGTGCGACTGACCGCTTTTCAATCTGTTCTGTGCGGTACAGATTTGCGTTCGGTCTGCGAATGACTGTGTGTATGCTCCGGAAACTACTCATCCTCTTTGGGCTCATCGAGATCGTTGCACCGAAACCAGTAATCGATGCCTGTGAGCGAATCGGACTGGAAAATCCAGACGAGGCAACGCTCCGGCCGGGCGCTGCCGTGCTGGCACGACTCGAAGGCGTAATTTTCGTCTGGGTGCTCGTCCGCGGCAGAGAGGAGTCGCCGATTCTAAGCAAACTGCTCGCGATCGCTGGTGCCGTTGCAGTTATCTATCCAAAACCGCTGATCCGAGCGAGCCAGTCCTTTGCCTATCAGAACTCCACGGAACTGCGGCTTCGTCGTTGGGTCCAGCCTGCAGCACGGCTGCTCGGTGTGTTGTATCTCACTGTGTTTTTCCTCTCTGGAGCGAACAACGAAAACACTGATATCGGTCAATCGTAGCTCGTTTTCTTGGGCTGTTGCCGACCGACAGTGTATTTATTGTCGACACCTAATTTGCGCCAACGAACTGTCGGGAACTGAAGCGGACTTACACCTCCAAACGATGTCCCAAGACTCAACCTGTACGCTCTGTGATCTGCCGGTACGGAGCACCGGCGTCACGAACGAGGCAGGCGAGCAGTTCTGTTGCCGTGGCTGTCGGCAAGTCCATGGCACCCTCGAACAGCGGGAAGATATCTCGCCAGAAGCGTCGCCTGAAGAGATCCGGGAGACACTCGACACCGAAGACGAAGAGATTCCCGAGGAGTATGAAAACACCTTCCTACGGATCGACGGGATGCACTGTGCGACCTGTGAAACGTTCATCGAATCACGGGCAGCCGAATCCGAGGATATCGCTGCGATCGACGCGAGTTACATCACTGATACGGTACGTGTCGACCACAACCCCGATGTCGACGAGTCTGACCTCTGTGAGGAACTCACTGGGCTGGGGTACCGGGCATACGCCAAGGACGATCCGCTTGGGAAACGACAGGCTGAAGATGAGATTCTGATGCGTCTGATTGTCGGTGTGCTGTTCGGCATGATGGTCATGCTCCAGTACATTGCAGTCATCTACCCGACCTACTTCAACGGGCTCTACTATCCCGAACAGACAGCGGAGTTTCTCGCAGAGATGCTTGCGAGCACCTCTGCAACTTACTTTTACATGACGATCGGGCTGCTGACCAGTATTGTGCTCTTCTACACCGGCGGACCGATACTGAAAGGAGCCTACGTCAGCGCCAAGACCAGACAGCCGAATATGGATCTCCTGGTTGCAATTGCAGCGACAGCCGCTTGGCTGTACAGCACAATCGCGATTTTCACCCAGAGCGGCCTGGTTCATCTGTACTACGACGTGACGGTCGGGATCATCCTGGTCGTCACCGCCGGTGGCTACTACGAAAACGAGATCAAAAACCGCGCNACNGAGANNCTTGCNGGNCTCACNGANGCNCAGGTCGACGAGGCGAACCGCTATCACGACGACGGCTCGACGACGACAATCAGTGTCTCGGAACTCGAAGCAGGCCAGCGCATCCTCGTACGGTCTGGGGAGCGTGTTCCGGTTGACGGGAGAGTCGTGGAAGGTGAGGGAACAGTCGACGAAGCAGTCGTTACCGGTGAGTCGATGCCAGTTGGAAAGACAGCAGACGACGAGGTCGTCGGTGGCTCGTTACTTCAGGACGGCTCGCTGGTCGTCGAAGTCGGTGATCGGGCGGCGAGCAGCATCGACAGAATTACCGACATGGTCTGGAATCTGCAGAGCACTAATCACGGTATCCAGCAGCTCGCCGATAGGTTGGCGACGATTTTTGTCCCACTCGTGCTCGTTCTCGCAGTGGTCGTCGGAACGCTTCATTTCATTCTCGGTGCAAGCGTCGCCAGTACGCTACTCGTCGCGCTTACAGTGTTGATCGTCTCCTGTCCATGTGCGCTGGGCCTCGCGACACCGCTTGCAATCGCCTCAAGCGTTCGGGATGCACTCGAACGCGGGATCGTAGTCTTCGACGAAACGATCTTCGAACGACTCCGCGGTGTGGATGTGGTCGTCTTCGACAAGACAGGGACGCTCACGACAGGGAGCATGAACGTTCAAGATGCAGAGGGGCCAACAGAGACGTTCGAAAAAGTCGCGTTGCTGGAAACGCACTCCTCGCACCCAGTAGCAGAAGCGATCACCTCGGAGTACAGCCCAGAGACGACTGCTGCACCTGACGGTGGTGTGGCCACACCAGAGGGTTCTGGACAAGGCGACCCGGTGGCCGAGGCTGATGAGCAACCGGAGCTTTCCAGCCGCGTCACGGCGTTTCAGAGTCACGCCACGGGCGTAGAGGGAACAGTGGACGGGATGAGAACGCTCGCCGGGACCGTCGAACTGTTCGAAGCCGACGGTTGGGCTGTGCCAGAACACGTCGAGTCCAAGGCACGCAGTGCTCGTGAGTCAGGCAACGTCGCGGTCGTCGTCGGAACGGAGGGTACTGCCGAAGGCGTCGCAGTGGTTGGCGACCAGCCCCGTAAGGGTTGGGAAGCAGCGGTCGAGAATTTGGACGAGCAGGGTATCGAAATTGCCGTCCTCACCGGAGACGACGAGCAGGCAACGGCGGAGTTTGCAGCCCATGCCGCAATCGACGAGGTGTTTGCCGGTGTGCCACCGGAGGCGAAAGCCGAGACGGTGCGTCGCTACGGCGCTGGCAAGCAGACGGTGATGGTCGGCGACGGTACCAACGACGCGCCGGCGCTTGCGACTGCCGACCTCGGGATCGCGCTGGGAAGTGGCACCGCACTCGCTGCGGATGCAGCGGACGTGGCGATCGTGACCGACTCACTCGATTCGCTGGAGACGGTGTTTGACCTCGCAGATGCGGCAAACAGCCGGGTCAAACAGAACATCGGCTGGGCGTTCTGCTACAACGGGATCGCGATCCCGCTTGCGATTACGGGACTGTTGAATCCGCTGTTTGCTGCGGTCGCGATGGGGATTTCGAGTCTCCTCGTGGTCTCGAACTCCTCACGGGCGCTGCTGGACTAATTTCTACTTTTCCTGTCACCATCGCATCGTTGAACCCACGGTACTGCATCTGGCAACCTCAGGATGCTCCGGAAAGCATATATCCGCGCCAGCGGTGGGTTTCTCTGAATGGTTGATGGGATTTCGCTCACCTGTCCGCAATGTGGCGAACGGTTTTCCCTGGGTGAGCGTATGCGCTGTCCCACTCACGGCAATCTCCTCGAAATCGACTACGACATCGAGATACTTCGCGATCAATTCGACCCGACACAGTGTTCTCGGAGCGATATCTGGCGGTACGACTCGTTACTACCTGTCGAAAGTCAGAGCCCGGTCACGCTCGGCGAAGGATGGACGCCACTCGTCGATGCACCGACAACTGGTGAAGAGCTCGACGTTTCCCTTTCCTTGAAACTGGAGGGCGCAAATCCGACTGGTAGCTCCAAGGACAGGGGGAGTGCAGTTGTCGCGACGCAGGCAGTACAGAGTGGTGCCAGCTCGGTTGTCTGTGCCTCGACCGGCAACGCGGCAGCATCGATTGCGGCCTATGCAGCTCGCGGAAGCCTCGACTGCTCGCTTTTCGTTCCTGAACGGCTTCCCGAAGGAAAGGCTGTCCAGCCACGCGTCTACGGCGCAGAGTTACGAACTGTCGAGGGGAGCTACGCCGACGCTGCAGACGCCTGCCGGGCCTACGGCAGCGAACCCGGCAGAATCGACCGGAGCGCTGGTACGAACCCGTTCGTTCCTGCCGGGACACGGACGCTGGGATTCGAACTCGCAGAACAGACAGACTCGACGGACTGGCTCGCGGTTTCGATGGGGAACGGCGGAACGATCGCTGATAGCTGGCAGGGCTGGAAACTGTTCGAACGACTCGGTTACGCCGAAAGCACTCCCAGACTGCTCGGCGTTCAGGCTGCAAGTTCCACGGCGATTCACAATCCGGAGCGATCACCAACAGAAGAGACTGCCACTTGCGCGGATAGCATCGATGTCGACGAGCCACACCGAAAAGCCGACGCGAGGGTGGCAATAGATCAAAGCGGCGGCAAAAGTGTGGCTGTGAGTGACGAGGCGATCAGGAACGCTCTCCGAACACTGGGGAGCAACGAGGGCGTCTTTGCAGAGCCAGCGAGCGCCGCTGCAGTCGCGGGCATACAGCGAGCAAGAGAGGACGGAATAATCGATTCCGGTGAGTCGGTCGTCGCCATTATCACTGGCAACGGACTGAAAGACACGGCCACTGCGGCAGCGAGTTTAGATTCCAAAACGGACTAAGAACTTGTCATCTCTTTTCGGGGTGGCCGTGGCGATCGACGTGAGATCGGAGCCACTCTCGTTGTCGGCGAAGTTCTGGGGTTGCTGACTCGTACACAGATTCGAACAGTTCGTCAGGTTCAGGTGCGGCGGTTGATTCGGCACGTTCGACTGCTTCGTCAACCTCACTGGCAGCCTCGGATCGAATCGCGGCCACCTTCTCTTCGTTGAGTATGCCACCCTCCCTGAGATACGTCTCGAACCGCTCGACTGGATCGCTGGTCCGCCACTCGGGAAACTCCTGCTGGGTGTGCTCGTAGCGAGATGGATCATCACTCGTCGAGTGAGCGCCCTGTCGATATGTGAGACTCTCGACGAGCACGGGTTCCCCATCTGCGGCTTGCTCGATGGCACGCTCGACGGTCTGTTTCACCGCGATTGGATCGTTGCCGTCCACTCGTACCCCCTCGAAGCCGTAGGCTTCAGCCTTTTGGGCGATCGTACTGCTTGCAGTCTGCTGGTGTGCTGGTCGGGAGATCGCCCAGCCATTGTTTTCACAAAAGAAGACTACTGGTGTCTCGAACACACCGGCAAAGTTCAGCGCCTCGTGGAAATCTCCCTCCGAAGTCGCCCCATCACCAAAGTATACACAGACAACGCGGTCGTCTTCCTGCAGATCGGCAGCCATCCCCAGTCCGACGGCGTGGGGAAGTTGTGTTGCAATCGGGACCGTCTGTGGGAAGACCGGAATCTCGTGGTCAGAAGCGAACTCGGTGTGTCCCCGTCGGAAGAGTAAAATATCTCTCATCGGGACACCGCGTGCGATCTGAAGCCCGTTCGACCGGTAGGTCGGAACGAGCCAGTCCTGGCTTCGCAACGCCTTCGCCGCACCGACCTGTGAGGCTTCCTGTCCCCGAAACTGTGGATAGCTGCTCATCCAGCCCTGTCGCTGCAAGGAGAGTGCGCGCTCGTCGAAGGCACGGATACGAATCAGGTCACGGTACAAAGATATCGCCTGTTCGGTTCCTGTCTGCACCGCCTCAAAACCATGTTGTTCGATAACTTGGTACATACCAATGGTTGGCCGTGGACCGGCAATAGCGTACCGGCCCTATCGTGATGGGGTTGTGCCGACTGCGCCGTCTCCGAGCCTGAAACGTGTCGGGTATTTATATGCTATCTGTTACAGAATTCAACCTAAGAGCAACTCTCTATGTCTACTGCAGAGCAAACGAGGTCGATTGTTACGGCGACCGACCTCGAACGGACGTACTACCTGGGGGAACCTGTCCACGCGCTCGACGGTGTGTCGCTATCGTTGCCGGTGGGATCGTACACAGCAGTGATGGGTCCGAGTGGCTCGGGTAAGAGCACACTGATGAACATGCTTGGCTGTCTGGACACACCCGACAAGGGGACCGTTAGAATCAACGGTGAGTCAGTGACAGAGATGTCGAATGGCGAACGAGCAACTTTGCGCGGAACGGAGATTGGATTCGTCTTCCAGACGTTCAATCTGATGCCGCGATTGACTGCAGCGGAGAACGTCACGCTGCCGATGGTTTTCAACAAGGACGTCGACGCTGATCGCCGTGAGCGGGCCGAAACGTTGCTCGGGAGGGTCGGACTTGGTAACCGACTGGACCACCAGCCAAGCGAGCTGTCGGGGGGACAGCGCCAGCGTGTTGCAATCGCCAGAGCGCTGGTTAACGAACCGACACTCGTTCTCGCTGACGAGCCGACCGGAAATCTGGACACGGAGACTGGCGACGAGATAATGTCTCTGTTCCAGGAGCTGAACAACGAGGGACGGACGATTCTGATGGTTACCCACGAGCGGCATATCGCAGAGCACGCTGACCGAATCGTCCATCTAGTCGATGGACAGATCGAAGAGATCGAACGAGTATGAAACTCACAGAGAGCATCAGAATTAGCTGGCGGGCGATCACTGGTCACAAGCTCAGATCGACGCTGACTACGCTGGGCGTTATTATTGGTATCGGTGCAGTCATCGTGTTCATGGTGCTCGGTGGCGGGTTCGAGGCCAATCTGCTGGGTGATATCGAAGACGACGAGGAGCCAGTGATGACGGTCCAGACACAGACCGATCCCGAGGGTGGATTCGGCGTGCAGTTCGTCGATTCCCCTGTCTACACCCAGAGTGATGTCGAGGCACTGGAGGAAATCGATAACGTGGATTATGTGGCACCTGATGGGAGCCTCTCTGCCGTCCAGCTAGAGCACAGAGACCAGCAGTTGACTGGCGGGAGTGGATTCACGGGAGCGTTCGGCGTCGAAGCGACAACCGCTGACGTGTTCGGTGATGATCTCTGGGAGATGACCGACGGTAAACCCTTCGAAGCGGAAAACGAGGCCGTAATCAACGAAGGGCTTGCCGATGTGATCGATGGGATCGGTGTGGGTGAAGAGATCACCGTGCGGCTCGAAGACGGGCGGGAAGAAACCTTTACTGTGAGTGGTGTTGTCGACGACGACGTCGGTCAACCGCTCGCGCCCACGGTGTACGTCCCGATTGAGCCACACTACACAACGACGGTACAGACACCTGCGGGAACTGAAGAGCGTGCGTACTCAAGCATCGAGATCCGTGCAGACGACGTGGAACAGCTCAATGAGGTTCAGAATGCCGTCGAGGAGTATTTCGAGACGGAATCCGATGCCCAGCAACTGAAAGAAGATGAGCACGAAATCGTCGTGCAGACAGTCGAGGACGTAGTCGATCAGGTGACCGATATCATCGATCAGTTCGCACTGTTTCTCGGTGGGATCGCTGCAATCTCGCTCGTCGTCGGTTCGATCGGAATCGCGAATATCATGTTCGTCAGCGTCACCGAGCGGACCAGAGAGATTGGCATCATGAAAGCTGTCGGTGCAAAGCGACGAGACATTATGCAGCTATTCCTGGTCGAATCGCTTCTCCTTGGCATCATCGGCGCAGTGTTTGGTGTGCTGGTCGGACTCGGCTTTGGTTTCCTCGCAGTCACAGTTGCTGGCTGGCCAATGGCCTACCCAGTCGACTGGATAGTTATCGCCGTCGCGGTCGGCATTCTGGTCGGTGTTCTCTCCGGACTGTACCCTGCCTGGCGGGGGGCCAAGGTCGATCCAATCGAGGCGTTGCGACACGAATGACGAGGTGCAATCGATGAAACTCACCGAGAGTCTCCGGATCAGCTGGCGGGCGATTGCCGGGCACAAGCTCCGGTCAGCCCTGACAACGCTTGGAATCATCATCGGGATCGGCGCGGTGGTCGTCTTCCTGGTGATGGGAAGCGGCTTCATGGCCGACGTTGAGGCTGATATCGACGAGGATCCGGAGCCAGTTCTGACGGTCCAATCTGAGGGTGGCGCAGATACCGGATTCGGTTTCCAGATCGACACCTCGCCACAGTTCACCGACCACGACGTTGAACAGCTCTCGGAGATCGACGGTGTCGAGTACGTCTCGCCAGATGGGTGGCTTTCGGGAGTCCAGCTGGCGACAGAAACCGAACAGTTCACTGGCTCGTTGAACGCCCGGGCGACTGATCCGGCCAGATTCGATGACGACAAACTTGAGGGCGAACGGTTCGAGGCGGATCACGAGGCGATCGTCAACGAAGCGGTTCTAGAAGCGCTCCCCGGTCTCGAACGTGGTGAGAACCTGACGGTGAGCTACGAGGGTGGGTCCCAGACAGAGTTTACTGTAAGCGGTGTGGTCGAGGACGGTGAGGGCTGGAACGCACAGCCGACTGTCTACGTGCCGATCGACCCTCACTACACGATCCAGGTTGATACACATCGTGACACAACAGAACGGGCCTACGGTCTTCTGGAAATCGGGACAGAAGATATCGACGTGCGCGACGATGTGCAGGATGCAGCACAGGCGTATCTGAGCGAGAACTCTGATGCAGCCGAACTCAAACAGGACGGATACGAACTGCGTGTACTAACTGGTGAAGACCAACTCGAACGATTCGAGGATATTATCGACCAGATCACGGTCTTCGTGACAGCGATTGCAGGAATTGCGTTGGTGGTTGGCGCGATCGGAATCGGTAATATCATGATCGTTAGTGTTACTGAACGCACGAGGCAGATCGGGATCATGAAGGCTGTCGGCGCGACACGACGTGATATTGCCCATCTGTTTGTCACCGAGTCACTCGTTCTCGGGGGTGTCGGCGCACTCCTGGGAGTAATTGCAGGACTGGGTATCGGCTGGCTGGCGATTACACTCGCTGGTTGGCAGATGGTCTATCCAATCGGTGGTATCCTGTTTGCGGTCGTGATTGGCGTTGCCGTCGGCGTGATCGCTGGGCTCTATCCAGCCTGGCGTGCAGCGAAGGTCGATCCGATTGAGGCACTCAGGCAAGAGTAGTCGCTCTGTCCAATTCCACCAACGGACAGATGGAATGTTTCGAAGCGTACACGACGAATCCCGTTTACGTAGCGGTGGCAGCCGCTTATTTGTACCCACTTTCTTTTGTTGTTCTGCGCTCTATACTGATATATGACCGACAGTAGCCCAAAACCAAAACAACTGAGCGAATCGGAAAGAGACGCGTTCCTCGGTCGCAAAGAGACAGGTGTTCTCTCGTTGGCAACGCCCGCGGATGAGTCGCCACACAGTGTTCCAGTCTCGTTTGGGTTCGACACAGTGGGGACGGCCTTCTTTTTCCGCATCGCAGATCTGCCGCCAGAAGAGAAAGGCGAACTGGAAGACCGACCAGTGACCTTCGTTACGTACGGCGACGATGCCGAGATTGGGGGGTACGTGAGTGTGGTCGCAGAAGGCTCGCTCGAACGAACGACAAAAGAAGAGATTGCCTCGGACGCGCTTGCGGGACTCGAGCGAGTGACGATTCCCTTCGTCGATATCTTCGGTGATCGGCCTGCAGAAATAGAGTTCTCGTTCTATCGGCTTGTCCCCGAGACGCTCACCGGTCGCAAGGAAACGACTACGGGTCTGTAAGCGGATTCTATCTCCAGTGATTTAGCGTGACTCTAGTCGAAGAGCAGTATTTAAACCGAGAGCACGGAATGACTACCCAAGCATCTCGGTGATATAATCAAAATCGGGCCGGTCGTACGACGCAAACTCACGCTCCGGGAACCAGAGATCGATCTCTTCAGCAGCAGCCTCGGTTGATTCGGCTCCGTGGATGAGGTTGGGGATCGCGATTGCTTCGTCGGTTGCGGTCTCGGCCGAGTACGAGGAGAGATCACCACGGATGCTCCCGGGCGAGCACTCCATCGGATCGAACGATTCGCCCATCGTCGTCCGAACTTTCTCGACAGCGTCGTGCCCCTGCAGTACCATCGGGATCACCGTAAACTCGGAGATGTATTCGACGAGATTCTCCCGGACTGCTTCGCCATGGCGTTGGGCAATCTCCGGTCCGTAGTGCTGCTGTGCGAGTTCTTTACTCGGCGACCGTATGTCGATCGCAGCAATCTGAAGCCCCGTCTGTTCGAGTTGGTTGATGATTGCCCCAGCTTTCCCCCGGTGAAGCGCATCTGGCTTCAGCATGACAAACGTCGATTCTGTCATACTGTTGTTTGACCCGGCTCGGTGATATAATCCCAGACCTGACCGCTCGGAATAGAATCTCATTCCAGGGCGATCATGACTGGACTCGGTCTCGTTCGTTTTGCTCAAAACTACATCGGCGAGACGAGATCGAAGACAGACTCGTAGTTAGGCTTCGTGGGCCCAGAACTCTTCTTCGACAGTAACTTCCTTTTTGAAAAGCGGCACTTCCTCTTTCAGGCGGTTTATCCCATCTTCGACTGTCCGGAAGGCCTCGCCTCTGTGGCCTGCGAGTACGACGACGAAGACGATATCCTCGCCTGCCTTGACGACTCCTGTTTTGTGGTGCAACAGGACTTCGAAGACGCCGTCGCGGGCTTCGAGCTCTCTCCGTATCGTTGCCATCTTCTCTTCAGCGACACCGTCGTACTTCTCGAACTCCAGAAACTCCGTGGACTCGTCCTCGTCGTGTTCTTTCTCCCTCACACGCCCGGTGAACGTCGCGATCGCACCGGATTTGTCCTGATCGACAGACCGCTTCGCTCTCGCGACGAGCGAGTGCAACGTTTCGTACGGCTCTGTTTCCTCCAGTCGCTCGATGATCGCGTCCAGATCAGCATCTTTGCCGCTTTCTGCCTCGGCAACTGTCGTCCCTGCCTCGACCGATTTGCCGCCGAGTGCGACTTTCGGGAGTCGTGCCCCCGAGTAGCCCTCGACCAGCGCATAGTCACAGCTCGTCCCGAGCCGTTCGAGTGCTTCATCGAGAGTGAGTTCCTTGCCTGTCGCAAACCACTCCTTGCCCGCAAGCCCGTAGCTCTGGACTGCGCCGGCCGAGCGGTGGCGCTGGGTGTCCTTTCTTTCGGTGTCGAGATCCGGTGAGCAGTTGATTCGCTTGACTGTACCGACAGCACCCGTTTCGGAGAGTCGATCGGTGAGTCGTTCGATAAGTGTCGTCTTCCCGGAGTCAGAGGGACCAACGACAGAGAGTACCTGCATACCGTCTCGTTGGTCCTCTCTGCGCTTTTATGTTCGCCTTTCGGTGATCGCTACCGCTCGACTGTCTTCTCGACGACTTCCACGTCGTCGATACTAGTTGCCGGATACTCACCACTCTCGTCTTTCTCTGCGGCTTTGACCATATCCCAGACCACGTTCAGTCCAGTCGTCACGCCTTCCAGTGCTTCCATCTCGCAGCCCGTTTTGCCGACGGTCTCGACTGCGACCTGTAGGGTCACCGATTCCGCTGCCAGTTCGAACTCTGTCTCGACGTTTGTGATCGGAATCTGATGACACATCGGGATCGTTTCCCACGTGTGTTTGACCGCCTGGATCGCGCCGATCCGTGCCGTCGCCAGCACATCTCCCTTGTCAACGTTGTCAGCTCGGATTGCATCGACAGTCGACGGTGAGAGTGAAATCGATCCCTCGGCGACGGCTCGTCGCTTCGAGTCCGCTTTTTCGCCAACGTCGACCATCTGTGCGTTGCCACTCTCGTCGACGTGTGTCAGCTCGTCTGCGTCTGCAGAATGCTCTGTCATAGCAGGCAAGACGGTCCCGAGCCGGTAAGACCTCCGGATTGGGGCAGGCGACGCCGGGAGTCGTCGTCTCCGTGAACTTAACTCACTCCGGGAAAGAGTCAGTGTATGGGACGTTCCGGATTTGAGGAAGTCACACCGCTCGCGGAGGCCCTGGATACACTGCTCGATCGCTGTCAGTGTCATGACCGTACAGAGCAGATCCAGACGAGCGACGCCGCCGGCTGTGTGCTCGCCGACGCTGTGCAAGCGGATCGTGCTGTGCCTCACTACGACCGTGCAGCGATGGATGGGTTCGCGATCCGCGCCACAGATAGCTACGGTGCTTCACAACGATCTCCTGAACGGCTTGCTGTCGCCGAGCCCCCAGTCGAAGCAGGTGAGGCAGTCTCTGTCCACACAGGGAGTGCAATTCCCGAGGGTGCCGATGCTGTGGTGATGGTCGAAGATACCGAGACACGCGATAACGAGTTGGATATCTTCCGCGCGCTCGGCGAAGGTGAGAACGTCGCGCCGGCTGGGGAAGATATCGAGCCAGCCCAGCCGCTTTTCGAAGCTGGCCACAAGCTATCGCCGGCGGATCTCGGTATTCTGCGGGCGACTGGCATCCACGAGATTACCGTCCGGGAGCGACCAACAGTGAGTGTCATCCCGACTGGCGAAGAACTCGTTGAACGTGACCCTGCCGTCGGCGAGATCGTCGAAACGAACGGACTGACGGTTAGTTCACTCGTCGATCAGTGGGGTGGCGAGTCCACATACCGAGATATCGTCACTGACGACGAGAACGCACTTCAGGACGCGATTGCCGCTGATCTGGACCACGACCTCGTCGTGACCACGGGTGGCTCCTCTGTCGGCGACCGTGATCTCCTCCCGGAGGTCGTCAACTCACTCGGAACAGTGTTCGTCCACGGTGTTGCAATCAAACCCGGTTATCCAGTTGCACTCGGTGAGGCCGAGGGGACGCCAGTGTTGATGCTGCCGGGCTATCCGGTTTCTTGTCTGCTCAACGCAGTGCTGTTCTGCCGGCCAGCGATCGCCGCGCTCGGTGGGTGGTCGCCGAAGGATCCACCGACCATCGATGCAACGCTCACGGAGAAAATCCCGAGTGAAGTCGGTAGTCGGACGTTCGCCCGCGTGCAGGTCAAGGGGCAAGAAGCAACGCCGATCAGAACGAAGGGTGCAGGCGCACTGTCGAGTGTCGTCTTCGCTGACGGCTGGGTCGAAGTCGCGGAAAACCGGGAGGGGATCCCGTCTGGTGAGGCAGTCTTAGTCAAACAGTGGGACTGGGAGTACCGACCGTGAACGCTGCAGTCGTGCTGGCTGGCGGACACTCGACCCGTTTTGGCGACCAGGACAAAGCGCTCGCGACAGTCTGTGATCACCCAATGGTTGCACACGTCGTCAGGCGTATAGCAGAGGTGACGGATTCAATTCTGGTCAGCTGTCGTGAGTCCCAGAAACAGGCGATAGCGCGGGTCCTAGGTGACGTATCGGCATCGCCCGAGTACGTTCCGGATCCAGTTCCAGATCAGGGACCGCTCGCCGGCCTCGCTGCCGCGCTGGCGGAGACTGAAGCAACATACGTTGCGGTGGTCGCCTGCGATATGCCCGCGGTCGATCCTGATTTCCTCCGATACCTGTTTTCGCGTGCGAGCGGAAACGATGGTGTCGTTCCGCGACTACAGGATGGAAAACTACAGCCGACGCAAGCAGTCTATCAGAGAGAAGCGATGGTCACTGCGGCCAGAGATACAGTTGACGCAGATGAGTGGAGTCTCCACAGAGCGATCGATCGACTCGATATCGAGATCCTCTCTCCCGAAGCAGTCGCTGCGCAGACTGACTGGCAGAGCCTCTCGAATATCAACACCCAAGAACAGCTCGACGAGTTCGAAAGAAAATTCTGTTAGGCCGGTCAGCTGCTGTCAGGAAAGACCTGTCCATCTTCGATATCGACCAGTCCAATATCGTCGAGCCGCTGGAGTCGATCACCAGCCAGATCACGCCCCACGCCGAGTTCGACCGCCCGATTTATCACATCCTCACGGGTCGGTGCGGAGACAATGAGCTCGTCGGCATCGGTGACGAGCTGTTCTTTGACGATCGCCTGAATAATTGCCGAGGCACGTTGTTCGGGCGAGCCACTCCGGCGTGACCACTCGATTGCGAGCGAGCCATCGTCTTTGACACGCTTGACGCTGAACCCTTCCGGGAGTTCGTCAGCGACTGCTGCGACGAGTGCTGCCCTGTCGAGCCGTGCGCTGAAGGTTTGTACCGACCCATCTGCGCTGATCGAGTCGACGCTGACGTTCGCTCCCTCGGATTCGACTGCCGTCTCAACCACGTCCGAAACTGTCGCGCTGACATCGTCGATGGCGTCGCGCTTTTTTGTTCGGAACTCGCGCTCTTTTTGCGCGAGTGACTCGTACTCCTGCATCCGCTCGTGGGGAGTCCCCTCCTCCTCACTCTCGTCCATGCAGGTGATATATCGCCGCGGTACAAAACGACTGGTGGTTGTGCTATCGACGCCACAGTCAGTTGAGGCCCCAACAGTTCACTGGCGCGGTCTGTAATCCTCCCCGTAGATCTCTTTGATTTTTTGTTCGTGTGCGTCGAGGATCGTACTCCGGACTTTCTTCATCGAGGGTGTCAGCATGTTGTTCTCTGGTGTCCACTCCTGGTCAACCAACGCGAAGCCACGGATCTTCTCGTGTTTCTCAAGCTGTTCGTTTGCTGTCTCGACTGCTTCGCCGACCCACTCCCTGACTCGATCGTCTTCGATTGCCTTCATGTTGTTTTCTGGCAGAGTAATATCCTGCTTTGTCGCCCACTCACGGAGATTTTCGAAGTTCGGGACGATGATCGCACCGACGTATTTCTGGCTGTCGCCGACGACCATGATCTGCTCGACTCTGTCGTTGGTCGCAAACAGATCCTCGATGGGCTGTGGAGCGACGTTTTTCCCTGTATCCGGGACGATGATCTGTTTCAGCCGGTCGTGGAAGATCAGAAACCCATCGGACGTGTGTTCGATTAGATCACCTGTCTGAAACCAGCGCCCGCTGCCGTCAGTCGCGACCCCTGATGTAACGACTTGGTCGTCTTCGGAACCCGGTTCGGTCGTGAACGCTCGCTTCGTCGCGCCCGGGCTGTTCCAGTAGCCGTCCGTGACGTTATCTCCCCGAACGAGCAACTCACCGACATCGCTACCGGGATACTTTGGATCGGTGTCTGACTCGTCGACAACCGACTGATCGATAGCTACATCCATCCCCACGACTGGGACGCCGAGTGTGCCCGGTCTGATATCATCAGGCGTATTGGCGGAAATAACCGGCGCTGTTTCGGTCAGTCCGTACCCCTCTATGACCATGACGCCCATCCCGTTGAACAGCCGACAGAGATCTTCGTTCAGACTACCGCCACCCGAAATCATGATCTCGATGTTGCCACCGAGCTGTGATTTGACCTGTGAGTAGACGAGTTTGTCTGCAATCGCGTGTTTCGCTTTGAGCGCAGCACCCGGACGCTCCGTGCGCTGGTACTCTTTTGCTATCCCCAGTGCCCATTCGAAGATTCGCTCTTTGGGCGCACTGCCGGCGGCCTGATTGCGCATCTTGTTGAAGATCCGCTCGTAAACCCGGGGGACGCTTGCCGCCGTCGTCGGCTGGATCTTCTGAATATCGTCGGCGATCGTGTCGGTGCTTTCCGCGTAGCCAACGGTCGTCCCCGAGGCGTAGGTTGTGAAACTCCCGACGGTTCGCTCGAAGACGTGTGCAAGCGGGAGAAAGGAAATAGATGTCGCCGAACTGTCGATCGCCGGCCGCTCCGGATTCTCCGGCCGTGGCCCTGCTCGCCGTCGAATCTGATGGACGTTCGAGCGGAAGTTCCAGTGTGTCAACCGAACACCTTTCGGTTGGCCGGTCGTCCCGGAGGTGTAGACGAGGCTGGCGAGATCTTCAGGGTTGCGCTCTGCGAGAAACTCCTCGTAGCGCGTCTCCTCGTATGCCTCCGCGCCAATCTCGTACACATCACCAAGCGTGTAGAGATCGTCACGGCTGTACTCTCCAGTTGGTTCGTCGATCAGCACCACAAACTCCAGATCCAGTTCGTCTTCGACACCGCGCAATTTCTCGAACAGCCCCTCGTTTTCGACGATGACAGCACTGGCATCGGGATCGTCGAGCAGGTACTGCAGTTGGCTCTGGGAAGAATCAGTGTACACCGTCGTGACGATACAGCCAGCAGCAAGCAGCGCGAAATCACTTTGTGCCCACTCCATCCGCGTGTCTGCATAGATCCCCACCCGATCGTCCGACCCCAGCCCTAGCTCGCGAAAACCGGTCGCGAGATTCCGAACGATCCGGCGCATCTGGCGGTAGGTGATCGACGCGTACGCACCTGAGGCTGGATCCGGCAACAAAAAGTCGATCGACCGATTGTACACCCCTCCCTTGAACAGCTGTGCCTCCTGATCGAGATGTCTGCTGGCACTCTGTTCGAACAGCTCTGGGATCGTCCCCCGCTCTCGCAACGGGTCCTCGTACTCTCGTTCCGCGGCTAGCCAGTCAGGCTCCGCTCTCCGGGAAACCATATTAATTGTTCATTATGATTGGGCATTATAAAAAACCTCCTTATGTTGGTTACAAGTTTACAATAGTTTATTTACAGTGAAATAGTATCACCGCTATAGAATTGCCAATTGTAGATCTTGGATCATATAATAGGAAGCCTGTCACTGTAGATCGTCTCTGTCGATCAGGGTGCGTCTGAAGGGAGTTCGCGAACACATAAACAGGGCCCCCTTCTAAGGGAGGTATGAACGACGAGAGCCCCCAGCACGGGTGGTTCCAAGGGCTCGACCCGGCTGACGGCGAGGCGGCAGCGAGCGCTATCGCGGAGGGGTCGGCAGAACAGCCCGCGGACTGGCCCGCACGCGCACTCGAAGCTGGGTTTACAGGCGATAGATCAGCCTACTACGACAGTCTTCGTGAGTCAACGATTGGGGCCGCACGAACGGCAGTCCGAGAACGCGAGCAAGCTGACGACCAGCAGCTGATCCACAGCATCCGCGCGCTCGATGACTGCCAGCGGCTAACAAACGAGCTCACAGAGCGGGTCACAGAGTGGGCAGGAAGCCGTGACGAGGCGGCGACAGTGGATATCGAGTACATCCGAGAGCTGGCCGAGCAGGAGGCGACTGATCCGATTGCAGAACGGCTCGTCTCACTCGCCAGACGGATTGTCGAACTCGACGAGGAGAGCCAGTCACTGCGAACCTTCGTCGAACAATCCGCCCAGTCAGTCGCACCGAATCTCACTGCCCTAGCCGGGCCGGAGCTGACGGCTCGGTTGATCGCGCTGGCCGGCGGGCTGGAGGAGATGGCAAAAAAGCCCGCGGGCACGATTCAGGTGCTCGGGGCTGAAGATGCCTTGTTTGCACACCTGCGCGGCGGTGCTCCTTCGCCGAAACACGGCGTTATCTACACCCACGAGTTCGTCCGGGGCACCCCGCCGGAAAATCGTGGCTCTGCTGCCAGAGCGCTCTCGGGGAAACTCGCCATCGCTGCCAGGGCAGATTACTACAGCGGAGAGTACCGCCCGGAGATCGAAGCACAGCTAGAGGACCGCATGGAGCGTATCCGCGCTCGTGATTCGTCGTGACGCTTCCCGACGGTGTCGAGTATCGGACATTCGATGGTGAGGAGTCACTCGCGACACGTGGCGAGCCGGTCTATGGTGAGCAAACCGACGGTGAGTGGCGCAAATGGGATCGTTCCCGGTCGAAACTCGCCGTCTTGCTCGGCCGCGATGTCGAAACCGGGCTTGCTCCCGACGCGACAGTGCTGTATCTGGGTGCCGCAAGTGGGACAACGGTCAGTCACGTCGCCGATGTTGCTGGACCGACCTACGCTGTCGAGTTTGCACCACGACCGATGCGGGATCTACTCTCTGTCGCCGAGTCACGACAGCGGCTCTTTCCGTTGTTGAAGGATGCCCGAAAGCCGTCGAGTTACGCCCACGTCGTCGAGCCAGTCGATTTCCTCTTTCAGGATGTCGCGATCCGCGGTCAGGGCAAGGTCACGCTCGCGAACAAGCAGTTTCTGAAATCCGATGGGCGACTTGCCGTTGCGATCAAGGCCAGAAGTGAGGACGTGACACGCGACCCTGACTCGGTGTTCGACGACGTGCTTTCGACGATCAAAACCGAGTACGAGATCGTCCATACGAGCAGTCTCGAACCGTTCCACGAGGATCATCTGGGCGTCGTCGCCAGCCCGAAATAGTTGCCCAACCATACTATTACCGAAGTGATTGATCCGCCACACCCATATCGTCCGAGTTCGAACAGCCAGCGATGACAGAGGCGGCCACCGACCCGTTCGAGGGGATCGATATCGACGCCGTGCAGTCGGCGCTAACGAGCTGGTACGAGCAAAGCCATCGTGAGTTTCCATGGCGAGAGACGACTGATCCGTACGAGATTCTCGTCTCGGAGGTGATGAGCCAGCAGACACAACTCGGCAGAGTCGTCGATGCGTGGGAAGATTTTTTGGGGCGATGGCCGACGACAGAAGCACTCGCGGCTGCCGACCGAGCAGACGTTGTGGCCTTCTGGAGCGATCATAGTCTGGGATACAACAACAGGGCGAAGTATCTCCACGAAGCAGCCGAACAGATCGAAACCGAGTACGATGGCGAGTTCCCGGCCGAACCCGACGAGCTCACCGAACTGATGGGTGTCGGTCCCTACACGGCAAACGCCGTCGCGAGCTTCGCGTTCAAGAATGGCGACGCTGTCGTCGATACGAACGTCAAACGAGTGCTGTATCGTGCCTTCGGTGTCCCAGACGACGACAGCGAGTTCGAGGCTGCCGCAAGTGAGCTCATGCCTGACGGAGAATCACGCATCTGGAACAACGCAATCATGGAGCTGGGTGGAGTCGCCTGCGAGCAGACACCCTCGTGTGACGAAGCGGGCTGTCCGTGGCGAGAGTGGTGTCAGGCCTACCAAACTGGGGATTTCACCGCGCCAGATGTCCCGACACAGCCTGATTTCGAGGGAAGTCGTCGGCAGTTCCGTGGCCGGATCGTCAACACACTCGGCGAAAACGAGACACTGGCGCTTGACGAACTCGGGCCGCGAATCCGTGTTGATTACAGCCCGGATGGAAACTACGGTCGCGAGTGGCTTCAGGGACTGCTCTCAGATCTCGAGGAGGACGGATTAGTCGAGATCGTTGAAAAAGACGGGCAGACGGTAGCAACGCTTCGACGATAACTTCCCGGGATGTGAGTAACTAGCCGGTATTTTAATAAATCTGTATGGTAATTACTACCTAATGGTACGAAATGCAATCAGCGCATTCCTGTCACTGCTCACCCTCCCGGTGAAGCTGGTCATGCTCCCGTTCAAGATCGTTTCACTGGTCGTGAGTCTCGTTATCTACATGGTTATGTTTCTGTTGCTGGGCAGTGTCGTGTATCTGTTCGTGCTTTAACCCATCTCAGTGGCGGTCGTCAAGGCGATGCCCGTCCCGGGGACAGTACTCATACTCCGCCATCTCCGTTCTGAACCCACAGACTGGACATTCACGAAGCTGTGATTCCGCTTCCGTGGGCCCCGGATTGACTCCCTTGAACAGGAAGGGAACGAACGGGAGAAACAGGAAGACGAGCAGACTCTCGAAATACCACCAGAGAACAATACTAAGAACGATGCTGCCAAGGAGACCAACGAGCGCTGTCAGTGTCCGAGCTCCGACCATCTAATTTAAAAAAGAGGGCTATCGCAGCAAGCCTTGATACCTGATTGCGACGGCGGGTGACCAGTTATCGTAGCGAGTCGACTATCATCTGCTGTTCGATCCGTTTGGCTTCGTGCTGGACATCCCGGACAGCGTCGATGTTCGCGCTGATCGAGGTGACGCCGCTGTCGACAAGATACCGGACCATCTCCGGATCGGAGCCCGCCTGCCCACAGATACTCGTCGCCACGTCGTGTTCCCGGCAGACCTCGATCGTTTTCCCGATCAGATCGAGCACGGCTGGGTGAGTCGCGTCGTAGCGATCAGCCACTTTCTCGTTGTTCCGGTCAACAGCAAGCGTGTACTGGGTGAGATCGTTCGTCCCAAAACTGGCAAAGTCGATCCCCGTGGTCGCCATCGACTCGACACCGAGCGCTGCTGCAGGCGTCTCGATCATCACACCCCACGAGCGTTTGTTGGTGTCGATCCCCGCCTCTTCCATGAGCTTCTTTGCCTGTAGCACATCCTCGCGGTCGTTGACCAGCGGGAGCATAATCTCGACGTTGTCGTAGCCCATCTCGTAGAGCTTCCGGAACGCTTCGAGTTCGTGTTTGAATACGTCCGGGCGGTCGAGACTGCGCCGGATCCCGCGATAGCCCAACATCGGGTTATGCTCGTCGGGTTCTGAGTCGCCACCCTCCATCTGGCGGAACTCGTCGGTTGGGGCATCGAGTGTTCTGGCGCGGACTGGCCGTGGGTAGAACTCCTCGGCGACTGTCCGCACGCCGTCGACGATCTGTTGGACGTAGGCCGCTTCGCCCTCGTCTTCGATGTACCGTTCCGGCGTCTTGCCGAGCGAAAGAATCATGTGCTCGATCCGAAGCAAGCCAACACCGTCAGCACCTGTCGCCGCCGCCCGCTCCGCGGCGTTCGGGATCGAGACGTTCACTTTGACGCGTGTCGCAGTCATCGGTTTGACCGGTGTCTCCGGACGGACCTGCTCAACAGGATCGTCGGTTTCATCTTCGCCGTCACCGCCTGCCTCGACAGTGCCTTTCTCACCGTCGATGGTGACGAGCGTGCCATCATCCAGCTCTGCAGTTGCTGATTCCGCACCGACTACCGCGGGCACACCCAGTTCCCGGGAGATGATCGCCGCGTGTGAGGTTGTGCCACCCTCGTCGGTGACGATCCCTGCGGCGCGTTTCATCGCCGGCACCATATCGGGTGTGGTCATCTGGGTGACGATGATATCACCCTTTGAGACCTTATCGAGCTGGTCGAGCTTGTCGACGATCTTGACGTGACCCGAGGCTCTGCCGGGCGTTGCACCGAGTCCGGAAACAAGTACGTCGCCGCTTTCCTCTATTTGCATCGCCGATTGACCACTGCCGTTGGCCATTGCCGGGTCGCTCGCATCATCAGCGATCGTCGTAATGGGCCGGGACTGGAGCAGATAGATCCTCTCGTCTTTCATCGCCCACTCGACGTCCTGTGGTTCGCCGTAGTACTCCTCGATCATCTCACCGACCTCCCTGAGATCGGTGAGTTCCGCTATCGAGAGCACCTGCTTCTCAGATTTTCCATCTGGCACCTGCCGTTCGACTGTCTGTCCACTCTCCGCATCCCGGACGTGCATCACCTTCTTTGTGGCGACTGTCTTTTCCTGTAACTCGCCGTTTGTCCTGTCGATGACGTAGTTGTCGGGTGTTACTGCACCCGAGACGACGGCCTCTCCGAGTCCCCAAGCCGCTTCGATCGTAACCACAGGAGCACCAGTCGAGGGGTGGCTCGTGAACATGACGCCGCTTTTGTCTGCATCGACCATCTTCTGGACGACAACCGCGATATCGACGTTCTCGTTTTCGAACCCCTGTTCGGTTCGGTAATACAACGCTCGCTGGGTGAAAAGTGATGCCCAGCACTCCTGGACTTTCTCGACCAGTTCCTCACGTTTGACATTGAGAAAGGTCTCCTGCTGGCCCGCAAAGGAGGCATCAGGAAGATCCTCGGCTGTCGCCGACGACCTGACAGCCACCGGTGTGTCACTACCGATCTCGTCGTAGGCGGTAAGAATCTCTTCTCGGAGCTCGTCTGGAATCGGCGTTTCGTTGATCAGCGCCTGGGCCTTGGCGGCGGCCGAGGAAAGCGCCGCAGAGTCCTCCGTCTCGATATCGACTAGCTTGAACAGCTCCTCGTCGATACCCGTTTTTTCGATGAACGATCGGTACGTGCCCGCCGTTACTACGAACGCAGGCGGCACCGGCAGCTCTGCGTTCGTCATCTCTCCGAGCGATGCCGCTTTTCCACCGACGGTCTCCAGGTCGTCGGACCGGATCTCGTCCAGCCATAGTACAGGCATGTCCGTGCCGGAAGAAACTCTGTGAATGATAATGAAGGTTCTGACTGTTCCCAGACCCAAATGATTTTCAATGGGTGCGTTATTCGATAGTTAAACTGGTTCTCTGACGATTGTAGGCTTCTCTGGTTGTTCTCTAACTGGGTGAAAATATCAGACTTCGATAATATCGGAGTCGTCGGCATCCTCGGGGACAGCAAGTTCGGCATCGAGAACAGTCAGCGCTCCCCCGCTGACAGTGGGTGCGTCTTCGACAGTTGTCTGAATCGTTCCGGGTCGATCGACGAACCGGCCGCACTCAAATTTGATCGTCTCGCGTTCGCCGTCGAAGACCGCCTCTCGGCCGAGATGCGCCGCGCAAGCACCAGCCCCGACACCGCTCGCTGATCGCTCGTCGTCTCTCGCCGTTGGATCGAAGACCCGAGCGTGGACATCGGTGTGCCGTTCAAGCGTATCGAATGTGAATGCAAACAGTCGGGACGCATCGACAGTCGACAGCAGGGAGTCAAGCGCACCAGCGTCGGGTGATGCCGAGGAGAGGTGTTCGAGGAAATTGACTGGAACCAACAACGTTCCACCAAACCCCGCTGTTTTCGCCGGCGGAAGATCTGCGCCAACATCTTCAAGTGTAGCGATATCGACACCGATTGCGTCGGCGATCTCTGCAGAACCAACCCCAACTGCTTCAGGTTCAATTTCCGGCAGATCGAAGGAGACAGTCCCGTCTGAAAGAAGCTCAACAAGAAATGGGTCCGCTGGCTCGATTGCCGGATCAGCTACCGAGAACTCGTGGGTACTGGGGGTGAGCAACCCATAGTTCGAGAGGGCAGCATACCCCGCGACTGCGCCGGAGACGACAGCATTTGATCTATCACAGTCAGTGTATGTGAGGGTTCCATCATCGTGCGTGACGACACCGCTGGTCCCGAACTCGCTTGCGATGGCACGTTTCTGTGACTCCGATACAGTGCTGTCCGGCAAGACCGCGACCGACCGGCCACCCGTCGGCTCGTCGGCAAATGCATCAACTAGTAACACCTGACGGCGTTGCATATCTTCATCTGTCCGGCCTGTCGGTTGAAGCTGTCGCTTTTTCGGATGATTACTCCCGCTTTGCCACAGTTACTGCATGGAGGCAGAATACTTTAAACCGGTGGCGTCCAATCGGGAGCCAGAACAGATGGAACGCGGTGACGCTGCCAATTTCAGTCGGATGGGTACACTCGGTATCGAGGAGGAGTTTTTCGTCGTCGACGACAGGGGTCGGCCGACCGCAGGAACGGATACGCTCGTCTATGAATCCACACTCCCGGAGATACTCGACGGTCGTCTGGATCACGAACTGTTTAAGTGTGTGATCGAGACGCAGACGCCGCTTATTGAACAGCCTGCTGACGCCCGCGAGAACCTGCTTGCGGTGCGAAATGCGCTGGTCGACCACGCCGAAAACCACGGCTTCGGGATCGCAGCTGCTGGCCTGCATCCGCTCGCGCGCTGGCGAGAGCTCGAACACGCCGAAAAGCCACGGTATCAGGCACAACTCGATCGGATTCAGTATCCACAGCACAGAAACACAACTGCTGGATTGCATATCCACGTCGGCGTCGACGATGCAGACAAGGCGGTCTGGGTGGCAAACGAGATCCGCTGGTATCTGGCCCCGATTCTCGCGCTGTCGGCAAATTCGCCCTACTGGAACGGGTTCGATACCGGGCTACAGTCTGCCCGGGCGAAGATTTTCGAGGCGCTTCCGAACACCGGCGTCCCGACTGCCTTCGATTCCTACGAGGCCTTCGATCAGTTCGAGCAACGAATGCTCGAAACGGAATCGATTGACGACAGAGGGGAGCTCTGGTACGATGTCCGTCCACACTCCGAACTCGGCACTGTCGAGGTGCGCGCACCGGATGGACAGGCCAACCCCAACAGGATTCTCACGTTCGTCGAGTACGTCCACGCGCTGGTTGTCGATCTCTGCGAGCGCTACGAGGACGGTGAGGAGGGGTACAAACACCGCCGTGAACTGCTCGACGAAAACAAGTGGCGGGCGATCCGTCACGGGCAGGATGCAGCGTTTATCAGTCAGGACCGGACCGAAACGGTCGAGCTGGAAACGATCCTGACGCGAGAAGCTGACAGACTCGATCTACCAGAGCTGCTCGAACTGCTTGAGGAGGAAAGTGGGGCAGCAAAACAGCGCCGGATCAGAGATGAATTCGGCGCGGATGCACTCTGCGAATCGCTCCTTCTCGATCGCACCGAGTGATGTTCAGGGTGTGATTTCAGGTTCGCTTGTAGTAGCGATCCGATCGAGCGCCGTCGCTGCGTGTGAGATAAGCAGTTCCAGAAGCTGAATATCCTCCTCATCGAACTGTTCGTCACCTGAAAAGGCGAGCAACACGACAGCAGCGTCGTCGTGGTCGGTCACGAGTAGTGTGAGCAGCCGTTCGTCTCGTGTCTCCACCGCCGCCGGTGAGTCTCGGATATTGACCGTCGCCCGATCGTACTCGACAGCATCCTGTGAGAGTTCGATCAGCGTCCCGTCGTCGACGTTCATCACCGTACTATTAATGACACTCTGTTCGCCATCTTCGATCCCGATAAACGCCGTTTCAGTCAGCCCGAGCAACGTCTGCAACCCTTCGATACACAGCGCGCTCACCTCGTTGATCGACTGTGCTCTGTTGAGTTCTCTCCCGTAGTTGTTGATATCTGCGGCCTTGCCGGCAAAGGCTTCGATCCGGTCGCGCTCGCGTTCAATCTCGCGTTTTCGTGAGCGACTTCTGGCATCGTACACACCAACGAGGATACCGACCACTGCTCCCACCGTAATCTGGTTGACCACGACTGCCGAAGCGTTTTCCAGTGTCCCCAGCATCACCTGCTGACTGAAAAGCAACAGTGCACCGACCGATGCGAACAGGACGGTGCTGCCAACACCCCAAGCCACAATGTTCGGTAAGTCCGGCTCGAACCGTCGCTCTCTACTCAACCAGTAGCCAGCATACACCAGTGCCAATCCAATGAGCACGAACGGCGCGGTTCCAAACAGAAACACGAGCGCCTGATCTACTCCAGTTAGTCCATCGAGTTCTCCGAGCTGCTGACTGCCCTGGACGAGTTGCACGAGCGTGAGAACGACACCGCCCGCAGCAATCGCTCCCCCATACTGCTGACGACGCTCCATTGATGTTGTACAAAAATCCCCCCATATTCAAACTATTTCAATACAAATGACATCTAAAATGTATTCAATAACACAATTGTGGAATTAGGGCGCCAGGTGAGGAAAGCTACTGTTCGCTCTCACTGTTGCTGGAACGCGACAGATACCCTTACAAATGGTCGACCGTGAACGTCTGGTATGAGGAGGGCTGCATCGCTGTCTGGCAAGCCAGAACGGGACTGGACAGTGAAAACGAGTTCGGAGCGAGTATGAAACATCTGCCGAAACATCTGCGACCGCGGTGGCGATATCTGGCAGTCGAGATCGAAGGCTGGCCAGACACCGATCTCGATCGTGGGAACTTCCAGCGTAATCTCTGGTACAGCGCGGGGAACCTTCTGGGCGAGGTCGCAAGTGCAGAGCTCGATCTGTCGGTGGTTCGGTTCTGGTTCGAGACTGGTGCTGGTGAAGCAATCATCCGCGTTCGCCACGAGCACGTCGACCCCGCACGGGCAGCTATCGCCTGTCTCGAAGCCGTCGACGGGCAGGCCATCGGGCTCCGCGTCGTGGGCGTCAGCGGAACGATACGGGCCTGTGAAGAAAAGTATATGGGGCGCGGACGGGAAACACCAGAACAGAGATACGTCGCCTTCGGCGGCGCTGAACAGTCTGCCTCTGTCCGCAGTTCACGTGTGGACGTAGAGACTGATCAGGCGTACGCGGGAGCGACGATCCTCGATCTTGAGTAACTATGCAGGGACAAAATCAACAGCAAGCATACGACCGGGGGATCACCATCTTCTCTCCCGATGGTCGTCTCTATCAGGTGGAATACGCCCGCGAAGCAGTCAAACGCGGGACTGCAAGCATCGGCGTTCGAACGCCCGAGGGGGTCGTCATCGCGGTCGACAAACGCATCCGCTCACCGCTGATGGAACGAGACAGCGTCGAGAAGATCCACAAAGCCGACGAACACATCGGGATCGCCAGTGCCGGCCACGTCGCCGACGCCCGCCAGCTCATCGATTTCGCCCGACGCCGCGCACAGGTCAACGAACTTCGTTACGGCGAACCGATCCCAGTCGAAACACTCACGAAAGAAGTCACTGATTACATTCAGCAGTACACACAGGTCGGCGGCGCACGACCGTTCGGCGTGGCACTCATCATCGCTGGAATCGCAAACGGTGTGCCGAAGCTTTACGAGACCGATCCATCCGGAACGCCATACGAGTGGAAGGCGCTTGCTGTCGGTGCTGACCGGAACGATATCAGAGATTATCTCGAGGAGAACTACGACGACGAGCTCGATCTCGACGGCGGCGTCCAGCTTGCCCTGGAGGCGCTTGCATCAGTCAGCGATGATGGACTCGAACCAGAGGGCATCGGTCTCGCGACGATATCAGTCGAGACCGAGTCCTTCGTCGAACACGACCTTGCGGAGCGGGAAGCCTACCTCGAAGAGTTCGGTCTGCTCCCATCGGAAGAAGACGATGAACCTGAAGACGAGGAATCCGAAGAAGAGGGATCAGCGGCAGAGGAAGACGACGAATCGTAACCCATCGAGAAAATATCCAGTTTGCTTATCTTTTGGGGTATAACCAAGAGGGCGGCAGTCGTTGGTACAAATATGAAACCACTGGAGCGGCCCACATTTCGGTCCGAGGCCACAAAACAGATCTACCAGTACGTCGAGCGTCACGGGACCGCAGCACGCCACCAGACACGGAGCGCAGTCGGACTCTCCTCTGGCGAGTTCGAGGAAGAGCTCGACTGGCTGATCACCAAAGGCTATCTCGAAGACGACGGTGGGACCTTACGGATCGGCCTCAACGCCGGCTCTGTCGAGGAACATGTCGCTGCGGATCTCACCTACACGATCCGCCCGGCTCGTCAGGAGGATTTCGAGGGGCTCGTCGAGACGATCCGTGATGTGACCGCAGAGGACACCTACGTCGTTGCCGAAAGCATCGCCGACCGACTGCTGTATGAGGACACTGTCCAGCGGCACAATACCGTCGAATCTCGTGTCTTTTTTGTTGCGACGACGGACGGGAAAGTTATCGGCTGGATTCATCTCGATCTCCCGCAGACGGACAAGCTACAGAGTACCGCACAGCTGACTGTCGGCGTTCGTCAGGATTACAGACAGAACGGTGTGGGCAGCCAGCTACTCGGTCGGGGACTCGACTGGGCAGAAGCAAACGGCTACCAGAAAGTGTACAACAGCATCCCGATGACGAACGATCAGGCGCTGTCCTTTCTCGAAGCCCACGGCTGGGAAACCGAAGGAATCCGCCGCGATCACTACACCATCGACGACGAACTGATCGACGAAGTGATGATGGCTTACACGTTCTGACAGCTGGAGTAATCGCGTTTTGCTCCCGAGATTGCTCAGGTGTCGAGTTGCCCACAATATTGATGTGATCGGCAACGAATCTGTGGGACAGGTGGGCACGGGGGGAGATGCAACCAGAAGCGTATTTCGACAGAGTCGTTCGATTCCTTGAAACACAGGGGTGGAACATCTCGACGAGCCAGCTTACCCAGTCGATTGCAGTCGTGACAGGCACTCGCCAGAGCGACAGTTACTATGATCGAATGTTGACACTTGTCGCTACCGATGCCGACACGGAGCTTACGGATGAGCACCTGCAGTTTCTTTTAGACGCCGCTGAAGAGCACGAGGTCGACCGGCTGCTGGTAACCAGCCGGCGCGGACTCGATGCCGCGGCCGAACAGATTGCAACTGAACACGATATCGGATACATCGACCCTGAGATGATCGACGATGCGTTCATCGACGATTTCACTGTCGAGGAGGGCTCGTATTTCGACAAACCAGCTAACGAGCATTCGCTGTCATCGTTCCGTCGGCAGACGCTCTCCGTGGCCGCTCTTTACCTGCTGACTGGGGCCGCCTTTGCTGTTTTGCTGACGATACTCGAACCCCTTGCCCCACAGTCCGGTGACCTTTCCTCGTTGGTCCTGTCGGGAGCGATACTCCTTGGTGGGCCGATTCTCGCTGTCGTTGCTGGATTGGAAATAGCTCGATCTCCGCTCGCTGCAGCCGTTGGTTCCGGCGCTGGCTACCTCCTCTTGATTGGAGCTCTCGTCGCAGCTACGGGCGGGTTAGACTGGCTTGGGCAAACCAACTTGGTTCACCCAAGTCAAAGCTGGCTGGTAGTAGTGTTGGGAACGGTCCCAACGATGGTTGTCGGTGCCGGAGCGACGAAGATCGGTGCGTTCGCCAGAACTGACGAGAACGGCTAGTAGAGTTCGAACGACTCCGGGATCTCCCGACCATCACTGTACTGTTCGAGGTAGTAGACCACTCCGGGCTGGTGTGCTGCGCCGACGATGAGATGAACCTCCGTCTGTTCCTGATTGTGATACACTGCGTAATCGGCCATTCGCTCGTTGCGCGCGTGAGACACGATTTCGAGCTCTGGGTTGTGACGGCGCAGCCACTCGCGTTCCAGTGGCTGTGGCAGAAACGTCCGCTCGTAGTACTGCTGAAGGTCGACGAGTCGCGCTGGGTCCTGACTCGCCTGTTCGCTGAGTCTGAACGCTTCGTAGCTTTTTCCGACACCAAGATCAGCGTGGTTCGTCAGAAACACTGCAGCGATATCGCCGAGTGCGCGCTCGAACCGTTCGCCGTACAGCTCACTCCCGGAGTCGATGAGTGAAAAGGTCGCGTCCCGAAACTGGCTGGTGACAGCTGCGATATCTTCAAGCAGCGTATCGATCTGTGTTTCCTCGTTCGTTTCGATATGTGAATCACCGTCGAGCCGGTCACTCTGGTTCATCGCCCAGAGATAATCGTCCATCTCACAGACTGCCGGGATATCATCGAAATACATCGACCGGATCCCCTGCTCGCAGTACACCGTGGCGCTGTCCAGAAACGACCTGACGTGCTCACGCAGAAATGATCGCTCCGTCGCAGTTCCGGCGTGGGTCACACCGTGGACGTGAAACTCGTGGCCGTCAATCGTGAGACACTGTCCTGGCAATCCGGCGGGCTCCGGACGGTTTGCCTGTACTGTCTGTATCTCTCTTTTCCAAACCTCCTTGGCCTCGAAGTAGAGTTCGTGGATCGAATCCGTCCCAAACACAGCCGAAAGATCCGCAAGCGTCTCGGCCTCGCATATCGCTACGAACTCTTCTGAACGGTCGACCATCGTACCAATTAGCTACGGCTTCGATCGTCATTAAGCACTGTGCCTGCTGGTATCATGGACAGGCGGGCCCGTGCTGCGTGGACGGCTCACCGCAGATCGTGAAACTCGACCTCGCCGGTGTCGGTGTCGAGAATAACTCCGGCAGGTGGTTCAGACTCGTCTCCCCCTGTCGAGATCCCGCCGGGATTGATTCGGATGGTTCCATCGCGTTCTTCGTGTGCACGCTCGTGCGTATGACCGTGAAAAACGTAGTCGTAGCTTCCACAGTCGACGAGCGCTTCGATGATTGGGTTACTCGTGCCGTGATACACCGCGATCCGTTTACCCCCCAGCGAGAGTTCGCCCATCTCACCGAGGTAGGCACCGAAGTTACGAACCGCATCTTGTAGTGCCCACTCGCCGTCGTTGTTTCCACGGACCGCATAGAAATCGAACTCGTCGTCGAACGGCCGTACCGAAAAGGGCGCAACCACATCACCACAGTGGATCACGCTGTCGACTTCCTCGCGGAACAGTTCGACTGCAGCGGTGACGACATCCAGATTGTCGTGGGTGTCAGAGATAATTCCGAGCTTCATATCTGTTAGTTTCTACTGGTTGAACTATCAAACTTTGGCGAACGCGACAGGAACTGTAATCTGCAAAAAAGTGCAGTCCAAAGAATAACAATCTAACATATTGCTCAGACAACCAAAGGGGTTGGAACTGGCGAGTTACTCGTCAGCTGCAGATTCAGTTTCCTCAGTCGTCTACTCATCTGGATCGTCAGCTGTTGACTCGTCTGTTTGGTTATCTGTTTCCGTTTGCCCGTTTTCCTCCGAGCGATCTATCTCTTCGACACCGATATCCATTCCGCTGCCGGAGATTACCGGCGTCAGATTGTATCGAAGTCCCTGTCCTCGCTGAACGACGTTGATATCGAAAACGAACTCTGTGGTCTCCTCGGCGCGGATTTCGAACCCGTGGGTGATCTGCAGCTTCTCGCTGGGTACATTGACTTCCGCTTGTTCACCGTCAACGATCCCCTCGATATCCGAAACGTGAAGCTCGATCTTGTTGTACTCCCCTTCCGAGAGATCGCCCTCGAAGACGGAGATCGCTCTGTCACCGACGACCTGCGTGAGATCAACCGTTGCCCCGTCGAGGTCAAGACGATAGAACCCCCGCTGGCGCTGGATCCCACTGTTAAACTCCTCGTCGTTGCCCTGTTGATCGTCGTCCTGTTCACCGTCCCGTTCGTCTTCTACCCCAGTTTCTGCGTCCGACTCGTTATCATCTGCTTGTTCACTTCCGTCGGCTGGTCCGCCGTCGAACACTCTGGCGTGGGAAAAGCTCACGTCCAACCGTTCGAAATCACCGATATCAGCCGGGAGATCTGTCACGAGAAGTCTGAAATTTCCCCCCGCATCCTCAGATAGATCCTCGGCTGTCTCGCTGTCCGAACCATTCTCCTCCTCGGAGCCGGTTCCGTCATCCGAGCCGTCCTCGGTCGTACAGCCAGCGAGGACAGTCGCTCCCACTCCGCCTGTTGCTGCGAGGACGGTCCGTCAGCGGACAAACCGTCGTTTCGATCCGTCAGGCCGGCTGTTTGTGGTGTCCTTCTCGGTTATACCGTACACTGACAGAGAAGCGCTCATAACGCTGCTGGCCGATTACGGTTTCCCAATCAGCGGAGAATATTGTGCGACATCAATCGATCACGTCATTGGATACTGAATACGGACACGACTTCCGAGCATAATTGACGTTCACCGACAGTTCGCGCAGAAATATAAAAATATAATCAAATTCAGCGGATCATTGTCTGACACACGTCACACAATAAAACGGTTTTGTTATGCGATTAATCAGGTTGAATCCGATACGTTTATGTTTGGTTGTTACATGTTCTCACACATGGGGTCGAACACCGTCGTTCGGACGGAAGCACAGTCCGAGTCAGAAGTGATGGCAGCAGTCGAAGACGGACCACGGAAAGAGTTCGTACTCGCCGACATCACAACAGACGACGCGTATATGACAATGCCGCTTGCAGAGGCAGCATCGCTTCCGGCCTGGCGGTAGGATCGACCAACTCCGTTTTCGCCACAAATTTAATCCAGTAGAGTAACAACTACAGCGATTCTTTCGGGTTTGCAATTCTGAACCGAGAAAACAAACGTTATCTCTACCCCACGGTTTGTCACGGGCATGAAGGTGCTGGTCACCGACCCAATTGCGAATGCGGGTATCGAACGATTACGGGAACACGGTCATGACGTTGAGAAAGCCTACGATCTCTCACAGGAGGAACTGCTTGAAGCGATTGCGGATGCTAACGCGCTGATTGTCCGCTCCGGAACGGAGGTAACACGTGAAGTGCTCGAAGCAGCAGAAGAGCTCGTCATTGTCGGGCGCGCGGGGATCGGTGTCGACAACATCGATATCGATGCAGCCACTGACAACGGTGTGATCGTCGCGAACGCACCGGAGGGCAACGTCCGTGCTGCGGCCGAACACACTGTTGCGATGGCCTTTGCGACGGCGCGTTCGATCCCACAGGCCCACGAACGACTTTCCGACGGCGAGTGGGCGAAAGGAGATTTCCTCGGCACCGAGGTCAACGACAAAACACTCGGCATCGTAGGGTTCGGCCGCGTCGGTCAAGAGGTTGCAAAGCGACTCGGCAACCTTGGGATGGAGCTACTCGTTTTCGACCCCTACATCAGCGAAGATCGAGCCGAACAGCTGGGTGCAGAGCTCGTCGACGAACTCGATAGCTGTCTCGAGCGGGCTGATTTCCTGACGATCCACACGCCGCTGACCAGTGAGACCGAGAACATGATCAGCGGTGAGGAGCTGGCACAGATGGAGGGAGGCTACGTTGTAAACTGTGCTCGCGGTGGGATCATCGACGAGCCAGCACTTGCCGAAGCTGTCGAAGACGGCATCCTGAACGGCGCTGCACTCGACGTGTTCGCTGAAGAGCCAATCTCCAGTGATAACCCACTTCTCGATGTCGAGAATATCATCGTGACACCCCACCTCGGTGCATCGACCGAGGCTGCACAGGAAAACGTCGCGACGTCGACCGCGGATCAGATCATCGCCGCGTTCAACGACGAACCAGTGATGAACGCGCTCAACGCGCCATCTGTCGACGAGAGCTCCTTCCCCAAGATCGAGCCATACATCGATCTGGCGGACACAGCAGGCAAGATCGCGGTCCAACTGTTCGACAAACGTGTCGAATTCGTCGAGGTGGAGTACAACGGAGACATCGCCGACGAAGATGTCGATCTTGTGACTGCGAGCGCGCTCAAGGGTGTGTTCGAGCCGCTCGAATGGCAGGTCAACGCTGTCAACGCTCCGAGTGTCGCAGAGCAGCGTGGTATCGACGTCACTGAATCAAAATCCAGACAAACTGGCGACTTTCGGTCACGGGTCACTGTCACAGTCGGCAACAGCGAGAAAAGCGTCAGCGTCTGCGGGACGCAGTTCGCTGGGAATGATCCACGGATCATCAGCGTCGATGGCTTCCGTGTCGATGCCATCCCGCACGGTCACATGCTGGTCGCCCGCAACGAGGACTCGCCGGGTGTGATTGGATTCATCGGCAGTGTCCTCGGCGAAGCGGACATCAATATCGCGGGCATGTTCAACGGCCGTGAGACGATTGGCGGCGAAGCGCTGTCGGTCTACAACCTCGACGATCCGGTTGCGGATGATGTCCTTGCGAAAATTAACGACGACGAGCGTATTATCGATACCAAGTACATCTCCCTCAACGGAACGGACGTAGGCCCACGCTGATCGACGCCTCTCTTGACCGTTCGCTACACTGTCTGGGAAACTGCGTCTCTGATTTTTCTCTCCTTCACGTCCTGCAACAATCAGCCAGCCTTCAGATCACGAATCCGTGGGCTCGGAGTCGCTAGCCGTCCCAGAGTGTTCTGGCTCCACGTCAACAGTGGGTGTTGTGAGCAGTGTATCGACACGGTCTTTGGGACAGTCTTGACGGCCGATCATCGTTTTGATCGTCTCGCCCGGCTCTGTTGTGGCCTCGAAGACGAGCGAATCGTCCTCGATCGACCAGCCCTCGTTGAGCGGTTGCTCCGAGAGCGCCTCCCCGTCGCCAACGAGTTGCTCGGTGAGCCTGATCCTCGCCGGAGCGGACCGCGCCGATTCGATTTCGTAGGCAACAACTGGTGATTCGAGTGTGTCGTCGACGTATTTCGTGACGATCACGTTCTCTGTTGCCGTTTTNTCGGTTGTCTCGGCCCGCCGGATTACGTCGCCGACGATCATCTCCCAGACTTGGGATTGGCTACGGTCGTCGTAATCCGGAATCGAGTCCTCCTCGTCCTCGTAGAGTTTCTCGATCGGCGCTTCGTCGACATCGAATCGATCGGGAATACCGGATCGAATCACTGCGTAGATCAGACCCGCAATGAACGCAAAGAAGCCACCGATGCTCGCGGGGATGACAAGGAAGGCAAAGCTACTCTGATCGTCGTCTGAGGATTCGAAATCGTCGTCTTCATCTGAAGCTCCGCCAGTACCCTCGATATCTCCTCCTTCCGCAAGTGCGTACATCGTTCGGTCGTCACTGCCGGTGTAGACGACGCCGTTCGCGACGGCGGGTGAAGCAGAGATCGAGTTGTTCGTCTCGAACTCCCACAGCTGCTCACCATCCGTGCTGACGCCGAAAACAGAGTTACTTTCACTGGTCACGTACACAGCCCCGTCAGCAACGGCTGGTGATGAGGTGACAACAAAGCCGGTGTCGAACTCCCACTCAAGCGAGCCGTCGTCGGTATCGACAGCGAACAGGTTGTCACTTCTGGAGCCAACGTAGACGGTGCCATCGGCAACTGCTGGTGAGCCAACAACTGCTCCATCCGCATTAAATAACCACTGATCTTCGCCGGAGGCCACATCGATTGCGTACAGCGCTCCCGCCCCGGGATTGTTTGCGACCAGACTCCCGACGTACACCGTCTCATCGGCGACTGCTGGGGTCGAGTTGACTGCCCCGAACGATTCGACCACCCACTCTGGATCACCCGACTCCGCATCGAATGCATAGATTGAGCTGTCGTTGTCACCGATGAACAGCATCTGGTCTGGTGCGTCCTCGGCTTCGATTGGGGCTACCGCAGGCCCAGACTCGAATCCCTCATCGGTTTCAAACGACCAGTCCTCGGTTCCCTGGCTCTCCCCATCCGCGGCATCGATTGCATAGATTACTCCGGCTCTGTTGGCAGTGTACACTGTCTCGTTCGCGTAGTTCAGCGGCCCTTCGATTGGACTGCCGGTTCCGAACTGCCACTGCTGGTCACCTGTCTCTGCATCCAGTGCAAACACGTCCCCAGCCAGTGTTGCAACATACACTGTTCCGTTTGCGACGACTGGGGACGAGCTGATGCCGCTCTCGATGTTCACTGGCCATTCGTCGAGTTCGTCGCCAGAGCTAGCGTCGACGCCGTACACTCGCCCATCCTGACTCCCGAAGTAGACGCTTCCGTCTGCGACTGCTGGTGCTGCTGTAATCCGACCACCAGTCTGCACTGTCCATACGCCACCGACGTCCTCGACGGGACCGCTCCCATTCGGATTGTGTCCACTGTTCGTCGCGTCAAATCCGAACGCTGGCCACTCCTCTGTGCCCTGAATACTCGGTTGCTGACCCACATTGAGGGTAGCCTCACCAGCTGCTCGGCGAGTCACTGCGGCCCCGGCCGGTACCGACACGAGAGCGCCGAGAAACCGACGACGGGTCGATCCGGTTCGCATTGTCTCACTGTAGCGGCTCAGCATATAAAACAGCGTTCTCTTGGAGCCAATGCCGGCTGCAAACTAATACGTATAGATGCTGGTGTTTCAACAGGGGAAAGTTGTTCCCGCGACAGTATTAGGGCAGATCGAACTCCTTTCGCATGATCGCAAACTCTAGTTCGAAATCCCGAATTGTCCGTGTTTTTCGACCGCAGTCCAGATACCCCAGCGATTCGTAGAACGATTTCGCATTCAGTGAAGCGACGATTTCCAGCGCTTTGATACCCTCCATCCGCGCGCGGGACTCGAACTGCCGAACGAGTGAGCTCCCAACGCCCTCGTTTGCGAACTTCGGGTGGACAAACAGTGCGTCGATCCGGTTGCACTCCGTATTGAGAACGCCATAGGCAACTGGCTGGCGTGCGCTTTCTGCGAGCAGAATTTCGAACTGCTCGCTTTGGATTGCTCGTTTGAAATCGCTCTCCGCTGCACGTGTTGGACGCCAGGCCTCGATCTGAACTGCTGTATACTGATCACTGTCGATCTCACCGATTGCTGCCCGCTTGATCTCTAAGAGTATCTCGGCATCCTCGGGTCGCGCAGCGCGAAACTGAACCCGCTTCATCTATCGATCCAGCCTCATTCAGTATCTCGGCTCCATTCGATGCGTAGTACAGGCCGGGAGTGTATAGAGTTTGCACATCTGAAAACTAAATGTGCTTCCACAACGTCTAAAAATAATCAGGGCTGTATGTTATTTCGGCCGAAGATGTTTGAACTTTCGTTATAATCGCCTCGCAAATCGGAATAGTTGAAGTTTTTACGGCGTCGCGTCGAAGACCAACCCAACATGGGAAAAGATCTTGAGCGAGACCTTGGACTGCCGTCCGTAATCGCGATCAGTATGGGAGCGATGATCGGGAGCGGGATCTTTATTTTACCTGGGATCGCGATGGCAGAGGCTGGGCCGGCAGTGATTCTCGCATTTATTATTGCCGCGATACTGGTCGTTCCGGCGGGGCTCTCTATTGCCGAGTTGGGGACAGCTATGCCGGAGGCAGGCGGGGACTATATCTACATCGAGCGCGGGATCGGTCCAGCAGCTGGGACAATCGCTGGACTGGGAACGTGGCTGATGTTGATGTTGAAAGGCGCGCTTGCGCTCTTTGGAGGAATGATCTATTTAGATGCCGTGATCGCGCTTCCCTCGGAGACGGCAGCGGCGCTGGTCATCGGGACAGTGCTTATTGGCATCAACATCTTCGGTGTGAAACAGACCGGACAGCTCCAGACGATACTCGTCGCAGGGATGGTGCTCATTCTCGTTGGATTCATCGTTCTCACACTGCCCACAGTCGATAGCTCCAGCTACGATCCGTTCTTCACAGAGGGGTCGAGCGGTCTGTTCACAGCCACGGCGACGGTGCTCGTCTCCTATGCGGGTGTGACAAAGATCGCTGCCGCTGCAGAGGAAGTTGAAAATCCCGGCCGGAACCTGCCGCTGGGACTGATTATCTCTCTCGTCGCGACGACGATCATCTACGCACTCCTCGTGTTCGTTCTCGTTGGGATCGTCGAAGCAGACACCCTCGCTGGCTCGAACGATCCGATGGTGCAGGCTGTCGATCCGCTGTTTGGCTTCCTTGGCGTGGTGTTGATCGTCGCTGCAGCAATGGCAGCACTGATCAGTACCGCTAACGCCGGCATTCTCACAGCGTCACGCTATCCACTCGCGTTGAGCCGTGACGAACTACTGCCGGAGTTTTTCTCCAGAGTCAATGATCGATTTCGAACGCCAGTTATCGCAATTCTGGTTACTGGTGGAGCGATGCTCGCATTTATTGTCTCGCTGGATATCGAAGACATCGCAAAAGCGGCAGGCTCGTTCCAGATCATCGTTTATATCCTCGTTTGTATTGCGCTGGTCGCCTTCCGTGAACGGGACCTCGAGTGGTACGATCCCCATTTCACCAGCCCGCTGTACCCATGGCTGCAGATTTTCGGTGTTATTTCGGGTGTGTTCATCATCACACAGATGGATCTGCTGCCAATCGTTGGTGGCATTCTGCTGGTCATTGGTGGACTACTGTGGTACTTCCTCTACGCCAGAAGTGGCGTCGAACGCGAAGGTGTCGCGATCGACGTGGCACGACGGCGTGCAGGACAGCAGAAAGTCGACAAAACCAAAGCTGTCGTCACTGATGCCGGTGTCGAGGAGGTTGTCGTCGCTGTCCATCCAGATATCAATCGCGACCGGGAAAAATCCCTTCTCAAAATCGCCTCTCCACTCGTTCAAAAGCGGGGTCGCATCCGAGTCGTCAAATTCTCCGAAGTGCCGGCACAGGTGCCGCTTGGCCAGGTGGACAAACAGACAGCGGAGGACGTTGATTTCGAACGGTACACCGAGGAGTTCGCGGAGGAGCTTGATGTCGAAATTGTTGCAAGCGAGATTGTCAGCCACGATACGAAACACGCCATCGTCAACCATGCAGAATCCGTCGATGCGGATCTCCTGATCGCAGAACGTGAGACGCAGGGTCGACTTGATACACTGCTTGGCAGTGATACCGACTGGATTATGCAACATGCCGACTGCGATACGGTCTTCGTACAGAATCGGGGACTCGACGAGATCGACGAGATCGTCGTCGTCACTGACCGAAGCCCGTTCAACGATCCATTCAAGATCGGCTTTGCAAACCTGATCGCAGCCCAGGCAGGAGCCAGTATTCGCTGTCTGTTCGCAGTCAGCGAGGACACTCCCGAGTCGCTCGTCGAGACGATCGAGGAGTACCACACTGAGTTGGACAAACTCTGTGCAGTGCCGATCGAAAGTCAGATTCTCCGTTCGGACACACACGTAGAGTCGATCGTCGACGAGGCAGCGAGTGGGGATCTCGTGATGCTAAGCTCTGAAGTCCACCGCAGAGTCCCTGATCTGCTGTTCCCACAGCGTGCTGACCGGATATCCGCACAGCTCGAAAACACTGTGCTCCGTGTCCACTCGAAGTTCGCAGTGAGACACACGTTCTTGCGACCGGTTCTTGACGTGGTGTTGTTTCGGTCGGGCAGTTCGCCAAAGGAGAAGACGCCACAAGAAAAGGAGTTAGCTACTGACGCCGATTCCACCGAGTAATCAAAGGGGCGGTTTCTTCTCTCCAGCTTCGATCGTCGTTTCCAGCCAGTTTTCCTCGGGCGGTAGCGGACAGGAGAACGTCTCGCTGTAAGCGCAAAACGGCGAGTATGCGAGATTGAAATCGATCGTTACCTGATCACCGTCGGAGAGTTCCTGCTGGGGCTCAAGCTCCATATACCGACCATCTTTGTACGTTTGCTGGCCAGTCGTCTTATCGCGGAAAGGAACGAAAATCCCCTCGTCTGGATCCTGTCTGTAGCCGTGTAGCTCGTGTGTCTCACCATCAAGTTCGAACTCGAACGTGACCGCACGGCTGTAAGTGACTGCCGGGCCAGCCGACGTTTCCATTTCAACTTCGGCGGGGTCAGTTGGGACGCTGACCGTCGCTGCCACCTGATACGCTGGATCAGGATCAAAGTACGACAGTCCATCGAACTCGTCGCGATGCTCCGGTGGAATCGGTGACTGTCGGTGTTCATTCAGAAACTCATCCTTTTCTACACGGTGCTGTTCGAGCTGTGATGCCCACTTCTCGGTGCTCTCGGCATCAGCCGATCTGTCGCTCATATCCACCCTTCCCGAGCGCGGGCAATGAAACCACGGGTCTCGTGCAGCGAGGACACAAACTGGCGAACAAATTTTTATATTCCGTACGCAGAGAGATATCTGTGAGCAAGTCGAAAGCATTCAAGAATGTCTTTTTGTTCAAGGCGCTGTATATCCTGTTAGCCTTTGTTCCGTTTGCCTTCTTTAATCAGGAGCTACTGGATCAGGTCCGAGAACAGGTCGCTGTAGATGTTGTGTCTGTGGCAATCGTTGGTGCGCTGTTTCTAACCATCGTCGCTGCACTGTTTTTTGCGGAGGAGGGCGTCAACCGGTACAATCAGTTTCTGTTTGCCCCAAGCGATCTGCTCTCGATACTGGTCGGTGCGTGTTTCCTGTTCGCAGCCGTCTCTTGGTGGCTCGTTCCAGAGGTGGCCCAGCGGTATGAGCTGGGGTTTGAGCTGAACATGCTCCTCTTTTTGATTATCATCTGCCAGCTACCGATGGTGCTGTTTCTCTCGTTGATGACTGTCGTCGGCAAAGCGTAGTGTCACAGTATTAGTGCGTGGCAAACACACAAAACAATGCAATGACTGGCCACCACGACGGTTTCAGCTGGTTTGCTGTCCGGGAAAGTAGTTAACAGCGGTGTACTGATAACTCTAAGTTGTTGAAATCGTATATCGGAGAACTATTTGCCTGCCAAGCGATTATTGAATACAAAATCTTTTCAAAACGCGCTTCTATAGAATAGAGATACAAGGTGATCTAGGGTGCCGGAGATGGAAACAGCGACGTTCGAGACCGATCTTAGCCTATTCAAATACGACAATCTGGAGCAGCTGCCGCCCCAGTACCGGGAACTCGACGAGGAGGAGCGTCGCCGGCGCACGGAGAGCGCGCTGGAGACGCTCGGTGACGACGTCGTCATCCTGGGACACAACTACCAACGAAAGGAGATCGTCGAACATGCCGATTTCATCGGCGACTCCTACCAGCTTAGCAAGGAGGCAGCCAACGCGGACGCCGAGTACGTGATCTTCGGCGGTGTTACGTTCATGGCCGAGTCCGCAGATATCATCACTAACGACGACCAGACGGTGATCCTCCCGAGTATGGAGGCATCCTGTCCGATGGCAGGGATGGCAGAGGCCCTGCAGGTAGACGACGCGTGGGCAGAGATCACGGCAGAGACAGACGAGAACATCATCCCGATTACGTACATGAACTCCTACGCAGATCTCAAGGCGTTCTGTGCGGAACAGGGCGGCCTCGTCTGTACGTCCTCGAATGCGCACAAGGCCTTCGAGTACGCATTCGAGAAAGGAGACAAGGTTCTGTTTTTGCCTGACAAACATCTCGGAGAGAACACCGCCTACAGACTCGGGATGGAAGACGAGATCGTCGAGTGGGATCCGTGGGACCCCGAAAGCGCAGACGCAAGCAAGGCAGCCGAGAACGATATTATCCTCTGGGAGGGCTACTGTCAGGTTCACGAACGGTTCCGCGTCAAGCATATCGAGGAAACGAGAGAGAAATACGACGACGCGAACGTTGTCGTCCACCCGGAGTGTCGCCGTGAAGTTGTCGAGGCTGCAGACGTGGTCGGCTCCACAGCGAAAATTTGTGAGGTCGTCGAGAACGCCGAACCCGGCGAAACGTGGGCGATCGGTACGGAGATCCATCTGGCGAAACATCTGAGCAGGTGGCATTCCGAGGTGAACGTCGTTCCGCTGTGCGGTGACGCCTGTATGGACTGTAACGCGATGCGACAGATCGATCCGAACTATCTGGTCTGGGTACTCGAAGAGCTCGTCGAGGGACGCGAGCGCAACGTGATCGAGGTCGCACCGGAGGAAAAGGAGTTGGCACAGCTGGCACTCGACCGAATGCTAGAGATCTAACGATGGAGGAAACAGAGACAGACGTTCTCGTCATCGGCGCAGGAATCGCTGGCCTCTCCGCTGCTCTCGCAGCAAATGAGGCGGGTGCAGACGTAACGCTGGCCACGAAAGCAAAACGGCCAGAGGACGCGTCGACCTGGTGGGCTCAGGGCGGGATCGCGATCAGCCGTGACGATCCTTCCGGCTTCAAACAGGATATTCTCGATGCCTCTGCTGGCACCGCCGACGAAGATGCCGTCGACGTGCTGGTCGAGAACTCGGCCGAAGTTATCCGGGAGGTGCTCGTCGAGCAGGTCGGCATTGAGTTCGACACGAACGGGGAGGAGTTCGATTACGGACAGGAAGCGGCCCACGACGAGCCACGGATTCTCCACGTCAACGCCGAAACTGGGAAACATATCCACGTCCCCTTCTTGAACTTCGTTGCCGACCAGACAGATATCGAGATTCTCGAGGATACCGCTGCGCTCGAACTGGTTCGTCACGAAGGGCGTGTCTACGGCGCTATTCTGGAACAGGAAGGCGAGTGGGAACCAACCTTTGCTGGTGCGACGATTCTCGCGACGGGCGGGATCGGTGCGCTGTACCCTCGCTCGACGAACCCACGGAGTGCAACGGGTGACGGGATCGCGATGGCAGCACTCGCTGGGGCGGATGTCGAAGATATGGAGTACGTCCAATTTCATCCGACAGCCTGTCACACGGACGATGGAACCTTCTTGATCAGTGAAGCCGTTCGTGGGGACGGTGGGATTCTCCGCAACGGCGATGGAGAGCGCTTTATGCCAGCCTACCACGAAGATGCAGAGCTCGCACCACGCGACGTTGTTGCCCGCGCAGTGACAGACGAACGCGAAAAAACGGGGGCGGTTACACTCGATGTCTCCAGCATCGAGTTCGAATCTGCGTTTCCGGATCTCGCCGAGAAATGTCGCCAGCACGGAATCGACTGGAAGGACGGAATTCCGATTGCACCGGCACAGCATTTCCTCTGTGGCGGGATTGCAGTCGACGACCGTGGCCGAAGCTCGCTCGACCGGCTGTACGCAGTCGGAGAGTGTTCCCGGACGGGCGTTCATGGTGCGAACCGACTCGCAAGCACCTCCCTGCTGGAGGGACTTGTCTGGGGCCAACGCGCCGGCGAGGACGCAGTCGGGAACTCGATCCAGCGGATCGAACCACCGGAGCTGCTCGAACGCGATCCGGATCTCCCCGCGAACTTTGCTCAGGACAAGTTCCGCCGCCTTCGTCGGGTGATGGACGAGATGGTTGGGATCGAACGCACACCACGTGGGCTCAAACGAGCCCAGGGTATCCTGCGACGGCTCAAAGGCGAAGTCGATGCCTACGTCCGGACACGAACCTCGCGGTCGCTGTACGAACTCCGGTCGGCGTCGGTGGTCTCATTGTTGATCAGCCGGGCAGCGGCCGACAACGAACAGTCCGTTGGCTGTCACTACCTCGTCGACGAGAACAGCCCTGAGCAGGCAACAGAGCAGTAGTATGATCCCGGACTCACAGATCGAGCGCTGGCTCGAAGAGGATCTGGGCCACCACGACGTGACCAACCAGGTGCCCGGCGAAACCACCGGCAGGCTGGTCGCGAAAGAAGATGGAGTTGTTGCTGGACTCGAACCCGCGAGAGCCGTCTTCGAGTATCTCGGTGTCGAGATAACTGATTCGCTCTCGGATGGTGATCGGACCGAAGCAGGTGAGACTGTCCTCCGCGTCGCCGGGCCTGCAAGAGATGTGTTGCGCGGCGAGCGTATCGCAGTCAACATCGCCGGCCACGCCTCGGGAATCGCCCACGCCTCGGGAATCGCGACGAAAACCCGTCGTGCTGTCGAGGCTGCCCGCGAGGTGAGTGATGCTGTTCGGATTGCTGGGACGCGCAAGACGACGCCTGGACTCCGTGGTATCGAGAAACGAGCGGTCGTCGCTGGGGGTGGTGATACCCACAGGCTCGATCTCTCGCATATGGTGATGGTCAAGGACAACCATGTTGCGGAGATGGGGATGGAAAAAGCAGTTGCGCACTTTCGTGAGCGTGTCTCCTTCGCGACAAAGATTGAGGTCGAAGTCGAGCAACCGGAGGACGGAAAACGTGCAGCCGAGGCGGGTGCAGATATCGTCCTGTTCGATAATCTCTCACCCGAGGAGATCGAGCGCGGCGTCGACCTGCTGCCAGCCGAGACGCTCGCCGAAGCG
>SL_4KL_010_BRINEDRAFT_10000019_pt1 | contig 53534 bp, 55 predicted proteins | sample SodLak_010_BRINE_2_FD_10664 | JGI IMG/M metagenome (IMG submission 10664) | reverse complement strand
GTTTTCTCGCTTGACGTACTCACTTACTTCGAACAACAACGCGTGGAGATGGATGAGTTCCTGCTGTTTCATGGAACAAGCAGTGCTCACAACCATATAACGTAAGTTACCACCATATATTAGTAATCCAATATTTAGCTGTTGTAGGTGCGTCTTACGCGACTGCGACCCTGATATCATCGGAGCGTGTATCCTATCGGATCGCCGTAGTTACCGCGGTGGACCCGGCTTAATAACGAACGGATCGCTTCGGGACCGGCTCAGCGGTCGGTAACCGATCTGCCCGAGCTCCCGTTATCTCCGCCCTCACCGTCTTACTCACCGTCAGCGTCCTCGGTATCCTCGCCGTCCGCGTCGACGACCGTTTTGCCGACCGCTTCGGGGACGACTCGGCGGTCGCCGTCGCTCCACTCTCGATTCAGTTCGTCGCCCTCGAAGAGCCGGTCCAAGAAGACGGCGAGACCGGCGACCTCCGAGTGCGGCTGGTTCGTCACGCCGACGTTGAAGTCGGCGCGCTCGTACAGCGCCCACGGCACCTTCTCGCCCCCGACGACGACGAGGAGATCTCGAAGCGACGCCGCGTCGCTCTCGTCGTCGAATCCGGCCGCCTCTCGGATCTCGGCTTCGACGTCTTGGACGCGCTCGCCGTACATCGTGAGGTGGACGACCACCCCCTCAAAGTCGCGGACGATCGCGTTCTGATCCTCACGGAGTTCGACCGTGAAGGGGCCGCCAAACCGGTCGGTGATGTCGCGGACCGTCTCCGCGGACTGGCCGGCGTTGTCGGGGAGTATCACCCGGTCCGCGCCGAGCGCCCGCGCCGTGAGTCCGACGTGTGTCGTCATGCGATCGTCGCGGCCCGGTCGGTGACCGTATCGGAGGACGACGACCTCGCGTGACTCGTGCATACCGGAGGGTGCGCGGCGACGAGTGTGATCCTTTCGATGCGGACTCGCGGCCGACACGTAGCGGTCGGTGCCATAGATGGATTCACAAACATGGATCGATCGATGATTTGAACAGAAAAGGTGACCACGTAAGTGAAAGATTCATTGGGGAGGCGGTCGCCCGATGCAGTATGACGAGCGTCAAGGAGTTCCGCGTTGACGAACCCGCCAGCGCCGATGCACTCGGCCGGGGCCGATTCGTCTTCACCGACGCCTACTCGGTGTTCGACTGGGGACAGATGCCCGACCCGATCCCGGAGAAGGGCGCGAGCCTCTGTACGATGGGGGCGTTCAACTTCGAGCTGTTAGCAGACGAGGGGATACCGACCCACTACCGCGGCGTCGTTGACCCGGGGCGCGGGGAGACAACGCGTCTCGCGCAAGCGAGCGCTCCGCCGACCGAGATGGCAATCGATCTGACGCAGGTGCCCGGCCTTCCGTACGACGGCCCGGAGATGGGCTACGATTACGACGCGTTCCACGCTGCGGGCGCGGGCAACTACCTCGTCCCGCTCGAAGTCGTCTTCCGGAACCGCGTCCCGGTCGGCTCCAGCCTCCGACGGCGGACGAAGCCTGCCGACTTCGGACTCGCCGCCGAGCTCGGAACCGACGACGACTGGCCGGACGAGCCGGTCGATCTCCCGAAGCCGGTCGTGGAGTTCTCGACGAAGTACGAAGAGCAGGACCGCTATCTCACTCGGGCGGAGGCCGACCGGATCGCGGGCATCGCCGACATCGAGGCGCTCGAATCGCTCGCGCGCGACGTGAACCGCGTCGTCACCGAGCGCGCCGACGAGGTGGGATTCGTCCACGAGGACGGGAAGATCGAGTGTCTGTACACCGACGGCGAGCTGCGCGTCGCCGACGTGGTGGGAACCTTCGACGAGAACCGCTTTTCGTACGGCGGACGGGGAGTCTCGAAAGAGGTCGTCCGGCAGTGGTACAAGGCGAACGACCCCGGCTGGGTCGACGCCGTGAGCGACGCGAAGGCCGCGATCGCGGGCCGCGAGATCGACGACTGGCGGGAGCTGTGTGAGGCGGAGCCGGAGCCTCTCCCGGCCGAGGTCGTCGACGCCGTCTCAGCGATGTATGCGGCGGGAACGAACGCATACACGGAGTCTGAATGGTTCGACGCTCCCGGCATCGACACGGCGCTTGCGGCGGTCTCTGAGCTGTAGGAACGGCAGAGATTCGAGACCGGATCAGCGCCGCGCCCAGTCGAGCATCCGGTGATAAAAGGGGTCCGACGAGAGCGCGTCCGCGTCGCCGACCAGCGTCAGCTGTTTTTTCGCGCGGGTGAGCGCGACGTTCATCCGTCGGTGGTCATCGAATATCGGCCCGTCGAGGTCCCCCGAGGCGACCAGCGAGACGAGGATCACCTCCTTCGAGGAGCCCTGGAAGCGGTCGACCGTATCGACCGTGACTGCGGTCCGTTTGCCGATCTCCGCGACCTGCGCGCGGAACGGGGCGATGACGCCGATGTCGTCCGGCTCGACGCCGGCGGCGACGTAGGCGTCGACGATTTCGGCGACGCGCTCGGCCTCCCGGACGTTTCGATTCCCGTCGCGGGTCCCGTCGGGGTCGACGAATCCCACGCCGTCGGCGAGCCCGTCGGGGAGGTCTGCGGGGTCGACACCGAGGTCGGCGAGCGTCTGGCCGGCGACCTCGGGCGTCGCCGGACGGAGTGCGCCGTCGTAGAACTCCGTGGAGGCGAATGCCTGGATCCGTTGGCTCATCCGGTACTGCCGATCGAGCATGACGCTCGCGTCCGGGTAGCGCTCGATGAGCCGCTCGAAGAGGGACGTCTGGAGGTCGTTCTCGGCTCGGACCACGGGCGGTAGCTGCTCGTGGTCGCCCACGAGGACGAACCGGCCCGCGAGGTTGATCGCGGCGTGGGTTCCCGGCTCCGTAAGCTGTGAGGCCTCGTCGACGAGCGCCACGTCGAACTCGCACTCTCGCATCACGCGGGAGCCGCAGGCGGCGGTCGTCGCGGCGATGACCGGCGCGTCGCGCAGCTCTGCGGCCTTCGCGTTCGGGTCGCCGCGCTGAACGAGCCGGATGTCCTGCATGTCGTCACGGACGCCGGTTTCGGTCCCGACTCGTAGCACGTGGTCAAACCCCTGATCCCGCAGCGCTTCGAGCGCGTTGTCGACGGCGCGGTTCGTGAACGCCGACAGCAACACGCGGTTCCCCTCGTCGACGAGCGCGCGGATCGTCCGCGCGATGGTGTACGTCTTTCCGGTGCCGGGCGGGCCGTGGATCAGCGCGCAGTCTTCGGCGTCGACGGCGAGCGACACCGCCTCGTTCTGGGCGTCGTTGTTGTCGATGTAGGCGCCGGGGGTGTCGGAGGTATCAGTGGGACGATCACCGGGCGGCCGGAACACCGGCTCGCGGCGACCGAAGAGGACGTCCTTTCGCTCCTCGCTACCTTTTAAGATCGCGTCGTGGAGCGCCGTGAGCGAGCGATCCACGGAGATCTCGGAGGGGTAGACATCGAGCCGTCGAAGCTCGACCGGCTCGTCCGTCTCGACGACGACCGCCTCGCCGAGTTCGACGATGCGGCCGAGCTCTCCGTGGCCGCTCACGGGGTCGCCGTCGCTCGCGAGCGCCACGTCGCCCTCACGGAGCTTGGAGACGGCGTCGTCAGGTTTGCGAGCGCGGAGTCGCCAGCGGTTCTCCGCGATCTCCGTCTGTGAGACGGGCTCCAGATCGATCAGCGCACGGTCATCTGCGGCGCGTTCCGCGGGCGTCTGCTCCCACAGCTTCCGGTACTCCGCGTGGGTCTCGCGGCGCTCCTCTTCCAAGGCTGTATAAAAACGGTCGAAGTAGTCGCGCTCCTCGTCGGGAACCGCGGTCCCGACCTGACCGGCCTTCGACTCCTGATCGAGGCGGCCGGAGACGACCATGCAGGTGTCCTGCTCGAAGCAGTACTGGCAGGTCGCGTCGGCCTCGTATCCCGTGGGAACCGTCGGGCGCTCGCTTCGGTCGTTGAGCCCGCGCCACTCCATCGCTGCGAGAGCGTTTCGCTCGCGGACGACGAACTCCAGGAAGCCGCGACCGACCGAGAACTCTTTCGCCGGTGCGAGATCGCCCGACTCCTCGTTGCGGTCGAGCGCGGTGTTTTTCGTATACAGGAGGGTACCGATATCCGGGTCGACGCCGCGCTCGTCGAGCATGAGCGCGTAACAGGCCGCCTGCACCTTGTCGTGGAATCGCGGCTCGCGTTTGGTGTTTTTTCCGGTTTTTAACTCGACGGGCGTTCCCCGTCGAAGGGCGTCCGCACGCCCTTTTAATCCGAACGTCGGCGAGATGAGGGTGAACTCCGACCGCCACGTGTCCTCGTCGGTGAGCGTCCCCTGCGCGAGCCAGCCCTCGATCGCGGCGGCGTTGCGACGCACCTCGTCGGCGACCTCCTCGGGCTCGTATCCCAGCAGGCCGAGTTCGAGGCCGGCCTCCTCGACGCGGTCCGCGATGGACTCGTCCATCTCCATCCCGCGCAGCAGGTCGCCGAACACCTCGTGGACGATCGTCCCCTTGATCACCGGGTAGTTGAGCGGGATCCCCGAGAGCTTGTTCAAGTAGTACATCCGCGGGCACTGTACCCACGAGCGGATCCCGGTCACGTCGACGAGGAAGTCGGGTTCGAGGACGACCCACGAGTCGCCGGTCGTCGCGTATCCCGTCTCGCCGCCGAACTCGTCTTCGTCGGCGTCGGTGACGAGTAGCTCCATCCCCGGTTCGGCGTGCTCGGCGGTCTCAGTCCACTTCCCCCACAGCGTTACGTCGACGGCGTCGGCGGCCCCGCGTTCCGGCCGGACACGAAGCTCGCGGAGGTCCCGCTCGCCGTACGACGTCGACACCGTCCGTTCGTCTCCGACGGAGAGGATCGGCCCCCGAACGTTCACGCCCCACATCTGCGCCCGCACGGAAAAACGCTGTCGGTGAGAGAGGTCTGACAGGGTGGAACGGGGTCGTCTTTGACGACGTTCGCCGGCAGCCGGATTCCGAGCGGCGGCCGGACCGATCGGTCCGTTCGCCCGAAGCCGTAGCTGCCTTATATACCCGGCCTACTCAGTGGAGGTATGAGCGATTCGCTGTACGACCGCTACGGTCGCCCCGCCCTCGCCGTCGTCATCCTCGTAATGGCGACGCTGTCCGTGTTCAGCGGCTACCTGCGCTTCGACGAGCAGGGCGTCGCCGCCCTCGCCGACAGCGCAGTCAGTCTGTACATCGCCCTCCTCGTGCTCTGGGGGCTGTTCCGTGAGGGGTTCGACACGTTCCGGTTTCGCGTACTGTTGTACCTCGGGCTGATCTTCTGGGGGAGCGTCGATTTCCTCCTCGGCACAGACTCGACGTTCTCGATGGTGATCCTGATCGGCGGATCGCTGTTGCTCGCGCGGGCGGCGTACCAGTACGCACAGCGACAGCGGAAACCCGTCTACGACCGGTAGGGGTTCGATTACCTCCTGAACCGACGTGACTCCGCCGGGATGGTGTTTCGCCAGAACGGTTTTGACGGCGGGCGGAGTTGGTCGGATATGACCGGCACCGACTCTCGATCCCTGTTTCGGACCGACGAGGTCGGCTCGTGGGATGCCCGCTACTGGGTCGGGCTGCTGTGTTCCGTCGGAATCGCCGCCGTCAATCTGTACATCTGGACGCTGACGTCGATGCCGCAGTTCCTCGCGATCGGAGGGAGCTTTCTGTTCGGAATCGGGCTGTTTTTCACTCGCATGTGGAGTTCGGCGCTGTACCTCGTCGGCGTGGTACACGTTATGGCGCTCGGCGTCGTTTGGGTGTTGGCTGGCAGGGATTTTCTGGTTCTCGGGGCCGTAAACGGCGTATTCAGCGTCGGATTGCTGGCGATCGCACTGTCGTTGTTCTTCACGGAGCACCGCGCCGGCGATGAGTGAGTCGATGGTGCGGCGATCTGCGATGAGTGAGTCTATGGTGTGGCGGTCGGCGGCGCAGTGATCCGCGAGTCGAGTCACCGACATGCTCAAGCGGACTCGCCGATGAATGAGACCAACATGCGTGTACGAGACTGGGACGATATCCTCGCGGACGTCGCGAGCGATTCGACCGACCCCGACGGCTGGCGCGCCGTCGCCGGCTCCCGACGCGAGGGGCTCGGAGAGGACCTCTACTTCGGCCATCCGAGCGTCGGCGTTTACCACCTGAAGACGTACGCGAAGAACCCGCGGGACCTCCGCGGCGTCGGGGCTCGAGTCGCCCGGCGGGTCGACGGCGACCTCGATCCGCTGCTTCCGGACGAGGAGGCGGCGGGACGGTTCGCGGTGCGGTCGGCTCCGGAAGACGCCGAGCAGGCGGAAGAGATGGCGACGCGACTGCGGGAGACCCTACGAGTCCACGCCGAGGCGCCGACGAGCCCGGATCACCTGTTCGAAGACGTGATGGAGGCCGTCGACTCTCCCGCGTTCGGCCCGATGGACTACGCGTTCGACGGGCGGCCGGACGAGCTCGACGAGCTCTCCGACACCTTCGACGAGGCCGAAAAACTGCTGTCGTCGGAGCTGGAAGACCTGATAGACGAGGACGATGTCGACCGCGGGTTCCACTGACCTTCGACGCTTCTCCACGCTTCTCCACGCTGCATTACGCGGCTTTGCTTCCCGCTACGCTACTTCGCTTCCCGCTACGCTACTTCCGCACCGCCCTCACACCTCCCCAGCCTCGTCGGACGGGCGCTTATAAGCGCCCGTCCGACCTCCCTCGCGCTCGGTTCGCGCCTTTCTAAGGCGCTCACCGGAGCGCGCCACCGCAACCTGCGGTCGTATCGACCGCTACCGCCTACCAATCATCGACCGCTACCGCCTACCAATCATCGACCGCTACCGCCTACCAGTCGTACTCCTCGCGCGGGTCGACCGCGTCGCGTTCGCGGTCAAAGACGTGTTCCCCGTCGACGAACACGTGTTCCGTCCGGCTCCCGTTCTCGTGGAAGACGCCGTCCCACACCGCCACGTCGGCGTCGGTGCCCGGTTCGAGCGTCCCCACGCGGTCGTCGATACCAAGTATCTCCGCCGGGTGCCGCGTGACGGCCGCCAGCGCCGCGTCCTCCGGGAACCCCTCGCGCACCGCGAGCCCGACACAGACGTCGAGGTGCTGTTGCGGGAGCACGGGCGCGTCGGTCTGGATCGCGACTGTCACACCGGCCTCGTGGAGGATCGCAGGAGTTTCGAAGGTGATGTTTCGGAGCTCGTACTTCGCGCCGGAGTACAGCGACGGTCCGACCACCGCGGGGACATCGCGCTCGGCGAACGCCTCGGCGATCAAGTGGCCTTCCGTCGCGTGCTCGATCGAGAGCGCGTCGATCCCGAACTCCTCGGCGATCCGGAACACCGTCATGATGTCGTCGGCGCGGTGCGCGTGGACGCGCAGCGGGAACCCCTCGGTGAGGACCCGCGCGAGGTTCTCCATCCCGAGGTCGCGCTCAAACGGCTCGCCCTCGTTACGGGCGTGCGCCCGACCGTCGACGTAGTCTTCGGCCGCCATCAGCGCCTGCCGGAGCGTCGCTGCGACGCCCGGACGCGTCGAGGGCTGTCGACCCTGCTCTTCGCCGTGGAAGCGCTTCGGGTTCTCCCCCATCGCGGCTTTCATCCCGTCCTCGCGGATGAGCATCTCGTCCGCGGTTCGACCGTGCGTCTTCATCGAACAGATGACGCCGCCGATCACGTTTCCCGAGCCCATTCGGGCCGAGACCGACGTGACGCCGTTCTGGAACGCGTGTTTCAGCTCCTCGTCGCGCGGGTGGAAGCCGTCAAGCGCGTTCACGTGGGGCGTCACCGCGTCAGTTCCTTCGTTGATATCTCCGTCTTCCGGTTCGCCCCACTCGGCCATCCCCGCGTGGCTGTGGGCGTCAACGAGTCCGGGCGTCACGTGACAGCCGTTGGCATCGATGACGGTCGCTTCGGCCGGGATTTCGATGTCACCGACCGCGACGATTTCGCCGTCGTCGAGGAGGAGGTCCCCGTCGATCGTTCCGCGATCAGTCGCCGTGTGGACGGTTCCGTTCCGTATCGCGTGCATAGATGCCCCTTGACCCGGCCCCTCATAACACTTCGAGTGGGTGGCGCCGGTCGCCGGATTCGAGACAACGCGGCTGCGGTTCCAAGAGGGTGTTCTCGAAAAGTGGAAGAAAGATACCGATTCCGAGCAAATACGACGTTCGTCCGGTGGTGACGAGGATATCAGTCGGAGCGCACCGCCACGGAGGTGACTATCGTTCGAGTTCGACCGTCAGGTCGGTCGCGATCCACGCGTCCGTGTTCCCCTGTTCCGTGAACACCGTCCGGTCCGGCGAGCAGCGACTCGCCGCGACCGTCGGCCGTGCGTCCGCCGACTCGTCGGCGCCGACTTCGATTCGGTCCCCTGTACTCATTACCGTCCCTTCAGAGACGTGTGTTGTTATAGATTTCGGTCGGCCTAAACTGACCAGGAGCGACGTTCACGCGACAGCGACGCCGCCGGCAACCGCAATGTCGCGAGCGATCGTGACAGCGGCGATCCGCGCGGGGAACCGGAGCGCATTACCCGCCGGACGCACTGGATCACGGCGATGACAGAGTCGCTTTTCACACCGTTCTCCCTGCGCGACACCGAGTTTCGCAACCGGGTGATGCTCTCGCCGATGTGTCAGTACTCCGCGGACGACGGGTTCGCGAACGAGTGGCACCGGGTCCACCTTGGTAGCCGCGCTGTCGGCGGGGCCGGGATCGTCATGACCGAAGCGACCGCCGTCGAAGGGCGCGGACGAATCACCCCCGGCTGTCTCGGGATCTGGTCGGACGAACACGCCGAGGCGCTCGAACCGATCGTCGAGTTCGTCCGGTCACAGGGTGCGACGCCCGGAATACAACTGGCACACGCAGGCCGCAAAGCCTCACATCACCCGCCCGCCGAGGGTGGCGGTCCGATCCCCGGAAGCCACGAAGACGGGTGGGAGACGATATCGGCGACCGACGAGCCGTATCCGGACCCCGAGGCCGATGCGCTTGCCGAGACGCGCCGGATGGACACCGGCGACGTCGAGGACGTGGTGGACGCGTTCGCCGACGCCGCGGCGCGCTCGCTCGACGCCGGCTTCGAGGTTGCGGAGGTCCACGCCGCCCACGGCTACCTCTTCCACCAGTTCCTCTCACCGGCCGCAAACGACCGTAAGGACGAGTACGGCGGCAGCTTCGAGAACCGCACCCGACTGCTTCGCGAGGTCGTCACAGCCGTCCGAGACGTGTGGCCCGAGGACAAACCCGTCTTCGTGCGGATCTCTGCGACTGACTGGCTTCCGGACCGCGACTCGTGGGGCATCGAGGACTCCGTGCGTCTCGCGCCGCTGCTCGCCGAGGCCGGCGCCGACCTGATCGACGTCTCCGGCGGCGGTATCCATCCCGACCAACAGCTCCCGGGCACGGGTCCGGGGTATCAGGTCCCCTACGCCGAGGCGATCCGAGAAGCCACCGACGTGCCTGTCGCCGCAGTCGGCGGGATCACGGAGCCGACACACGCCGACGCGCTGGTTCGGAACGGACGAGCGGATCTCGTCCCGCTCGGCCGCGAACTGCTTCGGAATCCGTACTGGCCGTTGGAAGCCGCCCACGAACTCGGTGCCGACATCGAGTGGCCGGTGCAGTACCGGCGCGGGCGGTTCGAGTAGCCGAGAACGCACGGGAGGACACCGCACACTCCGCGAAGAGTTATGCGGGTTCCGCGTGCCAGATCCGGTATGGAGTATCGACCGTTCCCCGACGAACGCAGCGACGAGTTTCGCGCGTTCATGCGATACGCGTTCTCTCCGGAGCAAGGTCCCTACGATCCGGACGCAGAGGACGACAACCGCGAGTATCTCGCCGACTATCGCGGGCTGTTCGACGGCGCCGACCCCGCCGCAGTCTGCGGACACCACGATTTCACGCTCCGAATCCGCGGTGTCGACCGCGACGTTGCCGGTCTCTCGGCGGTCGCCTCGCCGCCCGAGCACCGCCGGCAGGGACACGTCAAGCGGCTGCTCCGCGAATCGCTCGCGGAGTACCGCCGAGACGGCGTTCACTTCTCGGTGTTGTGGCCCTTCGAACACGGCTTTTACCGACGATACGGCTGGGCGACTGTGAGCCGATACCGACGGATTCGAGCGCCGCCGGAGCAGTTCGAGTTCGTCGACGACGCCGGGGACGCCAGCGGTACTGCGGACGGAGACGAGCCGGCGGGCCGGTTCCGTCGGCTCGATGCGGACGACCACGCGGCCGCCGCGGCGGTGCTTTCGGCGACGGCTGACCACACCGATTTCACCATGGCGCGGACCGAAGACTGGTGGCGCGAGCGTACCCTCCGCGGCTGGAAAACGGATCCGTTCGTGTACGGATGGGAGCGCGACGGCGAGCTTCGCGCGCTCTGGTCGTACACGTTCGAAGAGGGCGACGCTCCGGACGAGGGCACGACGATGGTCGTCTCCGACGCCGCGGTCGCCGAGCCGTCTGCGTGGGACCACGTCTTCCGCTTCTGTCGGAATCACGACTCACAGGTCGAGACGGTTCGGCTCCGACTGCCCGAAGACCGCAGCGTCCTCGACCGGGTCGCGGATCCGGAAGCGGTCACCGAGGAGATCCGGAGTGGACCGATGTTTCGGCTCGTCGACGTCGCCGGCGCGTTGGAGGCGCTCGATCCCGACCCAGCCGTCGAGACGACGTTCACGCTCGCGGTCGATGAGCCGCTCGCCGGCTGGCACGACCGGCTGCTTCGGGTCACCGTCACCGACGGTGTGGTCGACGTGATCCACGAGGACACCGACGTGTCGGTGGACGTGACCACGGGAGTTGGGGCCCTCTCACAGCTGTACGCGGGCTACCGAACTGTTACCGAGCTACGCACATACGCCGATCTCACCGTCGACGACGCGGTCGCGGGCGATCTCAGAGCCCTGTTCCCGCCGCGCCGGACCGATCTGCGCGAGTGGTTCTGAGCAGCCAGCGGGCTGGGTTTTTATCCGCGGACTCCCAACGAAGACGTATGAGTTCCCGCGACGATCGCCGCGACGACGACCTCGAAGCGCGGCTCGACGAGCTCGAAAGCGTCCTGACCGAGCTCCGCCGCGACCTCCGAGAGACCGAGCGCGACCGCCGCGGCCCCCCGCGACCGCCGCGGCTCTCGGAGCTCGTTCGATTCACCGAACAGTACACCATTCCGACGGTCATCGCGCTCCTCGAAACGACGATCAAGTCGCTCGAACTGCTCCAGGGAACGCTTCGGCTGGCCGACCCCGCGCGAGACTTCGCCGAGGGAGCAGAGCGAACCGGCGACCGCCTCGACAGTGTCCGTGACGGCGCGAGCGCTGGATTGGCACGATCGCTCTCGGAGCTTCGCACGGCGCTGTCGGAGGCTGACCTGCCGGAGGAGGCGGCCTCTCGCTCGATCATCTCCGACGCGCGCGACCTCACCGCGGAGATCGAAGCACGGATCGAGGAGAGCCGCCGCGAAGCCGACGGTCGGCGCAGTGACGGTCGACGCACCGGCGACAGAGGCAGACGGGACTCAGACGACGGCGACGGTGGAATCCAGATCGACGTGACCGAGCCGGGTGACGAGTCCGAGGCCGCCGCAGATCGGGACGTAGAGAACCGTGACGATGCCGAAGACGATCCGGCGCCCGAGGTCGATATCGACTCCGAGTTGGAATCGATCAAACGACAGTTCGACGACGACGCAGACGCCGAACACGACCCGGACGCGGCCGCCGAGCGCGATGACCACGAGGCTGACGACGGAGGCGACGCTGGCAGCGGAGGCGACGCTGGGGATGGAAGCGAGGCTGGCAGCGGAGACGACCCCAACGATGCGAAAACGGACGACGACTGAGACCGCAGCGATGACTCCGGCCCACCGCTTTTTTAAAAGCTCGAACCGAGCCGGTCTGTCACGCGCTCGGCGGAGTCGAAAAGAAGGGTCTCGTCGTCGGTGAACACCTCTAAGGCGACGGTGCCGTCGAATCCCGCAAGCTCCGATTCGACGATGTCGTAGTCGACCTCACCGGCTCCGACCGGAATGTGCGTGTCGCCGCGGCGGCGAACGTCGTGACAGTGGAGATGCGATATTCGGTCGCCGTGGTCCCGGAGGAACCGCTTGATCGCTTTGTTGCCGCCCTCCATGTACGCGTGACCGACGTCGAAACAGATCGGCGTGTCGGTCTCGCGGGCGATTTCGCCGAGCACGGAGAGCTGGAGCCCCTTGTGTTGGTGACCGACGTTTTCGACGACGACCTCAACGCCCGCCTCGCGGCCGGCGTCGGCGACGCGGCGAAGCTGGTCGGCAGCGACGTCCCGGAAGTCGACGTCGTCGCGGTCGGCGGAGGTCGCGTGAAGGACCGCCTTCTCCGCGCCGAGGTCGCCGGCGGCGTCGAGCAGCCGACGCTGGTAGGCGACGATCGCCTCGTTGACTTCTGGCGCGTAGCTCGTCAGCGGCTGGCTGTACGGCAGGTGAACGAGCAGGTCGCGGCCGGCGAGCGCCCGGTCGAGTCGGTCGGGGTCGATGTCGCCCGGCACGAGCGTCGGCTCACCGATCCCGAGCTCGTAGAAGTCGAACCGCTCCGACGCCGCCGCGAGCCGATCGAGGTCGTCGCCGACGGTGAGGCCGATGTCCATGTCGGCGGTGCGAGCGGCGTCGATTTATAAGTGATGCCGCTGGCTCAGTGGTTCCGTTGGGTTTCAGTTGGCCTCTTTATATACTGTAATCGCTCAGTACAGACACAGCGGTGAGTGACGACAGGAGTGGGTATTTCAGATCGGTAGCGGCGATACGGTATTTAAATGGCCATGGGCGGCCGCGATGATCGTTTATAAACGAACGGCGGTGGCGCGCCTCCGAGCGCCCAACGGGCGCGAGGAGCCCGCGAGGGAGTCGGTCGCCGCAGGCGACCGACGAGGCTGGGGAGGTACGAGGTGCGGTGCTGTGCGGGGCGGGTGGGATTCAAAGGGGCAGGCGCTGCGGACAGCGCAGGCGACGTAAGCACCACAGGAACGAGCAATGCGAGTGACGAGGAGCGCAGCGAGCGTGCGCCGTCCGCAGCCGCTGGGGCTTTGGAGGCCTTCACTGCGGAGTTCTCGATCAATTATAAACATCCGACAGCAACACCGCTCGATCGCTTATAAACGACCGATCAACCACACTGACACACGTACTCCCGCTCTCGCTCACAAAGCAGCCTGACGGCTGGCTCAGCAGGAAAGATACCGGTGAAACAAAACGTATCGGCGCCGATTCAGTCGTCGAGCGGGTTGTCGAGGTCGATCTCGCCGGCGTCGATCTCGGCTTCGACCTCGCGGACCGCGGTCACCATCGCTTCCGTCTTCCCGTACGCGATCTCGCGCGGGAGCAGTTTCAGCCCGCAGTCGGGCGAGATCGTGAGCTTCTCCGGCGGGACGACGCGGAGCCCCTGNCGGATGTTCGCTTTGATCTCCTCGACCGATTCGATCTCGGCCGTGTGNGCGTCGACGACNCCGAGCGCGAGGTCGGGCTCGAACTCGGGATCCTGAAACGTCGGGATCTGCTCGTAATCGCCGTTACACAGCTCGACGTCGAACTCGTCTATCGGGTAGTCGTTGATCTCGGGGTAGATCCGCGAGTAGTCGCCGTAACAGACGTGGAGGCCGATGCGGATGTCCTCGGGAATCCCGGAGACGATCCGCTCTAAGGCCTCGCCGACGATGGCGTGGTCCTCGGGCGTCGTCGCCAGCGCGGGCTCGTCGATCTGGATGTAGCGCGCGCCGGCCTCGACGAGCTTCTCGACCTCCTCGTTGACGAGGTCGGCCAGGTCGTAGACGAGCTCCTCGGTGGAGGGGTACGCCTCGTTGAACGCCCAGAAGCCGAGCGTGTAGGGGCCCGTAATCGGCACCTTGACGGGACGCTCGGTGACGTTCGAGGTGAATTCGAACTCGTCGACGAGCCACGGCTCGTCGTAGCTGACGTCTTCGACGACCGACGGCTTGTCGAAGTAGTTGTGACCCCACACTTTGACGGGGCCGTTGAACTCGTAGCCGTCGATGCGCTCGGCGAAGAACTCGACCATCTCGTTGCGGCGCATCTCGCCGTCGACGACCGTGTCAAGCCCCGCGCGCTCGTGCTCGTGGGTGATGAGTCGGCAGGCGTCGTCGTGGGCCTCTTCGAGGTCGGCCGCGTCGAACTTCGACTCGGGATCGTCGACGAGCTCGTCGGCTCGGTTGAGCCACTTCGGCTTCGGGTAGGAGCCGACGACGGTCGTCAGCAGGAACGAGTCGTTCGGGTGGTCGTGCGGGCGGAACTGTTCGCGGTTTGCTTCGGGAGTTCGGACCATTAGTCGAGCACCTCCACGGCGGCGGCAAGGGCGTTCAGCTTCGCGCGGTACTTGTTCGAAGGGAGATAGAACAGCTCGGTGTTCGGCGTCAGATACGTCGTCTCGAATCCTTCGGCGGGGACCTGCGACTCGAACCATTCGACGCGCTCGGCGAGCGTCTCCGGCTTTTCGACGAGCGTGTTCTGCCCGTCGACGAGCCCGAGCGCGAGCGAGTCGGTTGCGCCGTACTCCTGGACGTTGTACACCGTGTCGTCGCGGTCGCCCGCGACGAGGTCGAAGCCGAGCGCGTCCGCGCCCGCCTCGTCGACGAGGTGGGCGTACAGCTTCTCGTCGAGCGCGCCGTACGCGGTCTGGACGACGACCTCGGCGTCCGTCACGTCGGCGACCGTCGCAATCGCGTCTGTCGCGACCGATTCCTCGCCCTCGGCGGGTGCGTCAGTGACGAGAGACGGCTCCACGAGGAACAGCGTCTCGTGGGCGGGAAACGCCTCGGTCTCGCCGGCGAGGAAGTCGGCGATAGCGGCCTGAAACTCCGCGGCGTCGCCGTAGTGTTCGTCGGTCGCGAGCTGTGCGAGCGAGTACGGACCCGGGAGCGTCGCCGCGAGCGGGGCGTCGCCGTCGATGAGCTCGACCGCGGACTCCAGTTCGGCCGCGACGTCGCCGGAGAAATCGAGGTCGTCGACGACCCGCGGATCGCGGTAGAAGTTGTTGTTGTCGTAGTAGCGGACGATTCCCCCGGTCTCGACGCTGTCGTGGACCGTCAGGGGGTGTGCGATCATGTCGTCCCAGCGACCCTGCCCCTCGACGACCCGGTCGAGGCCGGCGTCTAGCTGGTCGCCGACGTACTCCGCGCGCACCTCGTCGTACTGCTCGACTATCGCCTCGCTCTCGTCACCGCTCAACAGGTCACCCTTCTGGTGGCCCTTGAGGTCCGAAAGCGTCTCTTTCGCCCAGTCCGGAAGCGGGTACAGCCCCGGCGTGGCTGCGACTCGTTCAGTCATCACCGAACGTTCGATATGCCGATGTATAATATTTGCTAATGTATTTTATGCATTGAAGTTATTATACAGCGCCGAAAGTGAACTGTTAACACGCTCGGATCCGAATCGGTCGGTATGGCCGTCGTCTCGCTGTTCCCCTCTGCTACGGAGGTCGCCGCGGCGCTGGGCGCCGCGCCGGTCGCGGTGTCGCACCAGTGTGATTACCCCCCGTCGGTGATCGAGCGACCGACTCTCACCGGGCTCGTCTCCGAACTGGACGACGATCCCGATTCGATCGAGCGCATCGTCGCCCACGATGAGGTTTACTACCTCGACGGGGAGGCGCTCGCCGCGGCCGATCCCGACGCCGTGCTCACGCAGGGCGTCTGTGCCGTCTGCGCGCTCGACGAGAGCCTCGCTCGGCAGGCGATGGAGCGACTCGCTCTCGACGCCGCGGTGCTCGACGTTCACGCCGACGACCTCGACGACGTGCTCGCGAACATCGAGCGCATCGGTGAAGCGGTCGACCGACGCGACGCCGCGAGGGAGCTTCGAACGGACCTCGACGCCCGGATCGAGGCGGTCGCCGATGCAGTCCCGTCCACCGATTCAGCGGATCGCAAGGGCGGAGCCGGAGCCCGCCCGCGCGTCGCGGTGTTCGACTGGGTCGATCCGCTCCGCCACGGCGGGCTCTGGATACCCGACCTGATCGAGATCGCGGGCGGTCAGTCTGGGCTCGCGGCCGCCGGCGAGCGTGCGGGAAAGGTCAGTCCGGCGGCAGTGCGAGAGTTCGATCCCGAAGTGATCGTCGTCGGACCCTGTGGCTACGACGTCGCCGGCGCGGAGCGGGCGGCCACGGATCTCCTCGATAGAGAGTCGTTCGACGCCTTGTCGGCGGTCCGTAACGACCGCGTGTACGCGATGGACGGTACCGCCTATCTGAACCGCCACAGTCACCGCGTCGTCGACACGCTCGAAGCGCTGGCGGGAGTGATCCACCCCGGCCGGTTCGGGGAGCCCGGTGAGAAGGTCCGGGAGGTGTCGGTGGAGCCCGCCGAGTGCGGTGGGGCGAGTGAACCCGCCGCCGAGTAGGAGGATGTCAAGCAGCTCTGAGAGATCGACGCACGGTCAGGATCGCCGGTCGAGTCGGAGCACGGTGAGCGTCTCGAACGGGAACGACTCCTCGACGACGACCCCGTGGGTGAACCCTGCATCTTCGACGAGCGACANCACCTCGTCGTATCCCGTCAGCGAGGAGACGAGGAGTAAGACGACGCCACCGGGCGCGAGGATACGGCTGACATCCGCGAGGAACGGCTCGATCAGCGCTCTTCCCGACTCACCGCCCGACAGGGCGTGTTCCATCCAGTCGTCCCACTCGTTGTCGGGATCGGTCGGGAGGTACGGCGGGTTGAAACATACCGTATCGAACGCGTTCGCGCGGAACGGCGAGCAGAGATCGGCGACGACGCCCTCGACGCCCCGATCGCGCGCCTGTCGCACCGCATGGGGGTTGAGATCGCTGCCGACCACGTCGGAGCCGCGCTCCGTGGCGATCTGTGCTGCGACCCAGCCGGAACCCGTCCCGACCTCTAGCACGCGACCGTGGGCCGCTTCGATCGCCGCCTCGGCGAGGAGTCCGGAGTCCTCTGCCGGCTGGTAGACGGTGGGGTCGAGCCCGCGACGCTCGGCGAGGTCGGGGTCGCTCACCGCTCGGACGCCTCCGCTTCGCTCCCGACGCTGACTCCTCCCGCCTCTCGCGCGGAGAGCGTNTGCTGCGGGAAGGGGATCCTGATCCCGTCGGCGTCGAGTTCGACCTTGATCGCGTTCATCGCAGCCGTCTGCGTGCGCCAGCGTTTGCGCATACTCGGGTTCCGGATCCAGTACCGAACGCCGAGCACGATCGCCGAGTCGGCGAACCGCTTCGTCACGACGGCCGGCTCCGGCATCGCAGCGACATCGTCGACGTCGGTGACCGTCTCCGCGATGAGGTCGGATGCGTGGTCGATGTCGGTTTCGTAGTCGACGCCGACCTCGATCTCGATCCGGAGGCGATTCCGCCGCGATCGGTCGACGATCGAGCCCGATCGAACCGTGTCGTTCGGCAGAGTGACCACCTCACCGTCGAACGATCGTAAGCGCGTACTCATGATCGATATCTCGGTGACCGTCCCTTCGCGGTCGCCGATCTCGACCCAATCGCCGACCTCGAACGGCCGGGAGAACATCAGGACGAAGCCGGCGAGCACCGCTCCGAGCGTCTGTCGGGCGGCCATCCCGACCACGATCCCGAGGAACCCCGCGCCGACGAGGAGGCTGCCGACATTATCCGTGAACAGTCCCACCACCACGAGCAGCGCAAAGGTGTACACCGCCAGCTGTGTGAGCCGCCGGATGACCTCTTCTTGATGATCGGACAGTGCCGTGCTCTCCGCGGCGAGTTCGCGAATGACGCCGCTGAGGAAGTCGGTGACGGCATACGCGCTCGCCAACACTATTACCCCAAGCACGATGTTCGACAGGTGGTCGGCGATCGCTGCCGACTCGAACGCGTCGAGTATCGCGCCGCTACGGTCCCACACCGCCAACAACGCGAACGCACCGATCGCGGTCGCCCCGGCGACGGTCGTCGAGAGCAGTAGCCGTCGCTTCGAGGAGAGCTCCCCGTTGCGGCGCTTGACCCAGCCGGTAAAGAGTCGGACACCGAAGACGCCGAGCACGATCAGCACGGACACCGCGACCTGCTCGGCGTTTCCGATCAGTATCTCATAGAGGTCCGAAATGAGAATCAAAACCGCGTCGACATCCGTCACGCCGGGTCCTTGTGTCACGCCGACACCCCGTGGTCGCGAACGACGGACGAGATGCTCGCCCCCACCGCGCGAGTGAACGGGACGGAGTGAACCCTTTTCGCAGACATCATCCGGTTTCGTCTCCCGTCGGCGACCCGTGTTCGCGCGCGAGCTCCGCGAGCGCGGCGAACGCAGACGGTTCCAGCGTCCCGGGACGACGACGGAGAAGCTCCTCATCGGCCGCGTTGACCACGGCGTCGGGTTCGGCCAATCCGGAGATATGCCCGGTGTTTCGGATCGCGTTGCGAACCGTCTTGCGTCGCTGCGTGAACAGCGCCTTCACGAATCGGAGGAAGAACGCCTCGTCACCGACGGCGTAGTCCGGATCGCGGGGGGTACACCGAACGAGGGCGCTCTTGACGGCGGGCTGCGGGTCGAACGCCTCCTTCGGGACGTGCTCGACGATTTCGACGGCGGCGTAGTGTTGTGCGGAGACGGAGAGACGGCCGTACTCGGACTCGCCGGCCGATGCTACCATCCGCTCGGCGAACTCGGCTTGGAACATCAACACGAGCGGCTTCCCTTCGGGGAGCAGACGGAACGCGATCTCCGAGGAGACGCCGTACGGGAGGTTGGCGACGCAGGCGGTAAACGGCGGGAGGTCGACGTCGAGCGCGTCGCCCTCGATCACGTCGAGGCGGCCGTCATCGACAGCGTCTGCGAACTCCTCGCGGAGGAAGTCGGCGAAGGTGCCGTCGCGTTCGATCACCGAGAGCCGGTGGGGCGGTTCCGCGCTCGAATCGGCCGCGATCGTCGCCAACAGCCGGTCGGTGAGCGCGCCCGCCCCGCCGCCGATCTCCAACAGGTGACTCAGGTCTGCGTCGTCCGGCAGATACGTCGGGATCCGGTCGAGTACGCGGTCGTCGACGAGGAAGTGTTGATCGCGGTCGGGGTTCGCGCGCTCCCCGGCCCGCCTCGCGAGCGCGTCGGGGTCTCGATCCCCGTAGGCCGCACTCGTGTTCGCGCCCGTCGATAAGTCGGTCATGGCAGCGCTAGACGGCCGTTCCGGGTAAAAGTCCCGTTTCGTCACGTCCGAAAGTGAGAGGTGTCAGCGGCGCGTCGGTCTCACTCCTCGTATCCGGCGAACCGCCGGTACTTCATCTCTTCTTCGCGGATCTCCTCGACGATCCGTTCGACGATAACCTCTTTCGGGCGATGGAGTCCGCCGACGCGCTCTGAGACGTCGTCAAAGCTCTCGAACGGACCGCGTTTCCGCTCGTCGAGTATCTTGTTCCGGAGCTTCTTCCCGATTCCCGGCAGGAGGTTGAGCTGGTGGAGTCGCAGCGTGATCGGACCGGCCTCGTTGTAGAAGTCGACGAATCGCCGCTCGTCGGCGTCGACGATGTCTTCGACCGCGTACTCGATTTCCGCGGCCGCGTTTCGGGTGATCTCGTCGAACGACGTCTCGCGATAGCGACCGACCGCCGGCCCGTCGAGATCGATGTGGTCGCTCACGGAGACGTCCGCCTCGTCGAGGAGCGAGAGCTCGAACAGTCGGAACGAGTCCGTTCCGAGCCCGTACGCGACCGGTGATTTCCGGTGTTGCGGACGATCGTCGTCCGGCCGCCCGTTCGGTAACACGTCCAACAGGACGACTGTCGGTCCCCCGTCGGGCGCGTCGATGTTGGTCGCGTCGGTGTCGGGATCGCTCATAAGTACGCTACCGCTCCGAACGGTGAAAAAACCGCTGCCGACGGCGGCTCGATCGGCGTTCTCAGACGGGGTCGAGAGGCTTCAACAGGAGCAGTAGTAGTCGCGGTCGACGAACTCAGTCTCCAACAGCTTCGCGGCCGGCGCTGGGTCGGTCGGTCGGTAGACGCCGGTCGTCAGGTCGCCTGCACGCTCGAACGACCCGGAGACGAGCCGTTGCCAGTCGTCGCGCGATAGCTGGTCCCAGAAGACATCGTCGCCCGCGAGCAGCGCGAGGTAGTCGCGAAGGAACACCCAGCGCGTCGGCTCGATGCCCGGCGACTCGTACTCGGCGTCGGTGACCGCCGCGTACGCCGCCATCGGAAGGTTCGCGCCGGCGGCGACCGGCATCGAGATCCACTTCCACGGTCGAGTGTTGACGTCGAGGAGAAGGAACTCCTCGCGGTCGGCGTCGTAGACGAACTCCGCCTCGCTGATGCCGTGGTAGCCCGTGTCGTCGAGCACGGCCAGCGCACGCGCCTCGATCTCGGGCTCATCGGCCGTCCCGACCAGACAGGAGGTCCCGAACTGCTGGGGATACCGAACCGCGGCGTTTCCGACGACTCCGAGCGCGTCGTCGACCCCCGACGGGGGGACGTACGACGCCAGCGAGTGGTCCCGTCCGGTCGCGATGTCGACGCGTTTCTGCGCCATCACTGCGATCGATTCCTCGCGGGCGGCCGCGACCACGTCCGCGAGCTCCTCGCGGTCCGCGACCTCGATCACGTTGGTGCCGAACGCCTCCTCGAAGTCGCGTTTGAGCTCGGGTTTGACGACGAGCGGAAAGCCCAGCGCCTCGGCGGCCTCGTCGAGCGTGGCGTCTGGCTCCCGCGTCGCCGCGTCCGTCGTCTCCGTCAGCCGGTACGTCTCCGGGTACGGCACGTCGAGCGCCTCGCAGGTCGCGTACAGCTCCGATTTGTTCAACACGTCGTCGAGCGTCTCGATCCCCGAAAAGGGCAGCCTGACGCCGTCCGGCTTCGCCTCCGCGTACGCCAGCGCCCACTCGTCCATACAGCCGAACGCGACGGCCTCGGTCCCCGCGGCGTCGACGATCGCCTCGACGTCCTCGCGAAACCCGTCGAGGTCGTCGAGCGGGTACGTCACCACACCGGCGAAGTCGACCGCGTCCGACGGGGGCGCGAGTCCGTCGTGGCGGACGGTGGCGTCAGCCGATCCCGCAGTGCCGTCCGATTCGGTCGTGCCGGATTCGACCCGATCGAGTGCGATCACGGGAACGTCGTGCGCGTCGAGCGCGCGAGCGACGCCGAGCCCGGTCACGTGTGCGTTGCTAACGAGCGCCGGCGGTCGGTCGAACTCCGTGTCCGCGAGCGCGTCGATTAACCCCTCCGTCGAGCGGAACTGCGCTGCCATACCTCCCATCGCCGGTCCGGGTACAAAGGCACACCAGTACCGGCCCGCCGTGCCACTACCGATGACGTCCACCGGGGCGCGGTCGGCCCCGGCTGCTCCGACGCAACGCGTTTTTGGTCGCGTATCGCCTCCGTTCGGGTATGACGGATAGCGACTCATCTGACAGCGGTTCCGCAGACAGCAACCTCCCTAACAGCGGTTCCGCCGACAGCAACCTTCCTAACAGCGGTTCCGCCGATAACGATTCCGCCGACAGCAGCCTCCCCGACCGCGTTCGCCGCGCTTTCGCGGATCACGGTTCGTTCGAACCCGACGGCGACACGGTCTGGATCTCGGAGACGACTCCCTTCGACGGCGCGGTCCGCGCGGAGCCCGGCACCGAGGGTCGAATCCGCTTTTCGGTGACCGTTCGCGTGCCGACGCTCTCGGCGGTGACGGCCGACGAGGTCGCCGACGTGGTCGAAGCGGGATGGGCAGAGACGTTCGAGCTCCGCGTCGTCGACGTCGGCGGAGTCACTCGCGGCGATCACGAGTTCGAGCCGACTGTGTCGATCGGCGACGACGAGATCGTGGTCTCTTTCGAGCTGACCGATATCAACGAGCGGCGCGGCGTCGACGACGCCGGGGCGCTGATCAACTTCGTCGAGGGGACCTACGTGCAGGGCGTCATCCCCGGTTACGAGTACACCGAACCCGTGACCGATATCCTCTCGGCGGCGCGTCGGCAGGGAACCGGCGGCGCGTTCTGATTGACCGCGACGAGGAGCCCCCTCCGCGGTCGATAGGGGCAAATGTCGTGAGCCCGTACTCGGGGTATGCTCGCGCTGTTCGGGTTCGTCAGCATCCTCGCGCTCGTGGCGTTCCACACGCTACTCGCCGGTGTGACGACCCGGTTCTTCCGACTCCGTCTGTCGACCTCGTGGGGCTCAGTCGTGTACACGATCGTCTTGACACCGATGCTGCTGCTCATTTCGACGCTGTTTTTCACCGGCGTGTTGAATCTGGGAACCGGCGTCAACCTCGGCACGCCGGCCATCGTGATCGGCCTGTTCGTCGCGCTCCCGGTCGTGTTGGGCGCCGCGATCGACTACCTCTACGTCCCGTCACCCGAGGAGTACGAGCTGCCGGACACGCAGTGAGTGCCGGACTCACTCCTCGAGAAGGCCGGCCACGACGTCTTCGACTCGCCCGATCACCGCTTCGGGTGATCGAGTGGCGTCGACGCGGTGGAATCGTCCGGGCTCCGCGTCGATGAGCCGCTCGTAGTTGTCTCGGACCGTCGCGAGGTAGCCGTCCTGCTCGAACTTGTTCGTGCGCCCGGAGCGCGCTGCGGCGGTTCGAGCGTCGAGATCGAGGTAGATCGTCGCGTCCGGCGGTCGAGAGAAGGCGCTGTGGATTCCCCGAATGTACTCCAGTGGTCGCTCGATGTCGGCGTCGCTCTCCGCGAGCGTCGCCGCCTGGTACGCGAACCGCGAGTCGGAGTAGCGGTCGGAGACGACGAGTTGCCCGTCCGCGAGCGCCGGGGCGACCGTCCCGGAGAGATGGTCCGCGTGGTCGGCGGTATATAAAAAGAGCTCCGCCAGCGGGTCGGCGTCGTCGGACCGGATCGAGCGGGCCACTGCCTCGCCGTACCAGCTATCGGTCGGCTCGCGGGTGAACGTCGCGTCGGGGTAGACGTCGTGGAGGGCTTCCCACACGGTCGTCTTGCCGCTCCCGTCGAGCCCTTCCAGCGTGATCAGCATGGTCGCTCTCTGGTGCCGTACGGAATAAACGACGCGGAGTATGTCGCAGAGATGCGGTGTGAAGGTGTGCGCGGGTTCTCGATGACAGCGGTCGGTTTCGCCACACCGCTGCGTCATCTCCTCGTCAGACGTCGCGGTAGGTTTACGGGGGTTCCGTCTGATATTGGTTGCATGAAAGTGTTGGTAGCCGGCGGGACGGGATTCATCGGGTCGTACCTCTGTCGCGCGCTCTCGAAGAGCGGCCACGAGGTGACGGCGCTCTCTCGCTCGGCGGACGATACGCCCGAGGGAGTTGCGTCCGCAGTCGGCGACGTCACCGACTACGACTCGATCGCGGAGGCGGTCGCGGGACAGGACGCGGTCGTCAACCTCGTCGCGCTGTCGCCGCTGTTCGAGCCGAAAGGAGGGAACGTGATGCACGATCGGATTCACCGCGGCGGCACCGAGAACCTCGTTCGAGCGGCCGAAGACGGCGGCGTCGGGGGGTTCGTTCAGTTGAGTGCGCTCGGGGCGGATCCAGCGGGCGACACCGCGTACATCCGCGCGAAGGGGCAGGCCGAAACGATCGTCCGCGAGAGCGACCTCGATTGGACGATATTCCGTCCGTCGGTCGTCTTCGGTGAGGGCGGCGAGTTCGTCTCCTTTACCAAGCGGTTGAAGGGGATGTTCGCACCGGGCGTTCCCCTCTATCCGTTGCCGGGCGGTGGGAAGACCCGATTCCAGCCGATCCACGTCGAGGATCTCGTTCCGATGCTGGTCGCGTCGCTCGAGGACGACAAGCACGTCGGCGAGACGTACGAAATCGGCGGCCCGGAGACGCTGACGCTCCGGCAGGTGACTGACCTCGTATATGAGGCCGAAGAGAAGGGCGTCACGATCGTTCCGCTGCCGATGCCGCTCGCAAAGATCGGTCTGTCGGTGCTCGGGGCGATTCCGGGATTCCCGATGGGGCCGGATCAGTACCGGTCGTTACAGTTCGACAACACGACGGCCGACAACGACGTCGCCGCGTTCGGCGTCGACGAGGCGAAGATGACTACGCTCGCGGCACATCTGGGCGTAGAATGATCCCGTCTATCGCAGAGCGTGACGGCGGTTCGACTGCGGAGGACGGAGCGGCCTCAGTGGTCGTGTCACTCGCGTGGATCTCACGGCTGGTAACGCCAACCGAAGGCTTAAATACGAGATCACGTTCTGTTTATTTCAAAGGCGGAGGGAGCACACGATGAAACTTGCAATGATCGGATTCGGACAGGCAGGGGGGAAAGTCGTCGATAAATTCCTGGAGTACGACAAGCGGACGGGCTCGGAGATCGTCCGCGCGGCCGCGGCCGTCAACACGGCCAAAGCCGATCTCATGGGGCTCGAGCATATCGCTGAGAACCAGCGCGTGCTCATCGGGCAGTCCCGGGTCAAGGGGCACGGCGTCGGCGCCGACAACGAGCTCGGCGCGGAGATCGCCGAGGAGGATATCGACGAGGTGCAGGGCGCCATCGACTCGATCCCGGTCCACGAGGTCGACGCGTTCCTCGTCGTCGCCGGGCTCGGCGGTGGCACGGGCTCCGGTGGTGCACCGGTACTCGCGAAACACCTCAAACGGATCTACACCGAACCCGTCTACGGGCTCGGTATCCTGCCGGGCAGTGACGAGGGAGGGATCTACACCCTGAACGCGGCCCGTTCGTTCCAGACGTTCGTCCGCGAGGTGGACAACCTGATGGTGTTCGACAACGACTCCTGGCGAAAGACCGGCGAGTCCGTCCAGGGCGGCTACGAGGACATCAACGAAGAGATCGTCCGGCGATTCGGCATCCTCTTCGGCGCCGGCGAGATCCAGCAGGGCCAAGAGGTCGCCGAGAGCGTCGTCGACTCCTCGGAGATCATCAACACCCTTGCCGGTGGCGGCGTCTCCACGGTCGGCTACGCGGAAGAGGAAGTCGAAGAGCGCAGCTCCGGCGGACTCCTCTCGCGGCTCCGCAACGACGACGGCGGCGACGAGCTCGACAGCGCGCACACGACCAACCGGATCACCAGCCTCGTCCGCAAGGCCGCGTTGGGTCGGCTCACGCTCCCCTGTGAGATAGAGGGCGCCGAGCGGGCGTTGCTCGTCCTTGCCGGGCCGCCGGAGTATCTCAACCGGAAGGGGATCGAGCGCGGCCGCAAGTGGCTCGAAGAGCAGACCGGCTCGATGGAGGTCCGCGGCGGCGACTACCCGTACCGCGGCGCCGGCTTCGTCGCCACCGTGATCCTGCTCGCGGGCGTCACCAACGTCCCACGGATCAAGGAGCTCCAGCAGGTCGCCATCGAGGCGCAGGACAACTTAGACGAGATCCGCGAGGAGAGCGACGAGAACCTCGATGACCTCGTCAGCGACGACAGCGACGAGCTGGAATCCCTGTTCTAGGGCTCCCGGTTCCGTTTCTGATGGAGGTTTTCGTTCCGTTCTCGGCCGATCGTCCCAAGTCCCGACTCTCGACTGTGTTGACTTCCGAAGAGCGCGCGTCGTTCGCGCAGGCGATGCTCCGCGACGTGCTCGACGCGGTTGTCGCGGCGGGCGGTCAGCCACGAATACTCGCGACCGGCGAGGTCGATTCCGACGTCCCACACCCAGTCGTCGTCGACAACCGACCGCTGACGACCGCGGTCAACGCGGCCCTCGGCTCACGGTCGGCTGGCGGTGACGGCGAGACCGACGATCGGAGCGCCTCTCCGGNNCCGNTCGCCGTCGTCATGGCTGATCTGGCACTCGCGACGCCCGAAGCCCTTAATGGACTCTTCGAGGCGGTCGAGACCGCAGACATCACCATCGCTCCCGGTCGCGGCGGCGGAACGAACGCCGTAGTCGTCGATCACCCGGGGTTTCGAGTGGATTACCACGGGGCGTCCTACGTGGACCACCGCCGAATCGCCGAAGAGATCGGTGCGAGCGTTCGCGTCGTCGACTCACACCGGCTCGCGACTGACGTGGACGAGCCGTCGGATCTCGCGGAGCTGTTGATCCACGGCGACGGGGCGTCGGTGCGGTGGCTCGAAGAGGCGGGGTTCACGCTCGACACGACGGGCGGGCGGGTCGGCGTCGTCCGCGAGTGAGCGGCGCGTGAAGGTTACGACAAGAATCGGTCACTGACGTCCTCGTCCGGGATCATACACTGCTCTTTCCGTCCGAACCACTCGTAGCGATTCTCGGCGACGACATCGTACGCCCAGTCACCGGCGCGAGATGGCAGCAGTCGACCGATCGTCGCGACGCGGTAGGGCCAGCCGAGCAGTTCGGCGATCCGGATCACCGCGGACGACTTGTGATAGAGCCGATCTCCGTCGATCAAGACGATCGAGTCGAAATCCTCTGTCGGGAGGTCGTGCTCCGCGAGAAGTCGCTGGCCGGCCGCGGACTGCAGCGAGGCGAACAGGAGCCGCCCCGCTGTGTCGCGCGGAATGAGGAACGAGACGACGCCGTTACAGAGGTTACAGACGCCGTCGAAGAGCACGACGGGTCGATCGAAGTCGGCCCCAGTCTCCTTGTCGACGTCGGATCCCATTAGCGAACCCCCCCGAGACACCGCTTTCGCGGCGACACGGCCGTGTCGACAAGCGATACATCCATCACATCAGCTTTCTCGGCCACCGACAAGAGTCTCTCGCCCCGGATCCGGGACCGCGATCCTTTTTGAGTCCGGACCGTGAGAGTCGGACGTGTTCACGGCGGCGGCACAGTACGGGATCGACATCGAAGTCGACGCGGACCGCGTCGAGCGGCTGCTGTCGGTGTCGCCCGCGGACGTTGAGACCGCCGATCGGCTCACATTCGCTCGAAACGTCTTCGTCCCGCTCACGACCGCCTGCCGCTACACCTGCACGTACTGCACCTACTACGACGTCCCCGGTGAAGCGACGCTGCTGTCGCCAAAAGAGATCAGAGACCGGTGCCGGGTCGGTGCCGACGCGGGCTGTACGGAGGCGCTGTTCACCTTCGGCGACGAGCCCGACGACCGATACACCGCGATCCACGAAACGCTCGCCGAGTGGGGGTTCGCGTCGATTCACGACTACCTCTACCGCGCCTGCGAGATCGCCTCAGAAGAGGGACTGCTCCCGCACTCGAACCCCGGTGACCTCACCGAGCCGCAGTTCGCCGCCCTCCGAGAGGTGAACGCCTCGATGGGCGTCATGTTGGAGACGACCGCTGACGTCGACGCGCACAGCGGCGGCCGGCGTAAGACCCCCGGACAACGACTCAACACGATCCGGGCAGCGGGCCGACAGGGCGTTCCGTTCACGACCGGAATCCTCGTCGGTATCGGTGAGGACTGGCGCGATCGCGCCGAGAGCCTGCTGGCGATCCGCGAACTCCACGAGCGATACGGTCACGTTCAAGAAGTCATCGTCCAGAACGTCGTCCCGAACGAGCGATCCGACTTTGCGAAGCCGGACCTCGAGACGATGCGCCGAACGGTTTCGATGGCGCGGGCCGCGCTCCCGCCGGAGGTGTCGGTGCAGGTACCGCCGAACCTCTCACCGGCTGCAGCGCTCGTCGACTGCGGGATCGACGACCTCGGTGGCGTCTCCCCGGTTACGGACGACTACATCAATCCCGACTACGCGTGGCCCGACTTGGACGGGCTCCGGGCGGTCGCCGACGCGGGCGGGATGCCGCTTCGTGAGCGGCTACCGACCTACGCTCGATACCTGCCGGAGGACGTGCGATCCGCCGGCAGCGGTCTGGCTCCGGCACCGACGGGTCGCGACGCGTGGGTCCCCCCGGCCGTCTGCGAGCGGATTCGTCGAGACGATATCCACGGTCAGCGGCTCCGAGGAGTTGCCCGCGGCGAGGCGCCGCTCGACCCGCGTCCCGCTGGAACAACCCGATAAAAGAGTGGTGGATCGAGCCGAATGTGTTCGGCAACGTTCAGCTCACCCGACAGACTCTTTAAATACTAATTTAAACAGAAATGGTGATGATACCACTACAGTTCGGGTTGACGGGATTGACGGCGACGATCGCCGGACTCCTGTTTACCGTCTTCTTATTCGTCCTCGGCTTCGTGGGCGTACTGCTGATCGGAAAGGTCGTTTTCGTCCCGGCAGTCAGACGGACCGTCGACTCGCGCGGGTTCGACAAGGCAGTCGAGAGTCTCGGAACGAGCGTTGCGAACGCCGTCGTCTGGGTCGCCGCGGTCGCGATTGGTTTTACGATCGCCGGCTACGGGGCGTTCCTCTCGGCGTTCGCCGTCTTCGGCGGTGCCATCGCGCTCGCGATCGGCTTCGCCGCACAGGATCTACTCGGCAACTTCGTCGCCGGGATATTCATCCTGAAAGATAAGCCGTTCGAGGTCGGTGACTGGATCGAGTGGGACGGAAACTCCGGCCGGGTGGAGGATATCGACCTCCGAGTGTCGAGGGTTCGAACGTTCGACAACGAGCGGATCACGGTGCCGAACGGCGATCTCGCGAACAACGCGGTCACCAACCCGGTCGCGTACGAGACCCTCCGACAGAAGTTCGTCTTCGGCATCGGTTACGACGACGACATCTCAGAGGCGACGGACATCATCATCGAAAAGGCCGAGGCGCACGCGGAGATTCTCGACGACCCCGGCCCGTCCGTTCGGCTCGTCGAGCTCGGCGACTCCGACGTGGGACTCCAGTGTCGCTGGTGGATCAAGGACCCCGACCGCGGCGACTTCGTCCGAGTGCGTTCGGAGTACGTTACCGAGGTGAAAGAGGCGTTCGACGAGGCCGGTATCGACATCCCGTACGTTCATCGGCAGCTCACTGGGAGCGTCGAAGTTATCGAGTCGGTCGCGGACGGCGAGTAGGGATTCGGCGCGGGTCGAGTCTCGCTTCGCGTTCAACCGGCCTCTTCGTCGACATCGCTCGCGGAAGGACGGTACTGCCGACTGACTGCCTGCCAGCGGTTCGAACGGAATCGGTACCCGTTCAGCCCGGCCGGGACAAGCTTCTCGAAGATGAGCGCCGCGTACAGCCCACCAACGCCCACCGGCGTCACGAGCCCGAGTAGCGCGGCTGGAAGCGCGAAAACGTAGAGTCCAGCCATCGACGCGTAGAAGGGCCACTGCGTGTCGCCGGCCCCACGCAACGAGCCGGTGATCGATCCGTCGATCCCCAGCGGTATCGCCGAGAGCGCGGCTACGAGGACGAACGCCGCGGTCGCCGTCACGGCGGCCGGATCGTCGACGAACACCCGTGCGATCGGCGTCGCGGCGACGGCCACGAGAGCGGACGCGAGGACGTAGGTGAGCGCCGACAGTCGGATCACGTCTCGGCCGTACTCCGCCGCGAGCGTCTCTTCGCCCGCGCCGAGACGCTGGCCGACGAGCGTGCTCGCGGCGATCGAAAACCCCCAGCTGAAGCTCCCGAGCAGCGCGCGAACGCGGCGACCGACTTCGAGCGCTGCGACCGTGACGGAGCCGAACGACGACGCGATCCATAACAGTGGAAAGACGATGACGCCCTCGGCGACGCGGCGCGCAATCAGCGGCGCTGAAACGCGGAGGAGCTGACGGGCAAGCCCAAGGTCAATCCACGGACCAGAGCGACCCACAGGGACCGGAGACGCCCCGTGTCCGAAGTACGTCCGTCCCGTCATCCCCCACGAGAGGACGATCCCGACCGCCGCGATCGAGACTGCCGTCCCGATACCCGCACCCAACACGCCGAGACCCGCACCGAACACGAGGAGGGCGGTCAACGCGACGTTTAACAGCGCGCCACCCGCGCGGACAACCATCGGCGTAAACGTGTCTCCGACGCCGGCGTACGTCCGGCTCGCGATCATGTTAAAGAACTCGAAAAGCAGGGCCGGCGCGGTGACGACGAGGTACGTCACGCCGAACTGCAATGCGGCTCCATCGCCGCCGACCAACGCGATCAGCGACTCTGCGAAGGCGACGTATCCGACGACGATGGGGGCTGCGAGCAGGGCGGACACGAGCAGCGACTGCTTGACGACGAGGCTGGCCCGATCGATCTCGCCGCCGCCGTAGTTCTGCGAGACGAGCGAGACCGTCCCGCCGGCGAGCCCGATAGAAACGAACTTCGCGAGCTGCCAGTACGCGAACGCGAACGCGAGCCCGGCGACCGCCGGCGCACCCAGCACGATCCCGATGATCGCGAGGTCGACGGTGTTCTTCGACATGATCGCGAATCCGGTGATGATCCGCGGCCACGCCAGATCGAGCGTTTCGGTGAGTCGCGCACGATCGATCACCCCTGCCCGGTCGAGCACGTCCGCAATCGCGTCGCCGAGCGGTGCGAGGCGGTCGCGGACGCGGGAGATCATTGCATCTTACACGGTCATCGCGAGTCTTGTGTCTGTCCGTTGGCCGGCGCCTTGGAGCGGCGGCGACGGATTCCGGCCGCGGTCGATCAGAACGCAACCGTTTTGCGATGACCACCGAATGATACCACTAATGGATCCAACGACGTGGCAGACGTATCTTGTGACGGGAGCGAGTAGCTCGGCCGGCAGAGACACCCCGAGCGTCGTCGCCGACGCGCTCGACGGTAGAATCGACGTCGTCCAGCTTCGAGACAAAGAGGCCACCGCTCGGGAGCGGTATCACACCGGTCGGCGGCTCCGGGAGCAGACGAGGGCGGCGGGCGTTCCGCTCGTCGTCAACGACCGGATCGATCTCGCGCGGGCGATCGACGCCGACGGCGTCCACCTCGGACAGTCTGACCTGCCTGTCGAGGTCGCTCGTGAACAGCTCGGCCCGGCTGCTATGGTGGGTGTCTCCGCGTCTACGGTCGCCGAGGCGAAGGCGGCCGAGGCCGCCGGCGCGGACTACCTCGGTGTCGGCGCCGTCTATGGTACCACCTCGAAAGATGTCCCGGACGAGAAGAACGGGATCGGTACGGAGCGGATCGAAGCGGTGGCGGACGCGGTCGATATTCCCGTAATCGGGATCGGCGGAATAAACGCGAGCAACGCGGCCAGCGTCGTCGAAGCGGGTGCGGCCGGGGTGGCCGTTATTTCGGCGATCACGGCAGCGGACGATCCGCAGGCTGCGACCACGGAGCTTCGAGAGGTGGTCGCGAATGTCTGAAGAGCCGCCGGCCGAGGAGCTTCTCGGCGACGGAAGCCTCCCTGACGCGCTGTCGATGATCAGCGAGACGGCACCGCTGATCCACCACCTCACGAACGACGTGACGACGAGCGAGACGGCGAACATCACCCTCCACTGGGGCGGGCTCCCGGTGATGGCCGACGCGCCCGCTGAGGCTGGCGATATGGCCGCCGGGGCGGACGCGGTCGTTATAAACACCGGAACGGCAACGAGGACGGATATCGATGCGATGGTCGACGCCGGACAGCGAGCCAACGAAGCCGACGTGCCGGTCGTTCTCGATCCGGTCGGATACGGGGCGACACCGCACCGTGTTGAATCAGTCGGCCGACTGCTCGATGCCGTCGCGTTCGACGTGATCAAGGGAAACGTCGGAGAGATTCGGGGGCTCGTCGGCGAGGAAGCGACCGTCAGAGGTGTCGAATCTGTTGACAACGACGTCGGCGAGGCGAGCGTCGGCGCCGCCGCACAAGCGCTCGCGATCGAGACCGGCGCCGTCGTCGTCGCGTCCGGTCCGACGGATGTCGTCGCCGACGTGGACGGCGAAGCGTACGAACTCGCGGTCGGCCACGAGCGGATGGGATCGTTCGTGGGATCGGGCTGTATGCTCGCGAGTACGCTCGGGACGGTGACGGCGCTGACCCGCGAGGCGGACACGCCGGTCGCGACCGCGACGGAGGCGGCGCTGATCGCAACGGCGGCGTACGGACTAGCCGGGGAACGAGCGGCGACGGCGGAGCCCCCAGGGCCGGCGAGCTACCGGACGGCGTTCATGGACGCGATCGCGTCGATGGCGTCGGATCCGTCCGACCTCGACGCCGCCGGTCGGGTGTCGATTCGATAATGGCGAACAGGCGGTGCGTGTAGAGACAGCGGCTCCGCGCGGGACCGCACCGCACACCCGCATTCCCCCGCGCGGCAAGTCGATCGAGCACGGAAGGTCTGCCCTCGGTATCTAATAAAAACGATCGGGTCGCTTATTTCGGCTATCGCGTCGCCTGCTTCCACTCGCGGAGGCCGATCCGGTCGCCGTCGAGCGCTTCGGGAGACGCTTCGGTCGCCGCCCAGACGAACAGCGGGGCGACGCTCTCGGGCTCGCGAGCGCGCTCCATACCGGTGAGGTCGGTCGCGACGAGCCCCGGGTCGACGACGCCGACGGTCGCATCGAGATCGGCCGCGAACCCACGGGCGATCGCCTCGGCCGCGGCCTTCGATACGGCGTACGCCCCCATTCCGGCCTTCGACTCGTGAGCGACCGACCCGGACGGAACGATCAGTCGGGCGTCGGCGGCGAGGTGGGGGACCGCTTCGGAAAGCGTCGCGAAGACGCCGCGAGCGTTCGTTCGCATCGTGTCGTCGTAGTCGGCGTAGCTCGTCTCGTCCGTCGGGTTCTCTCCCGGCGCACCGTGAAACACCGCTGCGTTGGCGAAGACGACGTCTATCGGACCGGCCTCGCGGGCGGCTCGCTGGAAAAACCGTTCGAGGTCGAACTCGTCGCGGACGTCGACGCGCTCGCCCCACGCGGTGCCGGTGTCGTCCGTCTCGCGGTCCGGGTCGTCGCCGTCAGCGGCGCCGGCGTGGTCTCCCTCGTCGCCGTCGCCTCCGCTGTCCCCGTTCAACGCGTCGACCGTCCGATCGACCGCGCCACCGTCGCGTCCGGAGACGGCGACGAACGCCCCCTCCTCGACGAACGCCTCGGCGATCGCTCGTCCGATCCCGCTCGTTGCGCCGGTGATCGCGACCGTCAAATCCATGTGCTCGGTGATACGGGCGTCGGCGACTTAGGCGTACCCACTCGCCGCGTCTGGCCGGTATTTATACTGCTCCCGAACGTACGTCCGTGCATGGACGTGGCCCCGGACATCGACGCCGTGGCCGGCGAATCCGTCGTCGTGATCGGCGGCGGGTTCGGCGGCCTCTCGACAGCGTGTTACCTCGCCGACGCCGGCGCGGACGTCACCCTCCTCGAAAAGAACGAACAGCTCGGCGGCCGTGCGAGTCGACTCGAAGCGGACGGGTTCCGGTTCGATATGGGTCCGTCGTGGTACCTGATGCCGGACGTGTTCGAGCGCTTCTTCGGTCATTTCGGTCGAACTCCCGACGAGTTCTACGAGTTGGAGCGGTTAGATCCGCATTATCGCGTGTTCTGGAAGGACGGCGACCGAGTGGACATCCTTCCCGACCGCGAGCACAACAAGGCCCTGTTCGAGGAGTACGAGCCGGGCGCCGGCGAGGCGTTCGAGGAGTACTTGAGAGAATCCGAGCGCACCTACGAGATCGGCATGGAGCACTTCGTCTACGAGGACCGCCCGCGCCTGCGCGACTACGTCGACCGCGACGTCCTTCGGTACTCGTGGGGGCTTTCGCTGTTGGGCAAGATGCAGGGGCACGTCGAGGGCTACTTCGACCACCCGAAGCTCCAACAGCTGATGCAGTACACGCTCGTCTTCCTCGGCGGCTCCCCGACGAACACCCCGGCGCTGTACAACCTGATGAGCCACGTCGATTACAACATGGGCGTCTACTACCCCGAGGGTGGGATCGGTGCCGTCGTCGACGGGATCGTCGAACTCGCCGAGGAGCTCGGCGTCGAGTTCGTCACCGACGCGGAGGTCGTCGGCATCGAGGGGCGATACGGCGCGTTCGCAGTCGACACTGCCGACGGCGACCGCTATCTCTCGGATCTAGTCGTCTCAGACGCCGACTACACGCACACCGAACAGGAGCTGCTTCCGCAGCATAAGCGACAGTACACGGAAGCGTACTGGGAGTCGAAAACGTACGCCCCCTCCGCGTTCCTGCTGTACCTCGGCGTCGAGGGCGACGTGCCGAACCTCGAACACCACACGCTGGTGTTGCCGACGAACTGGAACCGCCACTTCGAACAGATCTTCGACGACCCCGAGTGGCCCGAAGACCCGGCGTACTACCTCTGTGTCCCTTCGAAAACTGACGACACGGTCGCACCCGACGGTCACAGCAACCTCTTCGCGCTCGTTCCCATCGCCCCCGGACTAGCGGACACGCCCGAGCTCCGTGAGGAGTACCGCGATCTCGTGTTGGACGACATCGCCGAGAACACCGGGACGGAGCTACGCGACCGGATCGTCTTCGAGGAGTCGTTCTCGGTCGACGACTTTTCCGACCGCTACAACAGCTACCAAGGAAGCGCGCTGGGGCTGGCACACACGCTGCGACAGACCTCGCTGCTCCGCCCGCCGCACCGCTCCGAGGCTGTCGACGGGCTCTACTTCACCGGCTCGACGACGACGCCGGGTATCGGCGTCCCGATGTGTCTCATTAGCGGACAGCTAACGGCCGAGGAGCTCTCGAAGACGGCGTGAGTGGAACCGTGACCGAAACCGAGCAGCGATCGGCGGGAGACGAACCCGGAGAGGCCGCGTCGGCGACCGATCACCTCCGATACCTGTTGGTGTTATCGCGGCCGCGATTCTGGCTGTACCTCGCCGGTCCCGTCGCCGTCGGTGTCACGTACGGTATCAGCGACGTGAGCGAGCTGTTCACGCCGGTGACTCTTGCGCTGGCGGGGTATTTCCTCATTCCAGCGAACGTCTTCCTCTACGGCGTCAACGACGTGTTCGACGCCGATATCGACGAGTTGAACCCGAAAAAGGAGGACCGCGAAGCGCGCTGGCAGGGAGACCGTCTCGTCGTGCTCGCGGTGCTCGCCTCCGCCGTCGCAGGGCTCGCCACGTTCGCGATCACGCCGCGGGTCGCGTGGCCGTATCTAGCCGGGTTCCTGCTGCTCGGTGCAGCCTACAGCGCCCCGCCGGTGCGGTTCAAGACGACTCCGTTCGCCGACTCCGTGTCGAACGGGCTTTATATCCTGCCGGGCGCCGCGGCGTACGCCACGGTCGCGGGCGCACATCCCCCTGTCGCGGCGCTCATCGGCGCCTGGCTCTGGACGATGGGGATGCACACGTTCTCGGCGATCCCGGACATCGAACCCGACCGTGCGGCCGGTATTCGGACGACTGCGACGGTGCTCGGCGAACGGCGCACGTACGCCTACTGCTTCATCGCGTGGGTCGCCGCCGCGGTCGCGTTCGCGACGCTCGATCCGCGGCTCGGGGCACTGCTCGGCGCGTACCCAGTCTTCGTCGCGTGGGTCGCCACCTCGTCGATCGTCGTTGACCGCGCCTACTGGTGGTTCCCGGCGCTTAACACCGTCGTCGGCACGCTCATGGCGATGGGTGGACTCTGGCGCGTCTACCCGGTCACGGAGGTGATCGCGTGAGCGACAAGAACGGATCGGCGGGGTCGACGGAGTCGACCGGCGGCGAGCCGGCCTCGGCGACCTCGACCGCTTCTGCGTTCGATGCGATACGTGCCCGGCTTCCGAACACCCGCCGCGAGACGGAGTCCCTCTTGGACCGAATCGTCCGCGAGAACCGATTTACGATCGCGGTGTTGTTCCCCGTCGTCGGCGCGGTCACGCTCATCGGGAGCGCGGAGGGGTGGATGCCGGAGCCGCTCGCGTTTAACCCGTGGTTCGTGCTGTTCGGCGTGCTGGTGATGCGCTCGCCGCTCGTCGTGGGCGTGTTGCCCGCGATCGATCGCCGGGCGGTCGGGTGGATCACGGTGTTGGTCGCGTACACCTACGCAATAGAGATGTTCGGCGTCGCGACGGGGTGGCCGTACGGCACCTTCGAGTACACGGTGAGTCTCGGGCCGATGATCGCCGGGGTACCGCTGGCGCTCCCGGTGTTTTTCATCCCGCTCGTGATGAACGCGTACCTGCTGTGTCTCCTGCTTCTCGGCCCGCGGGCGTCGAACGGCTGGCTCCGGCTGTTGACAGTGATCCCGACGGTCGTCGCGATGGACGTCGTCTTAGACCCCGGCGCGGTCGCGCTCGGCTTCTGGGACTTCGGTGGCGGCGCATTCTACGGTGTCCCGCTCTCGAACTACGCCGGTTGGGTGTTGTCGGCGACGGTCGCAGTGGTCACGCTCGACCGCGCGTTCGAGATGGCCGCGCTCCGTGAACGGCTAGCGAACTGCGAATTCATGCTCGACGACATGGTGAGTTTCGTGATCCTCTGGGGCGGGATCAACCTCTGGTACGGGAGTCTCGTCCCCGCGCTCGTCGCGCTCGCGTTCGGCGTCGGCCTCGTCCGTGCCGACCGCTTTGATGCACGGCTGTTCAATCCGTGGCGGTAACTCCATCTCAGCGGCGTTACTCGATTCCACACCTGGCTCTACTCGGAGTCTCTTATATACGCCCCGTTCATCTATGCACGTATGAGCGTTCACCTCGTTGTTACGTCTCGAGCGGAGGGGAGTGAATGAGCCGTCTCGCGATCGAATATAGGACTCACGAGCGGGTCCGTGAGCTGGTCGAACGGTTGGTCTACAGTGCCGAACACGTCAGCATCGAGTTTGACGGGTGGGAGGAGCCGCAAGTGAAAGGACCGGGGCTCTACTTCGCCGTCGTCGGCGATTGCGATTACGGGATCTACGCTGACCCGATGGGGAACAATCGATGGCCTCGCGACACCTGCGTGTCGGCCTACGAGGAGGACGCGCTCGCCGATGCCGTGGAGACGGTGAGCGTCGAACGAGACGGCGGTATCGTCGTCGCAGTCGACGGAGAGATCGAATCACAGATGGTTCGGTTCCGCGATCTGGGGACTCGAAATGAGGACGCGGAGCTCGTCGACGACGTGAGCTACGAGCCGTGGATGGGCTCGCGACATATGAGTGCAATCGAGACCTCTGTCCGGCCGGAGGTGATCGCCACGGTGACGCTGAGCGAGGAAACAGGGCGCGTGAGCGTCTTCCGCGACGGCGAGGCGAAGTCGATGCGCCGGCACCAACTCGGTGGTCCGTGGCGCGTGGACTCAAACTGAGCCGCAACCGTTGCCGCGTTCTCGCTCTTCGAGTACGAGTCCCTATCATTATGACCGGGCCGGCCGAACGGTCGCGTATGTACGACGACATCTTGGTGCCGACCGACGGGAGCGAGGCGGTCGATCGGGCGCTCGACCACGCCGTCCGGCTGGCGAGCGACCACGACGCGACGGTCCACGCGCTGTACGTGGTCGATCGTCGGATCGCAACGGCGAACTCGGGAGCGCTTCACGACGAGATCGTCGCCGATCTCGAGTCGCAGGGGAGTAAAGCGGTCGCAGCCGTGGCGGAGCGCTCTGAGGCGGCCGGGCTCGACGTCGAGACGCACGTCGTGAGCGGGACCCCCGACACGGAGATCGTCTCGTACGCCGAGGAGCACGGGATCGACGTGATCGTGATGAGCCCGGAGGGGAAGTCACCACGTGAGCGGATTCAGTCGCTCGGAAGCGTCTCCGACCGAGTCGCCGACGACGCGACCGTTTCGGTCTTTCTCATCAAGTGATCAGGGAGATGGAACTCACCGTTCTCGGCTCGGGCAGCGCGATGCCGGTCCCCGACCGCGTGCAGGCGGGGTACCTCCTCGACGACGGCGACCGGTCGCTGCTCGTCGACTGCGGCAGTGGCGTCCTCCAGCGACTCGCCGGCACCGACACGGGGTATGAGGGCGTCTCGACGGTCCTCCTCACGCATCACCACCTCGATCACGTCTCGGCGCTGTTACCCCTGATAAAGGCTCGCTGGCTCGCCGGTGAGGAACACCTGGAGGTCGTCGGCCCCTCTGGCACCACGTCACTCGTCGACGGGCTCTTAGACGTCCACGACTACCTCGAGGGACGGATCGACCTCGCGGTTCGGGAGGTGTCGGCGTCGCGTCCCCTCACCGCGGCCGGCTTCGACGTTGCGGCCCGCGAAACGCGCCACTCGATGGACGGCCTCGCCTATCGGTTCGCACCGCCGAGCGCCGACGGCCTCGATCCGAGCGACGGGCCGCTCACGCTTTCCGGTGATACGGAGGCGTTCGGCGGGATGGCCTCGTTCGCCGACGGCAGCGACGTGCTCGTCCACGACTGTTCGTTCCCGGACGGGGTCGACGTTTCGAATCACCCGAATCCGACGACGCTCGGTGAGTCGCTCGCGGGAGCCGATATCGGGACGCTCTACCTCTCACACCTCTACCCGCACACGGGCGGCCGAGAGCGAGAGATGGCCAACGGCGTTCGAGAGGCCGGCTTCGCCGGCGACGTGGAGGTCGCGAGCGACGGCTTACGTGTCGAGGTCGGCGAGCGTTGAGCGGTCGGTCGACCGTTATCCGTCGACCGGGAGGAGCTCGACGAGCCGGCGGACTGCGTCGCTCGCGGTCGCGCCGAGCACGTACGTGATCGGCTCGATACCGAACGCACCCTCGTGGTAGACGACGGGTCGCACTCCCGCCTCGCGGAACCGCTCGCAGAGGTGCTGACCTCGGTTCTCGTAGCCGGCGTCGAATCGGAGCGGTTCGAGCCCGTGGTCGCGGGCCGCCGCGAGCAGCGCTTCGTCGGTTCGCACGTTGATCGCAGCCCTCAGTTCGGGATCCTGACCGGCCGCAGCGAGCACGGTTCCCGCGACGTGTCGCGACGCGCCGAACTCCGGATTTGCCGGGACCTCGACCCGACCGTCCATCTCGTAGATCCGGCCGGGGATCGCCGCGACGTCGGAGTGATCTTCCGCGCCGGAGAGCGCGTATCCGACGTTCGTTCCCACGTTAGGGACGAGAGCGGCCGCACCGTCGGTGCGCGCGAACAGTCGAGCCGCTTTTCGCACGTCTGTGAGAACCGCGCGCTCGGCTTCCAGTCGGTCGTTGGTGCCGCGGACACAGAGGTCACAGCCGAGTCCCGATAGCGCCGGCATCTCCGCCTCGTGAATCGCACAGATCGGTCCCCGATCCTCGAGCTCGTGGACGAGCGACGACAGCTCCGCGAGCGCGCCGTAGTCGTCGAGGCTACCGTCCGCGAACCCGTCGGCGAGCGTCTCGACGGTCGCGGCGGTTCGGGGATCCTCGGCGATCCGGTCGTCGATCTCGGCGTCGCCGCTCACATATCGACTGACGGCGGCCTGCGTGACGCCGAGCCGATCGGCGATCCGCTGTTGGGTGAATCCTCGGTCCGCAAGCGCGCGCGCCAGCAGCGCCCGCACGGTCGGAAGGAACCGCTCGACGACGATCTCGCTCGGCAGCTGCAGCGACATACCGAATTAAACGGGTGGGCGGGGTAAAAACCCGGGCGGACGCACGGGTCGAACCCCGAGTATACATGAGTTATATAAGCAAGTAATACCACGTCCTGTTCATGGCCTTTAGCGACGACCTGCTCGACGCCGGCTCGGAGATCTGGGCCGCACAGTTCGATCACCCGTTTGTCACGGAGCTCGCCACGGGCGGACTCGACCCGGTCGCGTTCAGTCGGTGGCTCGAACAGGATTATCGGTACTTGTTCGACTACGCTCGAACGTACGCGGTGGCGGGCGCGAAGGCCCGCGAAGAGGCCGCGATGGCGACGCTACTCGGCGGCGCCGGCGCCGTGTTGAACGAGGAACTCGACCTACATCGCTCGTTCGCGTCCGAGTACGGTCTGAGCGAGACGGATCTGGCCGAAACGGTAAAGACACCGACCTGCGAGGCGTACACGAGCTTTCTCGTCCGGACCGCATACGAGCGTCCGGTCCCGGTCGCAATCGCCGCTCTCTTTCCGTGCATGCAGGGGTACCTCGACGTGGCGGATCACATGGCCGCGCTCGCGGACGCGGAGCCGGCGGAGATATCACACCGATACGCCCCCTTCATCGAGATGTACACGAGCGACGAGTTCCGCGCGGAAACCGCGGCGCTACGCGACCTCGTCGACGACTACGCGGCGGCGTCCCCCGGCCACCGCGACGCGATGCGCGAGGCGTTCCTGACGAGCGGTCGACTCGAACTCGCCTTCTGGGAGATGGCGTACACGGGCGAAGGGTGGCTGGCGTGAGCGACGCTTCGGTTCCCCCGCGGTTCACCGACCGGCTTCGCGACGCCGTCGCGGACGACTGGGCCGCTGCGACCGATCACCGATTCACCCGTGAACTCGGTTCGGGGACGCTCGACGACGAAGCATTCCGCCGGTATCTCATACAGGATTACGCCTTCGTCGACGACCTGACGGCGGCGTTTGCGACCGCCGTTGCCGACGCGCCGTCGATGAGCGCTCGGCGTCCGTACGTCGAGTTTCTCGACACGCTCACCGACGCGGAGAACGACTTCTTCGAGCGCGCGTTCGACGGTCACGAAATCCCAGACGCCGCGCGAACGGACCCGGAGCTCTCCGAGCCCACCGCCGCGTTCCGGGATCTGCTCGGACGCGCCCGCGGCGACGGCGGGTACGCGGAGACCCTCGCGGTTCTCGTCCCGGCGGAATGGGTGTACCTCACGTGGGCGAGCCGCGAGGCGGGCGAGCCCCCCGAGAACCCGCTGTACGACGAGTGGATCGAGCTGCACGCGGCCCCGGAGTTCGCGGAGTTCGTCGGCTTCCTCCGCGCCGAGCTCGATCGCGTCGGGCCGGAGTTGTCCCCTCGACGGCGCGACCGCGTCGAATGGCTGTTCGCACGAACCGTCGCGCTGGAGGTCGCCTTCTTCGACGACGCCTACAACACGGAGGATAGCGGCTGATGGTGTCGACAGGCGTCGCGCTAGCGGTCACGGTCATCGCGCTCGGAGCGTTCACCGTCGCCGGCGTACTGCACGCACGCGGGCGCGTTAGGACACTCGACGACTACATCACTGCTCGCGGGTCGACTGGCCCAGCGGTTACCACGGCGACGGTCGTGGCCAGCGTGATGGGCGCGTGGATCCTGCTCGCCCCCGCGGAGGCCGGCGCCGCGTTCGGCGGGCTCCCCGCGATCCTCGGCTACGCCGTCGGGAGCGCGATCCCGTTTCTCCTCTTCGTTCCGGTGGGGCTTCGCGTCCGACGGCTGCTCCCGAGCGGTCACTCGCTGACCGAGCTGGCGCTGGCGCGGTACGGGCGGCTGATGTACGTCCTCGTGGCCGTCGTCTCGTTGTTTTATATGTCGGTGTTCCTCGCGGCAGAGCTGACGGGGGTGGCGGCGGCGCTCGCGCTGCTCGCCGACGTGCCACAGTGGCAGACGGCGGCACTGATCGGGGGGTTCGTGCTGTTGTACACGGCGTACGGTGGACTGGTCGCCAGCGTGTTCACCGACACGCTACAGGCGCTCGTGATCCTGCCGCTGCTGATCGTCAGCTTCGTCGGCGCAGTCGTCGCGCTGGGCGGGACCGGGGAGCTTCACGCGACCGCCGTGTCGACCGACCCGACGCTGCTCGATCCGACATTCGGTCCCGGCGTCGCCTTCGGAGTCTACGTCGCGTTCGCGGTGATCGGCGCGAACATGCTGAACCAAGGGATGTGGCAGCGGGTGTACGCCGCCCGCGACGGCGCGTCGCTCCGGTGCGGGTTCGGCGTGGCCGCGGCGGCCGTACTCCCGATGGTGTTGCTCGCGGGGCTGTTCGGCGTCGTCGCCGCGGCGCTTGGACTGACCGCCGACGGCGGCGCGTCGGTCGCCTTCTTCCTCGTCGTGTTGGAGGCGTTCCCGGAGTGGCTCGCGCTGTGTGTCGTCGTCCTCGCGGTGCTGCTCGTCGCCAGTTCGGCGGACACGATGTGTAACGCGATCGCCAGCCTCGTCACGGTCGACCTCGCGCGGCTGTTCGATGCCGGCGGTCGCGGGCTCGGCCGGGCCGGACGCGCGCTCACCGCGTTCGTCGCGATCGGTGCCACCGTCGTCGGCGCACAGGGATACAGCGTGCTCGCGCTGTTTCTCACCGCTGACCTCGTCGCGGCAGCGGTGTTCATTCCGTTCCTCGCCGGCCTCTGGTCGCGGGACCTCTCAGACGTTGGCGCGGTCCTCGCGAGCCTTGCGGGGCTCACGGTGGGCGTCCTTTATTTCCCGTACTTCGCACCCGCGCTCGCTCACCTTCCGGTGGCGACGCCGACTCCGTCGTTCCTCGTCGCGTTCGTCGGGGCGACCGCCGTTTCAGCGGCGGCGACCGGGGTCGCTCACTGGCTCGGAAGCGCGGCCGTCGACCTCGACGCGCTCGACGCGGAGATGCGCCGACTCGACCACCCGATGACGGACGGGGGAACCACCCGGGCGGTCGACCGAGCCGACGACGCGGCCGCAGCGCCCGGCGGTGAGGACGCGTGACTCCGGTGCCGCTCACCGTACTCATCCCGCTCACGGCGCTCGGCGCAGCGTCGTTTGCGGCGCTCGTCTGGGGATCCGTCGGGTTGGTTCTCGTCGTGTTCGGATACGTCGCTGTCGCGTATGCCCGAGAACTCCTGGGAGGCGAGGTCGACGACGCGCCCCTGGACTCGTAACCATCTTTGATTACGGAGTTCGGTGATCGACCCGGATATTTAAGCGGTCATAGTGGCTTCTTCAGCGTATGACCGGGCCACTCGCGGACGACTTCGGGCGAGACGTGACGGGGGTGCGCGTCTCGCTCACCGACCGCTGTAACTTCGACTGTATCTACTGTCACAACGAGGGGTTAGGCGACACGCGAGGGCCCATGGAGCCGGGTGACGACGAAATGAGTACGGACGACGTGGTCCGGTTCTTGGAGGTGGTCGAGGGGTACGGCGTCGACTCGGTGAAGCTCACCGGGGGCGAGCCGATGCTCCGGCAGGATTTAGAGGAGATCATCGAGCGCACGCCCGACTCGATGGAGGTGTCGATGACGACGAACGGGACGTTCCTCCCGGGACGAGCAGCAGATCTGAAGGCGGCGGGGCTCGACCGCGTGAACGTCTCGCAGGACGCGCTCGATCCGGACGACTTCGCCGAGGTGACGAAATCCGGCGCGTACGAGCAGGTGCTCGAGGGCGTCAAAGCCGCCGTCGGCGCCGGGCTCGACCCGGTGAAGCTCAACATGGTCGTGTTCACCCACACGGCGGGCTACGTCGAGGAGATGGTCGAACACGTCGCCGACAACGAGGGGCTGCAGCTCCAGCTCATCGAGTACATGCCGGAGCTCACGGGCAAGCCGGAGTGGAACATCGACATCCAACGGGTCCACGACTGGCTCGCCGACATCGCCGACCGCGTCGAGCACCGCGAGATGCACGATCGGAAGCGCTACTTCGTCGGCGAAGACGAGCACGGCGAGGGTGGCGGGATGGTCGAGATCGTCGATCCCGTCGAGAACGAGGACTTCTGTGCCAACTGCGGCCGCGTTCGGGTGACTCACGAGGGGTATTTGAAGGGGTGTCTCAACCGCAACGACGACCTCCGGTCGATGGGTGAGATGACGCGCGACGAGATCGCTGAGACGTTCGAAGCCGTCGTCGCGAACCGCGTTCCCTACTACGGCGAGTACCTGGTCGAGAACGACGACGGCGAGTACGAGCTGAACGAGAAGTACCTGGGGACGCCGTCTGCGGCGGACTGAAAGGCGTTTTAACGGTCCCTACGCTGCTCGCTTTGTGTATAGATCACGAGCACGGTGGGATCCCCGTGAGCGAAGCGAACGGGGGTTCACTGTGCGAGCAAACGGTAGAGAGCGAGCACGGTGGGATTCGAACCACGGTCGCTCCCGTTCGCTCGCGCCGCTCGCTCACCTTCCGCTCCCAGATTCGAATCCCTGCGACGTTACTGCTCACTTCGTTCGCAGATAACGAGCACGGTGGGATCCCCGTGAGCGAAGCGAACGGGGGTTCACTGTGCAAGCAAACGGTAGAGAGCGAGCACGGTGGGATTCGAACCCACGACCGTCGGATTAGAAGTCCGACGCTCTATCCTAGCTGAGCTACGTGCCCTCAACTCGTCTCTCGGCGTCACTGAATAAAAACGACCGTGGTTCGCGCCGACGCCACCGCCCAACAGCAGACCTAAGTCTGCGAGCGGACTACTCGCCGCCAATGAACGTTATCGGAACCGTCGGTCTCCCCGGAAGCGGCAAAGGAGAGGCGGCGAACGTGGCCGAGGAGGCGGACATTCCGGTCGTCGTGATGGGCGACGTCATCCGTGCAGAGTGCCGCCGACGCGGACTCGACCCGGCCGAACACCACGGGCGGATCGCCGGCGCGCTCCGCGAAGAGGAGGGCGACGACGCGATCGCGGCCCGGACCCTCCCGCTGATCCACGAGGCGATCGCCGACAGCGGCAGTGACACCGTACTCGTCGACGGGCTGCGCTCGACCGTCGAGTTGGGGCGCTTCCGCGAGGCGTTCGGCGAGGCGTTCACGCTGGTGGCGATTCGCGCTCCCTTCGAACTCCGCGCTGAGCGGCTCGGCGATCGCGACCGCGACGACTCAGACTCCGACCTCGACGCCCTCCGCGAGCGCGACGCCCGCGAGATCGAACTCGGCCTCGGCGAGACGCTCGAGCACGCTGACGTCGAGATCGACAACACCGGATCGCTGTCGGCGTTTCGAGAGCGCGTCCGGGAGGTGCTGGGCGTCGAACCGACGAGCGCGGAGTCGAAAGCGACCACGAGCCCCAGCGGTGACGGCTCGTGATCTACAGCATCGATGTCCGGATCGAGGTCCCGGTCCACGACACAGAGGTGACCGACCGAGTCGACGACGCGGTCAGAAACGTGTTCCCGGACGTGGAACCGACTCACGAAAACGGCCGACTTGTCGCCGAAGCGCACACCCTCGACGCGTTCTCAGACGTGCTCCACGAACAGGAGATCCTCGACACCGCTCGCCGGGTCTTCTTACGCAACAGCACCGACGAGGGGTTTTCGTTCTCGCTGAAAAAGCAGGCGGCCTTCGAGGGCGTCGTCAACTTCGCGGTCGGCGAGCCGGACGAGCTCGGTGAGATCAACGTCGACGTTCGCGTCCGACAGCCGGATATCGAGGCGTTCATTGATTACGTCGCGCCCGAGACGGACGAGGGACGACCGGTCGATCCCGTCCGCGAGTACGGAGACCGATTCGCTCCCGAGGACGAGGCGTACTGAGCGGAACGGTTCGGTGCGGTGAACAGCGGAGGGAAGCCAACGCCTTCTCAGTCGCTGATGACGGTCGAAATCACGCCACCGAGCGCGCCGAACACGGCCGGGTAGACGACACCAGCGAGCAGCACGGCAGTGATGAGATCGGGCGTGACGGATCCGTCACCGACCGCGTATCGGAAGAGGAACGCGCCGACCACGGCGAGCGGGAGGTAGCCGACGACGACGAGGACACCCGCCTGCGCGCCGTCAGTCGGCTCGCTCGCACCCGACAGCTGCCCGACGGCGAGTCCGGCAGCAAGCAACAAGAGCGGTGGGACGACGTACAGTAACGCGAGAGAACCGCCGTCGGCTTCGGCGATGAGGTTTAGCGACCGAGCGCCGCCGATCACCGATGGGATCTCCGTATCGACGAAGTGAGCGTTATAAAACAGCCAGCCGACGCCCTGCCACGCCGGAATCGGGTCGCCACCGAACAGGTCGGCGAAGAAGTTGAACCCCGCGAGCCGCTCTTCGACCTGGTTCTGCTGAGTGACGTACGTGAGCAGATATCCGAACACGTAGGCGGCGGCTCCTGCGGCCGCACCGGCGACGATGCTGTTCGTCTGCTTCGCGTTATCAGCGAGGGACATGTACTCCGGGTCGTTTCGGGCGGAGTAAGTGTCTGTTGGCTCGGAACGGCGGGCCGTCTCCTCGGCGGCAAGAGCCTCACTCGACCGCGTCCCGCCACTCCGCTTGTGAGATCGTGTACCGAACCTCGTCGTGAACGCTCCCGTCCGCGAACGACAGCGTGTTTCGGAGTCGCTCCTCGCGGCGGCCGCCGAGTCGGTCGACGTACGCCTCGATCGCCCGCCGGGAGTTGTCGTTCTCGGGATGGTGGCTCACCGCGACGATATCTAGATCGAGCCCGTCGAAGGCGACGCGAGCGAGCGCGGCGGCACGCTCACCGGAGTAGCCGCGGCCCCAGAACCGCTTGCGGAGCCACGTGCCGAGCGTCGCCGTCCGTTTCTCCCAGTCCACATCGAAGCCACCGAAACCGGCGATCGCACCGGCACCGTCTTCGCCTTCGCGAGGGCGGATGACGTAGCCGGCCGCCTCGCCGTCCTCGAACCGGTCGCGGCCGCGTTCCAGGAACTCCAGCGTCTCTTTTTTGTGCTCGTGGGGCTCCCACGTGACGTACTCGGTCACCTCGTNGATACCGGGATCGGACGAGCAGATCCGGTAGCACGCGTCGAGGTCGACCTGCTCCGAGCGTCTTGCCTCCAGGCGGAGTCGTTCGGTCTCGATCGTTTCGGGGAACATATCGGACCGTCTCGAGGAGTGGTATAAAACCCTCTGCGGGTATGGTTGAGTCTCACATGGAGTTCGGCGGCTGTCTGAGCTTTCCCGGGAGATCACCCGATGACGCCACGTTCGCGGAGCTCTCCTCTGATCGCGGACCGTTTCACGAGCGCGAAGCCGACGCAGATGATCAGAAAGCCGGCGACCGTGTTGAGCGTGATCCCTTCGTTTAAAAACACCCACCCGGAGAGCGCCGCGAATATCGGTGCGACGTACGAGACGAGGTTGATCTCGATCGGGCCGAGCTCGTCGAGCAGGTAAAAATAGATGAGGAAACCGATCCCGCTGGCGGCGATCGCGAGGTACCCGAGCGACAGGATCGCCTCGGTCGTCCACGCGATGTCGGTGACCGACTCACCGAGCGCGAGCGCCAGCAGATGCGTGAGCGCTGCGCCGAGGAGCATCGACCATGCCTCCATCGTCTCGATCGGCATGTCGGCGTCGGACGCGCGGGTGAGTACCGATCCGAGCGCGAAGGAGGCGGCTGCGAGCAGAACGAGGAACTTCGCGAAGGTCCCGCTGCCGGCGAGGTTGTTCGGGTCGGGCGCGGCCAGTACGATCGCTCCGACGAGTCCGACGACCAGCCCGATAACTCCGATGACGGTCAGCCGTTCGGAGGGGAGAAACGCTCGAGCGAAGACCGTCGTAAGGACCGGCGAGAGACTGATGATAACCGCCGCGATCGCACTCGTCACGGCGGGGTCGCTCTCGCCGATGAACAGCAGCGCGTGGTAGCCCGCGATGATCAGCGTCGCGCCGATCGCGACGACGGTCCACTCGTCTCGTCCGCGGGGGATCGGGTCGTCGACGACGTAGGCCGCGTACCCGAGCATTACCACGCCGGCGATGTCGAACCGGAGCGCGGCGAACAACACGGGCGGGAAGTACGCGAGTCCGGCGTTGATCGCCATGAACGCGGAGCCCCAGACCGCGGCGAGGACGAGGAACAACGAAAGGGTCCGAGTTCGGCTCACACGCGACATCTGCGGGGGCCGCGCCAAAAGGTTCCGGAAGCGGCCGGTCGTGCGGGGTCCGGTCGTGCGGGGTCCGGTCGCCGGCCGTCCACCTACCGGATCCGGTACGTGGGGGCGTCACCCTCTCCAGAGCCGTCGCGGACGACGACCCCGACATCGGCGAGTCGGCGAAGAGCGCTGGCTACCGTCTCCGTGCGTGCGCCGACCTCGTCGGCGACCGCCGAGGGAGTGCCATCGGTCTCGATCAGCGCGGAGAGGATCGCCGCGAAGAAACGACTGTCAGCCTCGGTTCCGAGCCGATCGTCGATCTTCGCGAGCGTGTCCTCGACGCGACCCTGTACCCACCGCTGTGCCAGCGAGAGCTCACGGTCGAGATCCTGTAACCGGGCGTACTCCCCTGCGAGGTCGGTGAGGTCGCTCGACGCTCCGGAGCCGTCCGGCGCCTCGATGGAGAGGTGTGGGCACCGGCCAGACATATCGAGGCTGTTCTTCGCAGGGTAGGCGCTCTTCGCACCGAAGCCGTACGGGGAGACGCTCACCTCAAGTCGGAGGCTGCGGGTAATGCGGAAGTACTTCCGGCGCTGGTCGTCGGTCGTCGATTCGATCAAACCGGCTTCTTCGAGCTTTCGGAGGTGGTCGATAACCGCCTTCGGGCTCACGTCGAGGTACTCCGAGATCTCCGTGACGTAGCAGGGCTTGGTGGCGAGCAGCCGGAGGATGCGTCGCCGGTTCTCATTACCGAGGAGATCGAGCAGTACCGCGGAGTCCATTAACGTATGGTTAGCGTCGAGTAGATAAAAGGCTGACTTCCCGACTGCGAATGGCCCGCCGCACGTCGTCCGTGGCCCGACGCGCCGACCGCACGTGGCCGACCACAGCTCACCGCCTGCCACTTTCGGCTGTCGCCCTCATCGCCGGCAGCAGATCTCAGGTCTCCTCGTCGGTGGGGCCCTCGTACGCATCGAGCCACCCGGTGACGGTCTGTCGGAGCGCACCTGCGGTGCTGCCGAGGTTGAGGATCTGGTAGCCGTCGGCCGCCTTTTCGGTGGCGTCGTCGGTCCCGAACGCGAGCCCGCCGACCGGGACACCGGCCTCGATCGCTTTCGATCGGATCGTTTCGACCGCCGCTTGCACCTCGGGGTGGTCGATCTCGCCGGGGTGGCCGAGCGAGACGGAGAGATCGAACGGGCCGATGAAGACGAATCCCAGCTCCGGAACGTCGAGGATCGCGTCGAGGTTCTCGACAGCGGCCGCGGTCTCGATCGTGGTCCCGACCATCGTCTCGGCGTCCTCGGTGTCGACGTAGTCGTCCGCCAGTCCCCAGCGGCGGGCCCGCGGCGAGGCGAGACCGCGGTCGCCGGGCTCGCCGTCGTAGCTGAATCGGGCGGAGGCGACCGCCTCTCGGACCTCGGCCGCACCGTCGACGCGCGGGAGGAAGACATTCCTGACGCCGAGGTCGAGCGCCTTCCGCACGAGCGTCGGATCCGAGTCGGGGACCCGGACGAGCAGTTCGACGCCCGTCCGCTCGGCCGCTCGGAGCAGGTTCTCGACCGTGCCCGCATCCCACGGGTCGGGACCGCCGTGTTCGAAGTCGAGCCAGACGAAGTCGACGCCGAGCTCGCCGTACAGTTCCACGAGCGTCGGGCTGTACGTGTTATCGAGCACGCCGAGCGCGACCTCGTCGTTCGCCAGCGTCGCCGCGAGCCGATTCGTCCGTGAGTGAACACCCATATCGCTTCACCCTTGGTTCTCTGCGGGCAAACCGTTGTGGGGGCGAGCGGCGGAACCGCAGAGCGAACGAAGAGTAATTACCTAGCCCCCAGAGATGAGGTGTATGGAAACGGCACTCGTGATCCTCGACGGCTGGGGACTCGGCGACCACGACCGGCTGGACGCCGTAAAAGCGGCCGACACGCCGGCGTTCGACGCGGCGACGGAGCGCGGCGCCGACGGCCGGCTGACCGTTCACGGCCGGCGCGTGGGGCTCCCGGAGGGACAGATGGGCAACTCGGAGGTCGGTCACTTAAATATCGGCGCGGGGCGGGTCGTCAAACAGTCGTACACCCGGATCACGGACGCGCTCGCTGCGGGATCGCTGTCGGACAACGACGTCATCGCCGCATCCCTCGAACACGCGAAGTCAACCGGGGGTCGGGTCCACTTCATGGGGCTCGTCTCCGACGGCGGCGTCCACTCCGACGTCGACCACCTGCTCGCGCTGATCGACGCCGCCGCGGACGCCGGGGTGCCGGCGACGACGCACGCGTTCACGGACGGCCGCGACACCGCTCCGGAGATCGCCGACGGCTTCCTCGCGGACGTGACCGCGAAGGCGGACGAGCGCGGAACCGGCCGCGTTGCGACGGTGGTAGGCCGCTACCACGCGATGGATCGCGACGAGAACTGGGAGCGGACCCGAAAGGCGTACGATGCGATCGTCGAGCGCGAGGCCCCCCGTACGGCCGACACGGCGGTCGCGGCCGCAGAGACGGCCCACGCTCGCGGCGAGACCGACGAGTTCATCGAGCCGACCCTCGTCGCCGGTGAGCCCGCGCTCGCCGACGGGGATTCGGTGATCTTCTTCAATTTCCGGGCGGACCGTGCCCGCCAGCTCGTCCGGCTGCTCACCGATATCCGCCCCGAATGGAACTTCTCGCTCAACCAGCCGGATATCCGGCTGACGACGATGACGGAGTACGACGAGACGTTCGAGTTCCCGGTTGCGTTCCCGCCCGAAATTCCCAAACATACGATCGGCGAAGTGATCGCCGACGCCGGGATGACCCAGCTCCGGATCGCCGAGTCAGAGAAGTATCCGCACGTGACGTACTTCCTCAACGGCGGCCGCGAGGTGGAGTTCCCCGGGGAGATGCGGAAGATCGTGAAGAGTCCAGACGTGCCGACCTATGACTTCCAGCCCGAGATGTCGGCGCCGGAGCTCACCGACGAGGCGGTCGGGATTATCGAGCGCGACGACCCCGACCTGATGGTGTTGAACTACGCGAACCCCGATATGGTCGGTCACACCGGCGATTTCGACGCCGCGGTCGAGGCCGTCGAGGCAGTTGACGCGCAGCTGAATCGGCTGCTCGACGCGATCGCCGACGCCGGTGGTCACGCCATCGTGACGGCCGATCACGGCAACGCCGACGACATGGGGACCGCCGAGGACCCCCACACTGCCCACACGTACAATCCGGTCCCGTTCGTCTATCTAACTCCCGACGGCGACGACGGCGGACAGCGGATCCGTGAGGACGGCTCGCTGTGTGATATCGCGCCGACGATCGTGGAGCTAATCGGACTCGACAAGCCGGCGGAGATGACGGGCGAAAGCTTGCTGACGGAGTGATGAGCCCGTACGCTATCGAACGGATCGTAAACTTCGGTGAGATTCCCACCGGTTCCACGGCGTTTTAATACCCACACCAGCCTGTGATCGTTCATGACAGACGAGACCACACCGGTCATCGCCGCCGCGTATCGAACCCCACAGGGACGCGACGGGGGCGTCTACGCCGACGTCCGCAGCGAAGACCTCTCGACGCGGCTGATCGACCACACGCTCGCGGAGACGGGACTAACCGGCGACCACGTCGACGACCTGATGTGGGGGGTCGCCCAGCAACGCACCGAGCAGGACAACAACGTCGCGCGAGTGATCGCCCTGTTGTCCGATCTGGGCGAGTCGGTGCCGGCGACTTCGATCAACCGCTGGTGTGCCTCCTCGATGCAGGCGATCATCTCTGCGTCGGACGCGATCGCGGCGGGGAACCGGGACTGTATCATCGCGGGCGGCGTCGAGAACATGAGCCGCGTCCCGATGGACGGTGACTCGTACCAACACCTCCATTCGGAGCTCTCGGAGCGGTACAACGTCTTCCAGCTGCAGATGGGGATGACCGCAGAGAAGGTCGCCGAGGAGTACGAGGTGAGCCGCGAGGCCCAAGACGAGTACGCCGCGCGGAGCCACCAGCGCGCCGCGGACGCGACCGAATCAGGGCGCTTCGACGACGAGATCGTTCCCGTGGAAACCAACGACGGGCTCGTCGAGGAGGACGAGGGGATTCGCCCCGACACGACTGCGGAGAAGCTCTCTGGGCTCTCGCCCGCCTTCACCGGCGACGGCACCGTGACCGCCGGCAACGCCTCGCAGATCTCGGACGGCGCGTCGCTGACGCTCGTCACGAGCAAGTCGTTCGCCGAGGACCACGGACTCGACGTGCTCGCCGAGGTCGGCACGAACAACGTCGCCGGCGTCGACCCCACCGTGATGGGGATCGGTCCGGTTCCCGCGACCCGCGGGCTGCTCGACCGCGCCGGCACGACGATCGAGGACTACGACCTCGTCGAGCTTAACGAGGCGTTCGCCTCCCAGTGTGAGTACTCACGTCGAGCGCTCGGGATCGACGAGGACGTGTACAACGTCAACGGCGGCGCCATCGCCGTCGGCCACCCGCTCGGGGCTTCCGGCGCGCGGCTCCCCGTGACGCTGATCCACGAAATGCAGAAGCGCGACGCGGACCGCGGGCTCGCAACGCTGTGTGTCGGCTTCGGACAGGGAGCGGCGATCGAGTTCTCGCGGTAGGAACCTTCGGCGCCTGCGACCCTCAGTGACCCGACGGAGAGCCGTTTTATCCCTCGAATCCGGCCATATCCATCAGGTCGGCGAACTGCTCGGAGTCGAGTGCGTCCTCGTAGACGATTCCCGTGAGCATCCCGCCGGGGTACGAGTCGCCGTTCATCACGTGGTTAACTTTGTGACAGTGGATCGCGTAGATTCCGGGGTCGGCGTCGGCGGTGAATTCGATCGTCTTCCGCTCTGCCGGCGAGAGAGGGACCACGTCCTCTTTATATCGGGCAGCGTCGGGGATCACGCTGCCGTCCTTCTCGACGACTTCGAACCGGTGGTTATGCGTGTGCATCGAGTGTGCCTCGTACCCGTTGTTGGTGAGGTGGACCCGAACCCGGTCACCCGATTCGACGACCATCGGGGAGCCCTCTTCCGGATGGAGGCTGTAGGGGGCCGCCCGGCCGTTCACGGTGAACGCGTCGGGGTTACGATCGCGGTGGCTGAAGGAGACGTCACCGCCCGCGGTCGACGCCGACAGCCGCGTGTCCCAGTCTTTCACCGTCATGAAGAACTCCTTGTCCGGCGGCTCGTAGTCGACGGGGTCGACACGGAGGATGCCGTACATCCCCAGATCGAGGTGGTTCTGCGTCTGGAAGTGACAGTGGTACAGGTGTGTTCCCGGGACGTTCGCAGTGATCTCGTACGTCTCTGACTCGCCCGGCCCGACCTGTCTTCCCGTCGTCGTCGGCGCACCGTCGTCCATCCAGCTCTTTTCGAGCGCGTGGACGTGGAACGTGTGTGCCCGATTATGCTGCGTGTTGTCGTACGTTAATTCCATCTCGGTCCCCTCCGTGACGCGGAGAATCGGGCCGGGCACGCTCGGCTCCGTGTCCACGGTCTTCCAGCCCCACACCTCGGGGAGCTCCCACGGTCCGCCCCGACTGTCCTCGCCGAGAAGCTGGTGGCGACACGCCTCCGTCGAGAGCGTCACCGCGCCGTCCCTCTCGTCGAGATCGATCGTCTGTGGGGGTGCTGTGTACGGGTAGTCCGTCTCGACGGCCGTCGAGTCGCTCCCGGACCACTCCGGAACCTGCTCTGTGACCGTCTCGTCGCCGGCGGTCGCCTCGGCCCCGGACCGTCCGCTCACCTGCGGACCGGAACACCCCGCGAGCCCGGCGACTCCGAGCGCCGCCGTCGCCGAGAGGAACCTGCGTCTGGAAGCCGTGCGTCGGCCGGATCCGTTCTCGTTTCTCATCACAGTTCGGCGTTGGCAACCCCTCCAATTAAAAAGGAATCAGGATATTCTCCCCGTGAGAACGCGGGTCTGTCTGCGGTGCGTCTGTACACAGGAGCGACGTCAGCAACCGTCGCCGACGGGTGTTTACTATCGGCGAGCGTAACGGACGTATGAGTTATCCGGTCACCTACTACTGTCCTCACTGCGGCACGCTCGTCGAACTCGCCCGCGACGGCTACCTCGCCGATAAGTCAGTGACGTCGTATCCGCTCGAAGGCTGGACGTACGTCGCCCCGACAGAGCCTTTTGAGGACGTAGACGGTGCCGATCCCGTCGACGGCGTCCGGTTCGTCTGCGGCGAGAGCGCCGGCGTCGTCTGGGACCCACACGACGGCGTCCGCGGCACCGACGTCGGCGGCGACGAGCCGCACCAGGAGCCGGATCCGGAGGGAACCGGCTGTGGTGAGCCTTTTTATCTCTCGTTTGTCCGGTACGAAAACGGTCGAGAAATCGACCCGCGTGCCGAGACTGAACTCGTCGAGATCGATCCGGA
>SL_4KL_010_BRINEDRAFT_10000018_pt1 | contig 54350 bp, 62 predicted proteins | sample SodLak_010_BRINE_2_FD_10664 | JGI IMG/M metagenome (IMG submission 10664) | reverse complement strand
GTTGGTTCGGACCATCCGTTGGGAATAGAGCCCAAACTCGTCGCCGTGGTACTGGGCGTACACCGACTCCGGCCAGTCGTCAGGCGTCTCTCCTGTCAGAATCGGGTGGATACTCCGTGCGTGAAGCTCCGGGGGTCGTTCGATTCCGGCCCACTCCAAGAACGTGGGCATGAGATCCAGCAATCTGACAAACTCCTCGGAGCGACTGCCTGGGTCGACGACGCCCGGCCAGCGGACGACAAGCGGAATCCGGTAGGTCTCGTCGTACATCAGCGGTCCCTTGTTGAACTGGCGGTGAGAGCCAGCGAAATCACCGTGATCCGATGTGTGGATTACTGCAGTGTCCTCGGCAAGGCCCAACTCGTCGAGGGTATCGAGAATCCGGCCGATCTGGTCGTCGATCAGCGTCATAAAGCCGAAATATTTCGCAATCGCGCGGCTCCAGGTCTCCCAGTCGAATCCCTCGACGCCCCGGTAGTCGACGTACTGTTCGTGAACCCGCGGTTTGCCCTCGAACGTCTCGGCGTAGGTATCCCACGGTTCGATCTCGCTTGGGTCGTACATCGAGGCGTACGGTTCGGGGACGACGTAGGGGTGATGTGGCCCGAGAAAGTCCGTGCGGTGAAAGAACGGTCCCTCGTCGTCGACCCAGCGTTCGAGCGCGTTGATTGTCACCTCGGCCAAAAAATACGGTCGAGAGGCTTCGACGTCGACTGGATCAGTTCCAGCAATCAATGTCTTGTTGTCGGCTGTCCCGGCGTAGATTCGATCTTCGACCGCCGACTCCTCGACAGAGATGCCGCGCACTTCCCTGTAATAATCGAATGCCACATCGAAATTGTCGTGGTGGACGTCGCTGCCGCCGAAATACCGGAAGCCGAACTCACCGGGGCCGCGATCATGGCTGACGTGCCACTTACCAATGTAGGTGTTGTCGTAGCCGCTGCGGTCGAGACGTTCGCCGACCGTTGGAAATGATTCGGCGAAATCTGTCCGAATCGCATCTGCCTCATGGCTGTTGTTGAGCAAGCCGTGAGCGTGTGGATACAACCCAGTCAGAAGTGACGCTCGTGCGCTCGTACAGATGCTGGTTGGCGTGTACGCTGAATCGAACCACATTCCGCGCTCTCGGAGTCGGTCGATGTTCGGCGTCTCGACCGGCAGTCCGTCGGGTGCGACGAGATCCGCACGCTCTTGGTCGGTGAACAACAGCAGGATGTTCGGTCTGGAGGGCATACCGCCGCGTTCGGCTTCGGCGGATAAAGTTCGGATGACCGCCCCAGTGTGTGATCTATCACACCTGACGGCAGTGGCTCAGACGCTATCGCTGACTGTTACATACCGCTCGAAAAATAGCGTCGGTACACGGGTCGACGGGAACCCGTCTAGGTCAGCTTATCTGTCGTCTTCGTCCGCATCGTCGTCCGCATCTTCGAAATCAGCGTCGACGTACTCGTCGCCTTCACCGGCTGCGCCCTCAGGGCCACCAGGACCGAACCCACCTTCAGGGTCCGCGCCGGCACCGCCGGCTCCGGCCTGGGCCTGTTGGGCCTGCTGTTGGTACATCTGTTTGCCGATCTCTTGGAGCTGTTCGGAGAGTGCTTCGGTGACCTCTTTGAGTTCGTCGGTCTCGGCGTCTTCGTCTTCGAGGACGTCTTCGATATCGTCCACTGCATCTCGAATATCGGCTTCGAGTTCCTCGTCGACGGCGTCTTCGTTTTCTTCGAGCAGCGATTCCGCACGCTGGACGGCCCCTTCGGCGTCATTTCGGGCCTCGATAGCCTCACGGCGGGCCTGATCTTCTTCAGCGTGTTCTTCGGCTTCCTGCTGCATTTTCTCGACTTCCTCATCGGAGAGACCAGCACCGCCCTCGATCGTGATCGATTCGGCGTTGCCCGAGCCCTGGTCTTCGGCCGAGACGTTGACAATGCCGTCGGCATCGATCGAGAACTCGACTTCGATCTGTGGCATGCCTGCTGGTGACGGCGGGATGCCGGTCAACATGAACTCTCCGAGCAGTTCGTTTTCGTTGGCAATCTCACGTTCGCCTTGGAACACTCGGACCTGCACCGACGTCTGGTTGTCTGCCGCAGTCGTGAAGACCTTTGAGGCGTCCGTTGGGATCGTCGTGTTTTTGTCGATCAGTCGTTCGAACAGACCGCCTTTGACCTCGATACCGAGGCTCAGTGGCGTCACATCGAGCAGGACAATGTCGTCGACGTCCCCTGCGAGCACACCACCCTGAATCGCCGCACCGAGCGCGACGGCTTCGTCTGGGTTGACGTTCTTTTTCGGCTCTTGACCGATGATCTCCTCGACCTTTTCGGCGACCTGTGGCATTCGGGTCGAGCCACCGACGAGAATGACCTCGTCGATGTCGCTGTCGGAGATGCCGGCGTCTTCGATTGCCTGCTCTGTCGGGCCGACCGTGCGATCGATCAGGTCTGAAGTGAGCTTTTCGAACGTCGCACGGGTGATCGAGGTTTCGAGATGGACCGGACCCGAATCAGTTGCAGTGATAAACGGCAGATTGATTTTGGCCTCTTTGCGCGAAGAGAGTTCGATTTTGGCCTCCTCGGCGGCCTCTTTGAGACGCTGCAGGGCTTGGCGATCCTCTCGGAGATCGATGCCGTGGTTGTTTTTGAACTCTGTGGCGAGATGGTCGATAATCGCCTCGTCCCAGTCGTCGCCACCGAGGTCGTTGTCACCGTTGGTTGCGACCACGTCGTAGACGCCCCCGCCGAGTTCGAGAACCGAGACATCGAACGTGCCGCCACCAAGGTCGTAGACGAGAACGGTCTGGTCGGATTCGTCGTCAAGCCCGTAGGCCATCGAGGCAGCGGTCGGCTCGTTGACAATTCGTTCGACTTCGAGACCAGCGATCTGGCCGGCGTTTTTGGTTGCCTGTCGCTGTTTGTCGTTAAAGTATGCAGGCACCGTAATAACGGCTTTTTCGACATCGTGGCCGAGATACTCCTCGGCGTCGCGTTTGATCTTCTGGAGAATCATCGCCGAGATCTGTTCGGGCGTGTAGCTTTCGCCCTCAACGTCGACTTCGTAGCCCTCCTCGCCCATGTGGCGTTTGATCGACTGGATCGTTTTTTCGGGGTTCTGTACGGCCTGGTTTTTGGCAGGTTTACCGACGAGCCGCTCGCTATCGTCTGAAAATGCGACAATCGAGGGAGTCGTTCGGTTCCCCTCAGCGTTGACGATGATTTCGGGCTCTCCGCCTTCCATTACCGCGAACGCGCTGTTCGTGGTACCAAGGTCAATACCGAGAATCTTCTCACTAGCCATCTTGGGCTCAAATACCGGCTTGTCTCGGTTAAAGGTTACTAGATACTACGGCACACAGCCAACATCGACCCCGGCGCAGTCTGGCGATTTTTGGTTTCGAAGTAGTGGCCTGCTCGATACCTTTAGTATGACCGCAATACAACCGACCCGTCGGGTTATTCTTGGCTAACTGTCACTTGGGCAGCCTGCAAAATCCGGTCGTCGAGCGCATAGCCGTCCTGATAGACTTCTGCGATGGTGCCTGCTGGCTGGTCGCTTTCGACCCGCATCATCACCTCATGACGGTTTGGATCGACCTCTTGGCCGACTGTCGGAGAAATAATCGAAACATCTTCGCCTTCGAGAATCGAATCGAACTCCGAGAGTGTGGATTCGACTCCTGGCCGAATGTCTGCATTTTCGTCCTGCTCGAGGGCCCGAACCAGATTATTCCGAACCGTCGAAAATTTCGTTATGAGATCTGCGACAGCCAACTTCTCACTTTGGTTTCGCCGTTGTTCCATCCGTTTTTTGTAGTTCTGGAAATCCGCTCGAGAGTGTGCGAGTTTATCTGTTACGTCTTCGAGTTCCTCGGTGCGTTCTTTGAGCTCAGTGGTTGTTTCTTCGAGGTCGGCTTCCAGTTGGGTGAACCGTTCGCCGAGGTCACGTGCTGTCTCGAGCAACTCGTCGTCCTCGAGTTCGGCGAGCAACGTCTCGACGGCCGGATCGAACGTACTCGAGGTCTCAGCCTCGTCGTCGGCTGCTTCGGCAGTCGATTCCTCGACCGCTGTTGGATCATCGCTCATACCACGTGAGTGTGGCTTCGGCGGCTTAAGGGTTCAGAAATAGGTTCTTACCACTACAGTCTGTGAGACGCCTCGAGACAGTATCGACAACCACTCCGAAACGGACAAACCGACCGCCGAGCAAGCCACCGCATGAATCCATTAGAGCGGTATGCCCCGCTCGTCGAAGACCGCACGGCGTTTTTTGCGGCCTGCAAGCGACCGCTGCCCTCGGTTGTCCGGGTCAATACAATCAACGCGACTCCCGAGCGTGCCAAACAGGCACTCGACGAGGAGGGTGTCGGCTACGAGACTGTCGATTGGAACCCTCACATCCTGCGGCTTGACGAACGCGGCCCTGGAACATCATGGCCCTATTTTCACGGCTGGCTCCACGGTCAAGAGGAGGTCTCAGCACTCCCAGCGATCGCACTCGATCCGCAACCTGGCGAGCGAATTTGGGACAGCTGTGCGGCACCGGGGAGCAAAACCACCCAACTGTCGGCAATGATGGACGACACTGGTATTGTCGTTGGCAACGACAACAACCTGGGTCGGCTCTCGGCGCTCCGGCACAACGCCGAGCGATTGGGTGTGACGAACCTCGCGGTCACCAAACAGGACGGTCGAAACTTCTCGCTGAAACCGTTCGGCTTCGAAGCGTTCGACCGTGCGATTGTCGATGCCCCCTGTTCGTGTGAAGGAACAATTCGAAAGAACCCAGATACCCTCGAGCAGTGGACACTCGAGCACGTCCACAGCGTTGCCGCCATCCAGAAAGGTATTCTTTCACGGGCGATTCAGGCGACCCGCCCCGGTGGGACGGTTGTGTATTCGACCTGTACGTTTGCGCCCGAAGAAAACGAGGCCGTAGTTGACCACGTCCTCGAGACCGAAGACTGTGATATCGCCACCTTCGATTGTCCTCTTGAGTCTGTTCGGGGTGTCACCGAATGGGAAGACGAAACCTACGACAGCCGCGTCGAACAGACCCACCGGATCTACCCGCATCTCAACGACACGGGTGGGTTCTACTGTGCGAAACTCGAGGTGACAGCATGAGCGATTCGGAGACCGACCTCAAAAGCAACGTCGGCCAGCAGTTCGGTCGACTGCCAGCAACGCCCGCCGACCGTACGGTCGAAGGCCGTGTCTCTCGACAAGAGGTTCTCGAGTTCTTCGACGAGCGGTTTGGCATCGACTCCTCAGTTTTTGAGCCCTACACATTCTGGGAAAAGGGCAAGGGAAAAATCTGGATTTTTGCGGAGGATGCACCAACGCCGATTCGGATCGAGGGGTTGGGAATGACTGTCCTGCGAACCCGCCAAGAACACTGGAAACCAACTCACAGCGCCGTCCAGCGCTTCGGCCACCACGCGAACAAAAACGTGATCAAGCTATCGGCCGACGAGGCCGCCCACTTCGCCCAGGGCAACGACCAGGAACTCCCTGCATGGGACGGCGACTGGGGGTATCTGATCGCTACTCACGAACTGGCGGGCGATTGGGTGCCCGTCGGGGTTGGACTGTATCTGTACGATGAGTTGCGCTCGACCGTCCCGAAGGGCAACCAGGAAGCCTTGAGCGTACTGTAGCTTTTCATCTGTTACGGATTCGTTCCGGCGTCGGTTCGCGTTCGTCTACTGCCTCGGATCGCATGATCATCTCGAGATGTCGCTCGAAGGTTGCATCATCGATCTCACCGTTGGCATACCGTTGTTTGAGTCGTTCGATAGGGTCGTCTTCGGCCGCTGTGTCCGGTTCGGATTCGTCGTCGGTTCCGAACAAGCCAGTGAACCGCCGATAGATGCCATACAGCAAAAAACAGCCCACTACGATTGGTGGGCCGATGAGGACTGCAAGCAGTGCTGAGACCCACAGCTCAATGAACGGGATAACTAGTGTCGGTAAAATGAAAAACAGCGTTATGACGAGTCCAGTCCACAACGGTGAGGCCCCAATCCGTCGGCCAACAGCGACAACGCGGGACTCGAGGGACATACCGGATAATGGGGCCGGTAGTCACTTACGGGTTTCGTCGGCTGCTGGTCAGTCTTGCACAGTGTAGGGTGAATTCTTCGGCGGCCTGCATGCGGTCTCGAGCCGAACAGCGCGGGTTCGTCTGGAACCCTAACCGCCTCGCCATTCATCGGGGTCTCGGGTGCCGTGGCCCGCCTCGAGTTTCCGAGCTTCGTTGAGTAGCTCGCCGTGATTGAAGATGATATCCGACATCGTAATCATCCCAACAAGGTCGAACCCAGAGACGACGGGCAGTTTTTTCACACCCTCGTGTCGCATTCGGCCAATTGCTGTCCGGATGGTTTTGTTCGGCTCGATTGTTTTTACTGGTCGACTCATTACTTTCCGAACAGGGACATTTTCGAAGGGCTGGTTTGTGGCGTAGCCCACCCTGAGGGCATCCATCTCCGTGATGATCCCGGCGGGTGTGTCGTTGTTGAGCACGATGACGCTGCCGACATCGTTGTGTAGCATCTGGCCGGCAGCACCTTTCATCGTCGCTCCGACCGGAACAGTCACCAACTCCCGGCTCATCAGTTCCGAGACTCGCATCTTGCTATCGTCTCGGCGCAATGTATATTGCTGTTTCGCCGATCGACTACTCAAACGGTGTCCGGGTAGCTTTCCGGTCGGCCAGACAGTGCCGTCAAATCACCGATAAGACTGAGCTGACTACTGGCTGACAATAGCGTCTTCATACGCTTCGACTGCCGAGAGAATCGTCTCTCGGTGGGCCTCTGAGATATCGTTCTGCTCGAGGGCACGCTCCAAATACGAGACAACCAACTCGAAATCCTGTGTTGTGATGTCCAACTCGGCGTGTGCACGCTCCATGTCGCGGCCCGAATAGTCTGTGGGACCGCCGGTAACCATACTGAGAAACTCGGTTTGGTGGGCTCTGAGTGCGTCCATATCCGTTGTCTCGAAATACGCCTGCAGTTGGTGGTCGTAGTAGACCATCTGGTAGAAATCATGAACGACGGACTCAATGACGGGTTTGCCGCCAAGTTCTGCACATAGTGATTTTGACACAGTTTTGCTACTCACCCAGATGTGGAATAATTCTCCGTTGTATTATATTTATTTCTAGTTGCACTGTGTGGAAAAAAGTAACATTCTGACAACAGTTCATGGCTGGTGTGTAGCGATTCCGGGCCGTTATTCGACTTCAAGCCACGTCAGGTTGAGATACACTTCGACGATTCCGTTTCCAATAGCGACTTCATACCCGATTTTGTCGTAATCATCGGAAATGCCGGTAAGACGAGCAGATGTCTCGTCTGGCCAGTAACTTGGACGCCCATGGTCTCTGAGAAGCGTCGGCATGTAATCGACCGTTGCTGAGAGTATGACATTGTCACTCTGCCAATTCAGTTCCTCGAAATCATAAAGTGATACTTCTTGGGCGTCGTGTGTTCGGCGAGTCTTGTGGCCATGCGTTGGGCCATCAGTGTCACTTAATTTTGATGTATAATTCTCAGTCGCGTGGGTTCCGATTTTTACTGTTTTTCTTTTTATTTCTCCGGGGAGATTTACTGATTTCTGCACCCACATTCCAGATAAGAACTCATCAATAGCGCCTGATAGGCTTTGATGGGGCAGATTAGGTGCCGATTTCGCGACGGCCACCTCACGGTCGACTGTCGTTGATCCAACCGTATCGGTTCCTGCGATACGACTTCCTTGTGCGTCCGGAATCGCTCCTGCAGACGGAGGTGCGCGGGTCGAAGCATGAATGAGTTCATGTTCGTCATCATTGAATCCAGTAAAGAAGTTGTCAACGTGTGTTGTTTGTATCTGTCGGCCTCTCCGTGCGGGAAAGTTGAACTCCATGGTGATGTTTTCATAGGCGAAATTGATATCTGACTCACCCTGTACCCAGGTGAGGTTCATCCACATGTCTGTTTCGCCCTCTCTGTCAGGTAGTGCTGCGTAAACGGCTTGTACAACCCCAACTGCGAGTCCAGTAAGCACGCCTGTGACTAACAAACTGACGCCAGCCGTGGCGGCAGCACTTGCCATACCAACTCCCATAAATGCTGCTTTACCGACACCTGCTGCTACACTTATAGGTGCATATTGCCCCCACAGAGCTGTTGTAGGTAAAACAGGCATCTCCCAATAATTGTCCTCAAACGTTGAGTTTAGCCCATACAATTCGCGATCACCATCTTTGTTCTCTCCGAAAGCGATAATGCGAGCACCGGACGTCTGGGGCCACGTGTCGGTTGGGATGGCAGATGTTTGGGCGTTTATGAGCGTACTATCTCGATCAAAGTGTTCCCATGTCGTTTCATCGCTGAACTCATTGTCAACAGTATGTTCTTCATCTAATTCATCGAGATTAACGCCCCATGCCTCGACATTTTCATCGTGGTCGTAGCGGCCGACGTGGCCGATTCCGTGATAAATTTTGTTGAACACTGAGACCTCTTCAGAGGTTGTGTTGTCATCGATGCTGGCAGCCACCGTTTGGGTATACTCTTCTGGTGGATCTAACGGTACTTCCCACTCGAGTTCGACTTCTCTGGTTTCGTTTGGTTCGATCTGATGTTCCTGTTTAGAATCCTCAGTTAGCCCATCAACAGCGAGCCGTACGGTACCGTCGGCGAGTGAATCCGATACATTTTCGACGCGAACACGAACCTCTTCGGTCTCGGTCGTCAGTCCTAGTTTGGGTTTCTCAATAATTGACACCGAGAACGCTGGGGTATCAAACGTATCAGTGAGCCGGTCGTGTTCAGTTCCATCAGTATCATGTACTTCGACGGTAACCTCGAGGGTTTCACCGAGATCTGCCCCACCCCAAGTGAGCGTTGGCCATTCAGAGTTATCTGTAGGGTGTAACTCCGAGACCGTCTTATGATCGACGTATTCGCCATTGACGTTCAAATAGACCTCCGCATCGCCAATAGCATACCCCTCGTTGGCTACGGTCGGTGTGAGTTCAATATGGTTCCCAGAATCATCAAAGCTGGATTGGAAATAGGTGTTACCCTCTGATAGTTCGAACTTCGGTTCGGGAATCTCAACCGAATCCGTTTCCATATCGTGTTGAACGCCTCTGTTTTCCCACACTTGGAGTTCAACCGACTGTGTGCCACCGATTTCTTGATCTGTAATTTCCCATGTGAGAGTGTATTCATCACTTGATTCAGTTGCACCCAGATCTACAACAGCCACGTTGTCGATTGCTCGTTCGGTGATTGGATGAATCAGGTACAGTTCAGCATCTCCGGCTTCGGGGCCGACGTTCGTGATTGTTACATCGACTTCCTTTTTTGCAACAAGTGATGAATCCGGAGTCGACTCCCGCCAGTCGGTCGTCGTGAGTTCGAATTCGGGATTGCTAAACTCGACTTCTGGTGAGACGCTTTCGCCGCTTCCAAGGGTGATTTCTTTGGCGTCTCGTTGGACACCGCCAGCCGACAGGACGACCTCTTTGGTCGCTTTTTCTTCGCCTGCATTTGTGACTGTAAAATCGACATCTATTGTCTCGCCTGCGGCTGGATAGCGCGTGACTTCATCAATCGTGACATCGAAATGCGCCGGCTCTGTGACTGGAACTGGTTCGATCTCGAGATCGACTGTGTCGCTGGAATCAAAGCTTTCGATACGCAGACCTACGGACTGTGAGGCTGTATCAGCGTCTACACGCCAGCGGAGAGAGATTTGTTCGCTTTCACCACTGTCTACGCGCAGACTTTTTGTATCAAGTATCGTCTCCGGAGGATGCAACTCTTCACCGTCAACAGATGATCCTGCAGTCTCATTTTTTAATTTGAGCAGTTGAGCTTCACTCATTTCACCGGTATTTGTTACTTCGAAATCAATGTCAACAGTTGTGTCCGGATGGGTTGTCTCTGGAATACTATCTGGGTCGATCTCGACTGAATAGTATGGTCGTTCGAAAACAGTGATTGATCTCTCTGCGGAATCGTCATCCGTTTCGACTGTTAGCGTGTGGCTTCCAGCATCATCGTCCGAGGGCGTCCACTCGAGGGTTACTTCTTTGAGGTTTTCGGTGTGTGTGGTAATTCCATCATCAGTTGCACGGATGGTTCCATACAGTTCAGAAACGGATTCAGTATCGACCTGCGTTCCGTCTACCGAGAGACTCACATTCTGGGTGTCGCCTGGTTTGTGGCCTGTATTTTCTACCGCAACAGTAACCGCCAGCCGTTGACCTGGTGGGATCTCGATTGGGTCACTGTGAGTCCCATCGCCCATACTCGTCGAGAGAATACTGACATCATAGTACGGGTCTTGGATCTCTTCGGTTATCGTCTCTATTTTTTTGCTAACCTCGTTTATTTTCTTGACAACGGTCTCATCCGGGCCAACGTACTCGCTGCCCACACTTGTTTTAATTTTGTCCAGAAGTTCACTAAACTCAGCAGTAATTTTTGATGTAACTGTATCGATATTGGCTCGGACGGAATCGTCTGTGTGCGAGACCTCCTGTGCCAACTGTTCGAACGAATCATACTCGTTGAGAGATACGTTTGGATGCGACGGTAACTCAACGAGCGTTTCATAGGTCTCAACAGCGGCATCAGTCAATGGAATATAACTCTGCCAGTCATTTCCTGTGTGGATGTGAACGGCAGGCCCCAGAGCAGTGGTGTCGTCAAAATACGGGTCTTCTGGAGGAGCCACGCCAGCGAGCGGTGGTGTCTGATCAGGATAGACGTTCGGATTCGGAAGGGCTTGGAGCTCCGCTGCGGTGTGGGGAGTGGCGTAATCCATTGTCTCGAGCACCGCGATCAGTGACTCGTAGTATGCATCGCCAACCGATGGAGAGACAATACCTCGCAGAGGAGTGTGCTCTTTTTCGGATAAATCCACCATGAACTGAAATTACAATCATTGTTAATTAACGCTTCGAATCAATTAGAATGTTGTCCAGTCACGGACTCAAATCACATTGGTCGGAACGCGAGAATACTAACGGAATACTGATAGGAAATCACTATTCGTATGATGAATCCGTATTAGGTTGCCAAACACTGTTTAGGCCATATCTGTCAACTAAATTAACATAGTAAGTCGGCTGAAACGAACTCACATGAACGTTCGGCAACATTGTTCAACAAACGTTACTTACCAAACAATTATTATATAGCACCAATTTGGCTCTCGTATGGCTGAATACATAGAAATAATACAAGAAGAACGAAACGACGGACTCACCATAGCAAAAGCTAGCGTCGAGGAGACACCGATTCGGAACATCGACGTTCCCAGGGAAGGACAAGCATATCAAAAGTCGTACTATCACCTCCTCGAGCACGCTGATAAAAACACGATCCACTTTGCCGACTCGGTATCTGAGTTACCAACCTACGACGAGTATGACACATTGATTGGCGTCGCACCATCGGATGCGGACCATATTGATGGACAGACGTTACACATATACGACTCAGAGTCTGGTGAGTGGACAGATACATTTAATCCACTAAGTGAGTTCATTACCGAAGCAGAAGACGAAATCGACGACTTTTGGGAGTATGTCGATCTCGAGGTGTACGATTCTGCGGGGAAGTTAGAAGAACAAGTACTTAAAAATAAAAAGGACATCAGCGAGTTAGACGACCGGGTCGACGAAGAAGTCGACGATGTAGAGGCAACGATACGAAATGCTACTGGCGGCAGATACGTTGATGAATCAATAACAGTCGCCGAAGAACTTGACGAACTGGAAGCAAAAGTCGACGACCTATACGATGCGATTCGATAAGTAGTGTCTGGCCCAACAAATATAGCGGCGTACTAAGTGTTTTCTTCAGGGGGCCAAAATTTCTTTACCGAGATACGCCGCGATCGGGAGGTTCTCGGATTCGACGAACCGAGCAACCTCTTGGCCGTCGTGTTCGACGACGACTGTCGGAATGTATTCTATTCCGTATTCTTCGACACCAGGGCCGGTTTTTGAGCCATCTTCTTGTTTTTCGACCGGATAGTGGTGTACTGACTCGCGGTCGACGCCGGCTGATTCGAGGGCAGCACCGAAATCCGGAAGTTGTTGTTGACAGTCGATACACCAGTCGCCGCCCCAGACGTGAAAGTCATAGTCGTTTTCGCCAAGTGCGGCAATCGACTGTTCGTAGCCGGCGGGCTCGAAATCGGCGCTGGGCTGCATGGTCTCGAGTTCCATACCAGTGTTTGGGTATCAACCATTAAAATCGCCTCGGCTGGCTGTTCGGAGTGTCGGTCTTCGGACTCCGGTAGGCGTTTAGGCCCTTAGTCGGAACCTGTTGGCATGGACGACAGCATCCTCGAGACGATCGGTTCACCGCTGGTTGCCGTTGAGTCTCCAAGCGGATCAACGATTGCAGCAAAACTCGAATCGAGAAACCCCGGCGGGTCTGCCAAGGATCGACCCGCTCTCTGGATGATCGAACGAGCCGAAAAAGATGGCCGACTCACTGCAGGCGATACCATCGTTGAGCCAACAAGCGGCAACACCGGAATCGGCATTGCGATGGTTGGGGCAGCCAAAGGCTACGATGTCCAGATCGTGATGCCGGCCTCGAAATCCCCAGAACGACGATCGATTATGAAAGCCTACGGCGCGGAACTCGAACTAATCGAAGGAGATATCTCGGATGCCAAAGACCGAGCCGACGAACTCGAAGAAACCGAAGGTTACGTTCAGCTTCGGCAGTTCGAAAACGAGGCCAATCCACAATCCCACTACGAGACTACCGGTCTCGAAATCCTCGAGCAGACTGGCGAGCGGACGATCGACGCCCTGGTTGCAGGTGTCGGTACCGGCGGAACACTCACCGGCGTTGGTCGACGGCTCGTCGAGGAGTTTCCCGACATCCAGATCGTCGCGGTCGAACCCGATGACTCAGCCGTTATTTCCGGTGAAGAACCAACTGGCGATAGCTTCCAGGGAATGGGCCCTGGCTTTATCAGTCCGAACTTGGATACAGATCTCTTAGATGACATCGAGGTCGTTTCGGCCGAGGCAGCCGAAACAGAATGTCGGCGGCTCGCCCGCGAGGAAGGGATTTTCGTCGGGCAATCCAGCGGCGCGTCGAACCTCGCCGCGAAGCGAGTGGCCGAGCGTCTGGTCGAAACAGGCCTCGACAACCCGCTCGTGATCACTGTCTTTTGGGACAGTGGCGAACGCTACGTCTCGACTGGCATGTTCGATACTGAATAGTATCTTTGCTGTGCGCTGCTCGCTGTCGGCCCACCCAACCCTTTTGAGGTGGTAGTTGCTTTCTGTGGCCATGCCAAGACGACGGATGGCTCTCGTCGATGCGTTTAGTACCGAGCCGCTGGCCGGCAACGCTGCCGGCGTGATCCCCGAGGCCAACGGACTTTCGGATCAACAGTGTCAGGCAATTGCCCGTGAGTTGTCGGTGAGCGAGACCGCCTTTCTGTTTGACTCGAGGGAGGCCGACCGCCGCATTCGATACTTTACGCCGACCCAGGAGGTCGAACTCTGTGGACATGCCACCATCGCCGCGCATGCGTGGCTCAACACAGAGGGCGAACTCGAGATTGGAACCCATACACTGGAGACGAACGTTGGCGTCCTCGAAGTCGAACTCACCGAGAATGGAACCGTTTGGATGACTCAGGATCTCCCAACCGTCGAGGCCCGTGAGATCCCCTACAGTCGGCTGGCTGACGCACTCGGCGTCGACAAAGCGACTCTTCAAGACGTGGGCGCTGATCTTCCTGTCGCCCGTGCGTCGACCGGACTGGCTTTTTTACTCGTCCCGATCAACTTTTTAGAGTCACTCGGTTCAATCCGGCCCAGTTTGGATGCGATCAAGACGCTCTCAGAAGAACACGACGTGGCCGGCATCTACGTCTTTACGTTCGATACGCTGAGAGGCGATTCGACGCTACATGCTCGTATGTTCGCACCCGCCGCCGGCGTTGACGAAGACCCCGTGACGGGCACCGCGAGCGGTGCCTGTGGGGCGTATCTCCACGACGTGGGCGCAGGTGCCTTTGACGATCCACCTGAACAGATGGTTTTCGAGCAGGGCCACTTCATCGACCGCCCAGGACTACTGAACGTGCAAGTGGGCCAGGACGACCAGGGGCGATGCGACATCCGGATCGGCGGACAGGCAGTCACGAGTCTCACGGGCGAACTCGAGGTTCCGGAGGACGCGGACGACGGGATTATTGAGGCCTAATTTGTTTCCGTTTCGCATTTGAGTCGGCACCGGTCGGTGAGTGGCGAGTTGCCATCGAGTTGTTCGGCTGTGTCTTTGGTTTTGAGACTGTCCTCGAGGCGGTGTTCAAACTCTTCGTTGGAGCGTTCACCCTGTACGTAGCGGTACTCGAGTTCTGTAACCGCCTCAGCGGCTGTATCGGTCATCGCTGGCTGTTTGTCGTCGGTGTCAATCACCGAGACTGCCGTAAGATACGTCATAAAGACGACAATTAACAGCAGTAAAAATCTTAAAAACGCGCTTGCCTCAATTAAATAAATTACACCCTCAGGACTGTGCTTGCTCGCGTTCCAACTCGCGGAGTTTCTCGATTCGTTTTTCAGTCGAGGGGTGAGTACTGGCAAGTTTGCCGATGAATCCCGACCGAATCGGGATGATAAAGAAGGCGTTCATCTCGGCCTGATCTCGGAGGTCTTCTTTGGGCACCTTATCCATCCGGCCACTGATCGACATCAGCGCCGAGGCGAGCGCCGCAGGGTTACCCGTAATCGAGGCCGCTCCACGGTCTGCCGAATACTCACGGTAGCGGCTGAGCGCGCGGATGAGGAAGAACGAAATCACCCAGACGACAAGCGAGGCCAAAATGGCGACGTAGACGGGTGCCTGGTTCCGGCCGTCGCCGCTGAACAGCCAGCCCCAGCGGACGACAATGAACGCAAGCGTCGAGAGGAACGATGCAATCGTCATCACCATCACATCACGGTTTTTGATGTGGGCCAGCTCGTGAGCGATGACGCCCTCGAGTTCTTGTTGATTGAGCGTTCGCATCAAACCGCTGGTGACTGCGACTGTTGCGTTCTTTTGATTCCGGCCGGTCGCAAACGCATTCGGCACTTGGGAATCAGCAATAGCGATCTGTGGCTTCGGGAGATCAGCCTGTTGGGAGAGTCGCTCGACAGTCCGGTGGAGTTCTGGTGCTTCGCTTTCGTCGACGACGTTCGCGCCCATGCTGTAGAGGGCCATTTTGTCGCTGAAGTAGTACTGGACAAACGAGAACGCACCCATCATGATGATGACGGTGATCATTCCGGCGTTTGTGAACGCTACGAGAAACCCAATAAAAACGATATACAGGGCGAACAGCAGGAACCCGGTCAGTACCATGCGTCCCTGTAGCCCTCGATCTTTCGACCAGTTCATATCTACACATAGTTGTTCGATCCGTTAAACCCTACCGAACGATCCCAAGCAGCCAGGGATATTTGACGCTTCAAAGCGAACACGGTATGAGGAATTATGAAGTTCACAGACCGCACGGATGCCGGCGAACAACTCGCTAAACGATTGCAAGCCGAAGACATTGCGGTCGATCTCGTCTGTGCAATCCCTCGAGGTGGGCTCCCGGTTGGCCGAGTCGTTGCCGACCGGCTGGGAGTGCCGTTAGATGTCGTTGTCGCTTCGAAACTCGGGGCTCCCTCAAATCCCGAACTCGCCATCGGCGCGGTGGCAGGCGACGGCAGCCACTGGCTCAACGACGAGCTACTGGCCCAACTCGATATCAGCCAGTCGTATATCGACAGCGAACTCGAGGGCGAAGCGGCCGTTGCCAGACAAAAAGTCGCCGACTATCGCGGTGGCGAGCCGCTGCCGGATGTTTCAGGAAAGCACGTCGCGGTCGTCGATGACGGTATCGCTACCGGCGCAACAGCGATTGCCTGTCTCCGACAACTGCGGGCGAGCGATGCACAGCAACTCATTCTTGCGGTACCTGTTGCTCCTCGCTCGGCACGCTCGGCACTCGGCGACGAGGCCGACCGTATCGTGACTGTCGCAGAACCACACCCGTTCGGTGCGGTCGGTAGCCACTATCGGGACTTCGGGCAGGTCTCGGATAGCGCTGCTATCGGACTTCTCGAGCGGTGAGTGTGCCACTACCACACAGAGACGTCCTGTGTCGCGCTGTTTAACCAGCCGACGATCCTACAGCAATTATGAGCGACTCACGTGAGTTTTGTCCCCGGTGTGGCGATCCGGTAGACGAACGGGTCGAAAAGCGACCCGGCGAGCCACGCGACGGGAGTGCAGTTCTTTGCGACCGCTGTTATTTTGCGGATTTCGAGTTGATTGATGCACCCGAGCGAGCGCATGTTACTGTTTGTGGACGGTGTGGTGCAGTCGAACGCGGCAACCGGTGGGTCGATCTCGGAGCGGTCGATTACACTGATGTGGCAATCGAAGCCGTCAGTGAGGCGCTGTCGATCCACATCAACGCCGACGATGTCGAATGGGGAGTCGAACCCGAACAGGTCGACGAGACGACGATCCGAATGCACTGTACCTTTTCAGGGGTTGTCCGTGGAACCCATCTGACCGAACAGGTGACTGTGCCCGTCCGGATCGCCAAAGAGGTCTGTGACCGCTGTGGGCGAATTGCTGGCGGTTACTTTGCGAGTATCCTCCAACTACGGGCCGAGGATCGACCGGTTCGTTCCGACGAAGCCAACAAAGCCATCGAGATGGTCGAACGCTACGTCGCCGACCGCGAGCAAGATGGCGACCGCGAGGCATTCATCAGCTCTATTGACAGATCAAACGAGGCCGGTCCGAATATCAAACTCTCGACAAACAAACTCGGCCAGACGTTAGCAAACCGCATTACGGATCACTTCGGCGGCACAGTCGATGACTACCCGACATTAGTCACCGAAGACGGTGACGGAAACGAGGTCTACCGAGTGACATTCGTTGCCCGCCTCCCGAAATACACACCGGGCGATGTGGTCGATCCCGAAGACGACGACGGGCCGGTGGTTGTAACCAGTGCTCACGGTCGGCTCAAGGGAACACGTCTCCGCTCGGGCCAGCGGTACGAAGCCAGCCACGAGGATGGTACGACACCCGAGGTACAGAAACTCGGCCGCATCGAGGATGCTGAGCCGACGACAGTCGTCACTGTCGAAGACGACCATGCCGTCCAGATTCTCGACCCCGAGACGTATGAAGCCAAAACAGTCAGCCGACCTGCGTTTTTTAACCCAAAAGCGGAGGTTGTTCCGGTGCTAAAAGACGGTATCGAATGTTACATTCTTCCCGAAGAGAGTGTATAAGCAGCGTTTTCGTCCACCGTCTCCTTTGACGTACTGTCTTCTTTCTCAATTAGTCACTTGCCTCAGATGAGTATCCTGTGTGTACTTTTTACGAATGTGGCAACAGAAACGGACGGGAGCATTCCGGCCACGTGTCCGGTCGGTCGACTCCCCCTCGGCCTGGGGCCGAGTGTAGCCGCCTGGCTACTGCGTTGTGGGGTGGGTCTACCATGACTTCAAACGCAGCATGTCTCGGCACTGCGATGACCTGTCGGCCCTCAGCCACCAAGCTCCTGATAGGTCGTCCGTAGTGTGACCGGTGTCACGGATGCGACATCCGCTGCCTCACGCTGTGTGAGGCCCACGTCGTGTTCTTTAGCTGCCGTATACAGACAGGCCGCAGCAACGCCGCTGGGATTACGACCGACGAGAATTCCTTCCTTGTCCGTTCGTTCGACGAGCTCTCGAGCACGCCGTTCGACCGCCATCGAAAGATCCAGACGGTCGGCATACCGTGGTAAGAACTCTCGAGGGTGTGTGGGCTCGACTGGGAGCCCTAAATCGCGGTTCAATGCGTCGTAAGCGGCCTGAAACTCTTCTGTGGTACTCTGGGATGCGGTTGTGATCTCTTCGACTGTCCGTGAAATCGACGTCAACCGACAGGCTGCATACAGACAGGCAGCTACAAACCCTTCGATAGACCGTCCACGGAGTAGATCTTCGTTTTGGGCGGATCGAAACAGCGAGCAGGCCTGGTCTCGAACCTGCGTTGGCAGTGAGTGGTCGCTGGCGATGTGTTTAATCCGCGTAAAGGCATGAATCTGGTTTCGTTCACGCTTGCTCCTAATCCGCGCACGGTTGTGCTGTCGGCGGAGGCGGGCAAACTGCCGGCGTTTGGTCGCACTAAGATCTGCGGCGTATCCGATCTCAGTCGAAAGCCCCCGGTCGTGTCGGGCAACAGTCAGTGGCGCACCTGTTCGTTTGGGATTTATTCTGTCGTCATCGAACGACCGCCACTCAGGACCTCGATCGAGACGGTCTGTCTCGACGACGAGTCCACAGTCTTCACACACCTGTTCGTCCGAATCGGTATAGATTGAGCTCCCACAGTCGGGACACCGTACATCTGTGGAGGGCATTGTTGTTGAAGTATAATTGTTTGTGAATGTTATAATCGTTGACTAGATGACAATATTGTACGATTGTCTGACTCTTATATACGATAACGTCTCCAGTAATCTGGAACACACTACCGACGATAAGCAATAAGCCGTGTTTACAAAATGCCACCCAGTCGACGGCGTCAGTCAGTCATAATACTGTCGGCAATCTCATCGAGTTCGTCATCAGATAGCTCTGGTGAGTCGATGGCAATCGCGTGGATCGGCCCGCTGTCGTCGCCTTCGAACCGCGGGATAATGTGGACGTGGACGTGCGGAACCTCCTGGCCGGCCGCTTCACCGTTGTTGATGCCGATGGTGGTTGCATCGGCTCCAACGGCCTCTTCGATGCGCGGAGTCAACGCTTGGACGGCCGCAAAGAGATCGGCCGACAACTCCGACGGGAGGTCTTGGAGATGTTCGTAGGGCTCTTTTGGAACCACAAGCGTGTGGCCTGCTGCAAGTGGGTGCGCATCGAGAAAGGCGATGACGGTCTCGGTTTCGTGAACGATACGGCTGGGTATCTCCCTGTCTCGGATCTTCTCGAAGATCGTTTTAGATGCCATATCTGACGTTTCTGTCGCCGGAATAAAGAACGTTGGTCTCACTACTGTTCGAGTCTCACCGTCCCGTCGGTCTCACTGCTGGTCGAGTTTCGCCGCAACTGCCGGTGCGACACTGACCTCGCTGACGGCGGTTTCGAGCGTATCGGTTCCAATCACACTCTCGACGCCGGCTGCCGAGAGTTTGGTGAGTGCTGATTCGGCCAACACCGGATGAACACAGACCGCATAGATGTTGCCAGCACCTCGCCGGTCGAGCACCGAAATCGCCCCGCTCATTGTCCCGCCGGTTGCGATAATATCGTCGACGACGACCACGTCTCGGCCCTCAACAGGGGCATCACTCGGGGTAAGTTCGATCTCACCGGTATCGTAATCGCGCGTTTTTTCGAAGTAATCGACCGCCCCCTCGCCGTAGGCGTCCCGAGTCGTTGTCGCCAACTCGATTGCTCCTTCGTCGGGGGCGACAAACAACGGATCGCTGAGACCCGAGAGCGGCTCGGCTAACAGTGCGGCGGCCTCGAGTGGCTCAGTTGGAACCGAAAAGAACTCAGCGACCGCCGGCTCATGTGGCTCGACCAAGAGCACGCGGTCTGTGGCCGTACTGATCGCTTTCGCCATCGCTCGAACTGAGATGGGCTGGCCCCGTTTGAACGCTTTGTCCTGGCGGGCATAGCCGAGATACGGAATCACTGTTGTAATCGTCTCTGCGCCGGCCTCGCGGGCGGCATCCTGCAACTGGAGCAGTTCGATGTGCGCGTCGTTGCTCGCGGTTGCGGCAACGATCACTGCCTCGCTGTCGTCGAACCCTGGCACTGCTGCCAGCGTCTCGCCGTCGGAAAAGCGGCTATAGGTCGGCACCGTCAGGGTTGCCTCGAGTTCGTCGGCCACGGCGGCCGCCAGCGCCTGACTACTCGAGCCGGGAATGATGGTTGTCATACCCGCCTGTTTTCCATCCGGGGTAAACCCGGTTTCGGTGTCGACCGGGTTCCCTAATTCGCTGTCTAACAGCTTACTCGCCGGGTGTCACTGCAATCGCTGCAATTCCGCGGACGCCAAGCAACTGCTGTCGCCAACCGTCGCCGGCAGCCAGACACAGTGTGCCGTTTTCGGTGATCGCCGCCACAACTCCTCCGCCGTAGCCGACATCGACCGCCGGCGACGCCACTGGAAGGCTGTCTTCGACCCATCCACCGGTTTCGGTACGGCGGTAGACCAGCCCCTCGTTAATGGCGTGTGCATGGCCGTGGCCGTCGCTCCCAACGCGCCGAAATGGCCCCGAAGCGACCTGCTGCCAGCCGTTGGCGAGCGAAAACAGTCCCTCGTCGGTCGCCGCAAGCGGCGTTCCGTGCGCCGCGACATCTCGGACGGCTGTGAGTCCGACAGCCTCGAGACGGCCGTCGGTGAGTTGGTAGCTACCCTCGCTGGTCGCTACTAACGACCCCGAGACGGCCCGTACTTCCTCGAGTTTCCCGTCACCGACTGGCTCCCACAGCACGTCTGTGCCAGCTACGGACGCCGCAGCTGTGGGCCACTCGGTTGGGATCCACACCTGTGTTGCGGTCGCCACAACGGGCCCTTCGGCCCTCCAGGTAAGATCGACGATTCGGTCGTCTAGTGGGCCTCCGACCGTCTCGAATGTGCGTGATTGGGCAGCCGACTCGCCGTCAGAGGTGCTGTAGTAGACCTTAGTGTCCGTGCTGGCCAGAATACCTTGTTCGCTGGCTGCGACGGCAGTCGTCTCGCCCCGAATCGTCAGGCCGAACTCGCCGATTTTGTCCGCCGATACCGTCACGCCGACGAGTCCAGTCTCGCTGGCAACAAACACCTCGGTCGTTCCGTGTTTCGAACCGAACACCCGTTTTTCAGTAAGCGTCTGCATACGGACACTCCTGGGCCGACGGTCAAAAACGCTAGCAGTCTACAGTGACCTTCGCGCAACCGTGTTTCTCACGGTTACTGTTGACAGTTGGCACGCTACCTGGCGTTGCGGCGATCCGGGGCGTCAGAGTTCTGTGGGTGCCGCTGTGGCGTGATTGGGCACAGTCGGCACAATCCGATGACTTAACGGGCTGGTCTAACAATATCAACTTGTGACAGAGGTACTGTTGATCATTGGCGTTCTCGTTGCCGTCTTTGTCGGCTACAACATCGGTGGGGCGACAACTGGCCCTGCTTTCGGGCCGGCTGTCGGTGCTGGCACACTCTCGAAAACGCTCGCCGCTGGGTTGATGAGTGTCTTTTTCTTTGTTGGAGCCTGGACGATCGGCCGACGTGTTGTCGATACCCTCGGCACGGAACTCGTCACTGATACGGCGATCTTTACGCTGCCGGCCAGCATTACTGTCTTGTTCTTTATCGGTCTCGCGCTGTTTGTCGGCAACATTTTCGGCGTTCCGGCCTCGACATCAATGACAGCTGTCGGCGCAATCGCAGGACTCGGGTTGGCTACCGACTCGCTTGATTGGGCTGTGATGGGTGAGATCGTATCATGGTGGCTAGTTGCGCCCGTTATCGGCTTTTGGGTCTCGGCAGTGATTGGCCGTTACTTTTATGCCTCGCTCAACAAGCGGATCGCACTCGCCCAGAGTGACGGGCCGCTTTTAAGCATCGACCGCTCTGGGCTGCTTCCTGTCGTAAGTTTCGGACCGAATACGACTCCTCGTGAGGTCATCGGCACAGTGATCGTTGTCGTAATCGGCTGTATTATGGCCTTTAGCTCCGGAACCAGCAACGTCGCCAACGCCATCGCCCCGCTGGTCGGCAGCGGTGTCCTCGATATAAACGTCGGCATCGTTATCGCCTGTATTGCGGTCGCCATCGGTGCGTTCACGATCGCCCGCCGTACGCTCGATACACTCGGCAACGACATCACTGCCCTGCCGTTGACAGCAGCAATTGTTGTCGCAACTGTCAGTGCAATCTTAGTTATTGGACTGTCGGCTATCGGCATCCCGGCAAGTTTCGTTGTGATTGCAACGATGTCGATTATCGGCCTCGGGTGGGGTCGTGCTACCCGAACAATGCGGGCCTCGAGGGCCGATATCTCTGAGAAGGCCGGCGAAACACGGATGTCGGTCGGCTCGCTGGCAGCCGATACTGAAGGCGAAGAACTGCCACCGATAGGAGAGGAAGCTCCCGAAGATATCCCGGCTGCAGAAGATCTGTTCAACCCCTCGACGACCGCTCGAGTGATCCTCATGCAGAACGTCGTTCCGCTGATCTCGACGATTGGTGCGTATCTCGTCTTCCGGTTCGTCCCTGTCTTTGGCTTTTGATACTGGAGCGATGATTGCTGCTGTGGAGACTCGGTCTCTGGTTCGTGTGATGGCCGGCGTGGAATGGTGGCTATTTAGTCCGTACTGCCGGCCGTTTCGTTGGCTTCGCCGTCAGCCTCAGCACTATCCGGTAGGCGCTCACGTTCAGTCCCACAAAAATGTAGCAGGCTGATCGCTGCCTGTTGGCCGCCGTTGTTCTCGAGGTCGGATTCGTAGATGCCGTCTTCAGGTTCTTCGTCAATGTGTATGTCCTGTCCGCCAAACGACGCGACTTGTCCAATCTCGTGGCTGTCGGATTCATAATAGACGTCGATGGGCTCGCAGTCTTCGCCCTCCTTGCTTTCGTAGCCAGTGATTGTGATATAGTACTCCCCGCCTTCTTGCAGAAAATAACAGTCGAGAAGCTCGCCGTCGTCGTCTTCGATGGTCACAAACTCGAAGGTTCCGAGCGGCTCCATACCGTCTGGACATTCGAAGTCGTCGTCTGGTTGGGTCTCGGCACTGTCAGCGTCGCCTTGTGGGGTGTCGTTGCGACGACTACGGTTGTAGTCTGGTTGTGCTGTTCCGACGCCTGCAAAGCCAACGGTGAGGCCGCCAGCACCGAGTGTTCGAAGAACTGTGCGTCGGGTAGACTGCTGTGTGGTAGGCTGTTTCATCTGATGTGGCAACGACTACCGCCAGTGACTCTCTGGAGGAACTGACAGTCGGTCGCACCACTTATTCTGGGTTGAAGCGGACATATGAACGTATGTGACAGTTACCAACAGTTGAGTAGCTGTACCCATGGATGGTGAGGACGTGCTCACACATACAGCCAGCGCAGCAATCAGTTACCCACCACGGTCGTTCGGAAAAGAGACGACTCTCGGGTAGGGTTGTAACTGGGAAGACACCGCGGGTGAGTCCCTAGGCGAGGGGAGTCCGCTCGACGACCGTCCCGTTAACCGTCGGGTACTGCTCGACGATCTCGCCTTTCGAGACGTCGCCTTCGTCGATCATCTCCTCGAGGAGCCACCACGCCAACTCGACGTGATCGGATTTGACCGTATAGAACTCCTCGGGAACACCGAGTTCTTGCAGTCGTGTCTCGGATTCCCACGTTTTGCCGTACACAAGCGTGCCGTCGTCGGTAACCTCGTCGAACTCCCGGCGGATAACACGAGCCATCCGCTTGAGGCGGCTACGGTGTTGGGCGGCGTCTTTGAACACACTAGTACAGAAATACACGCGTTCGTGGTCGCCCATCACATCGAGAATCGCCTCCTTCGAGCCCTCGACAGCCGACATATGACCCTCTTGGAGTTCGTAGCCTTGTTCTTTCATCCGGCGGAAGTTGCCGTCGCTCATCTCGAATTCGTTGATGTTACAGAACTCCGCTGCACCGTCATCGAGGAACTCGAGGAACTCCGTTTCAGCACGGATACCTGGAATCTCGAACGCTGGTGTCAGTCCTTCTTCACGGGCGATATACAGGATTTCTTCCCACTCGGTGCCGTGGAGGTCGCCCCACTGTTCATAGGGAGGATGGAACCGGATTTCATCGAGGCCGGCCTCCGACAGCCGGCGCATGTTTTCGCGGCCACCGGTGATACCCGTATACAAGTGAGTGTGGTGATCCTCGCCGAATTCGTCTTTCAGGAGGCTGAGGTATCGACAGGTTTTGGCCATTGCCTCTTGGGGTTCGCCGCCGGTAATCGAAGTACCAAGCGCATCCATCCGTTTGGCCTCGCGGATAACGTCTTGGTCGTCTTCGACCAGTCGCTCGTTGGCATACACGTCGGTGACGTTTTTGCGGTTTTCTCCCAGCGGACAGTAAAAACAGTCTCGCTGGTCGCAGTAACCGTAGACGAAAAGCACCATCTTTCCGCCCATGGCGCACTGTTCGCAGCCTTTGGAGATCATCAGTTGTCCCGAATACCGCCTGCGGCCACAAAAAGCGTCCGAAACGGCTCCTCTAAGACTCTCGTAAGATGTTAGCTGATATCACTCAGCAGACCCAGAAAAGTCTTAACGGATTGCTCACCTAGCCATAGACGAATGCTGCTCGTCCTTTGTGTCGATCTCGATGATGACGTTGGCCGGAAAACCGGCCTCTCGACGCCAGTTGTCGGTGCCGAAGCGGTACGCGATGCAGCGGTCGCCTTAGCGACGGTCGATCCAGAGGACTCGGATGTTAACGTCATGTTTCAGGGGCTCTCGACGTACGAGTCGCTCCGCAAAGAGGCCACCGAGGAAGTCGAGGTCGCTGTTGTCACGGGCGTCGAGGGCAACGACGTGCGGGCCAACCGAAAAGTCGGCGACGAGATCGACACCACGCTCGCAAGCCTCCAGACCGGCGAGGAGGTTCGGGCGATCATTATCACTGACGGTGCTCAAGACGAGTCAGTTGTCCCTGTCATTCGCTCACGGATGCCAATCGACGGCGTCCGCCGGGTCGTGGTTCGACAGGCACAGAACCTCGAGTCGATGTACTATACGATCAAGCAGGTGCTGGCTGATCCCGAAACGCGTGGGACGATTCTCGTCCCGCTCGGGATTCTGCTGTTGATTTACCCGCTGGTGGTCATCGCGGGGATCTTTGATGTTGCTGGGGCGGTTGTGCTCGGTCTTATTTCCGCGCTGGTGGGTCTGTACTCGCTGTTTCGGGGCCTGGGTCTCGAAGAGACAATCGACAACTCCGTCGATCGCGTTCGCAATGGGTTGTATGCTGGCCGCGTTACGCTGATCACCTATGTGGTTGCGTTCGCGCTCATTATCGTTGGTGGCGTCCAAGGTGTGGCGATGATCGAGACCGTTGAGTCTACGACTGCAACGCCGATGGAGGTTCTGACCGCGGCAGCCGCATTTATTAACGGTTCTGTTCAGTGGTTTGCGGCCGCAGGCATTACTAGCAGTCTCGGACAAGTTACTGACGAGTATCTTGCCGACCGATTCCGCTGGCGGTATCTCAACGCACCGTTTTATGTGATCGCCATCGCGGTCGTCCTGTATGGACTCTCGGGGTTCTTCCTGCCGAGCGTCGAGGGGATCGGTACGCTGTCGCTGACTGATCTTGCAATTGCGCTGACCGTCGGCACGCTGCTCGGGGTGTTGAGCACGCTCACGTTTGCGATTGCTGAATCCCGATACCCCTCGCAGCCTGAGCCAGCCTGATCCTACCCAGAACGCTGGCGACTACTGGTCGGCCAACAGTTCGCTGGCGGTCACCAATGACTCGAGTTCCAGGTCATACTCGGCGAGCTGTTCGCTTGCACCCTCCTCGCGGTCGACGACCACCAACACACGATTGACAACAGCGCCGGCCTCACGGAGCGCCTCGACCGCATCAATCGCCGAGTTTCCGGTGGTAGCGATGTCCTCGAGCACAACGACTTGTTCGCCCGTCTCGAGTTGTCCTTCGATCCGTTTGGCTGTCCCATACTCTTTGGCCTTTTTACGGGCGATGACGTACGGCAGGCCGGTCTCGACAGCCGTGACTGCAACGAGTGGGACCGCTCCGAGAGCAACACCGGCGAGTTTCGGCTCGTCAATTGTGTTGCCAAAGGCTTCGGCGATCAGTTCCAGACAGTGCGGATCTGTCTCAAAGAGGTATTTATCGACGTAGTAGTCGCTGGTGCCGCCGTGGGAAAGTTCGAACTTGCCGTACTGAACTGCATTGGCCTCACGCAGAGCTGCGATGAGCTTGTCGTTTGTCATTGGTGGCGTTCGGCGAGCCGGCGGCTTAAACCGGGTGGATTGTCGCCGAGCTACTCTGCGGAAAGTACGTGCACATGCCGAACCAGTGTGCGGTGAACTCGGCGCTCGAATCGCTTTTCGACCGTCCAGCCGGCCGCTTTGGCCCTCTTGGCCCACGAGCGATCCGCAACCACGACCGCCCGATCGGCAATACGGCGAGCCTCACTGAGCGCACCTTCAACGAGATCTGCAAGCTCGTGGCGGGCAATTTTTGATTGCCGGCCGTACGGCGCATCAAAGACGACGCCCGTTGCACAGCCATCAGCCAACGGAAGGGCTGTTGCATCGCCATGGATGCATTCGGCGTCTGTGCTGTCGTCCAAGAGCGCCTCGAGGTTCGTTCGACTGCCACGAACCATTTTCTGCTGGGCATCGAGGCCGACTACGCTGCTGCCGACAAGTCCCGCCTCGAGCAACAGACCGCCAGTGCCACACATCGGATCAACGATTGTCGCAGCCGGTTTCGCTCCGGCGATGTTCACCAACGCCCGAGCATCGAGCGGATCCATACTCCCTGGCTGGAAAAACGGCCGATCAGTGGGCCGCCGCTGGCCAAAATCTCGCCGGCTTTCGACAGCCAACCAGCCAATCAGACACCGCTCGCAGTGGTTGTCCCCTACGTTGCCGCTCGAAAACAGTACCCGCAGTTCGTGGTCTGGATTCTCGAGATCAACCGAAAAACCCCGGTCGACGAGAACCGAACCGATCCGGCGTTCGGCAGCCTGTGTGCTCACACCTGTTTGTGAACGAATATCACGGGCACGGACGGCGACCGAACCGCTGCGATCAAACGTCGCCGCCTCGACGGCGAGTTCGGCGGCCGAAATCGTTGGCTCACAGGAGGCGACCAACTCACTGGCACTGTGAGTGTATGCCAGCGTTTGGACGCGCTCGGGGACGATTCCGCGAGCGGTTGCTACGCCCGGAGCGACACTTTTGAGGCTCGAGGTTGCTGTTTTTGCTTCACAGACTGCAAAGCCGTCTTCGTCGCCAGCCAACTCCAGACAGTACACGTCCGTTCTGTGTCCCAACGTAGCTATCAGCGTGTCGGTCGACGGCTGGGTGGCCCAGCGTCTGTCGAACTGTAGATACAAGTAATCTACAGTTTTCGGCGACTAATCGGAGGGTACTGATAATGGGGCTTTTCCTACGCTGTGTATGGAGGTCTCGACGGCCGAACTACAGTGGTGGCTGCTTGCGGTCTTGCTGTACGGCGTCGGCGATTACGTCACGACAGTGCTGGCTGTCCGTCGTGCTGACGTTGTCGAGGCCAACCCGGCGGTGATTGCGCTGCTGTCCGACGAGCCCTCGCCGTTGGGATTCGCCGTCCTCAAATCAGGTGCGTTGGTCATCTGTTTTCTAGGCTTTCTGTCGATTTCGGCAAGCCCGATTGCGATCGGCGTCCCGATTGGTATTGCAGCGCTGGGAGCCATCGTCACCGTCTCGAATACGGTGATGCTCGTCCAGAGTGACTACTGATGGGCTCCGATGTGGCCTACATTTATACCGTCCTGCGGTCGTTGTGTGGATAGCATGCGTGATCCGAAGGCGACGATATCTATCGAGAACGTGGTTGCCTCGACGGCTATCGACCAGGAACTCGACCTCCAGAGTGTGGCTATGGACCTCGATGGCGCCGACTACGACCCCGAGCAGTTTCCCGGATTGGTGTACCGAACCCAGTCACCGAAATCTGCGGCGCTGATCTTTCGGTCTGGCAAAATCGTCTGTACTGGTGCCAGCTCAACGGATGCCGTCGAAGCAAGTCTCGAGATCGTCTTCGAGAAACTTCGTGCACTACAGATTCAGATTTCGGACTCACCAGAGATCACCGTCCAAAACATCGTCACCAGCGCGGATCTCGGCGTCGAGCTCAATCTAAATGCCATTGCGATCGGCTTCGGGCTCGAAAACATCGAGTACGAACCCGAGCAGTTTCCCGGGCTGGTCTATCGACTCGAGGATCCAGAGGTCGTCGCGTTGCTGTTTGGGTCGGGGAAAGTCGTAATCACCGGCGGCAAACAGCCCACTGATGCTGAGGCTGCCGTTGACGTCATTGACGGCCGCCTTGAGGAACTGGGATTGCTGTAGCCGTCAGTAGAGAAGGTACCTCTTGCAGACTGGAGCCTCGTCGACCGACAGATTCGACACCCCGCAGTTCGAACAGATTGTATGGAGCCACTGTTGGTTTCGGTGAGTGGACAAACCACACCGCCGCCGATTGCCGTCTTCGGGACTGTTGGGCTGTTGGCACTGTTTTTGGCTGCGACGGCCCATCTGGCCGCTCGCAATGTACTCGGCGATGTCGCACCCAGCAAAGCACTCGCTGTCGGCCTCGGGCCTGCGCTCATTTCGGTCGGCACCGAACTGCTGTCGGTTCCCGGCGGCCTGGGGGTTTTTTTCGCACTGGTCGTTGATGCGGTTGCGATTCATCTGTTGTACGGCCAACCGCGCCGTATCACACTCTACATTACGGCTATTCATGCGATCATTACGATCCTGCTCGGCAGTGTACTGATCGGTGGACTCATTGTGTTGGCCACTCTGCCTGGCTAACGTCTCCCGCAGATCTATCAGTACTCCAACTGTCGACACCGTGAGTTACAGGATGTTGTGGGTCGATGGGCCTGTATGCGACGGCTTCAGTGGCTCGTCTGGAACCGATCCGAACGCCGACTGCGGGCTCCGTGGCGGTTGCTTGTCGGAACGGCGTTTTTGTTCGTCGCCACGATTGTGGGTCTGTTAGTGCTAGGTCCGGTGGCATTGTTTTTCGGTATTGAGTTCTTTGTTGGCTTTGGGCCAACAACCCAGCCGCTGGTCGTCAACGCAGTGTTAGGGGTTCTTCTGATGGTCGCGATTGTCCCGGTCGGCTGGTTTCTCGACCGTCGGCAACTGAGTGATTATGGACTGGCCCTTGAGCGCCAATGGCTGATTGATTGTGGGGTCGGTCTGCTCATTGGCGCGGGCGCAATGACGGCTCTTGTAGCCGTTGGCCTCACCGGTGGCTGGATCGCAGTTGCTAGCGTTGAGCTTTCTGCTGACGCCCTCGGGCTGTTTGGGATTCTGGTTGCTGTATTCGTGATCGTCGGTATCTACGAAGAACTCCTCATCCGAGGGTACCTGCTGACGAATCTTGCCGAAGGGTTTCGCTACTTTGAGGCGCTCGGGCATCATACAGCGGTCGCGTTGGCAACGCTGCTTTCCTCGGGGGTCTTTGGCGGGCTACACCTGACGAATCCGAACGCGACGCTTTTGAGCACGGCTGTCATCTCGGCGGCGGGCATCATGCTTGCACTTGGGTATCTGTACACTGGCCAACTCGCTATTCCGATCGGCGTCCATATCACCTGGAACATCTTTCAGGGACTGGTCTACGGCCTGCCGGTCAGCGGCATCGAACTGCCGGTAACGCTGGTTGCCACCACCACTCGAGAGCCAGCCGTCGTCTCCGGCGGCGCGTTCGGCCCCGAAGCAGGGCTGTTGGGGCTGTTTGGTGTCGCTGTCGCCGCCACCGGTATTCTCGTCTACAGTCGGTTCCAGTACGGAACTGTTGGCATCGTCCCACAGGTTTCGCTTCCAGAACTCAGGGATACGGCTTCCGAGTAGCTACTCGACGAGGCGTTCGATCTCGGTGACCAAAATCCCACTCGCACCGACGGATTTGAGATCGTTGATCACTTCGAAGACCTGTTGTTGATCGACGACAACGTGAACTGCGACCTGATCGCTACCCGCGACATCCATGACTGTCGGCCCACCAAGGCCGGGAATGACTGCTCGGACGTCCTCGAGTTTTTGCTGTTCGACGTTCATCATCAGATACCGCTTGTCGTTGGCCGCAAGAACCGACTCCAAGGCCGTTACGAGCTGTTCGACCTTTTTGTTGTTCACCGTGTCCGCACGGGCAAACAGTCGAACCGAACTCGAGAGCACGTGATCAATTACACGCAGCCGATTGACTGCCAGCGTCGTGCCGGTTGAGGTAATATCGACGATCGCATCAGCCATCTCGACGTGCGGTGTTAGCTCGGTTGCTCCAGTGACTTCGACGATTTCGGTGTCGATACTGTGTGCTCTGAAATACTGTTCGGTGATCTGTGGGAACTCGGTGGCGACTTTTTTGCCCGCGAGATGGGCTGCTTCGGTGATCTCGCCGTCCTCTGGGGCAGCCAATACCAGCCGACAGGTACCGAACTCGAGATCCAACAGCTCAGAGAGATCAGAATCTGACTCATGAACCTGATCAAGTCCCGTAATCCCGACTTCTGCGGCACCATCATCGACGTATTCGGGGATGTCGGCTGCTCGTGCGAACAGAATACTCACCTCGGGATCGACGGTGTCTGCGTAGAGTTTGCGATCTGCGCCGTTTTCGATATGGAGTCCAGCGCGCTCGAGTAGCTCGACTGTTGGCTCGTGGAGACGCCCTTTGTTGGGTACGGCAATGCGCATACCTCTTGTGTCGGCCGGTAGCTGAACTGTCTTTCCCTCCAGAACGGAAACGGCTTTGAAGCTGACACCGAAAGCGAAGGCATGCTCGAGGGTTCGACAGCGACGGTGGGGACGCAGACGATACCGCTTCAGGCAGCTATCGATCCGCTTGTGTTCGTTGGTGTCGCCTTTGGTGTGTTTCTGTTTGCAGCGATCGCCGCACCCATCGTGTTGCTGTCGGTACGTGAGACTCGAGAACCGACGGCCGACGAACGCGACCGGATCACAACGGTTGCTGAAGCCGCCGACTATGAGCCAAGGGCGGTTCACGTTGTCGAGACTGTAGGCGACCGCTCGGTCGAGGTGTCACTACGCGGCCCTCCCGGTAGGCGGTCGCTGATCGTGACTGATTACGTTTTGAGCGAACTTGAAGACGAGACGGCCGCCGCACTCTTGGCCGCCGAAGCCGGTCGCTCTACACTCCTCTATATGGAGTATCGCGCACTAGCGGCCGCAACCGTCATTGCCATTGCGACCGGGATGTTCGGCGGGCTCATCCCGTTTTCTGAGGGTCTGTTCGTGCTTGCGGTTGCTGCACTCGGGCTGTTTTGGGGCGGCCGACGGCTCCAGTTTTCGGCCGACAGCCTGGCTGCCGCCCAAGTCGGCCCAGCGTCGCTGGCGAGTGCCTTCGAGACGGTTGCCGCACTCCGTGGAATCGAACCCGAAGGCTCGACATGGCGTACGTGGTTTGAGGTTCAACCACCCTTAGGCCAGCGGGTCGAGCGGCTTCGGGATCGATCCTGACCGATTAAGGCCCCGCCGCCCTTTCTGCCAGTATGAGCGATCAATACGCGATTACAGGAGGCCATGTGCTTGCTCCTGACTTCGAGGTTCGTGAGGCGGACGTGCTGGTCGACCGTGCGGCCGGTACCGTCGTTGAGGTCGGCGATGTGACTGCTGAGGAAACACTGGATGCGAGTGACTCGTTGGTGATGCCCGGCCTCGTCAACGCCCATACGCACGTCGCCATGACATTGCTTCGCGGGCACGCAGACGACAAACCGCTGGATGCGTGGCTCGAAGAAGACATCTGGCCGGTCGAAGCCGAACTGACGCCCGAAGACATCCGCATCGGGACAGAACTCGGGTTGCTCGAGTTTATTAAAAACGGCATTACCGGCTTTGCCGACAGCTACTTTGAGGTCGGCGAGATCGCCGCCGCCACCGAAGCTTCGGGACTCCGGGCCAACCTCTGTCATGCATTTATTACGATTGGTAAAGACGACGAGGCCGCCCGCGCTGACGCCCAAGAAGGCCTCGAGGTCGCCCGCGAGTTCGACCACACAGCAAACGGTCGGATCACGACAGCGTTGATGCCGCATTCGCTGACAACCGCAGAGACCGACTACCTCGAGGAGTTCGTCCCACAGGCCCGCGAAAGCGACATTCCACTGCATTTCCACGCCAACGAGACCGAAAACGAGGTCGGCCCGATTGTTGCCGAACACGGGGTTCGGCCCCTCGAGTACGCCGACGACCTAGGGATGCTCACCGAGGATGACTTTCTGGCCCACTGTGTTCACATTGATGAAACCGAACTCGAGTTGCTCGCAGCCCGTGGGGCGAGCGTGATCCACTGTCCGGCCTCGAATATGAAACTCGCAAGTGGGATTGCTCCAATCCAGCAGCTACTCGATGCGGGCGTCAACGTCGGTCTCGGTACAGACGGAGCGGCTTCGAACAACGATCTCGATCTGTTTGATGAAATCCGAGACGCCGCAATGATCGGCAAACTCGCCCGCGGCGATGCCCGCGATGTGGCTGCCGAAGACGCAGTGCGGATGGCGACCGAGGGAAGCGCCAAAGCAATTGGTCTTCCGGTCGGCCGCCTCGAGGCCGGCGGAACCGCTGATCTCGTGGTTGTTGATTTCGATGCGCCCCATCTCACTCCGGTTCACGACTACGTGAGTCATCTCGCCTACGCCGTGCGTGGAGCAGATGTCCGGCATACGATCTGTGATGGCCAGCAACTGATGGTCGACCGCGAAGTTCAGACGCTCGACGAGCAAGCGATCAAACAACAGGCCAGCGAGGCGGCGGCTGGGCTCATCGAACGCGCCGGATAGTCTCAGCCACCCACACCGACCTGTTTTGTAATACTGTTTTTCAGCGACCGGAGATACGGCTGTGGATCCTCACGACTGAAATAATCGATGCCAGCAGGTTTGCCAAACGACTCGGCGAGCGCCGACAGTGCGGTCGTCGCCGCCGGCCGAGCAGCCACCGAGTCGTCACCGCCAAGTACGCTCAACAGATACGACAGCTCACCTCGAGGAAGGTGGGTTTCGACGCCGAGTGGATACGTTGTCGGTGCCGACACCGGTTGGCCGCCCGCAGTCTGCCAAAAGTAGTATGGAAAATCAACACCTGCCCGAACCGCACACGAAAGTGAGATCCACGTTCGGGGGTTAGCTTCGAGGAGGACGAACTCGCCGGTTCGGGCGTCCCTGATGAACTGGATTGCCGCCAGGCCGTGCCATTCCAACTCCTCGAGCAGTGCGTTTCCGGCCGCCTCGAGAGCCGGAAACCGGGTCGTCTCTCGAGCAATGCTCGTCCCGCCGCTGTACGACCACGCTCGAAGCTGTCGTTTCTGGCAGGTAGCGACCGCCTCGCCGGTGTCGTACAGCGCCCACAGCGAGTACTCAGCACCGGGAATGAACTGCTGGACGAGTGGGTCGTGGGCAAACGCCGCCCGCACCGCCTCCGTGTCGGGTTGTTGGCCGGCTGGCAGTTGTATTGTCGTATCCGGTTCGACGACACCATCTTCGTCCCAAGAGTCGACGTAGGATCGTCCTAACAGTGAAAAGCGGGCTTTGATAATCTGATCGCAGCTCCAGTCGTCTGTTTCACCCAACAGTGTCGTCTCCGGGACAGCGACGTCGGCAGCCCGCGCCGCCTCGAGCAACTGGAGTCTATCGTGGGCCTGCTGTAGTGTCGTCAGATCTGGCCAGAGCGTCGAGACGTGGTCGCTAAAGGCCTCCCGTCGCGTCGCCAGCGCGTAGACGTCCGGTTCCGACATGGGAATGACCGTCTGAACCGATGGGCGTACGGCGAGATCAAAGAGAGCCTCCCGGTAGCCAGCCAGATCAGTCGTTGGGTCGGGAGCCAACACTGACTCCGCACAGTACCGCGAACCGAAGCCAGGAGCCGACGCCGAGGCAGCGACCGCGATCACCTTGATATCGCGCCGCCCAAGCGATCGAATCGTTGTCACACAGCTTGGAACATCAATTGCCGGTACAACGACTGAATGACTGTTAGCTGCCATTTATACTGTATTCCGCCGAACGCCCCATAATCACTGTTACCAGATACTGCCCAGCCGTTGGCAGATACGTCACAGTCTGGACTGCTGGCCTGTCGGCTCGAGTCAAATCGGTCTCTCGGCTTCGGTACCGTTTTCACCGCTTGCTGTGAGTATCCTCTATGAGCGAATCAGCGTATCCACCGATCTCGAATCATCTCGAGGACGTCGAGGCCGCCCAGACCGAAGGGCGACGCAAAATGGAGTGGGCACTCCAGCATATGCCCATTCTACAGTCACTCCGCGGGGAGTTCAAATCTGCGGCCCCGCTCGATGGCGAGACCGTTGGGATGGCGATGCACGTCGAAGCCAAAACCGCCAATCTCGTCGAGTTGCTCGCGTTGGGCGGCGCAGAGGTTGCAATTACGGGCTGCAACCCACTTTCGACCCATGATGACGTGAGCGCAGCCCTCGATGCCCACGAGAACATCACCTCGTATGCTGTCCGCGGCGTCGACGACGACGAATACTACGAGGCGATTGATGCCGTTCTCGACCACGAACCAACGATCACGGTCGACGACGGAATGGACATGATCGCGGCAATCCACGAAGACCGCCCTGGGCTCATCGAGACGATCGTCGGCGGCTGCGAGGAGACGACCACTGGCGTCCACCGACTGCGGGCGATGGACGACGACAACGCCCTCGAGTATCCCGTGTTTGCGGTCAACGACACCCCAATGAAGACGCTGTTCGACAACGTCCACGGCACGGGTGAGTCCTCGTTGGCGACGATTGCAATGACGACGAACCTCTCGTTTGCGGGCAAAACCGTCGTCGTCGCCGGCTACGGCTACTGCGGGAAAGGAATCGCCAAAAAGGCCGCTGGTCAGAATGCGAACGTAGTCGTCACTGAAGTCGATCCACGGAAGGCTCTCGAGGCCCACATGGAAGGCTACGACGTACTGCCAATGGCTGAAGCCGCCGCCGAGGCCGACCTCATTTTGACGACGACCGGCAATCGCGATGTGGTACTCGGAGAGCATTTCGACGAGATGAAAGACGGCGTCTTGCTGGCGAACGCGGGACACTTCGATATCGAGATCGACCTCGTAGCGCTCGAAGAACGAGCCATCGAGGTCTACGAAGCCCGCGATGGTGTTGACGCCTACGAGATGCCCGACGGCCGTCGGCTCAACGTACTTGCAGAGGGCCGGTTGGTCAATCTTGCAGCACCCATCGCACTGGGTCATCCAGTCGAGGTCATGGATCAAAGTTTCGGTGTACAGGCCGTCTGTGTTCGAGAACTCGCCAACAACGGCGGGGCCTACGAAGCGGGCGTACACAACGTCCCCGATGAGTTAGACCGTGAGATCGCCGAAATCAAACTCGAGGCTGAAGGCGTTGAACACGACGCGCTTACCGAGACCCAGCGTGAGTATCTGGGCAGCTGGGATCACGGCACATAAAAAGACGGGCGTTTTAAGACGGCTGGCCGAAAGGTGCCTGTATGAAACTCGGATGGGCGTATCTCGCACTGTCGGTGCTGTTCGTGCTTCTTGGCGTATATGTCAGCCTGATACAGGAGTTGTGGGTCGGTGATCTGTTGTTGGTTGTCGCAATTGGGCTGATCTTTCTTGGTTCGAAAAAGCTTGCAGACGCTAACGCCGGCGAAAAACTCACAGAACGCGCCAAGTAACCGACCCCGCAGTTCTTTTAATACTCACCCGACAACCCATCGTATGGCAGTCTTAGACGGACGATACCACACCGACCGGAGGATACATGTCGGCAAACCGTAAGGGAGACAGGCGGGAACGTGAACTTGTCAACCGACTCGACGAATCGGGATTTGCTGTTATGCGTGCACCTGCCAGTGGGAGTGCAACCGACCGCGAGTTGCCTGATGTGTTGGCCGGCGACGGCGAGCGGTTTTATGCCATCGAGGCCAAATCCTCGAGCGGTCGGCCGATCTATCTCTCGGGCCAAGAGGTCGAAGCACTCATTTATTTTGCCCAGAACTTCGGTGCGAAAGCCCGTATTGCCGTCCGGTTCGACCGCGAAGACTGGTATTTCTTTCATCCCGGCGACCTACACGTAACCGACGGTGGCAACTACCGAGTGAAAAAAGAAACTGCACTCGCGGATGGCACCGACTTCGATGAGTTCGTCGGCCGCAGCAGGAAAACGACACTCGACGAACTATAGGGCTACTACCATCACAGTACTGACAGCCTGAATAAATGCTATCCGCTGGTAGCCGGAACGGACTCCAATGGATGTAGACCGTCGACAGGTTCTGCTTGGATCGCTCTCGGTGGTCGCCCTGGCTGGCTGTCTCAACGACGAATCGTTAGACGAACCGTTTGAACTCAGGATTGAAAACCGCGATACACGCAGCCGACAGCTCTGGGTCGTCGTCAACCACGTCAGCGAGGGTGTCATTTACGACGAGACACAGCAACTCGCTGCGGGCGAACAGTTCGTCGAACCAGCACTCGCCACCGAGCCGGGGCGCTACCAGCTCGAGGTGGTCGATACCACAACGGACGACGAGTGGGACGACCAGCTGGATGTCGAACTCTCGAGCGGCGAGGCCTTCTGTGGGTGGTTTCAGATCTGGGCTGCTGATGAGTCAGTGAGGCTCACAGTGCCACGCTGTCCGAACGATGATATCGACAGCGACGACCCCGAACAAGCAGACGACTAACCGGCGTTAGACGGTGGCTACGCCTGGCCACAACGACTGATGGCCACTGAGTGCTTCACGGCCGGCAGGCAGTCGGCGACCGCGGGTGGGATCGCTGTCGGTGTGCCGAAGTCGGCCGGCCGGAAAACCGTACCGTTTGGCCGGGAGATCGGTTGCGCTGGCGTACACAGCCTCGATCACTGGCTCGTGAGCACCGTAGTTGGCGTTCGTCTCGACGTTGGCGATCAGACGGCTGTCGTCCGTCCGTCGGCTATCGGCTCGGTCTGTCGTCTGTTTGCAGACAATGAGGACGCTGTCGGTTTCGCGGTCGCAGACGAGTTCGCCGGCCTCGAAGGCGTGGGCCTCACAGAGTGCGGTCGGCTGGCCGACGGCGACGTTCAGTCGGGTGCCACAGATCGCACAGGCTCCCTGGCGCATCCCAGCCGGTGGCAGTCGGCCGGCGGCGGCCTCGAGAGCGACGCGGCGGCGGTGTTTGCACCGCGCCCCGCGAATGGTAGCATCCGGGCAGCTACACTGTTTGTGGTCGTTGTCGACGACGTAGGTGCCGCCGTCAGTCTCGAGGATGGTGCGTCCATCCTCGAGCGGCCGGAGTCTCATCGGTTCAGTTCTGGCACGCTGGGCGCGTTTGCCGGTGCCTGCGACTGTTTCTGTTCTGAGTGGGGCTGTTTCTGGAGGGCTACTCGTGGGGATCATAACTGGGTTGTGCAACTATTTATCTAGAGCCTGGAGCTACCTAAACCCCTCTTTTGGCCACAAACAGCCGGACAGTGTCGCCCTGGAGGGGTTTCGCCACGTGTTTCGAAGCCCTTTTGAGACGGCCGCAGGAACGGGGGGTATGGAAATCGACGAGGAAATGCGCCGGCAGACGGCGGTTTCGCTCGCTGCGGTCGGGCTGTTCCTCGCTACCCTCATTGGGATCGGCGTAGTGTTCGACGGTTCCGACGGGCTACCGAGCGACGGCGCGCTGGCGATTGTTGCCGCACTGACTGGATTTGTACTACTGATGGCGCTGTTCGGGATTGTTCTTACGAAACTCAACGCTGACGAGGAGTGAGGCTGCTGGCTGATTTTCTGACTACGCTGTGGTCTGTTCTTCGCGCCAATCGGACAGCTCCTCGTCGGCAGCCTCGAGTTGTGCTTGATAGTACTCCAGGGGGTGGGCGGCGTCCTTCCAGTGGTTGTCTTCGTTGTGACAGATCCCATAGGCGCTCAGGGTTTCACACGAGGGTGGCGGATACTGGGTGCCGCGATCATCGCGTAGATACGCCGTTTGATACCGAATTGTCTCCGCGTTGAGTGAGGATTCCGCACAGAAGGCGATGATTTCGTCGGCCTCCATGCCGATTCCGGTCAGAAACGCCATCAGTGTAAAGCTCTCGTAGGCTGCTAACTCGATGTCGTCTTCGGCCTTTTGCAGCAGGTTTTCGATACAGGGCGGAAACAGATCCCGATTGACGAAATCAATCCGGCCGACGACGGTTCGCTCCGAAAGTAGCCGACGGAGTTCGCCGAGATCAGACTCTAGGGGTTCGACGATGCCTTCGCCCTCTGTGAGTCCCTCGAACGGAAGACCCGCTGCAATGCGTCGGCGGATCGCCGTCCGAAGCAGCACGAACAGTTCCTCGCGGCGAATGCGGACTTCTCCACCGTCGACTGCGCGGTTGACTAATCGCCACTCGTCGCCCCGAGCTCCCGAGGTCAACTGGAGATACGTCCCAACGCTGATTCGGAACCACTCTGGTTCGCGATTCGATTGACCGACCGTCTCTCGGTCGGCGACGACGGTATCGGTCAGTCCCAGTTCTTCGAGAATCGTCTCACGGTCAACTCGCGGGCTGGTCGTGCTTTTGAGCCCGTCGTCGCCGGCTGCAAAATCCGCCTCGAGGCGTTCGACAGCAGTTTTGGCCTCAGCGGCTGCGTACTTTTCGATTGCAGGTCCCGAATCAAGTAACGAAACGAGGATTCGAGCGATCGGATACGAAAGCAGTTCATCTTCATCGCGCCAGGCTTCGGGGTCTTCGGCATCAACCCGGCCGGCCATCAGCGCGCGTTCGACGCGTTTGCGCCCCCGCTCGACGGCTGGAGCACCATCAGCGATCAGCGTCTCGAGGTCGACGCCGAGCTCGCCGACGGCCTGCCGTGCGGCCTCCAAGAACGGATACCGTGCGTACAGCGGGCTCGACATAGATACGCCGAGTTTCATCGCAGGGTGAATAAGCCCGACGGTCGCCGCCGAGCGATGACAATCTATATTCTGCTTGCCCGACTGTCACCACTCGTGCCGCGTTTCAGTTACCCCTGTCCGGGCTGTCGAACCACCAACAGCCTCCACGAACTCGAGTGTCGGTTCGAGGGCACACCTTGGCCCACCATCGAGAAGGCCTACACTGACTGTTTAGCTGTACTGTCGGCCACCGAAGACGACCCGACGGAGGCTGAACTCCGCTCGGCAGTCCACGGCGAGTGGAGCGAGCTTCATAAGGCTGGCCTCGAGACGCTCAAAGCTGTCAACCGCATCGAACAGGACGACGACGGAACCCTTCGGCTGTTGACGGCGGCTGAATACAAAGAACTCGTCTCTGAGCCGACCGTCGAGCCACTGCGGACGATCTACGAACACGGTTCGGTGCCGGGCTGTCATGACAACGCGGTGTTTGCGATGATCGCTTGGTATGAGATGGTCGATCTGTCGTGGGCCGAAACCAAAGCCACCGTCTGTGAGTGGCTCAGAGAATCCGGTGCATGGAATCGCGGCGGCTTCGAGGAGTCTTCGCCCGAAGAGTTAGTCGAAAACAAACGCCACGTCTATGAGGCAGGCTACGGCTGGAAACAGGCCGGCCGCGAGGCCAAAGCCGTCATCGACCGCCACCGATAGCAGTGTTATAAAAAGAGACTCACGATAGCCAACACCAGAAAAATCGCCACGAAGATCCGGGCAATCCCCATTGACATCCCAGCGATTCCTTGGATTCCGACAATGCCAGCGACAACCGCGAGCAGAAAAAGCACTATTGCAACCCAGCGAAACTCCCCCTGCAGTGGCACGGCCCAAGCTGTTGAGGCGACCACTGTGTGCATCTCACAACTCCGTGAGCCGCACGTAGTCGTCGGTGACAGCATCGACGGCCTCCGAATCGAGCGTGTAATGGTCGCTTTCGGCGTCGGGTTCGGCCCATCCGAGCATCGACAGCAACGTCTCTGTTAGCTCTGTTTCGGCTTCGACCAACGCAGTGTCGGCTTCGACCGACACGATGTATCCGACACGCTCACCGTTGGCGTTGATAACCGGTTTCGACTCATCGGCAGGCCTGATCGTCTCTCGCATGTGGCTGCTGTTGGGCAGCCACACCTAAAATCGTGATTTCGACGCGACTGATGGGTTGTAGAACCGACACATAAATCAAAAATAAAATTTTGGGCCCAAAGCCTGGGCGAGTACTGTCCCTAGAAGCGGCGGCCCGGCCCACCAGGCCCGCCAGGGCCACCGCCGAACTGCAGTTGGTTGGGTGCCCGCACCTCATCTTTGAGCTGTTGGCCGTACCAGAGTCCGATCACAAGCCCCACGAGGTGTGCAAAGTGCGCAACGTTGCCCATTCCAACGCTCCCGGCGGCCGAGGGATTGACGAAAAAGACCACCGACAACAGCGCAAAGCCGAACGTCAGGATGTAGAGCGGAATCGGCAACACGAAAAACAACAGCACTTTCATATCCGGATTCAACACTGTGAGCACGCCCATAATCGCGAACACTGCACCACTGGCTCCGAGTACCGCAGAGGGCTCGCCGGTCAAAAGCGCAACACCGATATGTCCGAGGCCGGCGGCGACACCAGCACCCAAAAACAGATACAGAAACGTTTTCGAGCCGGTGTAGCGTTCGACAATCGGTCCGAAGAAAAACAGCACGATGCTGTTGGCCACGAGGTGGTAGAGTCCTCCATGGGAGAAAATCGAAATAATCCACGTCCAGACGTACTCGGGGTTAGCCGTCGAGATCGTGAAAATTGACCCAAAGACGCCCTGGCCAAACGCTGCGAGCACAATAAACTGGGCGATGAACGTTATCCACATCAGCCCCAAGAGGGTGTAGGCCATGTTTCCTCGGAAGTAGCTCAGCGGCCCGCCAGTGCCAGTCAGCCTGTTGATCAATCCTTTGGCTTTCGATGTCCGGGCTTCGTTGTCGATTGAATCATCGAAGCCGCTGTCGAAAACGCCGCCAGGGTCATTCCAATCGTTGAGACCCGGACAGTCGTGGTTTTCGGGAAGCCGATGGTCTGGGCAGAACGTCTGGCCACACCGATGGCACTGATAGGGCATGTTCTCGTCTACGCCACACGCATCACATCTCGCCATTAGTCGTTACTACGAACGGTGGCATAAAATGGGTTTGGCTCCGGTTCGGACTCACTGGTCGGTGGCGTCTTCGTCGTCAGCCGGCGGCTCGAAGTTCACCGGGACAACCGTCAGATGCTGGATGCCGAAGGTGGGTTCAGTTGCTGCCATCACAGTTTTATGCTAGCAGCCCACACACAAATAATTACTCATGCGCATACTGTATGGCTGCTCACTCGAGTATGCGTCTGATACATCACGCTGCGAGTTACTCACTGTAGGTACTCACAACCGCTTGGAGAACGCGGCGTTAGAACGTCTCGTCGTACAGCTGTTGGCTGTGTTCGATCGCCTCGATGGCTGCGGCCTTGTCTTCCCATCCGAGTACCTCGGCACCCGCGCCTGACTCGAGGTTTTTGTAGGTATCGAAGAACTCAGTAATCTCGTCTTGGGTCTGGTGTGGGATGTCCTCGAGGTCTTCGATATGATCGTAGCGTGGGTCTTCAGTTGGAACGGCGATGACTTTGTCATCTTGTTCGCCACCGTCGTCCATCTCCATGAGTGCGACTGGGCGGGCTTCGATTACACAGCCGGGGAACGTCTGGTCTTCGACGAGCACGAGCACATCAAGCGGATCTTCGTCGTCGTACCACGTCTGGGGGATAAATCCGTAATCCGAGGGATAGTGGACGTTCGAATGAAGCACGCGATCGAGGACAACCGCGGGGATGTCTTTGTCGTACTCGTATTTGTTCCGCTCGCCTTTGAGACATTCAACAACAGCATAAATGGTCTCCGGTGGCTCAGGTCCTGTTTCGAGCGTCTTCCAAAGGTTCGTCATGACGGTTGTGAATTCAGATAGCCGCCCAAAAGGCTTTTCGAGAACGGTTGGCCGGATTTCAGCATAATATAAGGTTGAGCCTCCGGCCTCAAGTCTGGTGCTGAACGAGCCACCAGTCAACTGGCTCTCAACTCAGGGACAGTGAACGCGAATGGTCGGTTTTGACCTACTGCGCTCCGCAGTTAGAGCGGGAGTCCACTGACAAGCCTCGGGGTCGTACGGAAATCTTCGAATTCCGTGATGTGGCCAGAAATCAGAGATTTCTGGCTGCCTGCCAGACGCAGTCTGGCAATGACGAGACGAAAGCGTCTCGAACCACTTGACCCCGAGGCAGTTGAGTTCAACATATTACACCAGCAAGCCAGTAGCTTCGCGGCATTACAACCAGTAGCCGAGACTGTCTCTCGAGGCATATCGTGAGGCCACGATTGGCTGTTGTTGCCGCTCGAGTACCCAACCGTTGCTGTTTGGGTATCTTATCGCTGCGAATTGGTGAGCCGACCGACGACAGTCTGTAGCTGCTCGTAGTCAGCATCGGTGTAGGCGATCACTCGCACGTCGGTCAGCCTCGCAGGGTCGTAGTCGGTGATTTCCTCACAGATCACCTGCGCACCGTCCTCGAAATCGAAGCCCGCCACACCGGTTCCAAGTACCGGAATCACCAGCGACTCACAGCCCAACTCGTCGGCTGTCTCGAGTGTGTTTCGGCTTGCCAGTCGGATGCTTTCTTCGGTGGCTTTTCGGTCGCCGTAGTGTGGCATTGCGGCCGCATGAATAACGTAGGTTGCCTCGAGACCGTAGGCGTCAGTGACGACAACCTCTCCGAGTTCGACTGGCCCGTTCGAGGTGGCTTCCTCGTTGATCGGACCACCAGCCCTACGGCGGAGCGCGCCGGCGACACCGCTGCCCATCTCGAGGCTTGTGCTGGCGGCGTTAACCAGTGCGTCCGCACGCTGGGCGGCAATGTCTCCTTGGATAGCTGTCAGTTTCATACTGGGTGTACGTCGACTGGAGGCTAAAATCTCACTCCCAACGGCGGAGGAACTCACGCCGTCACACTCGAGTTCCTCGAGAACCGTGGGTATTTCGTTGAGTTCAGCGATAGTCTGTGAGTATTCCGTTCAGCAGAGCAGACAGTCTGAAGCCACGCCGCCTCGCTGTGTCTCCATAGGGCGTTTATACAGCTACTGGATCGAAAACGGACTGTCTCCGTTTCGCCACTCCCAGCCCGGCAACCGTGTCTGAAAGCCTGCCGCGAGAGCGGCATCCAGATCATCCACACCGGCGTTCTCATCAGCCTCACCATGCGTGTGTACATCCGCAAAGTGGAACGTAGCCTGGGCAAGCAACGCGAGTGGCTGTCCGCCGGCAATGGTAGCAGCGAGTTCCCGACCCAGGATTTCGTCGACAATGAAGCCTGGATAATCGCCTTCGACATCTAACTCGCGCAGCAGTCCCACGTAGCCGGCGATGTTGACCGCTGTCTCGCCGTTGGCGAACACCGTGTTTACTTCCTGTTTGTACGTTGTTTCGGTGATGGTTTTGACCTCTGTTTCAAACAGCACGCCAAGACGGTCGCGTGTTTCGTTGACAAGTGGGACGACCACAGGTGCGCGATCTCGAACCCACTCGTATTCAGCTTCGACACGGCCTGGAGTAAGGTGCATACGCCGGTGCTCACAGGCCAGCGGCTTTTGTTTTGCGAAGGGTTTTATAATGCGAGCCGATTATAGCCGAGCAAGCGGGTTTTCGCTGTCTGTTCCCGCATTCGCAGCTATCGGACAGTCCTTAGAGTATGTTCCATACCGACTTCAAGAACCGGCCGGCTATCCAGAGCGGTGGGTCTTCCCAGCTGTTCCAGCGAGCCGGCGAGACCGATACTCGACCCGAATCGAATTTCTTTGAGATATGAGTTCAGTAGACAAGCAACTCGACGAACTGAAAGCAGAGATTGACGCCGAGGTTCCAGCCGATATTACCGTCTCCGATGTCACCTACGAAGGCCCGGAACTGGTGATATACACACCCCATCCCAAACGTTTCGCCCGTAACGGTGAACTAATCCGGAACCTCGCTGGTAAACTTCGCAAGCGTATCACCGTCCGGCCAGACCCTGAAGCACTTTCGGCACCCAAAGCCGCCGAAGGCGACATTCGGTCTGTGATTCCTGATGAAGCCGGTATCACTGATCTAGATTTCCACCAAGACACTGGTGAGGTCGTTATCGAAGCCGAAAAACCAGGAATGGTGATCGGCCGACACGGCTCGACGCTCCGTGAGATCACAAAACAGGTCGGCTGGACACCCGAGGTCGTCCGAACTCCACCAATCGAATCCTCGACCGTCTCGAACGTGCGGAACTTCCTCAAACAGGAACGTGACGAACGACGTGACATTCTCGAGCGCGTCGGCCGACAGATCCACCGCGAAGAGATGGGCCGCGAACAGTGGGTTCGAATCTCAACGCTGGGTTGTTGTCGTGAGGTCGGACGGGCGAGTTTTATTCTCTCGACGGCCGAAACCCGCATCCTGATCGACTGCGGAGACAAACCCGGTGCGGAAGGTGAGGTTCCATACCTGCAGGTGCCCGAAGCCCTTGGGTCAGGACCGAACTCCATTGATGCGGTGGTGCTTACTCACGCTCATCTGGATCACTCGGCGCTGCTTCCCCTCTTATTTAAATACGGTTACGATGGGCCGATCTACTGTACGGAGCCAACCCGCGATCTAATGGGGCTGCTCCAGCTCGATTATCTCGATGTCGCCACCAAAGAGGGTCGAACACCGCCGTACGAATCCGAACAGGTTCGTGAGACGATCAAACACACCATCCCGCTCGAGTACGGCGATGTCACTGACATCGCACCCGACGTAAAGATCACATTCCACAATGCGGGCCACATTCTCGGTTCAGCAGTCACGCACTTCCATATCGGCGATGGGATGTACAACGTTGCTTTCTCCGGTGATATCCACTACAAAGACACCCGCCTTTTCAACGGCGCAGTCAACGATTTCCCGCGAGTCGAAACGCTCGTCATGGAATCGACGTACGGCGGTCGAAACGACTACCAAACCGATCAAGAAGACTCCGAAGAAAAACTCATCGAGGTAATCAACGAAACGTATGACGACGGCGGGAAAGTGCTCATTCCGGCGTTCGCAGTCGGCCGCTCTCAGGAGATCATGCTCGTCTTAGAAGAGGCGATGCGAACCGGCAAGATTCCCGAAATGCCGATTCATCTCGACGGGATGATCTGGGAAGCGACAGCGATTCATACGACCTATCCGGAGTATCTCCGAGACGACCTCCAAAACCGGATCTTCCACGAGGACAAAAACCCCTTCCTTGCGGATCAGTTCAATCATATTGATGCTGGCGAAGACGAACGCCAGGAGGTCACTGATGGAGATCAGTGTATTATTCTCTCGACTTCAGGGATGGTCACCGGCGGCCCGATCATGTCGTGGCTCCGTCATATTGGGCCCGACCCGGACTCGAGGCTCGTGTTCGTCGGGTATCAGGCACAGGGAACACTCGGCCGGCGGATTCAAAACGGCTGGGACGAGATTCCGATGAACAACAGCTACGGCAACGGTGGCCGCTCGAGTTCGCTGAAACTCAACCTTGATGTCGAAACCGTAGACGGCTTTTCAGGCCACGCAGACCGCAAGGGACTCATGGATTTCGTCGGCACAATGAACCCACGTCCGGAGAAAGTCCTTTGTGTCCACGGTGACGAACGATCCGTCCAAGACCTCTCGTCGGCGCTGTATCACGAACACAACATCCGGACGTTTGCACCGAAAAACCTCGAGACGTTCCGGTTCAAATAACCTCGAGACGGGTCGGGTCGAACAACCACTCCTGCTGTTCTGTGGTCAACTACTCGGCATAGCGGTCTGTCGGGACGACCCAGAAGGATGCGGTCGGCTCAGCGCAGTTCTTTCCACTCTTGGTTGCAGTCTGGACAGCTCCGAACCGAAAAAATTTCGTCCGGATCGTTTGCCTTTTTCAGCGTTGTGCTACACACACTGCAGGTGAGCCGTCCGTAGTTGTCTTTGTCCAACTCACCGTCGCGGAGACCTTTACGGGTTGACTTCATTGGTCGGTCGTAGGAACGCCACTATTAAAACCTCTTGGCTGGAAAGACAGTTTTCTCACCACGGAAACCGAACGAGATTGACAACCGACCGGTGAGGTCTCTCGCGGTCACCGAACCACACGGCACCGAGGGTCTCCAAACCGAGGGGCATATGTCTGCAGGGGACGTAGTAATTACTACCTAATGGAGTACGTCCAAGAGCCGATTACTACTCTCCATGCGCTTCGAGAACCAGCCCTCAAAGCTCCGGTTGATCGGGCGGCGGTTGTCGTCCCGATGACCGAACGGGAGTACGGCGGGCTGGCTGCCGAAGGCGTGTTATCCGAGCTTGCGGGTCTTGATCCGGGCCGTGTTGTGGTTCCGCTTCGAGCGCCTCCAGAGACCGTCGGGCCGTTCTGTGAGTGGCTCGATAGCTTCGATCTCTCAGTTGAGGTCGTATGGTGCAGCGGCCAGCGGCTCGCTGGGTTGCTAGCAGACTACGGCCTCGACGGTGAGGCCGGCAAAGGCCGAGATATGTGGCTTGCGCTGGGACAAGTTCTCGACAGCGAGTACGTTGTCTGTCATGATGCCGATACCAAAACCTACGACCGCTCGTACGTCCGTCGCTTGCTGTTTCCGCTCGAGTACGGCCATACGTTCTCGAAAGGCTACTACGCCCGCGTCGAAAACAACCAGCTGTACGGTCGGCTGTTCCGGCTGTTTTATGCGCCGCTCGTTCGGACGCTTTCGGCCGACCACGACGCCGACATACTGCGGTATCTTTCGGCGTTTCGATACGCGCTGGCCGGCGAGTTCGCAGCCACCGGCGGGCTTGTCTCGAGGCTCCGCGTCCAGCGGTCGTGGGGTCTCGAGGTCGGCACGTTAGGCGATGCCTATGCTCAGGCTGGTTTTGAACGCTCCGCACAGGTCGATCTCGGAGCCTACGAGCACGACCATCGAGCAGTCAGCGGGCCGGCAGGCCTCTCAGAGATGAGCAGTTCGGTCGGCAACGCGCTGTTTCGTGTGCTCGAAGACCATGGCCTCGAGGTGAACTACGAGACGCTGGCCGGCCGCTACCGGCGTGTCGCCAGTGAGTTTGTCGAACGGTATGCGGTTGATGCAGCCTACAACGGGCTGTCCTATGACAAAAGCGACGAACGCGATCAACTCGAGGCTTACAGCGAGACGCTCGGCCCACCAGGTGCTGACAGCCGACTGCCGGCGTGGTGCGATACCGAACTCAGTCCCCAGGCGGTTGCCGAGGCCGCCGCCGCTGACCTCGAGTCGGCGACCGATCTGCCGGCGAGACGCCACCGCCGGGCAGATCACACCGTACTCACCGACGAACAAACCGACTGAGCGACAGACCGATAGGTCATCCGCTCTCATCCCGTGATATGTCGAGCACCCATGACGAGTTGGCTGGTGTCGTCGATCTATTTGGCGCGCTGAGATATGTACAACTGGCGGATGCCCTCAGTGAACTCGCATTCAAACGGGGCCAAAGCGTCGAGAAAGCCGCCCTCGAGGTCGAAATAAACGCAGCGATCGAGGCCTACGCGCTGGTCGAGTACGAACCAGCCGACAGGACTGCGGTCTCGGACTGTGAGACGCTGTTGACCGTCGGGCCAACCGCGTTTCCAACGCTGCCACCGAACGCTGAAGACCTTCCACATATTCTCACATACGACCGCCGCTCGGTCGACCGCCAGCGACTTGCCACTCAGGTTACCGAGCGACTAACGACCGAAGCAGCCACTGCCGTCGATGCCGAAAACTTCGACCGTGCGGCCGAGTTGCTGGATGTCGCCTACGATATCGAGATGTGGGCACCAATCGAGACCGACGAGATTCGCTCGAGGCTGACGGCGGCGCTCCCGCAAGATTAAGACGACACCGTCCAAGAAGGACGTATGGATCTCTCGGGCGTCCGTCAGTATTCGCCGTCGCGGTCGGACGCACCAGACCGTGAGGCAGCGGTGCTCGCGCCGATTATCCAGCAGGACGACCGCTATGAAATACTGTTTACTAAACGCTCCGAGCAACTCGGAACCCATCCAGGCCAGATGAGCTTTCCTGGTGGGGGCCGCGAGCCACAAGACCCAGACCTGCAAGCAACTGCACTTCGAGAAGCCAACGAAGAAATCGGTCTCAGAGCCGACGAAACTGAGATTATTGGCGCGATTGATGACAAAGAAACGGTCACTCGGTATCTCGTTCGGCCGTTTGTCGGAGTCGTTACCGACCGCGAGTACACACGCAATGAGTACGAGGTCGCCGAAATCGTCCGCCTCGGCGTCGAAGAGCTAACGACGCCTGCGAACTACGAATCAGAGTTCCGCGAGCATCCAGAGTACGGCCCGCTTAGAATCCATTTTTTCCATGTTGATGGCTATACTGTCTGGGGAGCCACCGGCGAGATGCTAGCACAGCTGCTCGAGCTCACAACTGATTGGGAGATTCCACCCGAAGTCGACCGAATTGCTGACCCCGATGCCGAACTTCCGATCTGAGCGGTGACAAGACCACCAGCAGGTTAGGTTTCGGCCCCAGACGGCTCGTCGCCTTCGGCACCGTCTTCGATATCGATCTGTGTTGTTTCGTCGTCTTCGGCGTCTGTGGTGGGCCGCTCGGGTTGTTCGGTTTCGGCTGATTCGTCAATCACTGCAACTGTCTTGGCGCTTTCTGCTTTTGGGACTCTGACCTGTAGCGTCCCCGAACGGGTAAGTGTGGCCGCCGGATCGACGGCTGAAGCAGAGATGCTGGCATCATCTGGGAACCGAGCGGTTCCTGTCAGTGTTAGTCCACGGCCAGGAAATCGCATCTCGAAGCCCTCGTAAAACTCTCGAAAGCGGTCGATTCGCACCTCGAGTTCGTTGTCCATGAACTTCACCTGGATGTCGTCTTTGGTCGCCCCAGGGGCATCGAACACGACGAGGTACGCCTCGTCGGTCTCGAGTAGATCGTAGGCCAGTGGTTTTCGCTCTTGGACTTGTCCGATTCCTCGCCCGACCCGTTCGAGCACCGTGTTGACCGCTTGGCGGCCGTATGTTTTGAGTTTCGTCATAGTTGGATCTCCGCAAGTTGTGAACCGTCCGCACAGTAGGGACAGACTAGCTCCGAAACCCCGTGGTCATCCGGCACGTCGTAGGTGTAATGGACTTCGAACATATCGAGTTCGCAACCTTGTCGTTCGCAGACGACCTCCACGGTTTCCGGCATGAATCGCTATAGGGTCGCCACTGGCTTAAATGACGTGGCATCCGGCATGTTCGCCGACTGCGAGGCCCAACCGCACGGTTTTAGCGCGTTGAAACCGAACCGCTTGATATGACTCATCCGTCGGATCTCTCAGTGACGATTGTCGACGGCTACGTTGATGAGCCGGCACACTTTGGCGTTCCGCCCTACATTTCGACGTATCCACGCTTTACGGCGGGCGCGCTGGTTGATGCTGGCGTTGCCCAATCGCAGATCACCTACCACACCATCGACGCACTTCGGGATGACCGACAGAAGTGGCGCGATGTGGCTACGGCAGATCTGATGATTTATGTGGGTGGGATGACGGTTCCCGGCAAATACGTCGGCGGCACGCCAGCCGAACCAGATGAGGTCAAAGAACTCGCATGGGTCGCCGACGGCACGACCGTCCTTGGCGGGCCGGTTCGGTTCGGCGTTGGCGATGAAAACGCCGGAGGAATCGAAACCGAACGCAAGGATTTGGACTACGATTTCGTCGCTAAAGGTGATATCGAAGCCGCAGTGTACGATCTCGTTTCGTCGGGCCTTGAGGGATTCAACAATCGCATGCGGGACAACGACGAACTCAGCCGGTGGGCACCCGACGGTGCGTTCATTGTCGAACAACATCCCAACCATCCCGACTATCTGATCTGCGAGATGGAAACCTCACGGGGCTGTGCCTACCGCTGTTCGTTTTGTACCGAACCGCTGTACGGCAATCCTGCTTTCCGGACGGCCGAGGCGGTAATCCAGGAGGTCGACGAACTGTCGAACTACGGTGTCAAACACTTCCGACTGGGTCGGCAGGCCGACATTCTCGCCTTCGGCGGCGACGGCGAAGCTCCGAATCCGGACGCGCTCGGTCGGCTTTACGCTGGGATTCGAGATGTTGCACCCGACCTCGAGACGCTCCATTTAGACAACATGAACCCGATTACGATTACTGAGTGGCCCGAGGCCAGCCGCGAGTGTATTCGGATTATCGCCGAACACAACACACCCGGCGACACCGCCGCCTTCGGCTTGGAGTCTGCTGACCCGCTCGTCCAGGCGGAAAACAACCTCAACGTCACTGCCGAGGAATGTTTCGAGGCAGTCAAAATCGTCAACGAGGAAGCCGGCTGGCGACCCGGCGATGACCCTGCGAGGGCTCCAACCCACGGCCAGAAGGCGGCCAACCGCCTGCCAAAACTTCTGCCGGGGATTAACCTCTTGCACGGTCTCAAAGCCGAACGAAAAGAAACCTACCAGCACAACCGCGAGTTCCTCGAGCGTGTCTACGAGGCGGGACTGATGCTCCGGCGGATCAATATCCGGCAGGTGATGGCCTTCGATGGAACTGATATGTCTGAGACCGGTGCAGAAATCGCCCACGACCACAAAGAACTGTTCAAATCGTACAAAACAGAGATCCGCCAGCAGATCGACCAGCCGATGTTACAGCGGGTGGCTCCGCAGGGAACTGTCCTGCCGAACGTACATCTCGAGTACCACCAGGACGGTCGCACGTTCGGCCGACAGCTCGGCACCTACCCGCTTCTCGTCGGGATTCCGGGCGAACAGCCGCTCGAGACGACAATTGATGCCGTTGTCGTCGATCACGGCTATCGGTCTGTGACTGCCGTCCCATACCCTCTCGATATCAACCGCGCGAGCATGAAACAACTCGAAGCCCTCCCCGGAATCGGCCGACAGCGCGCCGGCGACATCATCGTCGATCGGCCCTATGAGTCGGCCAGCGAGGCCGGCGAGACGATTGATCTAACCGACTACGTCACTGCCCGACCGCCACAACAGGCCGACTGACGACGACCCGACACAATGTCACAGCATACCACAACCGATATCACGCGCGTTTCGATTCCAACCGACACTGTCGCACCGACAGGCCAGACGAACGCCTATCTGATCGAAGCCGACGAACCGCTGCTGGTCGATCCTGCTGGACGCCACGACGATCTCGAGGCGGCCATCGACGAGTGCCGGCCGGCACATATCACAGCCACCCACTCCCATCCAGATCATATCGCAGGGATGGCCGCCTATGCGTTCGAGACCGACGCCACAGTCTGGTCGCCCGTTGGCTACGAAAACCGGTTTGCCCAATCGAGTGGCATCTATCCGGCTCGCACGTTTCGCGGAGGCCAAACGATTGGGCCGGCCACAGCTATCGAAACACCTGGTCATGCCAGCGATCACACCGCTTTCGAGGTCGAACTCACAGATGGTCGGACGGCGATTGTGAGTGGTGATCTGGTTGTCGCTGAAGGAAGCATCGCCATCGGTGGGGCAGATAGCGATATGCAAGCTTATCTGGACTCATTGGATCGGCTTCGGGAGCGTGATCCTGACCTCCTGTATCCCGGCCATGGCCCTGTGATTGACTCACCACGCGAGACCATCGACCGACTCATCGACCATCGTAAACGCCGCGAGCAGGCTATTGTCGATGCACTGGCACACAGCGCCGAGGACGTAGACGAGATTGTGGATCGAGCCTACCAGAAAGATATTTCCGACGTGTACAGACTGGCCCGCCAAACGGTGGTCTCGCATCTCGAGAAACTCGACGCAGAAGGCCGCCTTCGGTGGGACTGCGAAACAGAACAGGCCACACTACTCGAGTAACCTATGGACACACTCGAGACCGAACTCAAGCGGGCACACATGCTCGAGACAAGCACACTCGCAGACGCTATCGAGCAGATCGGCTTCGAGTGTACACGGTGTGGGGCCTGCTGTAAGGGGTATGACTCTGCGGACGACTCGGCCGAACGCGAACCCCACACGGCAACTGTCTTTCCTGACGAGGTTCGTCAGTTGCAGGCCGCAGGCGACTACGATTGGCGGGATGTTGCCCGTCCAATGCCGTATGGACTTACCGAAGGTGATGACGGGCTTGAAGGCGAGACTTTCGAGTGGGCACTTCAGACTGATGACTGCGGTGACTGTACGTTTTATCAAGAGGCTGACGACGGCACAGGCCACTGCGGCGTCCACGAGGATCGCCCGCTAATCTGTCAGACCTATCCGTTCAGCGTCGGCCTCGGTGGCACCAGCCAGCCGATGGGCGAGACCGTCGACAGCGTTGGGCTGCCAGCACAACAAGCCGGTGAGACTGACGAGACCGGCGCTGTCGTCCACGCCCACGAGTGTGAAGGACTTGGTCGTGATATCTCACGGGCCGACGCCGAAGCGTTGGCAGACGCGCTCAAACAGCGTGCGATCCGCGAGATACAAGAGGCTATCGGGGTTCGAGACAGCTACAGACCGACTGACAGCGAGCGTGTGGTCGTCTATGATTCCGAAGGGCCGAAAACCCAATCCGGTCGGTCTCTCGAGTAATCCACAGAACATACACCGTATCCTGTCACTTTATGTTGATCCATGACAACAGGGGACTAGAGGTATATTATGGAAATCTCAGATCAACTCCTCTGTTTGTTCAGTGCTGAAATACGCGACGAAGACGACCGGTATGTCCTCGAGGTTCCGAAACGAGAAATCGACACTGGAACGGTCGAACCAGCCGAGACATATAAAGTTGCACTCATTTCTCGGTCGGCCTCAGAGCCCACCAATCCGGATGAACCTTCCACGGCGACCCATCCTGCTGGCGAACCGCAGCCACCAGTCGAGGCCGGTGAACTCCGGTATGTCGAAATTGAGGATATCGGCAAACAGGGCGACGGTATCGCCCGCGTCGAGCGTGGCTATGTCATCATTGTCCCCGGTGCGGATATCGGCGAGCGCGTAAAAATCGAGGTTTCAGAAGTCAAATCCAACTTCGCAGTCGGCGAAATCATCGAAGAAGACCTCTAAGCGCTGAGTGTTCTATTTTTCTATATCATCAACGGGCCGATAAGTACGCCCATCAGATGTACGCGCCGAGCGCCGAATCGTGTTGGCACGAGGCCGACGACCGTTGAGACCACAAAGACGCCGACGCCGAACCAGCCAGTCAACCCGTAGGCGAGCGTACACAAAAACGCCAGCACAGCTAGCGAAACGTAGGTGTAGTTCAGTTGTCCGACGGTCAACAGATACCGGTCGCCGACAGCAATCACCAACAGCGTTCCACAGGCTGCCCCAACGACGACTGCTGCAAGCAATACCGGCACTACAAGCGGTACGCCTGTTGTGTCGACCGCAACCATCACCCCTGTCCGCGGTGTCCCGAGTGCAACAAGTGCGAACAGTGCAAACACGGTGTTTGCCGTATTGGCTCCGCTTGTGGCGACGATGAACCCTCGGTCGACATCTCGGCTCGGAACTGCCGGCAGCGCAAGCACCGACGCAATCGCCGCCGAAACTCCGGGGAGATACCCAACAATCGCACCCGCAATCGAACCCGCACCGGCAGTACGCCCTAGGTCTTTGGGAGCCATCGCGAGTTTGGCATCCGCCTGTGGAGGCACTCCACTGCCACCCATCGCATCTAACAGGATTGGCGCACCGAACAACCCAGTCAGCAGTGGTGTGAGCATACTCCCAGATCCGAGTGGCGCATCGGGTGTGACCTCGAGTGTCGTCCAACCCAAAATTGCAGCGAGAACAAATCCGAACAACCCACCGACTGCTGCCTGTGGCGTTGATTCTGTGATGACGAGCAGACACACAATCGCCCCGAGGACAACCCAGAGGTGTGTCCGAATCGTTGGATACGCATGGATCATCAGCCATGTAATCGGGAATGCCAGCGGCACCGCAATCGCAACCGCCATCGCACTACCGACCGCAGAGAGCCGTAAGGCCTCTCGTCCCCGGCCGGCAAGCACGAGCCGGTGGCCGGGCAGTGCTGCAATCGCCATCGCTGCATCCGGGACGCCCAACGCGAGCGCCGGAACGATGTCAAGAAACGTATGGACGACACCGGCAGTCAACATTGCAACTCCAATTAACAGAGGGTCTGCGGGAATCGAAGCCGCAAACGCCGCCAACAGGAGCGCGAAGTTGTTCGCATGAAGCCCTGGAATCAACCCACTGAGCGTGCCAAGCATCACACCGCCGACCGCAAACAGCATGAACCAGACTACGCCCTGTAGACCGACTGCGAACTGTATCGCTGGCTCCATTGTCGAGAGTGGTGCGATTTCATATTTGAACTCTCGGTGACTGCTGGCCCGTCGTCAGTATTCCGCAGCATGGGTTGGCTATCGCTGTGGCTGGTCGGCTTGGGCCTAAAAAATACGTGAGTTGTGCGTAGACGCTTTCAGCCGAAGAGGTTGCCGAGGCCCTCGCCGTCGGCTTCTTCGTCTTCGTCGTCGTCTTCTTCTTCGGCTGCGTCGGCCTCGTCGGCTGCATCGTCGCCATCGTCAGCGTCGGCTTCCTCGGCGGCTCCACCGG